>SDBT01018196.1_pt1 | contig 11056 bp, 8 predicted proteins | sample 2277101 | NCBI WGS metagenome assembly SDBT01 (sample SAMN10404973, study PRJNA504765) | marine sediment metagenome | isolation source: marine sediment core GS10_PC15, 103 cmbsf | place: Arctic Ocean: Southern Knipovich Ridge | collected 2010 | reverse complement strand
ATTCCGGTTCCAATACTGAATAATAACACTGCCATTGCTGTCATTGCTATTTGTCTTTGTTTCATATTAATTCCTCCTTGAAATTATTTCTTATTCTTTAATATTCCGCATAGGCGAAATAAAATTTCATTTATTCTTTTTTTAGCATTTATTGATGGCACCGCACTTACACTTAAGCACGCCATCTATTGCTTTCTCATTTCTAATCTCGCGCCCACATCCTTTGCAAGAACAACTTAGCCATGATTCGCCTTTAAATCTTTTTACTGTTGAACTATCTTTAGCAATCTCGACTATAGATTCGCTACTACTTTCTTCAACAACAGTATTTTCTTCACTCATTTTTATCTACCTCCTAGTAGTTTTTATCTATGTAAAGTCCGAAGACTCTGCAACATCAACTTTAAATGTATTACTTTTTAAGTTATCGCCAACTGGGTCTTCTATTATTTCCCCAACATAATCATCGATTGTATTAGTATCTGAAGCTACTACTGTATAATCATATTCACCTTGAACTGCATCAGTTGATACTAATCCACCTGTACCTTTAAGTACAGTTCCTCTACTTTTCCAAAAGCTAAATACATAACTATGCGTACTTCCGTCTCTTCTAGTTATTCCGTCAGATTCAAATATTATAAATTTCTGAACACCAGTTTCGCCTTTTTTCCATTCAACATCGTCTACAACAATTTGTGCCATATTTATTTAATCCTCCTTTTAATATTTTTGTGCTCTAGTAATTTTTCTAAGAAGTTTACTCATAGTAGTTGATCTTAGAATCTTAACTTTGGTAGTACCAAGAATTTCTACAGCACCACCAATTATTACTTTAACAACATTATCTAAACCATTAAATGTATCTGTTAGTATTATACTAGCATCTTTAAATACATTCTCAATTCCATTAAATACATCATTTAGTATTAAATTAGCACTCTTAATTATAGTTTCTACTCCATTAAACAAATCTGAAAATATAAAGACCTTACCAACATTAACACTATCAGCGCCACTATAAGCTTCATTAAATATATAGTCTTTTCCAGTTATTAATAAATCTACATAAGTTGCTATATCAGCAATAATCTGTTCTCTACCTGCAAGAACTGAATCTGATCCAATAAAGTTTTCTGCAATTATAGCATCCTTAAGTTGAACTAATAAATCACTACCATTGAAGAAATCATTAAAAGTAAATTCTTTACTAATAAAAATATTATCAGTACTACTCATTGTTTCAGGTATTAAAATATTTCTACCAGAAATAACACTATCAACATAGTCTGCAACGTCCTGTAAAATCTGTTCTCTACCAGCTTTGATATCATCAGTTCCGGTAAACGTATCTGGTATGAACATCTCTTTACCAGTGATAAGACTATCAGCAGCATTAAGTACTTCTGCTAATATTATATCCTTAAGAGTCTCAAGAACATCAGTTCCTATAAAAGATTCTGGTATAACTATTTCTTTACTAGTTATTAATAAATCAGTTCCTACAAATGTTTCTCCAACTAAAATCTCTTTAGTAAAGTCAAGAATATCAGATCCAGTAAATGTCTCTCCTAGTATCGCATCTTTAGCACTAACAAGACTATCAATATTATTTAAGTCATCTGCTATAATAATATTCTTAATTGTTACAAGTGTCTCTGCTCCACCAAAGGCTTCTGCTAATATAACACTTTGGCCAAAGTTAAGTACTTCCGAGAAATTTAATGTATCATTTGCAACTATTTCTTGACCAGCAAATATTGCATCAGCACCATTAAATACTTCAGCCAAGAAGTGGTCTGCAAGTTTAACAATAGTTTCACTAAAAGCTAAACTTTCAAGTAAGAAAATACTCTTAATAGTTATAAGACTTTCTGTACCAGTAAAGCCATCACTTATCAATATACTCTTTATTGTCTCAAGTAACTCAACAGCATTAAATGTCTCAGCAATTAAAATCTCATGAGTTATGATACTTGTATCACTACCTGTAAATGTTTCTGGCAAGAAGTGATCTGCCAATTTAAGAACTATTTCACTGAAATTCAAATTATCAGGTAATAGTATATTCTTAATAGTTACAAGATTCTCAGATCCACTGAAAGTTTCCTGAAGTAAAGCATCCTTAATCTGTAGCAACGCATCAGTACCAGTAAAAGTATCTCCTAGTAGAATCTCTTTAACAAATAATAAAATGTCAGCGCCGTTAAAACCATCAGCAAATGTAAATACCTTACTAATAAAAGCATTATCAGCAAAATTAAGTGTATCAAATAATATATACTCCTGGTTAGCAATAAGACTCTCATTACCAGTAAATGTCTCAGGCAAAATATAATCTGCAATAGTAATCAATATTTCATTCATACCTAATGCATCTGCTAATATAAACTCCTGCTCGATAGTTAACGTATCAGCACCAGATAAACTCTCAGCTAGTATAATACTCTTAATAGTTAATAAAGTCTCTGTTCCAGACATTGCCTCAATAATAATAACATCTTTAATAGTTTGTAAAAGATCAGCGCCATTAAAGTTTTCATTTAAAATAGCATCCTTTATTTGAAGCAAAATATCATCCATATTAAGAGTATCAGCAAGAACAAGTTCTTTAACAAATAATAATAAATCAGTTCCAGTAAAAGTCTCAGGTAAGAATATATCTTTACCAGTTTCAAGAATATCAGTACCTGTAAATGCTTCTGCTAAGAGAAATTCTTTAATAGCTAGTATAGTGTCTGCTCCTGAAAAAGTATCCATAAGAATATGATCTTCATCACCAGTTTCTTGTAGTACTTGAAATGCTTCATCTATTAAACCATATTTACCTGACTCATCTAATATTGGATTATTTCCTGTTATAATACCTGTGTCATCCCAGATTTGAACATCATCTATCTCTACTTGGATATGTCCGTCAGTACTAACAACTATATTCATTATTTTTATATATCTTAAATCAACAACACCAGCAGAAAGACTGAAATTCGTTTTTTGTTTTACTAGGGTAGTATAATCACTATCTGAATAGAAATTAACTTCAAAAGTAGTAGCATTTGTTCGTCTTATTTCCATGTACCATGTTTGTCCGTTAGCTGGATCGTCTAAACCACCAATGGTATCGCCACTAGTACTACCACCATTTCTAGATTCTATTTGCCAACCTGTTCCCCCAGAATCCGCAATTATCTTCATTCCTACATAATCTTGATTGGAGCTTGATGATACTGTTTCATCTGTATCACCTAGAACAATCCACACTATTTTATCAGCTGTAGTAGAACCCTGATCTATATCAATTATGTCTAGTTTAAATCGTAAAATCCACTTAAGGTCATTAAAAGTAACTCCTGAATCAAATGCTACATTATCATTACTATTATCAGAAATAGAAAGAAGATCTAAAACATCATTTGTTATATCTACTCTCTTACCAGCCACGTCATCATTAGGTGCCCAAGCTGCATTAGCTTCTCCTTGTGTTGTATAAGTATCAAACTCTTCTATATTCTTATCATCATCAAGCCCAAAGTTTTCAAAAGGAAAAACTATTTCATCTATAATTGGCTCGCCTCCAGATATTACTTCTGATACATTAGGCCAAAATTGAATATCATCATATTCTACCGCTAAATCAAAAGCATCAGAAAGGTTATCAATATTAGAAGTTGTAATATATCTTTGATCGATTATATCACCCGATGAAGTTGTATCTGTAATATCGTCTGTACTTTCTAAGACTGAATAATTTTCATCTAAGAAAATACTAAGAGTCCAAGTAGTACCGTTTCTAATATATTCAACAAATCGAACATCTCCTTGTGCGGGAACCCAAGATTCTGTGAATAGATTAAATGCCAAATTAGTTTGGCTTCTAAGCCGATGGCCAAAGGTAAAAGAAGCGCCTTGTTTACGAACACACCAACCTGAATAATCCATAACATCAGTTCTTGGATTATTGGTTTGATCTACGTCGGCCATTCCGAAGAAAACTCTATTTTCGCCTGATCCAGATAGATCACCGATAATTTTTATCTTACAACGAAGAACAAATTTAGCTTCATTCTTATTACCTAATATTGCAGAACCAGTATCAAGACCAACAGAATCATTACTCCCATCTCTAATAGCACTTTGTTCTAATACATTAGTAGTAACATTAACTGCCGCATTAGCTGCATCTGTTGGAACCCAGCTAGCATCTGCATCTGCTTGATCTACATAAGTATCAAACTCTTCTAACTTTTGTTCTCCTTCAGTTCCGAAGAAAGCAGGAGGACCAGATATATTAAGCCCATCCCAAAATTCAAAATTATCAAACTCTGAATCAAGTACTCCTACATCTGAAACGTTATCTGTGTTATTAGTTAAATGAATACCATCTAACTCATTTATTTTAGAAGATATTGTTTTTATATCACTTGCTATTTCTATAGAATATTCAGAATCACTATACAATTTTAATTCCATTTTTGTTTTTGATAAACGTTGTATTTGAATCCACATAGGAGTTCCTGCTGACCAAAGATTATCAGGTAGAGTATTAGTACTTAATGTAGTTGTATCATTTTTAGAAACGAATCTAGTTAGTCTATCTCCACCACTTATTATTCTGAAAAATATACCTACAAAATCCATTGAATCATTATGTGGTGTCTCTTCTGCTGGAGCACCACTAATACCACAATAAACTGTATTTGGGTTTGTATCTTGCGTTACAGTTATTGGTGTCCATTTAAATCTAAGTGTCCAACAAACATTACTAATAAAAGATGGAAATGTGAATTTACAAGTATCTTTAGTTCCATCTCTTACAGCATTTATAGCAAGTAAATTATTTGTTACATCAACACGGTTTTTTGTATCTGATGTTACCCAACTAGCGTCAGCATCTGTCTGATCAACATAACTAGCAAAATTCTCCACTTGTTTATTAGCATCAGTACCCCAAATTGCCTTTGCGTTATTTAAACGATTAACACCATCTAATAAAAATCCACCAATACCAAAGAACTGTCTTAAAATAAATTCTTGATTACTTAAAATTGATTCTGTAAATGCTATAGAATCTGCTAACGCAAGAGCTACATCTTTGATAACAGAATCAGCACCAGCTAAAGTTTCAGCAAAAAGTATCTGCCTGCCATATACAAGTGCATCAGCTCCACTCATAGCATCTGGCACTATATTTGTTTTACCCATAACAGTACTATCTACACCACTCATAGTCTCAGACCTTATAAAAGTTTTATCTACAAATACTGAATCAGCTCCACCAAATGCATCTCCTACTGTATGATCTTCATCACCAACAACTGGTTTAAGTAAAACCATATTATTAACGTTTTCATCAGATACCCATGTACCAAATACTGGTGTACCTGTGCCACCAATTGATGGTATATCTTTCTGACCACAAATAGTACCTACACCATTTGCTCCTCCTGCTGAAGAACCCGAAGTTCCTACTTCAGTAAATCCTTGTGCATCTGAAAATCCATCAGCCGCGTCTACTCTATTCCTATCTACTGCACAAACAGCGATAGCCAATGTCTCTATAACTGTTGACGTAAGTGCTGTAACAGTAGAAGTCGTAGAACCTGCATTTGTTGTACCAGAACCTATTACATCAAAAGGACTACCTGATATAACACAACCAGATATCCTAAACATAGTAATTCTACATGCTTCAGATCCTGTCCAAGTTACAGTGTAATCACCAGATTCACTTGCTGCTCTTCTCCAAAGAAATGCTCCTTCAACAGCACCTTCTGATATCTGACCAATCTGTGTAAATGCACCACCACTAGAACATTGAGGATTAGATGCATCACCGTCACAAGCAACCCAAATAAGTAAAATATCATCATCAGCAATCCCAACAGGCGCGGTTACTACAAGCGAAGTTACAGCATTAGCATTAGCCTCACTAATAGTTTCTATAATTGGTTCTGCCATTATCTCTTCAATATCGATTTATTAATTTTTCTTACCAATTTAACTTTAGCTGTACCAAGAATATTAGTTATAGTACTTGTAACTTTAATAAAAACATCTGTTCTATTAAATACACCACTAGCTAACATACCAGCACCTTTAAACATACTATCTATTCTATTAAAAGTATCAACAATTGTAAGAAGCTGATTTCTAAACATAGAATCAATATTACTAAGCACGTCTGTCAATATAAAGGTTTTGTCAACAAACATATCATCACTTGAACTATAAGCTTCCTCAAATATTATATCTTTACCAGTTATTAATAAATCTATATAATTAACTATATCTGTATTAAAAATTCCTTTATTTATAAAAGTTGAATCTGACCTACTAAAACCATCTGCAAGTAGTGCCTCTTTAGCAATAAATAATGAGTCAATATTATTGAATGATCCTGACGCAATAATATTTTTAATTGTAACTAACACATCTGTTCCACTAAAACTTTCGTTTAACAATAAATTCTGTCCAACATCAAGTGTCCCAAGATAATCTATAGTTTCGGCTAATATTAATTTATGACCAACATTAAGAAAATCATTGCCTGCAAGGTTATCTACTATTATTGCAGCAATATTTTTAAACATTGAATCTGAAAAAGTAACACTATCACTTTCAATGAAAGATTTTCCAGTATTGATATTATCAGAGCCAGTAATATTCTCGGGCAAAATAAATTCCTGGTTTAGTAACACATTCTCAATAGCATTTAATACCTCAACTATTAATATATTCTTCTGTGGAATTAATACATCACTACCAGTAAATACTTCAGACTCAACAATATTCTGGAAGAAGTGTAATATATCAGTCCCAGTAAAGTTACCAATAAGTAAAATTATTTTACTAGTAATTAAATTCTCTGAACCACTAAGAGATTCATTGTGAACAATATCTTTAGTAATAAGAGTTCCATCAGTTCTACTTAATCCATCAGTAAAAAGATAATCAGCAATATTAATAACTATCTCGCTAAATGTCATATTATCATTTGGAACAAAACTCTTACCAGGAAATATTACATCATTACCAGTTAACGTGTCACCTAATAAATATTCCTTGCTATTAACAATATTATCAACGCCAGCTATAGCATCAAGTAATATTACACTTTTAATAGTTTTTAGTATATCACTATTATTAAAACTATCTTCAACTACACTAAATAACTCTCTAAATACTAGCTCAACAAAATTAGCAACTTCTGCAATTAGAAATCCTTTACTAGTAACGATATTATCAATACCAATAGAATTATCAGCAAGTATATGTCTTTTGCCTACTAAAGGAACACTAGTTCCTATAAAATTATCATTAAATACAAACGTCTTAAATATGTTAGCTAAATCACTATTACTTAAACCATCATTAACAATAACAACTTGAATAGCATTTGCTAAATCATTCATAGTAAATGTCTCATTTAATAGTACATCTTTAATCTGAACAAGTAAGTCACTCATATTATAATTATCTGTTTCAAGAATACCTTTAATAAGTATAAATATATCACTACCAGTAAATACCTCAGCATTGATAAATTCCTTACTATTCTTAACAGTATCACTACCAGTTAAACTCTCAGCTATTATTGCTTCAATTGTAGCAACTAAACTATCATTGCCACTAAACGCTTCAGCTATAATAACATCTTGATCTGTACCTGATAAGTCAAATATCCAATGATGAAATAAAACTGGAATGGTATAAATCTCAAGAGCAAACGCTTCTGCTATCTGTTTTCCAATATGTAACAAACTTGCAGTATATGTCTCTAATGCAAAATCAATCGCCGTTTGAGATGGTGCAGTATAGGTTTCTAAAGCATGAATCGGCAAAGTTTGAAATGCGGGTGGAGTATAAGTCTCCAGAGCATTAGTTACATATTGATTGAAATGATCCTCTACCGTATACTGTTTTAGATTAAGATTTTCTTTAGGAGGTCCTCGATGTTGAGCATCTGGAGTATATGTTTCCAAATCAAAATCAATAGCAGTTTGTGCAGGAGCAGTATACGTTATTAAAGCATGTGCTGGTTTAGCCCAAACTTGAGGAGTATAAAGCATTTTCTAACTCGCAGAGATGTAAGGTTTACTTAGCGAATTGTATTTCTGAGAACCGCTATCGTAATGACATGAAACAAAAACATCAGCACCTGCCGGAACATTACAAGACCAATTTCCATCAACATCTGTTTCTAAAATATTGACAAGTTTATACCAACCAATACCATTTTCAGTTTGTCTAATGCAGACAATAACAATCGCGTTTTGTTGATCAACTGCTGAGATCTGAGCCTTGCCTGAAATCAGAACAGGATCTTTAATCGGATCTGTATAGAATGGGTGATCAGTTGGAGTTGTTCCAGTTAATCCTTTTACTGCAATATTAACTTTTTCAGTTTTAATTCCTACACAATCATTGATTGCAGTTTCTCCTTGAACTACCATTCCTTGTCCAACTGATAGGGCATCAATACGAGTACAAATTAAACCATAAAGATGAGTTCTTGCATTATGATAAATATGAAACGTCGTTCTTAACGTTGCATGATCACTTACAAAAGTTGTGAACCCAGTACTTATTTTCTTCATTTCAAATAGTTGCCTGAAAGTATACGTTGCCGTATTGTCCCAAGTAAAAACCGAAGACGTTGTTGTCCATTCCTGATAGAATTCACCAAAACTCATATCTCCAATAAAAGTTTGTGCTCCTACATTTATGATTGTTTCGTTATCATCTCCCCATCTATCAAATAGTAATGCATTAGTATTTCCACCGTTATCTATCGTGTGAATTATACCTGCGTTAACTGTGTATTGTGTTATCGTTGTCTGATGTCCAGTATCTAATAACTTAAATATTGCCGATGAAATAGTACACAATACTTTTGGAATTGTTAAAGCAGCTGTTCCCATATCCCAATTAAATGTGCCAGCATTATAAAGTCCTATCTCAAAAGGAACTGTGATTCCCTCTATAATTATTGTTCCACCAATATATGTCCAAGTACAATTAGAAACACCGCCTGTTCCTTTTATTGTTCTAGTTCCAGAAACAAAATCAACATCTATTTCAACTGCGTAGTTTGCTGTTTGACCGTTCATAATTAGATCTGCTGTTCCAGTACATTCTACTTTAACATCTCCTAAAATATCACCAGTTCCTTCACCATAATAAAGGTCTGATTGAGCCTCAATAGTTTCAGAAGCCGAGAGTGCATCAATTGTTATAATAGCAGTACCTGTTGTTCCAATGTTAACAACGTCACTGTGAACCCAATTATCCTGAATTTCTATTACCATTGCCAAACTTCCGCCATATTGGAACGGGAATGGAATTACCTTTCCGCCTGATGTTAATTTTGCTGGCGTTTCCTGAGCATCATCATGAGATCTCATATAATGAGTTGTTTTATCTGTTCCACTGCCTGTTAATGTCATTCCAGAAACTAAAATAATATTTCCGCTACAATGTAATTTTCCATTACTTCCATCTCCAATTTGTAAGGTTCCAGTAAATCCCGTACAATCAAATTCTCTACATAATCTTATAGTAGTCGAATTTACAATTACGGTTCCAGATCCAGAACTACTATCTAGTTTAACATCATCAGCTGCAGCTGGAATAGCAGCACCACTACCACCACCAGAAGTTAGACTCCAATTGTCAGTATCTCCCCATAACCCAGAACCACCAGTTACCCAAAATTTATCTGTCATTTATTATTTCACCATTTATCCTTTTATATTATAAATGCCCAGTTATGATCCTGGACATAATATAGCCAAGCCAAGACATGCAGACTTTAACACTCCTTCAAGATTAATATCTTCACAAGCGTCTCTTAATTGTTCACAAGTCAAACCTTTGCCATCAACATTAACTACTGTATTACTGTCGCCAGAAATATTTGTTTCTGTATTAGTTTGTGAATTATCAGTATTAAACATATCAATAGTAATAACTCCACTAGCAGCTCCGCCACCTAGTGTTCCAACAGTTGTTATAATAGCCAATATAATTGCTACTTTACTTTTATTCATTATTTCCTCCTATTTATGATCTATGATCTTAAACTTTAAAAGATCAATTATTTCACTATTAGATATTGATTTACTTTCCAATTTTACTAAAAGAGATTTATATAATATTGTATCTGCATCATCTGCTTTAACAACAATAACATCAAATGTTAATCTACCACTTTGTCCGTTTGTTGGAAAGAGATTTTCGTCTTCATCAATATTAACAAAATCATCATGAATCACAGTTTCTCCTAATGCATATGCTGCTGCTTTTAGAGAATCTCTTTCTTCAATATCTTTATAATATTCTATTCTTTCAGCCATTATCCTTCATATACTATTAATGTAGATCCAGCTTTTACTATACAATCTGCAGCATCTGTTACAGATTGAGCCCATTGAAGAACAAAAGTTCCAGCATTTCCAGCTGTTAAAATATAGCCAGCTAACATCAGTACAACTTCAGCTGTTCCGTTAACATCAGGTACTGAAATTGTAGATATTGTACCTGTCGCAGCTTCAAAAGCAGCACCATTCCAATCTCCATCCATTTTTCTATTTGTAGTTCCTGATGGAGTACCAAAAGTATACTTAAACTCTGGTGTTGAATCTGACTTAAAAAAAACAGTACACTGATAATAATATCTTTTATTAGCTGCAAGCGGAATTGTTAATTCATCATCATCTTGCAACGTATTATTATTTACTGTCTCATCAACTGATTTAATTATCTTAGCATACATAACTCCTAAATCACTTAACTTAACTTCCTCAGTAGCACTACCATTTTTAATTAAAATTGTTGCAGTCCCTGGTGGAAACGTTTGATCTGGATAACTTCCGTATCGTGGCATTCTTTAAATCCTCATAATAAAAAAAAGATAAAGGGATTAAGATCCCAGTATCTGTATTTCTGCAGTCCAGGTTTCCCCAGTTGACTTTGTGCCCTTAGGCGTAACCAGTCTTTGCAGGTTATCATCCGGCGTAGAGCCGTTATCTACAGTAAACTCTTCCCAAGCGAACTC
>SDBT01018195.1_pt1 | contig 11056 bp, 7 predicted proteins | sample 2277101 | NCBI WGS metagenome assembly SDBT01 (sample SAMN10404973, study PRJNA504765) | marine sediment metagenome | isolation source: marine sediment core GS10_PC15, 103 cmbsf | place: Arctic Ocean: Southern Knipovich Ridge | collected 2010 | reverse complement strand
GGGTACAGAAGATACACCCCCCAAAAAAAAAATACAACAGAAGATACACGTCTGTATCTTCAGTTCCGGGGGGGAGGGGGGGAAAGAAAAGAAAAAAAACTCGGTGCACTCTCTAGTTTTGTGTGTGCGCGCGCGTCATGAGTGCCGCGGCCGACGCACCGTCGAAGACGAGTAAGAAGACAAGCAAGAAGACAAGCAAGACGCCGAGGAAGCGGCTGACCGAGTCGAAGCTCATCGTGAACTTTCCTGGAAGCGCCAAGCGCCTCAAGGCACAATGGTACACACCCGCGGTGCTGAAAGGGCAGGATTTCCTACTGGCCTCACGCGCGGCTGCTGAGAAAGGCCATCACGTGATGCCTTGCAAGACGTTGAAGAGCAAACCGAGGGGGGCTGGGGTGCCCCCCGGACAAGAACCACGTTTGTGGGCCTCGACCACGGTCTACCACCAGCACCCGCTCATGGTGATGCTAATTCACCACAAGGACCCCATCCGCGCGATCTGGTACGACGATCTTGCCACCATCCTCGTGGAGGAGAACATCTGCTCAAGCCAGATCGCGCTGAGCCGGAAGATGAAGACCGCGCTGGCACTCTTCGAAAGCACGGTGTTCCCGTGGCTACCCGAAGTCACCGCGAACTTCTTTCTACTCAAAACGGATCGCGCTAATCGCAACAAGGCAAGCTTCGATAAGGGCTACCGGAACGAGGTGCGCCAGATCTTCCCGGTGTTCCTACTGCCGTTCCTCCGTGGGCTGTTTGTTGGAAGAGCGGTCGTCAAGTACGACGCATTCATTATCACACTGTCGGGGATTTTGGATGGAGCGGCCAGGAACATCCCGAGTGCGGCGTTCTCGCACGAGAATGCGCAGTTTGTCGTCAACATGGATATGGCAATGCGCGGCATGAACCTGCGGATCGCCCTGTCGGCAACCGAGAAACTGCGAGAACGGGTGGTCGATCGTGAGGGGAAAGTGCAAGTCCAAGGGGTGCAACTGCAACGCCAAGGCGCACAAATTCAACGCCAAGGCGCACAAATTAAGAAGATCACGGAAGGACTGGAAAACAGGAAGCGTCGTTCGTCAAGTAGCAGCAGCGGCGCCGGTGCCGAGCGTCCGAGCAAGCGCATCCGCGAGACGTAAAAGGAGGCTTCCTCTCCTTTTTTTTTTTTACGAATAAAAATGCTTTTAAAGCAATTCCTCGGCGCCATACCGAATACGACCGTGTGGAGAGAACCCTTCCCCCCTTCCATAACAAAAAAAAAAAAAGGAAATGCGTGTGGTGCTTGTGACATTTGCCTGTCTTGCGACACTGGCCGCGGCCACACTCACGTTCGAGGCGCCTTCATTCGACCTAACGGGTTGCTTGAAGGCGGCGGGCACGTACGACCGGATGACGTGCTCGATTTGTCAAGAGGCTACGCGAAACGTGTGCAGCACGGCGGACTGCGGCCCGGTAGATGGAGATGACATCACACCCGACTGCACGCTGTGCTACGACATTACGATGGTGAGCGCGAAGAGTGTTCAAAGGGCTGTGTATGACGACTGCAAGATGTGCGGCGTTGTCGTCGAGGTCACCAACAACATGGCCAAGGCGAAGGATGCGGAAGCAGTCGAGTTGACGGTTACAAAGGAGTGCAGTCAGTTCTGCACGATTGAGTCCTGCATCAGCGAACCAGAAGACTTTGCTTTTGCGCAAGCAGGTGCCCTAGTGTGCCAGAAGGGCGTGCGGGCGGCATGCGGCAAGCTGTCGGCAGCGGAGGCTGTCGTCGCATAAAAACGGTATGAAAAAGATGGTGTATCTTCTGTGAGAATAAGAAAAATGAACCGCAAAAGATTCGTGTTAAACAAAAAAAAATCGGTCCTGTCAAACGGTAAGTAGCGTTGTGATGCCTCATGGCCAGTGGTTCCGCGACAGCGGAACCCCGAAGGGATGTGTGACCAGGCGTCGCACAGGTTGGGCAGTCGTTTTTACTAGCGCATCCTACAAGAGGTGGAAATCGGGGTTTCCCGATCGCGCATCTGCGGAAAAGTGGCGGAGGCGCAAATCCAACAAACACTTGCTAACCAGGAATCGCATTCGAAAAAAAGTAGGCCATCCTCGTGTTCGAGAGATGATGATCCACCGAAAGGGACAGTCTTGGACTGGTGATTTTGCTACGTTTAGTGCGAGGGACTTGCCACTTGTGGTGACCCATGGTTGGAGTTTCAATGGCAGAGGCTACGTGATATCGAAGATCTCTGGAAAACTGGTCAGGTTGTGTGACCTACTCCAACCACCACCATCTGGGTTGGTGAATGATCACATCAATAGAGATCGAACGGACGATCGCCGCGAGAATTTGGAGGTCGTAACACCAGCACAGAACAACCGAAATCAAAAAAAACGCTCAGACAATACGAGCGGAGAGAACGGTATTTCCGAGTGTCATTCTGCTTGTTTTAGCTCTTATGATCAAGGTAAATGGCTTGCACCTCGTCGTGTTTCAACAAACAAGCCGGCAGGACGGAATTTGCGCAAGGAAGCAAGTGATCTCCGCGATCGTTTGGGCGCCAAGACCAAGCGAGGAGGCACCCCCAAAATCTGTTACGACGCTCGTTGGAATGTTTCCATTTGTCCACATAACGCCAACGGCGGAACGGGATCGTTCAGATTCGATACCGACGACGCAGCCGATCGTCAGCGTGCCTTCGAAGAAGCAATTGCTTATCGTGACATGTTGCAAAAACGGTGCACCTCCACAAACGGAAAACCCGCCACGCAAACGTAAAAAAAAAACTTGGAAGTCGTTTGACAGTGTATCTTCGGTAGTACTGTAAAAAAAAAATCGTTAAGGGGCATACACTGTATCTTCGGTGGTCTTCTTTTCCCCCACCGCACTTTATTTTTTTCCCATCTGCCATGAGCGGCGTGGCCGCCGAATCCGTGTACGTGACTGATCTCAAATATGGATCAGAGAATGTGGGCGGGGTCTGGACTTCGACCATTCAGGTCTTTGGGCGCCGCGAGTCTGGCGAGTCGGTGCTGATAAACGTCTACGGCTTCCCCGCGTACTTTTACTGCCGTGCGCCTGACGGTGTGAACCCCGCGGCGGTCTCCGCCGAACTCACGCCGTGTCTGCAAGGCCTCTTGTCCAAGAAGGCCGGAGAGATGAAGAGACGGGGCGGCTACAATGTGTGGCGAAGCAAGTGCATGCAAACCGTCTTGCTACAAACGCATCACGTACGACGCACAGGCACAATGGGCCATCAGGAGGAGGGGGACATGATTCAAGTCGTGTGTTCGCACCCCATGGCCGTGGCACCTCTTCGAGACGCGATCGTGACAGGTCGCGGTATTGCGATTGTCGTTGCCAAGTCCGTGGTGAGAATACCCCAGCACGCCTTCGAGGCAAACCTGGACTATGTTTTGAGGTACATGGTAGACACTGGTGTGCGTTCTGGTGCATGGATACGTGTGACGGCGGCAAAGGAGGCGACGAGCGACAGTTCGTGCTGCACATCGCCCGATCTCACCTGCTCCAACCCCTCGCAAATATACGTCTACACGGATGCCGAAGAGAGGGAGCACGGTTTCGTACCCTCACTGAAACTGCTGTCATTTGATATTGAGTGCGCTGCCGCCAAAGGAACGTTTCCCGACCCGGAGCTCGACCCGGTCATCCAGATCGCGTGCGATGTTGTGCGAATGGACGGCCGTTCCACCGCGGACATCGAGAAGGACAAAGCCGAAGCTGGCAAAGATGTGGACGTGCGCTGCTTCAACGACGAGTCGAGGCTCCTGGTGGCGTTCGCCGGCTTCATCCGCCACGAGTGTGATCCAGACATAATCACCAGCTGGAACGGGTTGAACTTCGACTGGAAGTACATCATCGACCGTGCCAAATTCCTGAACTGTCCGAAGGACGCAACGAGGTTCTCGCGTCTACGGTACCACCAGACGCGCAACCGCGTGGTGGTGCGTACCACCAAGGCCTACGGCAACACGGAAGACAACGAAGTGGTCATACCCGGGCGTGTCATGCTCGACATGCTCGTCCCCGTGAAGAAACAGGAGAAGCTTCGCTCCTACAAACTCAACGACGTGGCTGAGGAGTTCCTGGGCGAGCGCAAAGACCCCATCAAGCACACGGAAATCACTGAGATGTGGCGTGCCGACGCCATCCAGCGTGGCAAACTTCTTCACTATTGCGTTCAAGATGCTCGGCTTCCGCGGCGACTCTTACTCAAGTTGCAGATGGCAACCAAGTTCGTGGAGATTGCTCGCGTGTGCCGCGTGCCCCTGAACTACCTTGTGACCAAGGGCGAGGGAATCAAGGTCTTCACGCAGCTGTGCTACGAAGCGAAGCAACATGGCTTCGTGGTCGACTACATCCCACACGAAGATAATAACGGTGGTGTGGTGTCGACGCTGCGCAAGGAGGCCGACTACAAGGGCGCAACGGTCCTCGAGCCCGAGCGTGGGTTCTACAAGACGCCCATTGCGACGCTCGATTTTGCTTCTCTGTACCCGTCCATCATGATAGCGAACAACCTGTGCTACACGACGTGGGTGCCCAAGGACAGGGTGAAGGACTACGCGCCCGAAGACGTTGAAACCTCTCCGTCGGGAGACACCTTTGTCAAGGCGCACGTGCGCCAGGGGCTGCTTCCCCGCATCCTGACGCAATTGGGAAATGCACGCACGGCGGCCAAAGAACTGAAGGCGCAGGCCCTTGAGGTCGGCGACCTCGTCAAAGCCAGTGTGTACGACAAGCGTCAGCTGGCGCTCAAGATCTCGGCCAACAGCGTGTATGGCTTCACTGGCGCCGAGTTCGGCAAGCTGCCGCTGAAGCCGATTGCACGCAGCGTCACTGCCTACGGTCGGCAGATGATCGACATAACCAAGGCAGAGGTGGAGAGAGTAGGCCCGCCCGGTACAAAGGTCATCTACGGCGACACGGACTCGGTGATGATCATGTATCCATGCAGCATCCCAGCAGGCCCCGACGGCAAGTTGACCGATGTGAAAGCTGCCATCACCGAGTCACGGGCCTACGCACTACTGGGCGCCGAGGCCGTGAACAAACTGTTCCCCTTCCCCGTCTCCTTGGAGTACGAGAAGGTCTTCTACCCGTACTTGCTCATCAGTAAGAAGCGCTACGCCGGCGGGTACTTCGAGAAGCCCGCAGTGGAACGTATGTTCGTCAAGGCCATGGGGATCGAGTCGCAGCGCCGTGACAACTGTAAGATGCTGCCGCGCATCCTCGACGAGCTTCTGACGTGCCTCATGGACGACTTGTCACCGGAGCGGGCCATTGCGACTGCCCAAGATGCCGTGCAAGCAATCGTCGACGGGCCCATCGATCCACAAGGAATCCTCTACGCCTGTGCCGTCAATGCACGCGTAGCTGTTGCGCGCGTGGTTGGAATCTCCAAGGCACGCGTCTTTGCAGATGCATTGGCGGGCATGCTCAACGAATCCTACAAGGCGGAGTTCGACAAGGGCGCCACACCCCACACACTCAAGAAGGACTGGTGCGCCCTGGCCGAGCGCGCCGCTTTGGAGTATGTGGACGAGTCTGTGGTCGGCGTGGCCCGACTTGCCATCGAGGACGCGCTACGCCGCAACGTGACAGTCGACGACCACGTGATGAGCAAGGCGTTCAGCCGCCCCGTCGACAAGTACGCGGACATCATGTCGCACATCGAGGTCATCAAGAACATGCGGAAACGCGACGACGAGATCGCCGCCGGCTACCAGCGCTGGCTCGGTGACAGGATAGAATACATCGTCATCGCGCCGTGCAAGAAGCGGCCCGACACAGCCGACGGGTGGACCGAGGTCACCGACCGGATTAAAACGCGCGCCTGCATCCCGATCGGCCTGGAAAAAACAGAGAAGTTCGAGATCGATGACAAAACAGAGGAGGTCGAGGACGACGACGACGAACCCAAAATGGTGACTGTGGTCACGCGGACAATGAGAGGGAGGGACAAGACGACCGTGGTGCACGGAGGCGCGAACAGGGACCGCGATTGGTACGCACAGCGATACAGACGCGAGAGCGTGAAGGACAGGACGATCATGGGTAAGAAAAAGACGACGAAGCGCACGGCAGACCGCGCCGAAGACCCCGAATGGGCCGTGGCGAACGGCCACGTACCCGACGCCCTCTACTGTGTCGAGAAGCAACTCATCAAACCGTGTTCGCGGTTGCTTAAGCCGCTACTCGGTACGAAGGAGGAAGCCGTGCGCCAGATGCTCGACCCGGTCAAGAGACGAGTGGTGCCGGAGCGTGGCTTCTGGCCCAGCCGCTTCGACTCCAAGACACGCAACATCATACAAGGTCGTGAGACGCGCCCGCCCACACCCGCCAAACAAGAAGAAACAGCGAAGAAAGCGTGGGTGAAGGAGAACGGCGCGAGCGCAGCCAAGCGGACGCGCACGACCGGTCCGCTTGACAAGTTTTTTTCGTGCTCCTAGTTTTCCTTTAAAAAAAGGAAGAAAGAAATTTCATTGGGTTTTTTTTAACGCAACACCGTCCCAGCGCCCACCCACCACGTCTTTCCGTCGGCGGTCGTACGACGGGAAACACCGTCTGCCCGTGCGCACGCAAACCAGACACCGACCGTCGGGTACGGGACCGCACTCCACCGTCGATCTCTTCACAACCTTGCAGGCTTGACACTTGCGAAGCGGGACGTTGGCAGTGGCGGCGGCGGACGCACCCGCGCGTTTTACCCGTCGGGGCCTGCGCTTGCGCTTCCCCTTCTTTTTTGTCTTCACAATGTTCTTCAGCGTCTTCTCGTTCTCGGACAGTCGAGTTTCGAGCTCCCGAATGCGGGTGACGCACGCTTGCATTTCCTTCTTCTCATCCATCACTTGTCTTTCCACGGCCGCCTCCAACAACACCGCGAAGCCGGACATTGCCGCACGCCCACCTACGTGGCAAAGACTCTGAAAGCGGGAAAAAGAAAAGAAGGAAAAAAAAACCGCCCGAAGATACGTTTCTTCGGGCGAAGGAATAGTATGGCGCCCCTTTTAAATATTATTATTATTCCTCGTCCTCTTTTCGCCTGCGCTTAGATACAGGCTCTCCCTCCGCCACTACGAAGGAGTGGCTCCGTTTCATACGTCCAAGGTGAATGGGTGGTGCCAACGCCAGACACGGGTCGGGCCAAGCAGAGGGAGAGTCGAACAGTGTTGTCACGTCGGTGTTCAGACTCCCGGGAGCAGGCGAAGGGAGGACGCCACGTGTTAAGATTTCCTGGACAATGTCGGGTGGAATGGATCCCACGAGCAGATGAGGCGAGTCCCGTCGCAGCGTCTCGAAACACCAAAGGATGCATGCAGCGCGGGTCGTACGAGGCACACTAAGCACAGAGGTCATGGCGTTTCTCACGCGCGTACTTCCCGGGCGAGACTGGTCCACCGCATCGTACGGAAGCTCAATATCCTTATTAGCGCGAACCACCTGATTTTCGAAGGCCGGGTGATCGAAGAGGAGAGCGACTGTATCCGTACACAAACCTCGTGCCGCGACGTGGAGTATGTAGTCGCCGTGGAGCCGGCCGTACACGCTCTCCCCGTCCTCGATCATGGCTCGTTGCCTGGCAGTCGATTCCGTGATCAAATTTTGGGAACGAAGCTTAATAGACGTCACTGCTTCTCTGATATCTGTGCGGTCGCTTTCCGATCGCTGTAGCCAGTGCAACGCTATGTCACAGTCTCGGGTGACTCCTTCGCCTTGATAGTAACACATGCCGAGGGCCGCCTTGGACGCTTTGCTACCCTGGTCGGCTGCCAATCGGTATAAGCGCACTGCTTCCGTAAAGTTTTGAGCAACGCCCACTCCTACTCGATATAGTTCCGCCAGACCGTATGTAGCCCCGATGCCGCCTTGCTCAGCAGCCAGACCATAAAGACAGAAGGCCTGTTCCGCATCTCGGACGACACCCTTTCCCCTGTAGTAGCAAACCCCGAGGGCGAGCTGAGAGTCTGCGTGACCTTGATCGGCGGCCAAGCGGTAATAACGGCATGCCGCCGCTTCGTCTTTGGCGACACCCTTCCCTTCGAGGTAACATTCTCCAAGGAAGCACTGAGCGTCCACGTATCCCTGATCGGCGGATTTTTGGTAGAAGTGGAAGGCTCGAGTCAGGTCTTTTGCAACACCCTTTCCCATTTTGTAGCAAGTGCCCATGGCTGACTGTGCTTTGGGGTCGCCCTGCTCGGCAGCCAAACCGAAAAGGTGGGCAGCCTCCACCCAGTTTTTAGCTACTCCCGTTCCGGTCTCGTAAGAGCATCCGAGGTTGTATTGGGCTTGTTGACACCCGTTGTCAGCAGCCATGCGATATAAGCGGCAGGCCTCCACTACGTCTTGCTCGACACCCTCTCCAAAGTCGTAGCATATCCCGAGGTTGTACCGAGCTTTGTCGTTCCCTCCGTCGGCACATAAATAGTAAAGGCGGACAACTTCTGCATCATCTCTTTCGACGCCCGTTCCGTGATGGTAACAATCAGCAAGGAGGAGCTGGGCCCCGGCGTGTCCGCAGGCAGATGCCTTCGTCAATAACTCGACTGCCTTTTCAGCGCTTTTCTCTACTCCGTCACCTCTCAAATATTTACCCGCCTTCTTGAACAACGCCTCAGACGACATCAGGAAGGGGGGAGGGGGGAGGCGAGTTGAAGAATGAGTAAGGCCGAAGATACGTTTTTGAAAGTGTTTTTTTTTTTCATTTTTTTTTTGTATCTTCGTCAGACAGACACGGTGTTCAAGAATCTCCGGGCAGCGTCTTGTAGTTGCTGTTGAACATCTTGTCTATGACATCCTTGTGGAAATCCACGTACTTATCAAACACATCGGCGCACTTGAACTGGACCCAACTACCGCCGTTCTTTTCCTCACACGAAGTTAGGTCGGCACCGAGGCCCACGTACGTGTCCGCGGCGGCGCGATGCCACTTCTCTTGGGGCGACTCGCCCGCGCCGTAATCTGCAAACGCTCGGTGAAACACGGCACGCTCCTTGGCATGCTCGACGAGTTTGCCCCTCTCAGTGGGCACAGACATTCCCAACACACCACCCAAGAGAAGAATGATAATGAAAGTGCGCGTGGTTAGAGACAAATGGAGCATACCCAGAGAGTGTGTCGATTCCGGTAGGAAATTTGTCTCTGGAAGAAGAAAGATCGTTTCCGCACGCCGCACCGATCGCACGTTTGCAAACGCCACGTCCGTGGTCCTCCTTTGTCCTCCTTGCGGTTCTTCAAACAAGGGGGACAGAGATTTACGAAGCCGTATTTTGGGCCTCGGTGGATGAGTTTGATTTCTGCCTTACAATGAAAGCAATGATCCGTTGACCCGTATTTTGCTCGGGCAGGCATGGACCAAGTTAGAGTATGTTTTGATTTATTCAAATGTGTAGAAAAAAAAATCACACGGAGTTTAATTATTATTTTCCTCCCTCGTTTCGACTGCGCTTGGACGCAGGTTCGCCGTCGCCGTCCTTTACGGACGTATGACTACGCTTCACGGCTGTATTTCCAGTGTGTGGGGCCAACGCGAGGCATGGTCTGGGCCAAGCAGAAGGAGAGTCGAACAGTGTCACCACGTCGGTGTACAAATTCCCGGGAGCAGGCGAAGGGAGGACGCCGCGTGTCAAGATTTCCTTGGCTATGTCGGGCGGAATGGATCCCATCAGAAGATGAGGCGAGTCGCGCCGCAAAGTCTCAAAGCACCAAAGGATGCAGGCAGCACGGGTGGTACGAGACACACTGAGCACTGAGCGCATCGCGGCATACACGCGATTAGCCGATACGTCCGACAGCCCCACACATTGGAAGGCACGCTCGTGAGCGGTGTTTTCTTGATGCACCAGCTTGTCGAACGCCGGGTGGTCAAAAAAGAGCGCGACTGTGTCTGTAAGCGCGTACCGTGCTGCATAGTGAAGCACACAGTACCCAGTGATGGCGTCGTACGTGCCGTACACGCTTTCACCTCTTTCGATTTGGGCGCGCTGGTCGGGAACCGGGCTTCTCAGAAGCGTACGGCTGCCGTTCGCGATAGACATCATCGCCAAAGCCATTTCAGGTTTGTCGCTTTCTGAACGACGTAGCCATTCGAGCGCCGTGTCGCAGTCTCGCGTCACGCCTTCGCCATGATAGTAACACATTCCAAGTGCCTCCATGGACACTCTGTCGTCTCGGTCAGCCCCCGAACGATACAAGCGAACCGCTTCCGTATGGTCTAGGGGAACACCATGTCCTTTCTGATATTGTTCGGCCAGGTTGTATGTAGCAGAGACTTCACCCTGGGCATCGGCTAGACGATATAAGTGTATGGCCTTCTCCATGTCGATCGCGACGCCCCGTCCGAGGCAGTACCTATTTCCGAGGTTGCACTGCGCCTGGGCGAGACCTTGATCAGCGGACAATTGCGTAAGGCGGAAGGCCTCTAAGTCGTTTTGGGTAACACCCGTCCCTTTCGCATAGCACTCCGCAAGATTGTACTGGCCTCGCGCGGATCCCTTTTCCGCGGCTCTGCGGTAGAAATTGGCAGCCGCGAAGTCGTCCTTGTCAACACCTACTCCATATTTGTGACATCGTCCGAGATTTAGCATAGCGCCGACGTTTCCCCTCACAGCCGACAATCCATAAAGGTGGATGGCCTCGCTCAGGTTTTTGGTGATGCCCTCGCCTTTTTCGTAGCAGTACGCTAGGCTGAATTGGGCGTCGCCATCGCCTTGGTCAGAAGCCAAGCGATAATAACGGGCTGCCTTCACCAAGTCTTTGGCAACGCCCGTGCCATAGGTGTGTACACCACCGAGGTTGTATTGAGCAATTGCGTACCCCTGTTCCGCGGCCAACTTGTAAAGACGGACACCCATCTCCACATCCTTCGTGACGCCCTCTCCTTCAACGTAGCAGGCACCGAGGTTGTTTTGACTTCTTGCGTTCCCTTGGGCAGAGGACAAACGATACCAGCGGATGGCCTCTACCAAATCTTTCTCCACCCCTCGCCCTTTCACGAAAAGGTGTGCAAGCCTGGCCTGAGCCTCGGCATGTCCACCGACTGCC
>SDBT01018194.1_pt1 | contig 11056 bp, 10 predicted proteins | sample 2277101 | NCBI WGS metagenome assembly SDBT01 (sample SAMN10404973, study PRJNA504765) | marine sediment metagenome | isolation source: marine sediment core GS10_PC15, 103 cmbsf | place: Arctic Ocean: Southern Knipovich Ridge | collected 2010 | reverse complement strand
GAAATTTTCCCGTTTATCAACAAAACCGCCATGTTCCGGGGACAATGGCAATACCGGAAAAGACGTTTATCGAATGAAGAATATGCACGTTTGGCACAAGAAACCATAGAACCGATTTACCGGGAATTAACTCAAAAATGTATCGAGGAAAGATTGTTGGAACCGAAGGTTGTATACGGATATTTTTACTGTCAATCACACGGCAATGACTTAATCATATACCGGGAGGACCAAAAAACCGAATGGCTAAGATTTGAGTTCCCGAGACAAAAAAAATTCCCTTATTTATGTATAGCTGACTATTTTGCAGAACAGGATTCAAAAATAATGGATGTTATCGCAATGCATCTGGTAACCATCGGAAGGCGGGCCAGTCAGGCTGCCAATGAACTTTACAAAAGCGATCAATATAGTGACTATCTCTATCTCCACGGTATAAGTGTTGAAACTGCTGAAGCACTGGCAGAATACTGGCATAAAAAAATCCGGCACGAAATGAATATCCACCAGGATGATGCCGCTGAAATCAAGGACCTGTTCCATCAGGGTTACCGTGGTTCAAGATTTTCATTCGGCTATCCTGCCTGTCCGAATCTGGAAGACCAGGTAAAACTGTTTGAGTTACTAAAACCGGAGCGAATCGGTATGCAGTTAACCGAAGAATATATGTTAGATCCGGAACAGTCAACTTCAGCGATTATTGTCCATCACCCTGCCGCCAAATATTTTAATGTCAGGTGACAGGTTAATCGCCACTAATTATACTGATTCATCTATTGAATGCGGATTGAGGTGTGGAGTATATATGGGGTGTTTTAACAGTGTTAAAGCTTGCAGAATCACTGATTTTGCACTCCAAAAAGAACTCCAAAAAGAACTGCAAAAAAACACTGCGAAAAAGAACTACAAAGGACACTCCGAAAACAGATCAATAGATTGTGCTTATGCAGGTTCCGGCTCCTTGTCTTTTTTCCGCAGGGAAAACCACACCATCAAACCACCAATCAACACCAACAACAGAGGCCACCAATCATACAGGTAAAAAATATGGCTTGCGCTACCCGCAATCAACAGTATTCCAAAAACAAGTTTTACATGGCTCGGATTTTTTATCGATTCAACCAAAAGTCGAACAAAATAATCGCCTACCAATAATATACCCAGGCCAAAAATAAAAAGAGGAATCCATTCGTCCCTGTACAGGAAATGTTGGTTTTCCAGGATCAGCAGAATACCAAGATAGATAAACAGAATCCCCCAAAATAATCCGCCGGTATTATAACTGATGCCGGATACTTCGATTTTTTTTTCATCTAAGCTTGTTTGAATTTCAGACATGACAACTCCTTCTCCTTTAAAAATACAAAAAACAGTAGAAGATCTGGATCTTCTACGCAAAAAATCTAATTTTGTTGATTTTTTCTGACACATTGGATATATTTGATCTATGATATTTTGTCGTTTGGTTGTCCTCAAAAAATCAAAAAATTGAATTTAATAATGCTAAAGTCCCGTTTGATTTTTTTAATTGTTAATTTAGTTTTAATTAGGGAGAAAACATATGGTGAATAAAGACGAATTATCCTTATTAAGCAAATTTCAAACCGGCGGATATTTTGTAACCAGCCTTTACCTGAACGTTGATGGTCGAAGATTCAAAAAAAAAGATTACGAAATAAAATTAAAAGCTTTCATAAAAGATCGAAAGTTAGATGTTGACAAGTTAGGTTTAAATCAGGAGGCACAAAAATCCGTCCGGACGGATTTTGATAAGATTTATAACTTTATAAACCTTGATTTTGATAGCAAAGGCGTAAAAAGTATAGCTGTATTTTGCTGCTCAGGTCTGAATTTATGGAAAATTTTCACACTTCAGCAACCAATCCATCCTCGATTAGTAATAAGCAAGCAAGCTTTTATTCGTCCCCTGGTAGCAATAATCGCCGATAATAAACAATATTTTGCCATTTTTGTCAGTCGTGACAAAGCGCGATTGTTTGAATATAGTATGAGGGAACTACAGGAGCACTCTCAAATTTTGGATGAGGTCCCCAGTCAGGTAAAAATGGCCGGATGGTATGGACTGGAAGAACGGCGAATCGAACGCCATATTGAAGATTATGTTCATCGGCATTTCAAAAAAGTTTCTGAAGGAGTGTTCAACTATTACCAAAATAATACCCCCGATTATTTTATCATAGGAGGAAGGAAAGAAATTATTCCGGAATTCGAACGTCATTTACATTCAAGTATTCGAAGGCTTATCAAAGCTCGAATCAAAATTGATGTTGATGCAACAATATCTGGATTAAAATCCGCATTGGAAACTGCGGTTTTTGATTTTGAAAACAATGAAGAGAAGCGAATGATAAATAAACTATTGGAACAAAAAGGTCCGGATGGTTTAGGGATTTCGGGATTTAAGGCAACACTTCGGGCGATGTGGCATGGCCAGGTGCATACCCTGTTTATTCCGGAAGACTATTCAAAACCGGGGTATTATTGTCCTGAATGCTGGTATATGAGCAATAATGAGGAACTTTGTGCCAACGATAAAACAGCAATGAGACGTTCTCACGACATTATTGAAGACCTTATTGAAACTGCAATGTTCCAAAATTGCGAAATTATTCGCCTTAAAGATAAAGATCTTTTGGCTGGGGAGCATGAAAATATCGGAGCATTACTTCGTTTCAAAATTTAGCCGGGAGTTTAAACAAGATGAATGAATTACGCAGGAATCCGATGTCCGGCCGATGGACAATAATTGAACACCGGGAAAAAATAGATTTTAAAAGTCTGTTAAGCAGGAAACGAAAAACTCAGAAAAACCAAGCTGAAAATTGTCCTTACTGTGAAAAAAACGTTGGCAATTTAAATCCGGAAATTTATGGAACACAATCCGGCAAATCAGAAAATGGCGGACCGGTTTGGCCGGTTCATATAATCCCCGATACCGATCCGGTGTTAAAACCCCGGGGTACTATGGATGATCGCGGGTATGGAATATATGATGTTTTAAATGGAATCGGAGTTCACGAAATATTGATCGAACACCCTGAGCATGCAACGGAATACCCGGATTTCAGTGTCGAGCACATGAAACATGTAATCGAAGTTAAACAAAAGCGGATTTTGGAAATAAAAAAAGATGTCCGGTTTCGATATGTTCTGATCCATAAAAATTATGGCGGAGCTTCGGCTGTAACTTTGGAGCACGCCCACTCTCATATTTTAGCCACACCGATTACACCCAGCATGGTTAAATCAGAGCTGGATTTTGCCAAAGATTATTACCTATATAAAGAACGCTGCATATACTGTGATATGGTAAATATGGAGATTGACAAAAAAGAACGAATTATTATAGAAGACGGTAATTTTCTGGCTATAACTCCATTTGCGTCACGACGCCCCTTCGAAATATGGATATTACCTGAAAAACATGAAACTTTTTTTGAACAAAATCCAAACCAGGCCCAATTAGCACAAATAATAATCACTATTATGTCAAAAATTTACCGTTTACTCAAAAATCCGGACTATATAATTACCCTGCATAACGGGCCTAATACTACAGCGGCCTTTAAACGGGGTTATTGGAAAACCATTCATCAGGATTATCATTGGCACATTGAGATAGTACCCAGATTACATAGCCGCACCAGCTTTGAATTGGGATCAGGCTTTTCGATCAATCCGGTAGCTCCTGAGCTAGCTACCAGAATTATGCGGGAAGAGAGGGTAGTTGAGTCCTAGGATCGTTGGGTCGTTGAGTTATTGGCTTCCGGGTTAAAGGGAAATAGGAGTAATATGGATAATGATCAATGAATATTGAACAATTAAACATTTGAACAATTCAACAAATTATAAATTTCCTTCAACTTCAAGGTTACCGGAATCCGGCGAACTTGACCGGAGAATTACAAAATTAGAAGTTTTACAGAACCCTTGTCGTATTTGCCCACGCAATTGTTTAGTCAGCCGTGAAGAAAATGATTTGGGAATTTGCCAGGCTTCTCTTCAACTAAAAATTTCAAGCACTTTTGCACATTTTGGCGAAGAACCTGAATTGGTTGGTTATTACGGATCCGGTACAATATTCCTTTCATTTTGCAATTTACGATGTTTTTTCTGTCAAAATTATGAAATAAGTCATTTTAATGAAGGACGCTTAATCTCTTTACAGAACATGGCAACAATAATGCTCCATCTTCAAGAACAAGGATGTCACAATATTAACTTTGTCACACCTACTCATTTTATTCCACAAATCGTTGAATCAATAGCAATTGCACAAAAAAATGGATTAAAAATACCTTTGGTATATAATTGTGGAGGTTACGAATCGCCCGAAACATTGCAACTTTTAGATGGAATTTTTGATATCTACATGCCGGATTTTAAGTTTGCAACCAAAAAAAGCGGCGACCGCTACATAAAAGCCCCGGATTATTTCGAAGTGGCATGTGCAGCGATTAAAGAAATGTACCGACAAGTGGGAAATTTAACTGTCGATAAAAATGGAATCGCAAAAAGCGGTTTACTGATACGGCATCTTATAATGCCTGAATTAAAAAATGAATCCAAAATCATTCTTGAATTCATTGCCCGAAATTTGTCGACAGATAGTTATGTTAATATCATGGCTCAATATCATCCTTGCCATTTGGCATTTCAATTTCCTGAACTGAACCGTCGGATAACTAATTCTGAACTACATGAAGTGAAAAATTATGCCGAGGAGTTGGGATTGCATCTGGTTTTAACTAAATAAACTTGCGATTTTGCCTGCCTGATGCCGATACTTCAGATGGATTTGATTGCTTTTATAGGACGCAAATGTTATATTAGATGTTGATATATTTTTAGGGTATTTTTCTTATCATCCGGAATATCAAGAGGACAATAATGAATATTATTCGCAATAAAGGCGGCTGGATTGAGGTAATATGCGGCAGTATGTATAGCGGTAAAACCGAAGAGCTGATTCGACGGCTCCGCCGTTCTCAAATAGCAAAACAAAATGTAACAATATTAAAACCAAAAATTGATACCCGGTTTAGTGAAAACCATATTGTATCCCACAGCGACATAAAAATACCATCGATCCCGGTAAGCTCGGCATCTGATATACTCACTAATGCCCGGGATTCTGATGTGGTTGGTATTGATGAAGCTCAATTTTTCGGCATGGAACTTGTGGAAGCCTGCCAGACTCTTGCTGATGAAGGGAAAAGAGTGATTGTAGCCGGATTAGATCAAGATTACCGTGGTGAACCTTTTGAACCTATCCCTGAATTGCTGGCAATTGCGGAATATATTACTAAAACACTTGCGATATGTATGGTCTGCGGCAATCCGGCTAACAAAACACAACGTATAACCGAAGATGAGGAAAGAGTAATTGTCGGCGGATCAAAAATTTATGAAGCCAGATGCCGTAATTGCTACCAACCGCCAGGAAGAAAATAGGATTATTGGTTCCGGGTTCAAAAAAGCTAATTTATTGTTATTTATTTGTCAACTGTTTTATATGAACGGAACAAAAAAAATAAAAGTCTCCAGCCCCAACGGGGCATAATAACATAATCCGGGGCAGCGCCCTGGTGGGCTCCCGACGGGGCCCCGATTGAACATTCTCTTGCTTACCACCTGATGGAGGAATCGGATGAAATACAGATTGATAGGTTTTGTTGGCATTTTTGTAATTTTGGGAATCGCATGGCTACTTTCCAACAACAAAAAAAAGATTAATTACAAAACGGTTGCCTGGGGAATTGCGCTGCAATTGATTTTCGCGCTGATCATATTAAAAACAAGTCCAGGTCAAGCTGTTTTTTTCTTTGCCAGAGAATTCATTGAAAAACTATTAAGCTTTACCGATGCGGGTGCATACTTCTTATTTGGCAATCTGTATTTAGCAACACCGGACATTACAAACAGTTTTGATATTGCAAAACAGATTGGCGACTCTACCGGTCCCATGCAGTTTTATGACGCCGGATCTAAAGGTTTTGTGAATATAGGCCTCATTTTTGCCATCCACATTCTTCCGACTATAATCTTTTTTGCTTCCGTGATGTCTGTTTTATATCACCTGGGTTTTATGCAAAAAATCGTTCAGGTTATGGCATGGATAATGAGTAAATTTATGAAAACAAGCGGCGCGGAATCACTTTCTGCCGCTTCCAATATATTTGTCGGGCAGACCGAAGCCCCATTGGTCATAAAACCTTACATCGACAAAATGACCATGTCTGAAATAATGGCAATCATGACCGGCGGGTTCGCAACCATCGCAGGAGGAGTGATGGCGGCGTACGTCAGGTTTGGTGTTGATGCCGGTCATCTGATGGCTGCAAGTGTAATGTCGGCGCCGGCTGCTTTGGTGATGGCAAAAATTATTTTTCCGGAAACAAAAGACTCGTTGACAGCCGGTGATGTAAAATTAAGTGTTGAGAAAACTACGGTAAATATTATTGATGCCGCTGCTTCCGGAGCCGCAACCGGGTTACGTCTCGCCGTGAATGTTGGTGCAATGTTACTCGCTTTTATCGCGCTGATTGCGATGATCGATTATGGTCTGGGATTAGTCGGAGGATTGTTCGGATATCCTAATCTGGAGTTAAAAACAATTTTTGGCATCCTTTTTTATCCATTATCGTTTTTTATGGGTGTGGAATGGAAAGATCTGTTACAATTCGGCAATCTGCTGGGAACAAAAATCTCAATTAATGAACTAGTTGCTTATATTGAGTTAACTACACTGAAGGGAGCAATTTCGGACAGGAGTTATATCATTGCAACTTATGCTTTATGTGGATTTGCCAATTTTAGTGCAATCGCCATCCAGATCGGCGGGATCAGCAGTATCGCACCAAAACGCCGCCAGGATTTGGCCAAATTAGGAATCAAAGCTATGTTTGCCGGCGCCCTTGCTTCCTGGTTAACCGCGACTATCGCAGGAATATTACTTTGAGATCGATCACTCTTTAATTTTTGTGAAAAGTGAAAAGTCAAAGATGAAAAACTCTTTTCCGTCTCAGGTCTTACGTTTCACCTTTGACTTGCAGCAGGCTGCATTATGAATGATATGGAATTAAAACTTCAAAAAGCTCTGGTTTTTGTTCAAAATATTATTTTACAACCTCCCGGAATTGCAATTATTTTAGGATCCGGATTGGGCGGTTTTGCAGATAGATTAGAAAAAGCACAACAGTTTTCCACACATGAAATCCCTTTTTATCCCCGGTCTACCGTAGAGGGACATGAGGGAATTTGGGTCCTTGGACAGGTCAAGGGAAAGCCGATTTTAGCCGTAAAGGGCCGTGTTCACTTTTATGAAGGTTATTCTTTAGACGAAGTAACTTTCCCGGTAAAACTGCTGGCCCGATTGGGAATCCGCTATATTATTATTACAAATGCTTCCGGCAGTTTAAATCAATCAATTCGTCCCGGTAACATAATGGTAATAGAAGATCATATTAATCTGTTTTTAAAAAATCCTTTGATCGGTTGTTCAGCCCGATCCTCCTCCGACCGTTTCGTCGACATGTCCAATCCATACGATATAAAACTTCTGAAAATCGCCCAACAGACCGCAAGGGAACTCAAAATTCAAGTTCAAACTGGGGTAATGTGCGGGAGTAGCGGACCGACGTATGAGACGGCTGCCGAAGTAAAAATGATGCAGAAATTGGGAGGTGACGCAGGAACAATGTCCACAATTCCTGAAGTTATAACCGCAAATCAACTGGGTATGAGGGTGCTTGGTATTTCATGCATTACCAATATGGCTACCGGATTATCTGATAAAAAACTGGACCACAAAGAAGTTACCGATACTGCTAACCGGGTAGCAGTAAATTTCCGGAATTTAATTGAAGGAACAATTATACGAATTTTAGAACAATGAACAGTGATAAAAGATTAAAGATAAAAGATTAATAGAATAAAGATGGAAGATTGGAAGATTGGAAGACAAGATTAAAGATTAAAGAATAATCTACCACAGAGTTTCACGGAAAATAAGATTAGAGAAAAAGGATATTTAATGGAAAAGATTGTCGAATGTGTCCCCAATTTTAGTGAAGGCAGAAACAGTTTAATAATAAAAGAGATAACGAATGTAATCGAAGATACCAGCGATGTGATGCTGTTAGACGTTGATCCGGGAGCTGCAACCAACAGAACTGTTGTTACATTTATAGGTTCTCCCGAGGGAGTAAAGGAGGCAGCTTTTCGTGCAATAAAAAAAGCCTCGGAAGTGATCGACATGAGCACTCATAAAGGGGAACATCCCCGAATGGGCGCCACAGATGTTTGCCCGTTTATCCCCGTTTCCGGCGTCAGCATGGAAGACTGTGTTCAAATCGCCAGGGAAGTAGCAGAACGTGTCGGCGAAGAATTGAAGATTCCAATTTATCTATACGAGGAGGCCGCAACAAAACCGGAGCGAAAAAATTTAGCAGCAATTCGTCAGGGAGAATACGAAGGACTGCCGGAAAAATTAATGGATCCGGAATGGCAGCCGGATTTCGGACCCAAAATATTTAATTCAAAATCCGGAGCCACAAACATAGGGGCTCGTGAATTTTTAATCGCCTACAATATCAACTTAAATACCAGGGATAAAAAATTAGCTAATGAAATAGCACTAAATCTCAGGGAGAGAGGCCGGGCAAAAAGAGACAAAGATGGGAAAATTATTCGAGGAGCGGACGGAAAAGCGGTTAAAGTTCCAGGACGGCTTAAATCAGTTAAAGGTGTCGGCTGGTATATTGAGGAATATCAAACCGCCCAGGTATCATACAATCTGACAAATTGCAAAATCACACCGGTTCATATAACATTTGAGGAATCCTGCAAGGAAGCTGAAAAACTTGGATTGCGGGTAACCGGAAGTGAGTTAGTGGGGCTGATTCCACTACAAGCTATGTTAGAAGCAGGCAAATATTTCCTGGCCCGGCAGGGTAAATCAACGGGTATTCCCGATCAAGAAATAATTCAATGTGCCATTAAATCATTAGGTTTAGATGATTTAAGCGATTGTGACCCTGACCAAAAAATAATAGAATACCGGTTTCGGGCAAAACATGGGAAATTAGCTTCCATGGGCCTTCACGAATTCACAGATCTGCTTTCAACCGAGACTCCGGCCCCGGGAGGCGGCAGCGTTGCCGCCTTGGCAGGAGCTCTGGCCTCTTCATTGGCAGCTATGGTAGCCAACCTGACTTTTGGCAACAAAAATTATAAACCTTACTGGGAAAAGATGGAAGAGGTTGGAGTCGCCGGGCAACAGATAAAAAAACAACTGCTATTGGCGATTGATGAAGATACGGATGCCTTTAACAGCGTTATGGCAGCAAACCGGCTGCCTAAAAAAACCGACCAAAACCGTGAGGCAAGAAATAGAGCAATTGAGATGGCTACTCAGCAAGCAACCCTTATACCTCTGAAAGTAATGGAACTATCCCTGGAAGTGATGAAACTTTGTGAACAGGCGGCCAGGTGGGGAAATGTAAATGCAGTAAGTGATGCCGGAGTTGGAGCCTTGATGGCAAACTCCGCCATATACGGAGCCTTTTTAAATGTAAAGATAAATATCCCCGGTATCTCAGATAAATCATTTAAAAGTGAAGTTTTACAAAAAGCACAAGCTATCAGAACCGAGGCAGATATCCTGCAAAAAGAAATATTAGAGCTGGCAGAATCAAGAATGACAGCAACGTTTTCATAAAAAACATTGCTGTCATCCAGAAGGGATCTTTTTAGTAATTAGCAATAGGATGAAGTTTTCTACATTAGTCTGATAAATCCAAAAAGTTTCCTGCTGAATGACAAGTTTGACGTTTGGTTACTTAAAGTGAATACAAAATTTTTAATTAAAAATGCAACTTTACTGACACTTTGTTCGGATCAGGATGGTCAGACAGGTGACATTTTAATTCAGGATGGTGTCATCGGCCGAATCGATAAATCTATTGAGGATAAAAATGCCGAAACAATAGATGCCACCGATATGGTCGTTATGCCCGGGTTCGTTCAGACTCACATTCATTTATGTCAAACTTTATTTAAAAATTTAGCTAATGACCTGGAATTACTAGACTGGTTAGAACAGAGGATCTGGCCTCTGGAGGCAGCACACAATAATTCGTCTATGTCAATATCCGCCCGCCTCGGTATTTTGGAATTAATCAAAAGCGGGACAACTACCATCCTCGATATGGGGAGCATTCATTTTACAAATTCCATATTGGAAGAAGTGGCAAAAAGCGGATTGCGGGCCTCTATCGGGGTTACTTTCATGGATTCCGGACAAAATATTCCCAGTGACCTTTGTTGTCCGGCTCAGGAAAGCTTATCCGTGTTTGACCATTTACATAAAACATGGCACGGTTCGTCATCAGGCCGGATTTTTATGAATCTTGCGCCAAGATTTGCACTTTCCTGTTCAGAAAAAGTCCTGGGTCAAATAGCAAACCTCAGCAAAGAACAAAATCTGCTTATCCACACCCATGCTGCTGAAAATCGGAAAGAGGTTGCTTTAATCAAAAAAAAACACAATATGGGGAATGTTGCTTATTATCACCAACAAGGAATGACCGGTAAAAATTTATGCCTGGCTCACTGTATCTGGCTAGATGAGGAAGAGATAGAAATTATAGCTGAGACCGGTACGCGGGTTTTGCACTGCCCTTCATCTAATTTGAAGTTAGGGTCCGGGATCGCCAATATTCCTTATTATCTAAAAAAAGGGATATTGTGTTCATTAGCGGCTGACGGAGCGCCGTGTAATAACAATCTTAATATGTTCAACGAAATGAGGCTTGCAGGACTGATTCAAAAACCGGTTCATGGCTCTAAAGTTATGCCGGCGTTAAATATAGTTAAAATGGCAACTTCAAACTGGGCAAAAACAATACAATTGGAAGATCACTTCGGCAGCTTGGAAGTTGGCAAAAAAGCTTATATTATTTTAATTGATCTTAATACTCCACACACAATTCCAGGAGGAGATATTTACTCCCAGCTGGTATTTAGTGCCCAG
>SDBT01018193.1_pt1 | contig 11056 bp, 12 predicted proteins | sample 2277101 | NCBI WGS metagenome assembly SDBT01 (sample SAMN10404973, study PRJNA504765) | marine sediment metagenome | isolation source: marine sediment core GS10_PC15, 103 cmbsf | place: Arctic Ocean: Southern Knipovich Ridge | collected 2010 | reverse complement strand
GCTGTTATAATTCCCCCGCCTATAAATCCTATAGTCTCTGGTGAAATCAAGGTCTGTGTCTCCTCTCAATTTATTTTGTTATATCATTTGTCTTGGTCGATACTGGATGGCTTCAGCCACATGATGGGCTTTAATGATATCAGCGTTTTCCAGGTCGGCGATAGTCCGAGCCAGCTTCAGGATGCGGTGGTAGGCACGTGCCGAGAGGTAAAGCTGCTTCATGGCTGCCTTCACCAGACTTTGAGCTGACTCCTCCGCTCGGCAGAACTCCCTTACCTGGGGCGGCGCCATCTCCGCATTACAGGTCAGCTTTTGCTCGTTAAACCGCTTTTGTTGTATCGAGCGGGCGGCTTTGACCCGTGCTCGCACCTTGTCTGATTTTTCCCCTAATCGGTCATCAGCCAGCTTTTCGTAGTCGATGTGGGGCACCTCAACAAATATGTCAACCCGGTCGAGGAATGGCCCGCTGATACGCTTCTGATAGCGGGAGACCAGACCTGGAGAGCAGGTGCACGCTCTATAGGGGTCGCCGTAGAAGCCGCAGGGGCAGGGATTCATCGCCCCCACCAGGGTAAAGTTGGAGGGGAAGGTGACGCTGCCCTGAGCTCGGCTGATGGTAACCACCTTATCCTCCAGGGGTTGGCGCAGTACCTCCAGCACGGCGTGTCAAAATTCGGGGAGTTCATCGAGGAACAGCACCCCGCGATGACTGAGGGTTATCTCCCCCGGTTTTGGCCACCGTCCACCCCCCACCAGCCCAGCATTGGAGATGGTGTAGTGGGGGGAGCGGAAGGGTCGTTGCTTAATCATGGGGGTATCTGAAGAAAGCAGACCGCTGACGCTATATACCTTGGTGACCTCCAGGGCTTCTTCGGTGGTCATCGGTGGCAGTATGGAGGGGAGAGAACGTGCCAGCAGCGTTTTGCCGCTTCCCGGGGGCCCCATCATGATGATATTATGCCCTCCGGCGGCAGCTACCTCTAGGGCTCGTTTGACATGCTCCTGCCCCTTGACGTAGGCAAGGTCGGTGGTGGAGAGGTCAGACGGGACATACTCTGGGATTTCTTCCCGCTCGAATTCGGGGGCTGGTATCTCTCCCCGCAGGTAGCTTACCAGCTGTGACAGCGAGTTGACAGGGATGATTTCAATGCCTTCTATCATGGAGGCTTCTCCGGTATCAGCCTCAGGGACAATGATGGTGGAGAATTCCTTCTGGTGGGCCAGGGCGACCATGGGCAGAACACCGTTGGTGTGGCGCAAACTGCCGTCCAGTGATAGCTCACCAAGAAAAACGGTCTGGGAGACATCGGCGGATACCTGCTCCGAGCTGAGTAGGATGCCCACGGCGATGGGTAAATCGTAGGCTGGCCCCGCTTTCTTGAGGTCGGCGGGGGCGAGGTTAACCACAATGCGTTTCATGGGGAAGGCGTAGCCGGAGTTGCGGATGGCGGCTCTTACTCGTTCCTTTGCTTCCTGGACAGCGGTGTCAGGCAAGCCGACGATGGTCATTGTCGCAACACAATGTAACACAAAGTTTCCCTTTCTGTATCCCTATTAAAATGGGGGTGCACTAATGGGAAATTACTCTAACGTAGAATACTTTAGCATAAAACAAGATAGAGAAATTATCAATGCCGGTGGCTTTTTCTGCCATGCTTGCCTGGCAAGTAAGCCGGCGACTGAAGCCAGCCCTGATCCACGGTATTGTCAGGTCTGTTATGATTTCTTAACCAAAGAAGCTGAAATGCTACCCGAGAACAAGCACCCAAAGTGGATACCAAAGCCTCAGAGGGCTCTTAAGGCGTGCGAAAAGCAATACCCTATACACACAGGTAGGTGGTGGAATTATGTCCACTCTGGAGAGCAAAAAGGGTGGTGGCAAGAGAGGGCGTAAGAGGCTGACGCTGCCTGTTGAGACTATCCTAGAGATGAAGAGGCAGGGCTTAGGCTCAAAAGCTATTGCCACATTACTGAGGGCTGAACAGGGGGTTGATGTTTCATATAAGACGATACAGAGAACTTTAGCCGATGAGAGGAAATTTGATAAACACGAGGAAAGGTCAAATGGGGAATAAAAGGGGTAATCCCAAATGGTTTCAATGGTATAAGGGTATGCCCTGCCTTAACCCATCCGGTAGACCCAAGGGGAGCTATAACATTTACCCACCTCTAAGGTGGCACCGTTTTGTTTGGGGGCTTATGGAGCCTCCTTACACCGGGGCAGAAGCAGCCAGGAGAGCCGGATATTCTCGGAAGTCAGCGAGGTTCATTGCATCCCGGCTAAAGAAAAAACCTGCTATTAGAGAGTTAATTAGAGAGTTTAGAAGGAAGGTTGACGGAACACGGAATTTGGGCCGTGGCTTGTTTATGATTCCCGACGATAAAGGGGGTTACTACTTCTACCAAAAACCTGACTGGAAGCCCTGAGAGGTGGGGTGATAAAAGTCAACATTTTGGAGCTTCATAAGAAGGCGGAATGTCTCCTAATTCCCGAAAGAATTTAGATAGGGGGAGGAAAGGAAATAACTTCACGACCTTCAAATTGAACAAAACGCTACTTTGTGTGATAAGGGTAACAGAACGAGCAATTGTGGCATCACACAGCCTGGACTTTTATCTATTATCAATAGTTGTTGCTGAAGCCCGGGTATGGTCAAATTCGCTAATACCGTTGCTCTTTTTAGCGTTTTTAGCAGGCGCTCTTAAGATGTTGGTGGTGTAAGCTCTGATCCAGCACGTCTTAGCTTTGCCCTGATGCGAGCCAGAAGTTCGCCCCTCTTGAACGGCTTTCTTACATAGTCATCAGCACCGATATTCAAGGCATCACGCACGGAGGGCGCATCTCGTACTGCTGTGAGCATTATGACAGGAGTATTATATCGTTCTCGAATAATCCTGAGAACCTCGAAGCCGTTAAGCCCGGGCATCCTGATATCTAGCAATATGAGATCAGGGGATGTCTCCCTCACCTTTTCCAGACCTTCCTTCCCGTCATGTGCCAGCACTACATCATAGCCCGCAGGAACCAGCGTAGCTTCTACCAAGCGCAGAATGTATTCCTGATCGTCGATAACTAGAATCTTGACTTTCTCTTTCTTCGGCATTCTCTACTCCTATTCCGCCATATACTCAGCCACAATCATAAGCATAGTATAAAACTCTCATATAGTAATGGCAAAAACTCGCTGAGCCCGACCCGCCTCTCGTAGGTTCGAATCCTGCCCCCGCTACCAAGACACAGGCAGCGTTAATATGCACCACTTATAAAGCAGCTCTAATAGCAGCCTAGCCAGGAGAGGCGACCTACTCACGGTAACAAATCATTCTTAAAGCGATCGCCAATTGTGGGGATCAGCCATAGTTCTGGGGAGGAATTGCTAATCCCCTCCATTATTAGTCTGGTGAAGTCGAAGGCTTCTTCAATAGTAACATCCTCCACCTGCCCTATTATGTCGTCTTCGTTATGGTCGTAGACATCTGCAACGCCATACTTAATCCCATATTCGGCAAATAAGTATGTAAATAGGCCATGGTTAACCCAACCGATTCCAGGTATTGGCTCAGCAGGGGGATCAAAACAGTTCTTATAGTCCTCGCCGTATTCAATAGCAAAGCCGTTCTGAGTGGAAGCCATGCATATCACATTTCCCTTTCTGCCGATATCAATCATCCCTCCAGCTAGGCAACTGTCAAAGATGAATATTATCCTGTCGGTTTCAAACCCTTTGAACCACGTTTTTAGATCTTTATCTGAAATAAATTCAGGGTATGATATCTCTGGGGTTTCAACACCCCAAGTGAGTATTCCTATCTGGCCTTTGTTAGCCGAACTTAGCTTGGCGCCATGCCCACTGAAGTAAAATACCACCTCATCATTCTCGCTCACCTTGCCCTTTAGCTCTTCAATGGCATTCAAAATGGCATCACGGGTAGCAGCTTGGTTTATCATGGGCGCGTCACCATATATTTCGAAACCATAAGTTGTTTCAAGTATTTCAGCCATTAGATCAGCATCATCTGCGGCATACCAAAGATCGAGGCCATAGCCGGGACAACTGGGCTTCCAATCATAATCACCGGGATAATCAGAAATGCCAACTAAAATGGCGTAACGTTCGCCACCTTCAGGCAAAATCTCTCCTAGTTTTCCCTGGGCTGCATAAGGTTTGGGGCCTTTAGGCGTAATAGTCATTTTTGGCCAATCGCCGCGCGGCGGTGATTTTTTGTAAATTTCAACCTCCCCCTGAGGAGTATAAACAGTGATAACTCCGCCAGGGTCATCCTTATGAGGGGGGGCTGCCAGTGTGGTCCCTGAGAAAACAGGGATCAGCATTAAACACAATGCCAGCGAAACAACAAAGATTTTTTTACTCACTTTTAATCTCCTTCTATTAGTTTATTTAGCTGTTGAACATCAATGGGTTTGCTAATATAGCGAGCCTTTGTCTTAGAAAAGAAATCCCTCGTATCTACCCCCATGGTATCACCGGTGATAAAAATCACCTTCTTTGCCACTGACTGGTATTTCTCTTTGAGTATTTTGTATAATTCAATTCCGCTCATGCCGGGTAGCTTTATATCAAGCAGAATATGACTATATCCCTCACTCCCTATCATTTTAAAGGCATCAGTAGCATTATCAACAGTTTCAACCTCATGTCCTTGTGTAGTTAGCATCTCACTCAAGAAGTGCCGAACGATAGGCTCATCATCTACTATTAATATTCTTGCTCTGGTCGTATTCTCTGGTTCGTCGGCTACTGACTCAATAGATTTCAAGTGTTTCCCCTCCTTTACTATGGGCAATTCCACAATAAAAGTAGCTCCACTCCCTAACTTACTCTTTGCGTATATCTGTCCATTATGCTCAACAATAGTTGCGTGGCAAAGACTCAGGCCGAGCCCAGTACCCTTTCCCGCCTTTCTGGTAGTAAAGAAAGGATCAAATATCCTCTTCAGGTTTTCCTTGGGTATCCCAGGACCATTATCCTTGAAGGATATGCGTATGATGTTATCCATTGTCTTTGTTTTTATTGCGAGCTTACCCCTTCCATGAGCTAATGCCATCTCTGTTTCGGCATTTACAATGATATTTAGGAAGACCTGTTGAAGCTGACCCGCGTCTGCCATTGTCCGAGGCAAATCGGTGGCAAACTGAGTGTCAATCTCTATGTTGTTGGTCTCAAGCGCATACTTTCTGAGGGCAAGGGTGTTTTCCAGGATGCCGTTAATGTCTGCACTATCGCGGCTTGGCTTCTCCTGTCGAGCAAAAGTGAGCAGTCGAGATACAATACTAGCCACGTGCTGGGCGCCATCATGGATGGTCTCCACGTATTTCCTAATGTTCTCAGGAATATCCTTTTCCATTAATAAGTGAGCAAAACCAATAACACCAGTCAGTGGATTATTAATCTCGTGGGCAATACCTGATGCCATTTCGCCAACTGAGGCAAGGCGGCTAGCTATTTGGGCCTTGTGTTCCATCTCTAGTTTTTCCGATTCTAGTTTTTTACGTTGAGTGATGTCTTCGATGATTGTCACAGTTCCCGTTGGAACACCTAACGTTGGGTCTGTGATAGAGGCGGAGCTAATTTCAACGCCCAATCCCGTCCCATCCTTTTTGAGTATTATGGTCTCACCATTTAAGACATACTTGTCGGTTAACATTTCTTCTACGTTTTTCTTCACTTCAGTTCTATCATTCTCAGGTACAAGACTATATATCTTATTGCCGATCAAATCCTTTTTGTTACGATAGCCCAGGATGTCGACCAGTGCTTTATTAACCTCTATGATGTTAGCACTCAGGTCAGTTACTGCGACACCCTCAGCCATAGAGTCAAATGTAAGGCGCAACTTCTCCTCACTCTCCCGCAGAGCCCTCTCTGAATGTTTGACCTGCTCGTAGAGTAAAGCGTTGCCGATAGCCATGGCTACGTGACTGCTTAATGCCTTAAGCAACTGCTTATCTTCGTGAGAAAAAGGCTGTTGTGATAGTTTTTTCCCCAATATAAGCAATGCTGATAGTTGTCCTTCCTTAGTCTTTACAGGGACGATAAGATGTGTCCCCATGTTTTCAAGTTTCTTCTTTTCAGCGGAAGAAAGGCTCTGTAATTGAGGATAAATGCCAAATTTATCTAAAGATACTATATCTGAATGACGTTTTAGCCACTTAGTACCAACGCTGCTATTCTTGAGTATGATTTCCGATTTAAGTTCACTAGCACAGATGGCGCTTTCTATGACAAATCCCTTCTTCTCTTCCGAGGGGAGGAGGAGATAGGCACAAGATGTCTGTATCGCGCCACTAACTAACTTTACAACCGTATTGCATAGCTCTTTTAGATTTGTAATACTCTGGGTTTGACCGACAAATTCTTCGATTGCCTTGAGGTAATCATATCTGCCTCGGTAGAACCATCTATCAACCAACTGTTGCGACCAAGCATAGAGTGGACGAACTCCAATTGATATAAGAACTATCATGATAACGTGTAGCCAAATGGGGCTTCGTTCTAATCCTATGGTTCGGGCAAGATAAAAGATCACTAGAATATAGGGCGCGGCAATGGCACTACTTGTAATTACGTAGGCCAGGCTTCTTCGGGCAATAGATCGTATATCCAACAGATTATATTTGAGCACGGCTATGGTACTTAAAATGGAGAACGCTATGCTTGTCTTTATCAAAGCCGGGGGTAAATTGGTGAGAACATCTAGATATACTCCTGTTATGATTGCTGCTGCCCCTATAACAAGATAGATTAATCTACTTCTTTCTTCGTATGAGGGGGATTCTCTATATCGTCTAATCAAATTGCGTATAGCTACTGCTGTTAAAAGCGGAAAGGATATAATCACCATATACGAACCTATTCCGACTACTGGAGCATAGCCATAACCCGCAACCCGCATTTGCTCAACAAACAGACTCGTTGAGGGGCTCAAGACAGCAGTTATTACGAGCCCAATATAGGCGGTGATAATTATTGCTCTTTGCCCGCGGGTCTTGGTATATGCGTGTGTGAAATGGTATAAAAACACAAATGTTGCCAACGAAGCTACCGGCATGCCCCTGTCCCAGATTAGAGCTCGTTCCACATCTGGGCTAGTTCGCATGCCAAAGAGGACTAGGCCCCATATCCCCATGGAAATAAGCATACCAATAAACAACTTCGTGCTGAGGTCCTTTTGTGGCCTCGTTTTCCATATAAACAAAGCAAGCCCGGTGTTAAGCACAAAAGCAATCAAAGGTGGCAATAAATATGAAGGATTTGTAAATAGACTAATCATTTTTCACTGCTTATCTCACTCAACTGAATCAGCTTCTTAATAACGCCTTCAGGTGGATTAATGTGTGCTGGTTTAAGATGAGCGAGATCTACCCCCTCTTTCTTTTTAGCTTCCGCATATCGTTCAAATGTTCCTGTCGAAAGGAGTGTAACCCTTATCGGTTGTTCTTTTAGATAATCTTTGATATCCCTGTAATCAACGTCTATGAGCTTAAGCTGTTCATCAATCATATTGGATACGTGGTCGGCATTACTTTCTTCTTTTAACTCTAAGTATATGCGGAGATAGGTTTTGTCTTGGTCGTACTCTTTAAGGGCTGTCCATTCGTTGTATTGTATATCGGTGTCGGTAATCGCCCTCCACAGAGTCTTTTCGTCCAGATTTGCCAGCCCAGCCAGATTGATTACATCCCCAGATCTACGTTGAAAAACCATCTGAGGAAGTTTGATATCTGCCTCGCTGTCACTTAAAGAAGTTATTTTGATAATATCCTGCATGCGGAACCTAAGCAATGGGCCACCGTAGAAATGAGTGATAACAACTTCGTATAGCTTACCAGCTTCAACTTGATCAATGAGAACTGTGGAAGGTTGATAATCCTTATTTTCCTCTTCTTTTAAAAGCTCTTCATATGGGATAAACTCCAGGAATGTCATATCAGGAAGGAATGTCATATCCTTTCTATTCCATGCCGGCATTGCGATGTTGTATGCCTCTGTACAGATGTAGAACTCATAAGGAACAGTTCCCCAATAGTCCATGATGGCGTCTTTGTATATTGCCGTGTCCATGCCGCTGGTTATTATGCCTTTTGTCTTCCAAATGTCCTTGGGTAAAATAGGTTTTTCACTTTTCGTGCTAATACGAGATCTTTTTCTTGAGCTTATCACGGACTTATATATCTTTTGTTGTGATGGATCAGTGAATTGCTCTCCTAGCTTAGCGATTACACTGGCCAGTCCAGCAATCAGCTCGATACCCTCGTCGAGGGCTTCCTGAAACGCAATGCGCATTCTATCCTGGAATTCTAAGTCGCGGACTCTTTGAGGATTGGGGATGCGCTTAAAGGAGAAATAATTCGCCATGTTTATTGCCCAGGTGCCTGTCGTGTAGGGAGCTGGGGCAAAAATAGTAAGGAAACTTACACCTGGCTTGATATTTATCCTGCCCTTTTCTGTAGTTGAAGACAAAATCATCAAGGCGATGCCATTTTTGGCAATGCGATCAAGGAATGCTTTAGATAGAGGGCACCATTTGAAATCACCTGTCTTACCGGAAGAATGGCACCACATCTTGGGCTTTATTGCCAGGACGCTCTCATCTCTATTAGTGAGGTAAGGCTCATAGTCATCATAGGACGTGAGGGGCACCATCTTACGAAATTCATCTGGGCTTTTCGGCTTTAGTTCGCCCATGACTTTCCTGCCCAATGTGCTATCGGCTATCAGGTCTATCTCCTCCATCAGAAGCTGATTCTGGATATCCATCCACTCTTCTACGGATAAATCTAGAAAACCGCAGTACCTCTGCCATAAATCACTTTCTGTCAAAGTATCAAAGTACTTGTCTTCAGGTAGCATGTGATTTTCCTCCTTTGGTTGATTTTCTACCGTATACTATGAAATCTTGATACACCGGGTCTTCCTTTATCTGAAAACCTCCATTTGCTAATGAATCAATCATTGCCTTTAATTTATGGCGCGAGTAAACATTTTTCTTCGGACGAAAAACCATCTGTGGCAAGTAGATGAAGCTCAACAACATTCGAGGTATAAGGCCCAATATGACCCTAACACGGTTTTTCCCTGAAGCGAGGCCATTGTTAATAGCATCCTTCAATAAACTAGAACCCAGCTTAATGTCCTCTTTGTCTGAAGGATAGGTTATTACAAATTGTCCTCCTTCCCTAAGTACACGAAAAATCTCATTGGTAACTTGTTGGCAATCTTGGAGAAAAGCCATGACATGAATGCATAGCACCTTATCAAAAGTCCCCGGTGAGAATTCTAGATGTCGAGCATCCATGTTAAGGACCTTGATTTCCTTACCCAACTGCAGTGCTTTCGCATATGCTCTACGAAGTGCGATTTCGGAGTAATCTACTCCAACGATACTGACGTTTCTGTTTGCCTGTAAGATGTGTAGCACCTCGTTTCCAGTACCAACACCGACGCATAGAACGGAATCATTATCCTTGAACTCAAGCTTACTAATGCATGCCTGCTGTAATCTTAGATAGCGGCTGAGCCGAGCAGTGGTAAAATCATAAACCGGATTATAGACCAAATTGAAATAAGCCTGCATCAGCTTTCCAGCAAGGCTCATATTTTCACCCCCAGTATCTAATATAAATCTGCGATTCATCTTCACATATAGAAACTAGTTACAATTTGTACCTTGACCCTAGTCTCCTATTGCCCTTATCCTTGTTAGTTAAGAGCTTCTACAAAGTCCTTATATTGATGGGCTGCCAAGCCCTGGGCAGTGAGGCACGCGGAAGCGACTTCGTTAATGTTGCTCTCCAGCTGCGACACGACGTTTCTGTAAAGAGCCGAGTCATCCACCATCTTGTTGACGATCTGGAGCGCTTTGTCTGGGTACATTCCTTTTCTGTACGAGCGGTCTTCAATAAGAGCCGCAAACACATCGGCGACAGCCATTATCTTGCAACCTAAGGTCATTTTATCGCCCGTAAGATGGAACGGATAACCCCTACCGTCGAGGCGTTCATGGTGGAAGGAGGCTAACTCAGCTATGTCCTTTATTTCCTCGAGAGGCGCCAGTATATTGTGGCTGTGGAAGGCATGGCTTTTAATCACTCTGAATTCATCTTCAGTCAGCTTACCTGGCTTCTCCAGTATCTCCGTCGGCTATCACGCTCATTTCCTCTCCCTCCAAAGTATTATTGTTATTTTATGGCCGCTTCTCGTAATGCTCATTCATTCCTTAGTTGCCACGCGTCGCACAAAGCTACGGACAACACTAAGTATATCGTCACCAGTGAAAGGCTTCTTTAGTACCGTGAAAGGACCGTACTCCATGGCTCTATTCATCACGTCACTATCGGGATGGCCAGTTATGATGGCAACCGGTTGCGCTTTGTCCATCTGCCTTATGCGGCGGAAGAGTTCAGCCCCATCAAGCTCTGGCATCAACAGGTCAAGGAAAATCAAATCAAAGTGCTTGTTGCCAATGAGTTCCAGGGCTTCAAGACTGCTTGAGGTAGTCGTTACCTGGCAGTCGGATTCATTTAAACTTTCCTTGAACAGTTCCACGATTGACAGATCGTCGTCAACAACGAGAATTTGCGCTGGTATCCTATCTAATTTCTCCAGTACCCATTTTTCAATCTGTCGTCTGTCGAACCGTAACCGGTTACCAATCTTAATTGATGGGATTTCTCCGCTGTTTGCTCTACGTCTTATCGTTATGGGTTTCACAGCAAGTAATTCGGCTACTTCTTTGGTAGTAATCATATTATTCATAGTATAAATTCTATCTCACAAAATACTTATTAGGTATATAGAGTAACTCTAAAGCATCTTAAGTCATCTACTGGTGATTGTCAACACTTTGAATGGCAATAAACCCTTAGGTGTGAAGAATAGAGTTACAACAACTCTAACTTAAAGAGCGGCCGATGTTTCATATAAGACGATCCAACGCTTGCTATCCGGTGAGAGGGAATTTGATAAACACGAGGAAAGGTCAAATGGGGAATAGAAGGGGTAATCCCGCTTGGGTTAAAGGGAAATCCCCCAAT
>SDBT01018192.1_pt1 | contig 11057 bp, 5 predicted proteins | sample 2277101 | NCBI WGS metagenome assembly SDBT01 (sample SAMN10404973, study PRJNA504765) | marine sediment metagenome | isolation source: marine sediment core GS10_PC15, 103 cmbsf | place: Arctic Ocean: Southern Knipovich Ridge | collected 2010 | reverse complement strand
AAAAAAACAAAAAAAAGAGATTTAAACTTAGCTAAAAGACCAACAGGTGGTGGGATAGTATTTCATATTTGGGATATAGCTTTTTCTTTTTTAATGCCCAAAGGACATAAATATTTTTATTTGGATCCTTTAAAAAATTATGAGTTTGTAAATACCTTAGTTCTTAAAGCTTTAGAAGAATTTTTAGTTAATAAAGAAGATAATAATAAAGAAAAAACAAAGTCATATGGTCTAACGGATAAAGAGCATTTTAATGAAAATAAAACGTTTGATAGTTTTTGTATGGCAAAACCAACTAAATACGATGTTATATATAATGGAAAAAAAATAGCTGGAGCATCTCAAAGAAGAAAAAAAACAGGCTATTTACATCAAGCAAGCATATGTCTTGTAGAGCCAGATTTAGGATATCTAAAAGATGTATTGATTGAAAAAGATATTGCAAATGCGATTTTTAAAAGCTCTTATCCAATTTTTTTAAGTGAAAATAAAAATATTGATCAGAAACGAGGAATTGTTAAAGAAAAGTTAATTGAAACTTTTAAAGATAAGTTTTCTAAAATTTAGAAAAACTATCATCAAATCAAGAAAAACCTTATTTGGTGCGGAAGTTTTAAGGTTATTGTCTTTTATAAGTTATTAATAATTAAATATTTATTAAAAAATAACTGTTTTAAAAAAAGTAAAATTTGAAAAAATAATATATAAAGTTTTGGATTGAAATTTATAAATAGTTTTTAAAAATTATATCAAAAAGTTAAACGATAATTTCATTCATATTTAAATCCATATAAAGAGCTGCTTTTCAATATATTAAAGATAGTATATACTTGAGCGTTACTTGAAAAATTTAAAGGTTTTTTATGCCAAAAAAAAATGCGATAACTCCAACAAGAGATGAAGATTACTCCACTTGGTATCAAGAAGTTGTTAAGGCAGCAGATTTAGCTGAGCATTTTCCGGTTAGGGGATGTATGGTAATAAAACCTTGGGGATATAGTCTTTGGGAAAATATTAAAAATATTTTAGATAAAAAAATTAAAGATACGGGTCATAAAAATGCGTATTTTCCTCTTTTTGTACCGCTTTCTTTTTTAGAAAAAGAAGCTACGCATGTTGAAGGGTTTGCAAAAGAGTGCGCAATAGTCACTCATCATAGATTAGAGAAAAAAGATGGAAAATTAGTGCCTGCTGAAGATTCGAAATTAGAAGAGCCATTAGTTGTTCGGCCAACTTCTGAGATGATAATTGGAGCGATGTTTTCAAAATGGATAGAATCATATAGAGATCTTCCGCTTTTAATAAATCAATGGGCAAATATTGTTCGTTGGGAGATGAGAACACGTCTTTTTTTAAGAACTACAGAGTTTTTGTGGCAAGAAGGTCATACTGCTCATGCAACTAAAAAAGAAGCAGAAGAAGAAGTTTTTAAAATGCTAAATGAATACGAAGATGTTTTAGAAAACTTTTTAGCTATTCCAGTAATTAAAGGTAAAAAAACTGAGATGGAGAAATTTCCAGGAGCAGATGATACTTATGCATTAGAAGCTATGATGCAAGATAAAAAAGCTCTGCAAGCTTGCACATCTCATTTTTTAGGACAGAATTTTTCAAAAGGATCTGATATTAAATTTTCTGATGAAAATGGAAAGCTTGAATATGCTTGGACAACATCTTGGGGAATGACAACAAGAGTAATTGGAGCTCTCGTTATGGTTCACTCAGACGATGATGGTTTAATAATTCCTCCAAAAATAGCTCCTGTAGAAGTTGTAATTCTGCCAGTTATTCACTCAGATGAAATTAAACAAAAAGTAATGGATTTTTGTAAAAAATTAAAAGATGATCTTCAAAATATTCAATATCATAATAAAAATCTAGTAGTTGAAATAGATACAAGAGATATTCGAGGGGGAGAAAAGAAATGGTCATGGATAAAAAAAGGAGCTCCGTTGATATTAGAAATTGGGCTTAGAGATATTGAAAATGAAAGTGTTTTTATGCTGAAGCGATACTCTTTGGAAAAAAAGAGTGTGAAAGTAAAAGATTTTATAAAAAATATCAAAAAAACATTAGATGATATCCAAAAAGAGATGTTTGAAAAAGCAAAAAAACATCAAGAAGACAATACTCAAAATATTTTATCAAAAGATGAGTTTTATAAATTTTTTAAAGATAAGAATGCTGGTTTTGCAAAAGGATATTTTTGTGAAGATACAAAAATCGAAGAGAAATTAAAAGAAGAGCTATCTGTTAGCGTAAGATGTATTTTAGAAAAAGATTTTGAAGAGGGCACATGTATGTTTTGCTCAAAAAAAACAAAAACAAAAGCAATTTTTGCTAAAGCTTATTAAAGGAGTTTTTTATTATGCTGAGATTTTTTAGAAAGTATCAAAAAATATTTTTTGTCATTATTGCTTTTGTTATTATCGTTACCTTTTCATTTTTTGGAACTCAGGGCCTTTTAGAAAAATCTAATAGAGTAAAGGATAAAGATATCGCTATAGCTTTAGATGGTTCTAAAATTAAATTATCTGAAATTCAAGCAATGAGCATCTTTTTAGCAACAGATGCTCAGGATCTTAGCTATAGTTCGAAAAGTCACTTAAGACCTAATTTATTTAATAGTGGAATCCTCAAAGACTTTTTTAGATCAGGATTATCAAAAGTGTTTTTTGAAAAATATTTCGATCAGCTACAACCATCTTTTGAGAAAAAATTTGATAAAATAAAAAAATATTCTCCTTTTGTGCATTTGCATGACTCTTCTATTACTGCTAGATCTATCTATGAGATGTATGCTCCTGAGGTTTTAAATATTTTAAATGAGCTAAAATCTCAAAAAGAATTAAATCTAAAATTTTTAAATCTTCTATCAGATTTATATGTTGAACAGCTAAAAATTCCATCTGAGAGTGTTAGAAGACTTTTGTATTTTCAAGAAAAACAAAAAAATGCTGAGCCAGATCAAAGGCTTTATCAAGATTCTATAGCATTTTTGGGTTTTGAAAATGCTCTAGATTGGTTTGGTATAGATTTTATAGATTTAGTATCTGAATTTATTATACATACTTCTTATGTTGCTAAAGAAAAAGGATATGTTGTTACGCATGATGAAACGATAAATGATTTAATGGCTAACTTAAATAGCGCTTTAGATGATAAAGATAAAGCTCAAATAGATACATATTACAAAAATGTACTTCACTATCTTTCAATGGATGAGAAATTAGCTGCAAAAACTTGGGCCAAGGTATTGCTTTATAAAAGGTATTTTAGTGACGTTTCTAACAATACTTTAATAGATAGTTTGGCTTATCAAGAGTTTGATAAATATACGAAATCAAAAGCAGATGTAAAACTATATTCTCTACCTAAATCGCTGCATATAAAAAATTTTGAGGATTTAATTAGATTTGAGATGTATCTTTTAGCAACGTCAAATAAATCAAATCCTTTAGATGTTCCAAAAAAAAATAAAGATCTTTTAGAGATAGAAAAAAAATATCCTGAGATTATTGAACAAAAATATATAGTAAACGTTAAACATGCACCTATAGAAAAAGTAGCTTTGAAAATCAAAGTCAAAGATATGTATTTTTGGCAGTTAGAAGATAAGAATTGGAATAAAATTAGAGCTGCGTTTGCATTTATTGAAGCCGCTAAAAATAGAGAAGAAAAATTAAAAGTTTTAGATAATATTCAATTTTTTCAAAAATCTCAAATAGATGCTTTTTCAAGAAATGAGATGGTAAAACAAAGCCCAAATCTCATTGCTGAGACTCTAAGCGAGTTAGACGCTAAAAATTATGATTTTTACATTAGCTTGAAAAACCCGAAATTTCCAATCGATATAAAAAATGCTGATGAATTAAAAACTCTTTTAGATAAACAAGATAAAATAGAAAATTATACTCAAGACAATAAAAATTATTTCAGCTTTGAGGTAATTAAGAGATCTGAAATTAAAGAGATTCAATCTTTTGAAAAAGCTAAAAAATCAAAAGTTATCGATCAAATTTTGAATAATTTTCTAAAGGAAAAATATTTAACTCTAAGAGAAGAACTTTTTGAAAAATTTACCACAGAGGAAGGAAGTTTCAAAAAGTTCAATCAAGTTAGATTAGAAGTTGCTAAAATAGTTTTTTCAGACGTAATAAATAAGTTAAAAACACTAAATTTATCTAAAGATAAATCTTTAGATGGTTTAGCAAAATATCGCTTATATTCCTATGTTGAAGATTTTCAAAAAGACATTCAAAAAGATGAAAAATTTTTAGATAATTTGAAAAATTCTCAGTGTAATTTAATTTCTGAGAATTTAAAAGTTTCGCGATCTAAAAATCCTAATTGGGTAGAAAGTAGAGTTTTTTCAATGGATGAAAAAAAATATTCATCAATCAATCTTTTAGATACCGGAAATATTGAGTTTTTCTATTTAGATAGTATAAAGCATGAAGATGACTCTATTGATAAAATTGATATCGCAAGAAAAGCTATGTCTTCTGAAACTGCCCTTTTACTTACTAAAAGATTATTAAAAATGTTTGAAGAAAAAAAATGTATAGTTTTTCCTGTTAGAGAAAAAAATGAAAGCATTTGAAAATTTTCCAAATATAAAAATTTTAAACTTTTTCGATATTAATATTGATCTAGAAAAATATGTATCTAAAGCAAAGCTTTTCTCTAAAAAGTATGTACTCAAATCTTTTTCTTCTATTTTAAATGAAGAAGAGTTTGCTAAAATATATATGGCATACAATGAAAAAGGGCTTTATTTTATTTTTGATGTTAAAACTCCTTTTACAAAAGCTTTTTTTCCGGAATATCAAAGAGCAGATTCAATAGAGGTTTTTATCGATACAAGGTCTTTAAAAACTAAAGGCTATATTACAAAATTTTGTCATCATTTTGTTTTTTTTGCTGAAGATATTAAAGGTTATAAAGCAAGAGAGATAACTCGTTTTAGAGCAGATGATATGCATGCCATTTGCGGGTCCAAAGATTTAAAAGTAGACTCTATAGTAAAACCAAAATCTTATATGTTGGATATCCATATCCCTAGTTTTTGCTTAACAGGTTTCAATCCTATTGATATTAACTATTTATCTTTTACATATAGAATTAATAGATATCAAATGCCTCCTCAAAACTTTTCAGTAAGCTCAAATGAACATGTTATTGAAAAGAGTCCCCATCTTTGGGCTAAGATGAATTTATTAAAATAATTATGAATTGCAAAGGGTAAAGTGGGCCCCAATCTTAAGACTGGATTTTTGACTTTTAGCCGAATATTTTAATTTCACCAAGCTCATAAAATAATGAGCAATCGGCTACTTTTTTTTCGCTGTTTTTCTTAGAAAAGAGATGATTATCTTGAAATATTAGAGAATATCGTACAAGCAAAACTTCCAAATCAAATGCTTTTTACATATATGCAAACAATGAAGTTGAAATGCCACACTTTCAACACTCTAAAAAAAAGAAAAAGGTTTTTTATTATTAAATTTTTTATATTATGCAAAAATATAAATAGGAGTTTTTTATGAAATTCTCAAACACCCATGAATGGGTAGAAATTAATAATGATATAGCAACTGTAGGTGTTACTAATTTTGGGAGAATGCATCTTGGAGATGTGGCAAATATAAAACTTCCTACAAAAGATAAAGAAGTTAAAGCTAATGAAGCTGTGTGTGTTTTAGAATCTAATAAAGCTGCTGTTGATATCCATAGTCCAATGAGCGGTAAGATTATTGAGATCAATGAAAATCTAAACACCAATTTGAAAGATTTAAATACATCTCCAGAAGAAAAAGGGTGGCTTTTCAAAGTAAAAATTTCAGATCCAAATGAAGAAAAGGCTCTTATGTCATTAGATGAATATGAAAAAAAAGTTTCAAGTGATTAATAAGATATTTCTTTTTTTAGCTTAAGTTATGTTATAATCCAAGTTAGATAATCAAAAAAATATTTGGCTTGTGAGTAGAGTTAAGAAAATAGTAATTTCATCGATATTTATAGCATTTGCTTTTGCTTTTTTATTCTTTTTTAAACCTATTTTATCATATGGGGTGTCTACTTATTTAAATAGCTTTTCAAAAAGTCTTATCAAGGGTTCTAAAGTAACTTTTAAAGATTTGGAGATAAAAAGTAAAAAGATAACTCTAAACAAGGTAAATGTAAAAGCTGATAAAAAATATGAAATTGAAATCGATAAAATAGATATTGATTTTCAATTTAAAATATTTAAACCGGGCATAATCGCTGATATTAATATTAATAATCCTAATATTACGCTATTTAAAAATGAAAAATGGGATGTTAAGATCCCCAAGAAAAAATCTAGATTTTTATCTTATTTTTTAAGAGTTAATAAGGGGAAGGTTAATTTTGTAAATACTGGCGATACAGTAAAAAAAATATGTTTTGATTTTTCAAATCACATTGCAGCCACTTCAAAACTAAATTTGTTTTTAGAAGAAAACTCTTCAAAAAAAATTAATATCGATATCAATAGAGATGAAAGCAAGAACATTATTTCTACTCATTTAGATGAAGTAGATATTTCAAATATTGGTGATATTTTAAATTTTTTTAATATAAAAATTTTTGAGGATCTAAAAGGATTAGTTAATGGAATCGTAGTTATGGCGATTGAAAATTCTAAGATTTCAAGCTTTTTTACAAATTTAGATTTTATTAATTTAAGCTTTTTATCTCCTAAGACTCATTTGAGTTTTGATTGTAAAACTTTTAAAGCTGAAGTAAATTATCCTGACTTTTTTAGCTCTAATAAAATAACACTCTTAGATAGTTTGAAATATGATTTTTTAAAAGAGACTAAGATAAGATTAAATTTTGAAGATTTAAGAGTTTTAACATCTAGAAAATCTGTTTTTTCTAAAATAGATGGATTTTTCTCTTATAATCCTAATTTAGGCTCAAAATTAAATGCCATAGGTAAAATCGAGAATGAAAAAACTTTTGATTTTCAGATAAATTCCAAAGCATATACAGCAAGCTCTTTTTCTAACTGGCTAGATTTAGAATGTTTTATAGATGATAATAAAACTAAAATATCACTATCTGCTAAAGAAGTAGAAGATTATTATAATTTGCATCTATCTTTTCAAAACATTAAATCTCATATTTTTGAAGCTTTTCAGGATTTATTATATAAATCATTTCCTAAAATTAGTGATTTTAAATATGTAGATGGTGACGTTTCATTTTGTATCGATAGCAGGTTCAATGAAAAAGGATTTAATAAAATTTTTGTAACCGATTTATCGATGAAAGATTTAGACTTTCAAAAAGCTAATATAAATGGTTTTGTATCCAAAATAGAGGGAAAAAGTTCTTTTGATATAACTGATGATAATTTTTTTGATAATTTTTTTGCAGATATTAAAATTTCAAATTCTAACTTCGATATAAATCAAAAAAAGATAAAAGATTTTAATGCTAAAATATTTGCTGTAGATGGAGCTTTTGAATCTAGCAGCGCATCATGTTTATTTGAAAAAATTGATACAAAAGTAGATATAAAAGGTCCGATTAAAGAATTTTCTGCAAAAATCTCATCTAGAGGAACTCTCAATGATTTTGAAGAGACTTTTTTATCTGAAATTATCTGTAAAAGAAAAGGTAAAGAGTTTCATTTTAGTGGAAATCTACAAGTATCTGACTCAGAAAGTGCTGTTTTTGGATTTGATTTAAAAAAACTATTAGTTTTTAGCTTTTTAGATCTAAAAAATAATTTACAAAAAGGCTGGCTTAGAGCTGAAAGGATTAATCTAAATAAATGGTCAAAAATTTTAGGATCAGATCTTTTAATTGATGGAACCGCTAATATCGCAGCTTTTTATACTAATGAGAAATTGAGTTTTCAGCTAAAAGGTGAAAATTTAAGTTATGAAAGCCCTTATATTGATATTAAAATTAATAAAATAGGGGATTTAAATGATTTTATTTTTGAAAATGATAATTTTATAAGTGGAACTCTAAGCTCTAAAATTATAAATTGCTATATTCCATCTTTTCAAGGTAAATGTTATTTACCAAAATTTGATGCTCTTTTTGATCTAAAGGATGCTATAGTTCAAATCAATCAAAATGTTTTAAAAGCTAATTTGAAAACTGTTTCAAAAGATGTTGATCTAGATGGAACAGTATTCTTTGATTTTTCTAAAAATTATCCAATTTTAAATATTGAAACTAATTATTTATCTGATATCAAATCTTTTCAAAATTTACTAAAACATTTTGATTTTTCAAATGATCTAAATTTACTTGGAAATGTTCATGGTTTTAGTAAAATAACATCTATCTTTGAAGAAGAGACCAAAACTTATTACTCTTTGGATTTTAATTTTCAAGATGCTTCTTACAAAATTAATGAAAAAGCTATTTTAAAAAATATTAAAGCTAAAGCTAAATATAGTTCAGATGATGATTTAACTTTTTCAAAGCTGCTCGGGGATTTAAGCTTAGGAAATAAAACTTATCAAGTATCATTTCCAGTTTTTAAAAAGATTAAAGATGAAATTGATTTTGATCTTAGATTAGAAAAAGATATTTTTGATTTTTTAAGATTAAAGGGAAAATTTATTAAACAAGGTGATTTTTATCATCTCGCCTTAGATAAGGAGCTTTCAGCGTTAGTTGGTCAGAAATTTAAAGTTTTAGATTTTTCTATAGATGAAAATTTTAATATAGATAAGTTAAAACTCATATCAAATATAAACTCCTTTGCTTTTATCTCTAGCTTTCAATTTTTATTGGATTTTGGCCTTTTTGGAGAAGATAATTTAAATATTTTATCTCTTATTCAATCGAAACATTCAGGTGATCTTTTAGCATCTATCAATTTAGATGATAATAAAGATCTCCTCTTTGATATAGAATCTAAAAATTTTCAAATGCTTGATAAAAAATTTGAAAAATTCTCACTAAAAGGTAAAAAATCAAAATCTAATCTAGAAATTCAAAAGCTTAGCTTTGATGATATCGAATCCTCAATATTTGTGGATATGTCATCAGAAAAGTTAATGATTAAAGACTGTTCTTTGAAGAAAAAAGATGAACTTTTTCTGAAAATGCAAGGATCTTATGATCAGAATTTAGCAGCTTTATCTTTTGATATTTCAGATGTTAAGTTAGATATAAAAAAAATAAGACCTTTAATTTCTAACTTTTTTTCACTTCCCAAAGCTTCTATCGAAGGTCATTTAAAAGGAAGTGGTCAACTTTGTGTGAAAATTCCAAAAAAAGATGAAAAATTTAATTTTTCTATGGATTTAGATTTTCAGCCAAGTAACTTAACTATTGAGAAAGTCAGGCTATATAATAATGGCTCTTTAAATGTTCATTTTGCATCTAATACAGGATTTATAATTCAAGGTCTAGATTTTAGCTGCTTCTCAAAAGATATAGATCTATCATATTTGACTTGTAAAATTGGAAAAGCAAGTTTTGATTTAAATCAAAAAAAATATCTACTTCAAGATACAAATATCTATATTCCTCAAAGCTTAAAAAGCTCGTTTGAAAAATTAAAAAATTTTAAGAATTATTTAAAAAGTTTTAAACTAAAAGATGATATCGATTTAAATTGCGATATTAAATTTTCATCAGATTTATCAGATGTTGAAATGTATGCTAAAAAAGCTGTTTTTACTTTAAATACGACTAAACATGAGCTAAAAGATATTTTTTTTAATATTAGAGATAAAAAATGTATTTTAAACTTTGATTATTTTTATAAAAACTCATACTACACGATTAAAAATGATTTTCTTACAACCGATAAAATTTATGCAAAAACAACTCTATTAGAAAAATTGGCTATTTGCTCAAACCCTTTAAATATAAGCTGGCTTATCGATGCAGATAAGAAATTTTTAATAAAAGAAGTTATAGGAAATTTTTGTGGAATAGATTTCTTATTTCAAGAAGATTTAGAGAAAATTAATTCCAATAACCTTTTTGGAAGTTTAAAATTTAACGGATCAAAATTAAAAAAAATCCTTCCAAAGAATATAGAGAATTCTTTTGATCACTATTTAATTGGATCTGGCTATGAGATAAGTGGTAAGCTAGGATTTAATTTTTCTAAAGCTAATTTCATAAATTTTGATGGGCTTTTCTCAGGTAAAGATTTTGAGCTTTCCTCTTACCAGTTTAAAACTATGTTTTCCAAACTACATATTGATGAAAAATCTGTAAAATTCACAGATTTTAAGGTGTCTGATGGCAGTGGAATTGTTATGGTAAATGAGATGAGTTTTGAAAAAAATAAAAACAAATGGCAGTTTTTAATGCCTCTTTTAAAAATTAAAGATTTAAGACCGTCGCTTTTGAAAAATATAAATCAGCCTTTAGATGAGATTACTCCTTTTTTAATTAGAGAGCTCGTTTTAAAAGATTTTAAAGGGGAGTTAGGAAATAAAAATTCATTTAGCGGAAATGGCAATCTACATTTTATAAATTCCTTTAAAAGAGGACAAAGCGTTTTTGATTTTCCAGCAGATGTTTTAAGCAGAATAGTCGGTATAGATCAAGAGCTTTTAACTCCAGTTAAAGGCACGGTAGATTTTTTTGTGAAAAACGGAAAGTTTAATTTATCTAAACTTGGAGACTCTTTTTCTGAAGCTGAAAGATCTAAATTTTTCTTACTTGATAAAGGACAAAAACCCTATGTTGATTTCGATGGAAATATTTATATTAATATTGCTATGAAACAATACGTTTTATTTAAATTCACTGAATCTTTTGTGATCTCTATTCGAGGGAATCTAGAAGATCCAAAATGTAATCTAAAGAAAAAAAGAGGTTTTCTAAATTAAAGGCTTATATTCTTAGTAGCTCAAGGGATCCCTCTTTTTAGATCATCAAACTGTTTTTTATTGGTTTTTAAATCAAGATTAGATTATATAGTATTTTAATTTTTAATTGATAGATGTTATCCTTTATTTTTTTTAAATAAAGGAGTCAACAAATGGCTAGACCTTATTCACAAGATCTCAGAAAAAAAGTTTTAAAATATTTAGAAA
>SDBT01018191.1_pt1 | contig 11057 bp, 8 predicted proteins | sample 2277101 | NCBI WGS metagenome assembly SDBT01 (sample SAMN10404973, study PRJNA504765) | marine sediment metagenome | isolation source: marine sediment core GS10_PC15, 103 cmbsf | place: Arctic Ocean: Southern Knipovich Ridge | collected 2010 | reverse complement strand
CCTTGACTCTATGCTCCATGCCCCATAACCCGTTGGGTGAGACGGTTTTAAAACAAATTGAAGACAAGAATCCTTTGATAGTAGTTGACTATGGTTTTTCAACGTTGAACGCTGAACCCCTGAACGCTTACATGATTAGATATTTCAGTTATTTGCTCGAATGTCCGATATCAGCTTTAAATGACGAAAGAAATTCGATATAAGGTTTTTATCCCATGTTCAACCCCACTCTTTGACTTGTTTTTGGGCGGGGAGTAAAGTTGTTTTTCTCATCGAAATTATCCTGGTCGACGGTTTCAGTAAATGCTGACCAGAGATAGAATACTCTTTAAAGGGTAAGGGGAATTCTCATGGCAGAATCGAAATTCAGTCTTTCGGGCTCGGGTTTAAGATATAAGCTTCTGATTATAGAGGCGTTGGTATTTGTTCTGCCCTTCCTGATGATTTTCTACTTTTTTTACGAACAGGAAATCCTTCTCGATACCACTCAAATGTTTGTCTTTGGGGCGATTCTTGTCCTGATTTTAGGGGGACTCGTCATTTTACGACAGATATTTGATAAATTTTATGATGTCAGTCGATTCATGAGATCAGTGGTGGATACAGGAACCGATGTGATTCCGGATTCTATTCAAAAGAGCACCGACGAGCTTCAGGAAATCACGGATTCATTCAATTGGCTGCTGGCCCAGTTTCAAAATACCAATAGCCAACTTGAACAGCGAATTTTTGAATTATTTACCATTAAAGAACTAACCGAAGCCGCCAGCAAAGTATTGGATATCAATGAACTCATGAGGTTGTTGCTGGATAAGGCTATAGGGGTCTCAGGCGCTCAAACCGGATCGGTTTTTATGGTGGATGCGGATAAAGACAAATTTCGGATGGTTGCCGCCAAGGGGTTGGATTTTCAACTGCAAGAAGAATTACTGATAAATGTCAAAGATTCACCGGCCCGATTCGTACTTCAGGATCGGGAGACGATTTTAGTGGACGACATTGAAAAAGATGAGCGAATCGGCAGACCGAATGATCCCAGATATGCGTCGCCGTCTTTTCTGAGCATGCCGCTTTTTATCAAAGAGAAGCTGGTGGCTGTTCTGAATCTTTCGAGCAAGGAGACCAAGCAGGTTTTTGATAGACATGACAAGGAAACGCTTTCCATAATGATAAATGAAATCGGATTTGCATTGGAAAATGCAAGATTGCACTCCGAAGTAGAAGAAAATCTGAGACAACTCCAAACACATTCCGATGAACTGGTGCTCACCAATGATCAGCTCAAACAGGAAGTATCCGTTCGTAAGCTTGCTGAGCAGGCCCGTCGTGAGAGTGAAGTCCGGTATCGCCTGCTGGTTGAAAATGCCAACGACGCCATTTTTGTGGTTCAGGACAACGTTATCAACTTTCCAAATCCGATAACCGAGAAACTAACCGGCTATTCTGCAGATCAGATTAAAAAAGTTCAATTTATCAGCCTGGTCCACTCCAAGGAAAGAGAATGGGTGGAGTACCGACACCAGAGGCTTTTAAGTAAAGAAGAATCTCCCAGCACGTATACGGTTAGAATTTTAGATAAATTCGGCAAAGTGCTGTGGGTTCAGATAAGTTCGGTTTTTATCAAGTGGAAGGGGAAACCTGCCGGGCTCTATTTTCTCAGGGATATTACCGATCAGAAAAACCTCGAGGCTCAATTCCATGAAGCTCAAAAGATGGAAGCTATTGGAAACCTGGCCGGAGGAATCGCACATCAGTTTAATAACATGCTCATGGGCATCCAAGGTAATGCTCAATTGATGATGCTCGATCTCAGCACGGAAAATCCGTATTATTTGAGGTTAAAGCGCATCGAGCAGTTTGTTAAACAGGGGGCTGACCTGACCGGTCAACTCCTGGGTTTTGCAAGAAAGGGAAAATATGAGATTAAACCGATTGATATCAATAAGCTGGTTCAACAAACTTCTGATATATACGGACGAACCAAGAAGGAAATAACGATTCACCGGAGCTTTCAGAAAAAGATTTGGATGGTTGAAGCGGACCCGTCACAGATCGAACAAGTAATGATGAATATTTATGTTTATTCTGCCCAATCCATGCCTGATGGCGGGGATTTGTTTATCCAATCGGAAAACATTGAGATGGATGAAGCGTCTGAAAAGGCAGAGGAACTCGCCTCCGGCCTGTACGTAAAGATCACGATAACCGATACCGGGGTGGGCATGGACAGCGAAACCCAACAACGTATCTTCGAACCTTTTTTTACAGACAAGGATACAGGCTTGAACCCCGGCCTCGGGCTTGCAGCAGCTTATGGTATCATCAACAATCATGGCGGGCTCATTGATGTATACAGCGAAAAGAACAAGGGGACCACATTTTACATCTATTTGCCGGCAAAAGAAATGATAGCGATCCAGGAAGAGCCTGTTCCGGAAGAACTTTTGACCGGAACCGAGGTGCTCCTTATGGTGGATGATGAGGAAATGGTTCTCGAGGTCGGAAAGGAGATGCTTGAGAGCTTGGGATATACCATACTGACCGCAAAGGACGGAAAAGAAGCGATCGAAGTCTATGAAAAGAATCATGAAACGATTGATGCTGTTATTCTGGACATGATCATGCCGGAGTTGAGCGGAGGAGAAACGTTCAACCGCTTAAAAGAAATCAATCCTGAAATTCGAGTGCTTTTATCCAGCGGATACGGATTGGATGACAAGGTTCAGGCGATTATGGATAGAGGCTGTAAGGCATTTTTGCAAAAACCATTTAAAATTGAGGAGTTATCTCAAAAACTTCGCACAATACTCGAAGATTAACGACAAGCATTATACACCATTGAGAACGTCGATCATGGAATACACCTTCCCTTGAATTCCTTCCCCTAACTTTTGTGAGAGATATACGACCGCATCGAGTGTGCCCTTGGCATATATATCCCTCCCATTGACATTGTGGGTGAATTGAAATCGGACGGTTTCATCGCCGGATCTCAATGTATATGTATGCCAGGCATGTCCTTTAATAAACACTTCGGGTACACCGAGTTCGTTTTTTTGAATTTCAGGCTCCCGTATCATAATAATATCGGACGCTTTAACGGGTGTGCCCAGTTTATTGAAATATCCGATCATGGCTTTGGCGGTTCCGCTGGTATCCGCCTTGCCCTTCTGGTGGCTCTCTTTTATTTCTACGGCATACCCCTTAAACAGGTCTTTAAAATGTTCGGCAGCGTACTCCATCATTGCCTGAAATCCAACTATCTGCTTTGCCATATTCGGTGAAATAACCGCAGAAGTGGTGGAAGTGGTGACTGTTTCCAAAAGGCGTTTCCGATCACCGCCGGTGGATCCCATGACAAAGGGGAGGTTGTGCCGGCAGTAAAAGTCGGCATTTGGATTAACAGCCGTGGGATGGGTATAATCCACACTGATAAAAGGAGCTTCGTCTTTAATTAATTTCTTGATCAACGGCTCTTTTTGATCCGGTTTTATCAAACCGAAGCCGGAGGATCCGATCTCGTGTCTATCATCCTGGATTTCGGGTCCTGTAAGGGAATAGGGGATGACGCAAAAGCGGCTGTCATTCTGTGCCAGGCTCGCTACATTGACTGCCATGTTGCCGGGTATTCCATTTACCATTATTTTGATTTGGTCCATATGATTCCTCCAGTCTTTAGCCTTAATTGTTATTTGTTTGGTATTTGATATCCCCATTTATTAAGTAACATCAAGTTCTTCCGCCAATCGAGTCAGCTTGGGAAATTTGTCCCCTTGAAAATAACCGAGATTAAGCTTCAAGGTTTTAAGCGCTTTCGGAATGTATTGGGCAAAGTATTGTTTTTTCTTGACCCGTGAAAGGAAGCCGAATGCCCCCAATATCTGCAGGTTTCGGGTCACGGCACAATATCGATAACCCATGATGAAGTTATCTTTGGAAATCCCGGTTTTTAATTCGTACAGATTGGCACAGTCTTCCAACAATCGATTTTGTAAAGACAATGGAAGCGATACATACGGATCGGCCAGCAGCGAGGCAAGATCGTATTGTATGGGGCCTATTCGCCCCCCTTGGAAATCGATGAAGTAGAATTGCCCTTCATGAATCATAATATTTCTGGATTGAAAATCTCGATGCATAAACCCATTGATTCCGAATCGTACTGCATTTTCAGCCAGCATGTCGAATTCGGTTTCAAAATCGCCGTAATCACGATTTCGATGCATAAACCCGTTTAAAAAAGCCTCTAAAAAATAGCGACATTCTTTTTCAAGGATCATTTTTTTGTCGTATTCCGGTGTCTGATACGTCCAATTCGGATCAAAATTCTCTCGGCTCCGGAGGGACATATCGATTAAGAATCCGATAATTTTTCGATACATGGTGTAAATATGATCCGTGTCATCCGATTCTTGTACTGCCGATTGCAGATGGATATCCCCCAGATCCTCCATGAAAACCAATCCTGAAAACGGATCCGAAAGATGAATTTTCGGAACCGGAATCCCCTTATTATGTAAATGACACCCGATGGAGACAAATGAATCCGCTTCTGAAACACCGGGTTTAAGTCTGATGCCGTGATCAGCCAAGATAATGGAGTGTTTGCGGGATGTGATACGGTACCATGTCCGATCCGAGCCGTCACCGGCGATCCTTGAACGTCCGATCGTTTTTCCGATATTGGTTGCGAAGCCTTTTTGGAACGCTTTCATAACCATTTGGTTGTAGACCGCTTTTTTATAACGCTCCGGTGTCCCCATATCAGACCAAAAATTGCCGTTTAAGATATGCGCCTTGATGCGCTGATTTTTAGATATGAGTTGCCTGTAAGTCTCGATACTGTTTGAAAACCGATCACGGGGAATCCAATTTAAGATTTCCGGATCGAGCACCTGAATTCCGGTAAAGGTCAACTGTGCTGAGACCTCTACCTTGGAATCCGCCGAAAATCCCTCTACAAATCCATCGTGGCTGACCGATACGGTGTTGAACTCAGGGCAATCATGGAGAATCAAGGTAACCGGATATGCATGGGCCAGATGAAATTCATAGACCGAACGAAAGTCGATATCGGTGACGATGTCGCTGTTTACAACCAGAAAGGGCCGATTATCCCAAAAGTCTTCCATGTTTTTGATTGCCCCCCCGGTACCCAAAATCTCAGGTTCGTAACATATTCGAACCGGTACGGAATAATTTTGAGCGGTGATAAACGATTCGATCCGGGATGCGAGATGATGGGTATTTACGGCAATCGCTTCACAACCGGCCTCCTGTAAGCTGCAAATGATGATATCCAGAAACGTCCGACCGCCAATGGTGAACAGCGGTTTTGGAGTGTAACGGGTATAGGGTAGAAGTCGTGTCCCGAGACCGGCTGCAAGGACTAGGGCTTTCATGATATTAATGAGTTGACAATCGTTTCATGTACTTTTGAATTTCATCGGCATAGTAGTTTATTTTTTCCGTATTTTCCGAACCCTTAACGCCATTGGAGAGATAATAATTGATGGCATTATCAAAATTAGCCCTTGAAAGTGCTTCCTTCAGTTCGATTTCGTTTCTTTTATACATGCGGTTCCCTACACTTTGGACTTTTTTTAGACGTTCTTTTGGATCGATGGAGTTTTGTGAAGACTGCATAAAATAGTTCAGCGCCACCCAATAGGATTCAAAATAGGTTCTTAAGAAACTGGAATATAATCCCAGCTTCTTCAGGCCGGTGGGTGTGATCTTGTATATTTCTTCATTATCGGAATGGGGAACCAGCACACCGTCTTTTGCAAAGGCTTTAAGGCTTCTTCGGATTAGATCTTCGCCTGATTGGTTTTCACTATATGCGAATTCGTTTTGAAAAAGTTCTCGAAGAAACCGATAGTTGGAGCAGAGATCCTCCACAGAGAACTCGAATGCATCTTTTTCAAGTATTGAAAGTGCCGTAAAGGCCGGAGGAACAAAATATGAAATGCAATTGTTCTTGTAGTACTCCAGGATTGGCCGCTTGTTTTCATTGATCCGAAACAAGGTATCAACGGAATATCCTTCCTTGTCTTCTGATATCTTCTCAATAAATTTAAGTTGAATATAAGCATCGATGAGCTGGCGCAGGGCGTGATAATGATCTGTGGACAGCGCTTCAGACATGTCCACCTTTTGGGAGACGAGGTATCGGTAGTATGTGTCAAAATAAAACCGAACCTGATCAAAAGAGAACCGTTGTCGTGAGCAGTTTAAGACCGCACTGGCAAAGAGCGCTTGAGGGGTTACCACGGCAACACTGTCTATGGCGGTCAGCACCTGATCCGCTAGATTTCGACAGAACCTGTTTTGCTCTTTGGAGGTCAAGTCTTTGATGGTCTGTCCCTGATTTGATAACAGCATTTTTATAGATAGGGGCTCATGAAAACGGATATAAATTCTTCCGTGCCGCCTTTTCAGGAAGCGCCTTGCCTTAATAACCTGAATGAAGTTTTCGGGTTTCTTTTGTCCTCCTTCAATTTCGTTCAGATAAGCACTTTCCTCCAGAACCTGATCGTATCCGATGAAGATGGGCACCAAGATCATATCTTCGCATGCACCGTTGCGGTATGCATTGAGAAGAATTGATAGAAGCCCTAATTTGGGCATAATCAGTTTGCCGGTTCGGCTTCGCGAACCCTCAAGGAAGAACTCAATATTGAATCCTTCATCCAACAGCTTATGGATGTATTCGGAAAATACCCTGGAATAGAGTCTGGCTCCTCTGAAACTCCTTCGAATAAAGAACGCACCCCCGGCCCTGAAGAGTGTTCCCATGGGCCAGAATGAAAGATTTTTCCCTGCTGCAATATGCGGACACGGCATGTTGTGATCGTACAACAGTGATGATAGGATAAGATAATCCATGTGGCTTTTGTGACATGGAAGAAGGATGAGGGGACCTTTCTGAGCCATGGTCTTGACCCGGTCCAATACGTCGGTATTGACCGAAACCTCCTCAAACATTAACCGAATAAGTTTCCTGATGATAAGAGAGGCCACCTTAATCAGGCCGACCCTATAGTCGGCCGCAATTTCCTCCAGATAATCATCCGCCTCCTTGCGTGCCTGCTGGAGGGGGATACTGCGGGATTTTGCATATCGATTCATGAATTGCTGGAGTCGGTCGCTGGTAAGGATCCTTTCCTTGAGTTCTTCCCTTGTTTTAAGCTGAGGTCCGGTAATGCTTTGACGGTGCCGATCGATCTGTCTTGCCAATTTGCGCCGCAATGCAAAGGATAAATGCTCTGTACTTAATTTTTCATTCTCCGGATCGTTAACAAACGCTTTAAGATTTACCGGCTCCGATACCTCGACAAACACGTGCTTAGGATTAATGAGCAGGGTAAGGGTGCGTCGAATTCTTCCGGGATTACCCTTGGTTCCGAACAGCGTGTCGATGAATCCTGGAACAGACCGTTCCGGGTTTTTATCAAAAAACATGAGCAGAGGAATAATAACGATGGGACGGTCTATGGTGTGTTGAATATCGATAAGGTGTTGTATCGGGTCGGTCTGGGCTTTTACAAATCTTTGGTAAAAGCTTTTCTTGTCAATCAATGATAAAAATGCGGCTTTTCCGCTAAGCAGCTGTTGTTCGATAAAGCCGCTCTTATACGGATCGGGGAAAGATAAATTAAAAATGAAGTAATCAATGTGGGATAAAATGATTTTAAGTATACGGGACAGCGGCTGCCAGAAAGTGACACGGTAATCAAATCCGATTTCAGGAACAGTATATCCCAACCGCTTAAAGCGTGTATGATAAAATAGGAATTCGAAATTCCATTTATTTTTGGTGGCAAAGACAACAACGGCATCTTCCGGAAGCCTGCTCAAACGTGCTGTTTGATTCTCTTCGATTTTGATTCGAGAAGAAAAGAGTTTAAGCAAGGCCCTGGACAGAAAATCCATCCTGTCGGGTATCTGGCACAAATAGTGATTATGGTTGCCGAGAAGGAACCTTTCGATCCAACTCCTTAGGGTTTTCCTCAGCTTATTCCATTTCAATTTTAACATTATCTTAATTCAGGAATTTATGTTTTTATGGCAAAACTATTTTCATCCTGCCACCAAGACACCAAGGCACGAAGAAAAACATAAAATATAATATCTTTGTGTCTTTGTGCCTTTGTTGCAAATCATTTTAATGTCTATCATAATGTTAGAGGCAAAAAAATACCAGAAAGTATTGATCAAAGCAATGTTTTCTTGTTCCGGTTTTATATGAATCATATATGAATTTGGGGGCTTATGCTTATAGCATGGGATAATGATAAAAAGAAAAAACAGAAAATTAATCTTGCGTTGGCCTTTTGGTTGTGATAGAAACCTGCGCGTTGGTTTCGTCACTTTTAGTTGAAATCAAACGGTGTGTCATGCGCAACACGTGTCTCGTGTCTTTTACCAGATAGAATCATTCATCAGTTTACTAATATTTTCATAATAAAGGAGGATTATTTTCTATGAAGACTTTAATTGGTGGTGCGGTTGCTGCTGTATTGGGCATAATCGGATTATCGGTTTGGTGGAAACCCTTTTTACAGCTCCTTGTCGGTGCCATTCCTGCCATGCTTGTGCTGGGCGGCGGTTTGGCCATATATCTTGGCTTTGACGAGCTAAAGGACAGCTGGAAAAAGGATGAAACGACGTTTGATACTTCAACAGACGAAGAGGACGTAGATAAGTACAAACAAGAGATTGATGGCCTGAAGCAAGAAATTGAAACTCTGAAAACCGAAAAAGAAGACGAATAAGTTCATCTGTAGAACAAAAAGCCCCTGACATGAAGCAGGGGCTTTTTGGTTATCTGCCGTTCTCTATGGCGGCGGTTGCCAATTTGTCCGCCCGTTCATTGCCTTCGAGTCCTGCATGCCCCTTAACGTGAATGATTTCCAGATCTTTAAACCGTGACAGGCTTTTGCGGATCTCCATTATTATTTCAAGATTTTTCTTTGCCTTCCAACCAAGTGTCAGCACCCCGTGTGCGTAAGCACTATCCGTATATACATGAACAGGGATATCGGCCTTTTTTATTTCTGAAAGTCCCAACCGGATCGCTTCAAGTTCGGCCTGGCTGTTGGTTGCGTTTCCGATGTATTTCGATATTTCTTTTTCATGCTCCCGATATTTAAACAAAACCCCGACACCGGCAGGACCGGGGTTCCCGGAAGATGCGCCGTCCGTAAACAGGGCGATGGCATTTTCCGGAGGTTTTTTAACGGGTTGTGACATTTTCTTCGATCGGGGGGACGGCTTTTTTTGTGGGGAGTTTTTCACACGGTTCGGTTCATCTATCTGATTCTTTAGGGGATACACATGCTGTGGGTAGACCCAATACTCATAATCCTGATCCAGGCGGTATTTGAGCCTGAGCTTACCGTCTTTATGGATGGGGTTGCCCTCAGAATCCGATTGAATCCAGACTTTATTACCTTTGAATAACATGCGGACCCAACTGTCGTCTTCTAATTTCAATGTAACGCTCCATCCATCTGACCCGGACAAGCCGGTTGGAACGAAGTGGCCTCCGGCTCGTAGATCCTACGGCTCGGAGAGAATTCCCGATTTATCGGGGAACCTGATTGACTATTGATTATTGAAGATTGAATATTTGTTGAATCGCTCGCGTAGCGCAGGCGCTTGCGCCGCGTGTCGCTCTATCTTTTTAATATAAATTGATAGAGTTCCTTTAATTTTCAATATTCAATCGGAAATATTCAATTGTTCAAGATTTTATCCAGCATCCAGCAACCAGTATCGGTTGCTACATCGGGATAAATTTGGATTGCGAAATTATCGACAACATTTTCTCGAAATAGTACCATTAAGCTCCTAATCGTATAAATAAAACTCCCTGCTTTTTTCTTTAAATGTGGTCAATTCGGGTTGCCACGACTTTTCAATTTCCTCTATTTCTTCAAAGGCTTCGATCCCCTGTCGAATTTTCGTATCACCGATAATCAGATCGATGGGAAGCCTCTCATATTCGTACTCGTATGGTGGGGATTTCCATTTAAACTGATCCGCATAAAGGTATCGGACCGCCCGGAGTATCGCCAGGGTCGTACGATACGGTTTATACACTGCCGGATCAACGACATGGAGCTGGAAACCGCGACAAAGGACTCCTTGCCATTTGTTGGATGTGGGTTCAAAGGCAAAGGGGCGGAGAAAGGTGCCCGGAATAGGGTGTTTATTTAAAAATTCCAGTAGGTTGAGGGTGTCAAAAAAGGGTGCCCCGAATATTTCAAAAGGCTGGGTGGTACCGCGGCCTTCGGAGACATTGGTCCCTTCCCAAATCACCTGGCCGGGATAAACCGCTGCCGACACCGGTGTGGGTAGATTCGGGGACGGCGGAATCCACGGCAGGCCGGTATCATTATAGTACATGGACCGGCGCCACCCTTTCATGGGGGTGACGGTAAGCATGCTGTCAATTTCAAACGTTGAATTAATAAACAGGGCCAGCTCGCCCATGGTCATCCCATGACGCATGGGTATCGGATACCGTCCCACAAATGAAGCACAATCCTCTGAAAGACAGTTTCCCTCAACCTGTAGACCCCCGATGGGATTCGGACGATCCAGTATCACCACCTGCTTGCCAGTTTGCCGGGCGACTTCAAGGCAATAGGATACTGTACTGGAAAAGGTGTACACACGGGTTCCCACATCTTGAAGATCCACTAGAAGGGTATCCATGAGATCGAACATTTCATGGGTGGGGATTCTGGTTTGGCTGTAGAGGCTGAAGGCCGGTATCCCCAGGACAGGATCTTTGCAATGATCCGATTCGATCATGTTGTCCTGTTTTTCGTTGAAGAAGCCGTGCTGGGGGGAGAAAACGGCTTTGAGCTTTCCCGGAAATTGATGGGCAATCAATCGGCTTGCATGCTGAAACTTCCGGTCCACGGAAGCTGAATTGCATAAAAGCCCCAACCGGTTTCCTTTGATCCATTTTGGAGGAGATGCAATAAAGTGTTCCAGGCCGGTTTGAACAGTGGACATCCTATCTCCTAAATAAAACATTCCTT
>SDBT01018190.1_pt1 | contig 11057 bp, 8 predicted proteins | sample 2277101 | NCBI WGS metagenome assembly SDBT01 (sample SAMN10404973, study PRJNA504765) | marine sediment metagenome | isolation source: marine sediment core GS10_PC15, 103 cmbsf | place: Arctic Ocean: Southern Knipovich Ridge | collected 2010 | reverse complement strand
TCATCCTTGTCGCCCTTTCCTTCCATTCGGTAAGACTTGTCCTGGTGACCCATGCCTTCTTCGTACTCCATCTCTTCCTCTTTCTCGCCATTCAGGCCGAGGTCGCCGTTTTCGTCACCGAAATCGCCGTCGAGGTCTAGGTCAAAGTCGAATCCCATGTCGTCGCCGTTATCGCCGTTGCCGCCGAACTCGTCGCCGTTGTCGCCGAACTCGTCGCCGTTGTCCATGCCCATACCCATGTCGCCATTCTCGTCGCCATTCTCATAGTCGCCGTTCATGTCGCCATTCATATCGCCATTCATGTCGCCTTCGTCGCCCATGGCAACCGCTAGGTCGTCATAGTCGCCGCCGTCATCCAAGTCGCTACCTTCTTCACCAGCTTTAACCATGCTGCTGATTCCGCTGTTTCGTGGGTCATAACCCATTCCACCGGCTGTTGGAGGAGGCGTCTCGTTCATGTCGCCATAGTTCTCATCGAACGGCAGGCTTGGACCTTCCGGAGCATTCGTTTGAATGTCACCGTCCAGGTGCTTCATAGGATTGACATCACCAAACTCACCCTCGAAAATATCGTCGAGGTTCAGGTCGGCTGCACCGAGTAGATCACCCAGAGTTTCTGCTGATTCCAGGGCTGACGCTTGGTCAAGTCCGGTTGGAGCGGCATCAACTGCGGCTGCGTCCTCTTCAGCGGTCGCGGCGGCTGCATGAGTTACAGCGCCAGACATGCCGGACGGGTCGGTGTTCATTTCTTCGAATCGAATTTCTTCTGCTACATCGGCTAGAGAGCCTTCTGCTGCCTCAAGTTGGTCCCATAGATCACGGGACTTTTCAAGGACTAGTGTGTGTAGAGCATCGACTGCTTTCTTTGAGGCGGCCTCGTTCTTAACTACGAGCTTTCCCTTCGTGTTTAGGGTGTAGCCTTCAAAGATGGCGTCGATTATCTCGGTCATCTTCTTGCTGTATCTGGACATCTTGCTTTCCTCTTGTCGTTGCCTTAAAACGTCGGGAATACCGTACATTTATTTAACAACAGGAGGCAGTAACTACGGTCAAAACCGTTGATTCTGGACAAATTTTGAGATGCTGTGCCGGAACGGCACAAATTCACGTTTTACGTGAAGTTTTGGCTGTTAGTCACCAATTAGAGAGGACCACCAAGCCCACCACCTAACCCACCAAGGCCACTGTCCTCGGGTGGAGTCTTGTAAACCTTCTGAATCATTTTCATACGTTTAGAGTTTTCGATTCGTCGTGTCATGTGAGACTTACGTACTTTCTGTAACATCTTCATAGTGATAAGGAATCCACCATCACGAATCGAATCTTCATGCCCGTCAACGTCACTACCAACCGGAAACAACTTATCATCCGGGGTTTCTACAGACCCACTTTTCGCATCTGCTGCTGGAGCAGGTTTCAAATCGGCTCCAGTTATTGGTGCCTCAATCAATTTTTGATCACGCTTCATTTCTACTGACTCTCCCATTCCACCACCGACTCCAGTCATAGCCATGCCGCCGCCAGCCATATCGGCTCCGGTTGCACCCAAGTCTCCTAGAGCGCCACCCGATGATAGATCTCCGAAGGTTCCGCCACCCGGAGCCAATCCAAGTTCTCCACCTGGAGGTGGTGGTAGTGCTCCTCCTCCAAAACCGCCCTGACCCATCTCGGCGAAATCGTTGGCATCCTTTGGATCGAACCTCTCTTCGAGAACCATACGCTCGTTCCGTGCAACTTCATCAGCAGTCCAGTTCATGTACTTTTCAAGTGCAAAACGCCTACTGATAAAAGGCTCATCCTTCACAGAAGACCATACGGAAATTTGATCCTGGTCTCGGGCGTTGTCCTGGAAGTCCTTATAGTTGGTTGGGTCATTGAAGCACATATCGAAATCAGAACCCAGTATATTCACGTCGCGCATGCGACAGTACAACTTGAATTCAAAGTCAAAGTCGTCATCCATATTTCTCTGAATACGCGAACAGTGCTTAGAGAATTCAATCTCTTCCTGATATGCTACACCAACCCTACCATCACTGAAGACCGAACCACCTTCCTGTGGACCCAATAGCCATGTGTGTGGTACACGCAAGGCACGCATCATCTTCTTAGTGAAGTATTGCAGGTCCGGTAGTTCGTTCCAGGGTTGCCCTTCTAGGGTTTCAACCTTGGAACCTCGTTGGTCAAAAGCCACAGGAATATAGATGTCCTCCAACTGTGATATTGGGTTGTACACAGAATCGACGGATCGAGCGTCCTGCCCAATGATCTGAGGGACACGTTTTTGATTCAATTCATTTTTGAAGTTGTTAACGACCCAAGACGCACGGTCTGGGCGCATTTTACCAGTATCGATATACCACACAGTTCGTGACGGGGCGCGTTGAACACGGTGGATAAGAGCAGCATCCTCAAGCAACTCACGCTGTTTGAAGGTTTTGCTGGCATCCTCAAGCATAGACTCACCAAAAGGCCAGCGGTTGTTGTACCTGTCGGACGGGTCATCATCACCAGAAGCACCGGCAAACTTACCCTCGGATAAAGACAGATGGATGATATGACTTGCCGGAATGACTTTGGTGTTGCGCATACCGGACGCTAAACTCAGGCTCTTGATAGAATCCTGAAGTCCTCTATTATCAACCGCGAGTTCAATATTCTCAACATTGAATTTGAAGTTTCGGACAATCCACGCAACCACTTCAACATTTTCACGGTCCACGAGTGCACCATGAATGAAACGGGGGTGGAGGGAGAATAGTTCGAACGTATCGGGGTTCCTAAAATAGAACCAATCACCGTACTTCAAAACGCTACGGATATGCCGCCATAGCCGATTATCCCACTCATTGATGCGTGACCACTGGCTCATGTTTTCCATAACCAGGGCTGACTCTTCTTCGGTTGGGTCTAGCGCCCAATTGAAAAACCAATGGTGGTTTTCGTCGTTTTTAGGGGTACAATGCTCGGCGGTAATATCCAGAGCACGGGCAACGTCTGAATCGTTGTCCATCCAATCGTACAATTTGTATCGCTCCATACGGTCATATCGTCCTCGATAGACCTGTTGAAGCATGTTGTAGTTATCGGTGGTACCACTCCAACTATTCTCCCCACCGAACGAGTGTAAGGACATCTTACGCTTCTTTCGGTTGCGGCTAAGGTCGGGAGTTGATAAAGTAGTCCAAGCCATTCGTTTGTTGCCTAAACGGTTGATTCAGTGTATTTACTCAATATAAGCCGTGGAAGCTCATTTGACGAGTTTTAGCTTAAAGCGCCGGATGATTGAAGGTCTGAAAATACAGCAGCTTTTTCATTTCCTCTACGAATCGGTCCACCCGGAGTAGGAGCCGCCCCGGCTCCTACAAAACTACCAATGTTATCATTCAATGTAGTATTGAGTTCATTAGCCGTAGTCAACAAGGTGACGATGTTTGTTAGGTGTGTTGTTTGTTCAACCAACTGAGCATAAAATGGGTTTCCAGAAGTGGGTGCCGTTGGAGCCCCGGCTGCTGCGGGACCGGCTGCGTCTGTAGCTCTGCTTACATCACGTGCCACACTAGCGCCACCAATAGCTAGGGAAGCCGCCGTTCCAAAACCAGGAACTATTGCTGATGCGCCCTCTGCAATATCAAGACCGGCTCCCACGAAATCTCCTTCAGAAAAGATCCTATCTAACGCAAAACCGGCTGCAATAACAAGTCCAATACCAAATGGTAGTTTCTTTCCAGCAAATTTGGCAAGACCTTTTCCTGCTGCTTTTTTACCGGCTTGCTCCGATGCTTGAATAGCAGCAGCACGTTCTGCTGCTTCTATTGATGTTTTCGTTGCTACCGCTCCACCAGCAACACCCAGAGTAGTTGTTAGCCCTGCGGCAGCAATTTTAGCACCAACAACAGCGCCAGCACCTACACCTAAAAATGTGCCAATAGCACCGACGATATTTGTTGCTATGGCACCCGACAATCCCATCATCGCCGTGCCAATATTATTATCCAACCATTCTTCGATGCTGTTTACTGCATGAGTAATTTCTGCTCCAATAGTCTGTTGAGATTCTATGAGTGCTTTATTAAGTCCGACAGCCCCCAATGGTCCTGTTGGTGCTCCAGCTTCCCCTCGTTCTGCTGCTGTAATCCCTGCCTCAGCAGCAGCTTGTCTTGCTTTTGCGGCACCCCTAGCACCTAATATACCCTCAGTGCCTTTCATAAATTGGGCTGCACCAACTGGTCCTGTTGCATCGAATCCGATCATTTGCGCAAATAAGTCTCTTATCCTATCTGTCATTTTTTGGGCATCAGCCCCACTACCAGCGGCTCTCATAGCTTCTTGAAACAAGGCTTGGTTTTGTCCTTGAACCATAAAGCGTCCAAACACTGGATCTTTCATAGCTTGCACAAGACCCCGTTCAACACCACCCTCTTGAAGAATACGTAACATTTCATCACGTACTTCACCCATACCCTGATTTTCTAATAGTGAAAATACATTTTCTAAACTCTTGCGCTCTTGTTGAGAAATAACACCTGCAAACTCAAGAGTAATTAACTGTTTACGCTGCGTCTCTTGTAATTTCATAACTTCTTCAACAGTTTTACCTGTTAAAAATGCAATCTGAGCAAGCACTTCTAGTTGTTCACGGGTATCCCTTGATTGAAGAATATCTCTATTTGTTCCTTCTACACCGGCACGTCGTTCTAGATTCAACAAATCAGATAGCAATTCGTTTTGTTGTCTGAAAGAAGCACGTCCTATAAGCTGGTCACCAAATGCGTCTTCGACGAATTTCCGGTTGGCTTCAAATGCAGCGGATATCTCAGCAGCACTATTACCGAGAGCCCCCATGAGGAAATTACCACGTGCTGCCATTTCTACAATCATAGGAACGGTAGACTGAAGTGAATCACGATCCTTGAGTGCTCGTGCACCCAAGTCCTCAAAGACGGCGGTAACGTCTATTAATCCGGTACGCGAAACCTCAAATAGCTGTTTGGTTTCTCGCCACAATGAAGAAAAGCCTGCTCCCAAATCAGACATGCGTTGAGCAGCACGGAATACCTGCTCGTTCATTTCACGCATGCTAGCTTTGAATTGAACCCCTACTCCCTTCGTAAAAAGAAATCCCCATTTGGTAAATTCAATTCGAGTTGAGTCCAGAACGGGTTTTAAGGCGTTAAATTCTTGTCTTGTTCTTTCAATGTCTGTCAGCAATCCCCGTGATGCTCCATCACCACCGCCACTATCTTGCTGGACGAGAACCCGCATATTTTTGTTTAAGTTTTTGAGTGTTTGATTTAGGCTACCATCGTCTTCACCGGTTTTCTTAACGGTATCACGAATTTCTCGGAGGAGGTCAACTTGGAGGTCTTTAACTTGACCCGTAGCAACGTCCATACGGGTAACATTAAGTCTCCCGACTGTTCCTTCCCGGACGTTAAGCGGGTTACCTCGTTCGGTGCCGCCTTGGCTTACTGGTGGGTCATCTGGCACGATAAAACACTCCTAATCGTAGGAGTATTTACGTCATGCTTCGCGGTCTGTATTGTATTCCCAATTACCGGTTCGGTTTCCTTCTGGCCAGCGACAGGAACGGTCTAGGCTGTGGCTACTCGCATAACATAATTGACAATCATCGAGGGAACCATGGGATTTGGGATTATGGAATTCTGCTCGAAATATAGTACGCCACAAAAAATGAATCAGCAGCAGTGAGAATATCACGCAGCTAACCATTATCATTGATATAATATCGTGGTCCATGCCTTATGATATCATAAATCAGATGGTTGGTCAAGGAAAACCAATCGTATCATTAGGATTAAAACCTCCAGGTGAATTTCCCCGTTTGGCTTTATCGATTGAGGCTTGCCGTTGTTTATTGATATTTTCCACAGTCTCGGTGAGAATATCAAGCTCGCGCTGAGGATACCCCTTCAGGGTCTCATAATCCAAGGAACCTTCAAAAGCATATGCTAGGGACGCAATACCCTTGATGAGGTTTTCTTTTTCCTCGCGCTTCTTTTTGATTTCCGCGAGGGCTGCTTCGGCGTCTTTGAAGCCCCCGCTGATCCAAAAAGCCGTTGGGCATCCAATTCCAAACTGAATACATTCTCATGCCCGCATTCTTCACAACCAAATTTAATTTCGGATAACTTTCGTCGTTCGGCTGCTAACTCGTTAATCCGAGTAGTGATGAGTTCTACTTCAACGATGGATAATGCCAGCAACCATTCTTTGATGAACTCTTCGCCATTTACATGCTGACCTTTAGCGGAGTCCACACAAAAAATAGATGCCACTATTGAATCCACAGAAGAATCAGTAGTCATATCAACTATCTGAGTGTATTTTTTAAGTGCCTCGGGATTAGTCACCAAATCATCAATGCCATATTCATCCATTCCTTTGAATTGCCGTTCCCGTTGAATATTGTCCTTGATAAGTCCAATCACATTTTTATATGGCATCGGACGTAATTGAACGGTTTGGTTGAACCGTTCTAATTTCAAAGTGTAATTAGTTACTGCGGCATCCTCCATTGGTGCATAACGCATGATGTGCTCATCAACATCTATGATTACCGTATTCTTGAATGCGCAAGTAAGCTCAAATCCTTCTTTATCAGGTTTGTCAGTATCCTCTGTTTTTTCCTTTTCATCCTTGCTTTCAGGTTTCGGACCTACACACGTGTGTATAATTTCAAGGGTTGAACCATAACTTACCAATCGTGCTGCAAGTAAAATTGCTTCCAAGTCTATTTCACATAATTCGTCTGGTTTCAAAATAACCGGACAAACGGTACGCAGCATACGTGGGATGGATTCCCCTGATAGGATAAGCCAGGGGTCACGGTAGTTCTGCTCGGCCAAAACACCCAACACACCTACTGGTACATCAAGTGGGTCAATTCCCTCTTCCAGAACATTCTTTTCATACCAACGTCCACCGGATGGTAAAGCAATTGATACTGCGGGGAATGCTTCGTTTTCAATGAGGTCTTGTATTAGCGGGTTTTTAGACATTGGTGTCTCCAAAGATTGTGCAAGCGAGATATTTAGATGTTTGAATAGGTGAGATTTAACAACACCTTGTAAACTTCGGTTTGATCATCCCTGATTGAAAAACTTTGGATTATTACACAATAAGATATGTATCAAACTTAGGATTATTACACAATAATCTCAGCAATATATATAATCTATTGATAATTTCTTAATGTTCTTGAGGAGAGATTTCTAGCCTGCCATAGCTAAAGCTAGAAATCCTTCTAGATCCCACGGATTTGTATCCGTGCTGCTCATGTTCTTGCGGAGCCGATCCCCGCCAGCCTTTCCATGGTCTAGGGTGCTAGCTTCGCCGCCCTGTTGCTTGTGTCTCAACCATGTTGCCCCCAGTCAAGTATGTCGCTTATGGCCCCTGGTGTCAGATAGCGTCGAGCCGTGAGTCTATTCCGCTCATGTAATACGGAAATCAGGGTTATGCATTCTCGTTTGATATACGAGCTTCAGGATTATTAGGGCTTCCGGTTAAAGTAAGACCGTTTAATCGAAAAATCAACTAGCGATATTTTTCTTCTGCTCTAGGCATGTAATCCGAGACTATTGAGATTGCTTCAATGCGCTCGCATCCATACTCTTGGTGTTTTCTGTTTACTTCAGACCAGAACTTATCTTCGAGTGTTTTTTGTCTAGTAAGGTATTGGTCGTCAACAGGAAAATTGGGGAATATATGCATGCCTGCACGCTTTCTCATAAAGGGGTGTTGATCCCAAACTTCATACCATGCGCGGGCTATCTTTTTCTGAAGCCATTCAATTCCCTTCTTTCCTTTGTATGATTTTGGTATTGTTATTCGACTGTTGTTGTTTTTCAATACAGGAAAGGGAGGTAGGAGATCTTCATATCGTTGATAGTAATTTACCAGCTTAGCAAAATGCGTCGCTGAAAAATCCTTACCGAGGGACTTTCGCCAAATGAGGATATGAAGGAATTTTTGGAACTCGGGTTTGGTATCAATCCATAGGGTGCAGAGGGAATCCATAACCCACAAAGCAACAGCACACTCTTCATCAACGGTGAATTTCAAAAACTCCGTTTTCTCTGTGTGCTGCTGTCGATCATCCTCTTCGCGTTCGTCATCAACGAAGTAGGATAACTCCCTTTTTGAATAGGTGCCTATTTTCATTTATGAAAGGATATTAAACTTGGCAACGAAATCATCAATCTCACGTTTGGAGCATCCTTTCTCTTTTAGAATTCGCTCGATTATGTGTTTGCGTGGTAGTTGCAATTCTTGGAATAGCTTAGTCTCCATTCTACTCAATCGAGATGCATGGAGCAAGTAATCTTCAAATGCCTCTACCGCCCACGGAACATAGGGCCGGATGAGGTTCAGAATGGCGTCAGCATAGACACGGATCTCATATTGAGCATGAGAATCGCAGCGGAGATTCAGGAAATGAAATAGGTTGTGGAGATTGCCCTTCCAATACATTTGGCTGTACGTAGCCACGGGAAGGACCATCCGCGCAAGCTCGCGGGCTACTCCGGGGAAATCCTCCCCTAGCTCATGCACCCCATTGTGCTTCATGTACTCCAGGATGGCTCCCTCCAGGCTTTCCTCGGTAGGGTAAGGGTTTGGTAGCTCTCCTTCTATTGCGCGTCTCCTGGACTCTCTCACAGCCTGTACCGCCGCTTCTTTGCACCAGTCTATACGACTTTGGATGTTCTCAGGGGGTGGAGTCCGATTTCCGTCCTCATCTGGACCTAAAGACCATCTGTAGGTCTGGTAAGATTGCTCATAGATATGGTCTACGGCTTCCATGATCACGGTGTATTCATCATCGGTTAGGAGACCATCAGAGCGTCCTTGGCGATTGCTTGTGCTTTGGGGTGCTAGGTGTTCATGGTCCGGCTGATACATCTGTCCATCGAGTATAGAGTATCGTGCGCTGTATTCGTTGATGGAGAAGGTGCGATGCCGGTGCCATTGCCGGAAGACAAAGATCGGTGCCTTCACGTGGAATTTGAAATCGACCATCTCGAAAGGGGTGGTATGGAGGTGCCGCATGAGGTAGCGAATCAACCCTCGGTCGCTGCGAGTCTTGGTGGTACCTTTACCATATGAGACACGGGCAGCATTGACGATAGCTGCGTCGTCACCATAAAAATCCACCAAACCGACAAAACCATGATCGAGGACTTCGGTATATTGTGGTTCCCATTCCTTGATGGGAATATTACCCTCCGGACAATCTTGTTGGAAATCTAGTAGGCGATGACCGGATACCTCGAAGTCGTCAGGGACTTCGATCTTGATGTACTTGCTCATGGGGTTCTCCTGGTTTACCCCATGAATATAGGTCTAGTGTGTGCTGATTTCTAGGCAGTTTTCTTCCGAGAACGGCTGATCCGTTCATCAATCCACGCACCTACAGTGGTACCATCTGGTAGCACTGTGTTATGGTCTGGGATGGCGAAGTAGACAATCGAGTATTGTGTACGAACCTTGTCTTCTACTACTTGGTGTTCTGTAGCCTTGTGAGTCGGAAGTATTAATTCGAGGATTTCTCCGAAATGGATTTGTTTGTTTAGTGTGTTAGCGTGCTCTAAATGCGCATTAGTGAAGCTACCAGTGTACTGGAAGAGGTTTGGTATGTTCCGATAGCACATTAACGTGAATAGGTCGAAGTCAACATGCGGATTAGAGATTGAACCGGGGGGATATTCCAGTATTCGGAGAGCACTATATTGAGCGTCCGGCCAGAATGCTTTGGGAACACCGAGTGCAATAGCAACCTCGACCGCTTTGTCGTTGGCTAGGTTGAGGTATACATCCAGAATTTGTCCCATTTCTTCAACTTCTGGTTTGTACTCTTCTAGGTATTTGGTAGCAACATGAGCATAGCGTTTGTCGTTATCCCAGTTCCCGTCGCCGTTGGGACTCTCGACAACATTTTTACGGTATCCTGGATAGTTGTCCTGGAAAACAATCTCGCTGAGTGTACGGTAGTCTGATATTGTGAACATGTTATTCCTAGTAGCGGTTTTTCATTGATTCCGAGATATCATCGCTTATCTCACGCCCTTCTCTTGCTAAAGTCTTATAGTTTGTAAGTTGTTCGCATTCGATAGCCACTTCAAGATGATCTTGAAATATTTCCATATTCATTTGATAAGAAAGTTCTGGGTTGATGTGGTTAACGACAATGGAATCCCAATCAGTCCATTCTTGCCATTCAAGTTCGGAGGCATGTTCGGTGTGTTCGGTGAGAGTGGACTGCTCACCGGCTCTATCAATGCGGATAAGGGTACCATCCAAGTCCCTTACGAACTGGAGTTCATTGATGAATCGGCAATCAGTGAGCAGTCCATAATCGTAATGGTTGTAGTCGCCGCGCATGATGGAGAGCTTCATGGCGATGATCCATATCTCAGAATGAAGTCCTTGGCGCATAGCCTCGGTACCAAGACGTTGCATAGCAACGCGACGGTTCATCCCAAGCATTTCGCATGCGGGATCTAACATAGGGGTGTCTGAATCTTCCTCGTATATCAGATGCTGGCAATCATCGTATGCGAAATTACTTTCTTTGTAGTCTGCATCCGTTTGGAGTCGGCTGCGATCCCAACCAAACAACTGTGTGCAGATGTCTTTTAGGGGGTTGGCGAAGGAGATTTGGGTGGCGGTGTATCCCTTTTCTGCTAGGGATTTCATGATGAGGTCACCAGCGGTATCTTTACCACCGCCTGCTTTTGCAGCCAGTCCTATGATCTTCATCCTTCTTCTCTCTCTTCGATCTTATATCGAAAAGTTATGTCTGAGGAGGGGAAAAATCAAGCAGCTTGGGCGTTTAGTTGTTCCCAACCGTATTTGGCAATCAAAGAGGCTTCGGCGCGTCCTTCATCAGCACCCTTGTATTTGAAGCTGGTGTCTTGGTGTTCTGGCCAGAACTCACGGGCGAGATCGACAGATTTCCCCTTGTCGGCTTTGATGAGTCCCATATGTTTCTTCCATGCCTGCGGAGTCACCATCGTGTACGGTAAATTTAGTCCTAC
>SDBT01018189.1_pt1 | contig 11058 bp, 10 predicted proteins | sample 2277101 | NCBI WGS metagenome assembly SDBT01 (sample SAMN10404973, study PRJNA504765) | marine sediment metagenome | isolation source: marine sediment core GS10_PC15, 103 cmbsf | place: Arctic Ocean: Southern Knipovich Ridge | collected 2010 | reverse complement strand
AGTATCTAGTCCCCCCTTATTAATCGCTTCCCAAGGAGCTTCAACAGCTTTAATAGTAGATTCCCAAGCAAAACCAAAAGCTACACCCTTAGCTACCTTGATGACGTTGGATTCATTACTCATGAATTTCCTAACACCAGCTAAGTAGGCTGACTTGCTACTAGTCATACCTTTAGACATAAAGCCTAAAGACATAGCAGGAATAACGAAGTCTACTATGATGCTAGACATTAAGACATCATGCCAGTTCTTACCATACATCTTCTTCAGTCTACCTACAAAGTCTGTATGCTTAGTTTGTAACTCAGCTTTATCGGGAAGAAACATATTAAGTAGTTCCTTAGTGCTGTTACTACCACTGACCAGCACAGCCTCTAAAAGTGTACTACCATTTCCGCTACCTTCATAAGCTTCTGCTAACATCACTTTAGCTGTACGTTTAGCTAATAGCTGTCCTGATATTTTGTATACTTCTTTAAGTGCTTTTGTGTCTGCTGGTGATAACCTAGAATGTACAGTACGAATTAGATGTTGAATAGCTCTAGTTTCATCTAGGCTAGTACCATCTTCAAAGTTAATCTTGGTCTTCTTGTTAGGAAACAGATACCCTTGTGGTAGCTCCATGCTATCACTTAGCATAGCTAAATCTTCAGATGTAGTCTCACGTAAACCGTGTACCAATTCAAATTGAAATGTTTGAAAGTAGTTCTCCACCTGTTCAGGAGGTAAATCCAAACCAGCAGCAGCATGATACAAAGCTTTACGTAAAGTAGAAGGATTCCTTTCACCTGTAGCAATGTAGCGACTAGCTTCCATTAGCTCATTTTGCCCTTCAATATCTAATTCAGTAAGTTGATGTCCTCTACCTACAACCTTCTCTTGCATCTTTTGAACCAACACACTAGCCATAGCAGCACCCATTTTCGCACGTAGCTCTTTCTCAAATATATCCCGTTGTTTAGGATCAGCTAATCGTGATTTCATTGGAGTACCCGGCTCAAAGTCAGGCCCAGTCGCCAGTTCAGCAGTAAATTGAATTTCATTCTCTAGTACTTGAGCATCTAAGGCTCTCGTACTGACATCCAAAGTGCTCTCTAGAGATGAAATCAATCCCTCTACATCTACTGTAGACTCTTCCTCTACCAACAAATCAGTGCTATACTCATCATGTAAAGTTACCATTAATTACCTTACTTGCTAGGTGTGTCTTGTGGTTGTTTAACTTTAGCTGCTTCTTTTTCATCTATACTTTTAATCCATATTTTTGCCCAAGGATTGTCTCCTAACATTTCTAATAGGGAACGAACACTAAACGATTCTTCTTTCCTTATTTGTTGTCTACCTTTAGCTCTAGGATTTGGTTCTTCAGTATCAGGATCATCACGCCATTGCTTAATGCCATACTTGAAACTGTTTCTAATTGCAGTTTCTAGTGCTGGCAATCGCTCCTTAGCATCAGCATATTGTCGTTGCCATTCATCTAAGAGGATTTCTGGTGTTTGTTTACTGTCAGTTTGTGTATCCGTCAGAACTGTAGCATCCAGCAATACTCGTCTAAATTGTCCATGCATAGTAATCAAATCAGTTATAACAGTATTATCTTTTCTCATATTAGCAAATGCTTCGCTTTCAAATATTTCATTATTATTTTTCATTTGCCAATTTAATTCTAAATAAGATGATCCTACAGTAATCATAACCGAATTAAATGCAGTATGATATTCTTCTCCAACTAATGTACCAGCCTTCTTCTTGGCTTTAACATTCTGAAGCATAGCCCATATATTATTTAATCCCTTTAAATTCTGCTTAATAAGCAAAGATGATTTAACTTGTCTAGCCACCATTAGGTCACTAGCACCTGTATTGGTAACGAGTTCCTCTAAACCTACACCTATCTGTTTAACTTGATTGATACCTACTGTTGCAAAAGCATCATCTGTACCTTCTTGTATTGACTTAGAAAACAAATTACCTTCTTTATTCATAATGACTAGTGTTATTGCTTTCTCTAATGTACCTGTAGGCATAGCAGTTAGCATAGCCATACGGTCTGTTTGATAACGAGCTACCTTTTTTCTCCACAATAACTCAATACCTGCACGTTCAATTGCTTGAAACCTAGAAGCTTGTTCATCTACTGTCCTCTGTCTAGTAGCAGCATCACCTTTTTCTGCTGCATTATCAATGGCTGCAAAATATCTAGTTCTTTCAGATGTTATATATGCCAATTCCTCTTTGTACTTATCTTCAACCATTTGAGTCAATTCACCATCAGGATAAACATTAGTCATGTACGGAGCTTTACTTAGGTTCCGCATACGCCACTTATCCAGAGTCACAATAGCATTACCGAATATCTTTGATCCTGTCCTTTGCAGTACACCTAAATTTACAATAGAATCCTCACTAGCACTGTCAAAAGTTTCAATTACTGTCTTTAGGTTTGTCTGTAAATCTTGTAAACCTTTTGTGAACATATGACTTACACGACCTAGCTTAGACCGCTCAATAGTTAAATACTTTCTACCCATACTATCTAATAGTGAAGTATATGTTGCAGTTGGTATCCTATCTTTATTAGCTTCAAGTTGTGTAAACACACCTAATTCATCGTTACTTTGATTACTTTCCGCTCTAAGATTAACCACTGTGTTCTTAGCATAAATGTCCTCTATGGCTTCAGGATCATATGTAGAGATAATTATATCAGTAGTGGCAGCTATAGTTTTACCAAAAGTATCTTCTTCAGCTTTAGACATCAATATTCTAGGTGTACCATCTTCAGCTTCAGTTATTTTAAATTCCTTTTCAAAATTTAATACGCCAGAAGTACCAATTACTAGATGTCTATCTTCTCCTTTACCTTGAGTAACTGCTGATTTGAACTTCTGTTCAAACTCCTGTTCAGATGTAGCAGATATTAGACCTTCCCCATAAGGTGAGTATTTGCTTACAAATGCTTTATACTCATCGCCTTCACGAAACTTTTTATCAACAGCAGTACGCTCTACTTCATAAGCTGCTGCACGTTCAAATTGATTAGCATTCTCTAATTTAGGATAAGTAGCCACTAAAAGTGTCGGGTTCTCAAATGTATCCCTAACTTTTTCATGTTGCCTACGTAGCATACTATTTAAGGTTTTACCTTGAGCGTTCATTAGCTGAAGTTGAGTAAATTGTCCAGCAGTAGAACCACCACCAGTATCAAACGCTCTAGCAATAGCTCCACCTAAATTAGCTAGGTTTTGCCCTATATTAATTAATCCAGAAACTGATCTTTCTCTGCCATCAAAAGCCATAATAAATGATCCTTAATTTATATTAGAATGATAGTTTACCTGCACCAGGAGCAGATATATTTGATAATCCAGGCATACCTATTGCTCTATGCAGCCCTAAAGGATCACGCGCATCAAAATCCATTGTTCGTTGGCCAGCTTCAGCGGTAGCAGCAGCAGCAGTAGCTTGACGATATTTATGTTTCAACATTGTAGTTGTATGCTCAAATCTTTGGGCACTAAATTCTGATTCTTGCCCTAGTCTAGTAAGTGTTCGTTCATGTTCAGCAGAGAACTTACGGGTAGCTACATCTAATTCTTCTCTACGTTCTGCAAACTCTTGTCTAGACACTACACCTAAGTTCTGTGCTACTGCCATTTGATCTTCTACAGGAGCACCTAAAGATAAGGCTAACATTTTATTACTTCTACCAAAAGCAGAGCGACTACCCATAGATGCTAGACGAGCAGACTCAATACGTTCTTTGGCTCCCATAGCTTTACTGACTTGGGATAGTTTATTCTCTTCAAATCCTTGTCTAATATCTGAACGTAAGGAAGCTAATTCTAATAAATCCCCCTGATTAGCTAATGATTCTTGTCCAAAACCAAATTGCTCTAAAACAGAACCTTTAATTTCACCTTCACGCTTCAATTCAAAAGCTCTCTCTAGCTTAGAGAACTTTTGCATAGATTGTATTTCTGCCATACTTAAGTAAGCTTGTTGCTGTTCACCAGCTAAACCTCTTTGCCCAGCAGAATAACCAGTTACAGCCCCTAAGACGCCTAATCCTGCACCTACAACTGCTGCTACCCCTATTGCTGACATATTATGTCCCTCCCTTCAAAAGTAACTGATACCCATATACACCCCAAGGTTTTTCTTGTTCTAGTATAGTACCTGTCAGGGAAGTATCTCCAAATTTATTACCAAAGCGTAGACTGATTGTTGTACCCTTACCTGTCAATTTCAGTTTAGGGACTATTACTTCAAAAGCTAACTTACCACCACCAACTACAGTAGACCCTAATTTAGCTGGAAAGTATATTTGTTTAAGATTTGCATCCCAAGAGTTACCAGCAGAGTTCCATTTATGTGCGAACAAAGGGCCAGCATTAGCATGATCAGCAAAATCATAACGTTTACCTAAATAGACAGCACCTGGAAACTCATAAAAACCATCGGTAGCAGCAACTAATTCAGTACGTAACAGTGCTGGTTGTAATCTAACTGTTTGTTTATTAGACAAAACACCCAACTGTTCAGCAAAAGAATTAAAAGTTTCCACATAAGATGTGAACGCAGTCTTGTACGTTGTACCATAATAGTCAGTACAATAGTTCTTTCCTTCTAATATAGCCCAAGTAAACTCTGTTGCATTTCCTGACTTCTTAGTTAACATAACTAAATTCACATATTTATTCTTAGTGAATCTAGGATCAGGTGCAGTAAACTTAGCATCAGCAGGGATAGTAATCATATCCACGATACTCCAATCTCCACCACTAATATCCGCAGGAGCCATCCAAGCTTGGGTAGTAATATCAAACACTAAGAACTTATCCGCTGTACCACTTACATTATATTTATTAGTTGTAGGTGAAGATGAATAAAAATAATATATTCGCCTATTGTATTCATCATACCGTACAAATGCTTGTTTCTTAGCTGCAATAGGTATAGTTCGATATAGAGATGCTATGCGTCCTTCAACCAGATTCACTACAGGTGGTGTATACGATGATAAATCTGCTCCTGTCTGTTTAGCTGGCTCAATCCAATATACATCATTATCACCAAAAACAAACAAACCACTATCTGTAGACACTACAGCTTCACGACTAGAGATAGCAGCATCAACTACTTTTGAACTCCGTGTTTCAGTTAGACTAAATACTTCATCTTTCCCACTCAATGCCCACACACCATTTTTAGCTATGACATAAATATTAGTACCTTTATCTGCAATATCAAATATTTTAGCAGCATTATCAGGTTCAAAGATACCTCCATCTGTCAAGGAAATAGCATTATCATAGACATCATATGGCCCTCTATCTGGTTCACAGAGTATAGTGGACGCTTCTTCTCTGAGTAGCGCAGCCGGAAATACTTTAGAAATCCAAACCTTTTTATATTTAGTTCCTAGACCTGGATAAGTAGGGAAATCTGTACCATCTAAGGCTCCTTCTATGCCTGTAAACCATACTCTACCTGCTGCATTCAGCACTCTACTAGGTGCAAAAGAGTTATCACCACTATTAAAGTCTTTTGAGATACCACTAATTACTAATTGATCTCTAGCTAAAGAAGCAGTCTGGTCTACAATAGACGTTCTACCTAAATAGATACGTAAGCGTTTACCTGTAGTTCCAGCGTAAGTCAATGTTAATGTAATTAATTTAATGTCTGTATCTATAGTTTCGGCAATACTCCAACCAGTCGTAAGGTACGTACTAAGTCCGTCGGTGTCGTATTCATACACAGTGGGAGTGAACCCAGGTACGGCTTTGCCAAAAAATTGATCAACGATATAAGTTGATTTACCTGTTTTAAGAGGAATCTCAACAGAATACCAACCACTACCTGCTTCAGTTTTAGTTTTAGCTGCTGGTAGCTCATATAAATCCTCATTTACCTCTGTAATTTGAATTGGAAAACCTGTAAACGTTTCTGATCCTGTAGTTTCTTTGCCCCATATAACCTTGTAAATAGGTGAACGATGCGAAGTCATTATAATAGTATTGCCTTCTTGTCCCCAAGTAGTCTTATAATGCACAGCTTCATCTGACACATTAGGTAAAGTAAATGTGAAATCAGGATTTAATAAATCAAGATTCTCTAATGAAGATGTATAAGTACCACCATCATTAGCAAAGATTTTAAGTAAAGAACCACAACGCCAAAAAACACAATTCATAAGTGTGCCATCTAGTTTAGTGATCTCTCCAAAATGAGTTGACGCTACGAATAAGTTTGTAGCATCAGAAATATAATCTACAGTCAGTACCTTAGTTTCATCTAATAGTTCTAATCCAGGTCTATTTGTGATCAAGCCAGTTGTATCATGTACAACATTAGCACCATCCCTATAAAATCCCTTTTGAACAAAGAAAGGCCCACCATCTGGCTGATAGCCACGTAAGAATCCAAATTTTAACTCAGGTATAGTCGGCATTATGCTGGCCCTAGATCAGTGATTTCACGTTCAGGTTGATAATAGCTAGTACCTGGAATCTTTCTAGAAAAATCCACATTACTATTATAAGATTCTTTAGCCTTATTCTTAGTCGCCCAAGAAATCAATTGCTGTTTATCATCTTTATATTCTGTACGGTAAATACCAATTAATGAATCATCTTTATTCCCAGGTTGAGAATAATAATACTGTAAAGCTTTATTTAATACAGCAGAATAAAATCTATTAGGTAAAGTGCTAGTATCTGTATCAGAATCTAAGTCTGTGCCCGGCCATTTAATTACTAAAATTTCTGAATTAGAAGCAGATAACTGACTTTCAGCATCAGAATCAAATTTATCAAATACTAAATACTTATCATCCCAGATAGTATAGTTTTTAGGATCACCATCTGTTCCTAAACCTAATAAATTAATAAATCTATATTGAAATATATCTTTTTTTACATAAGTAATTATTTTTTGATTATAATATACTTTATATACTGATTCAACATTATTAGGAATACCCATAACCCAAGGTAAATCTGGATAAGTTAATGTACTCCAAGTTGTAGTTGTACCTGAAGCAGTATCTAAGCGAGTAATAACATGCTGATGTTCCCAATCAAGATCATTTACCAGCTTGTTGATTGCTCGATTTAAAATACGTAGCACTTGAGAAGATTCTTCAGTCTCCCCAATAGTAGTTACAACTTCAGATTCACTGGCCGATAAAATATCATTGACCATTTCAAGTGCTGTTTGCCTCATTAGCTAGCCTCCTTAACTTTCTTAGGGCGTCCACCCCTTCGACGATATGCCTCATTAAGTAAATCAATATCTTGTTGGGCACCATCTTTCATTTTAAACTTATTGTTCTGATATGTAGAACCATCAGGAAAGAAAATATACCAGGACGACTCCACTAAAAATACATTATCTTCCAAAGTCAAAGGAAAAGCAGCCTTTGACGGATCAAATCTTTTCATTATACAACCTCATGTATATCAATTTTAGGAAAACAAGTTAACGTAGATACTAATGAACAGTTTACCACATTTATATGAGAAAGTACAGTGGCAGCTTGCTCAAATGACTTTTTCATTAAAGGAAAATTAGCTTCACATTTATGATCAAATCTATCTTGAATACCATAGAAGTGTGTTTTGTTTATACTTCGACATAAATCCAAGCCACATAAATATATATCTTTAAATCCCATCCAAACAGCCGCTTCTAAACCTACAAACGTTGATGTTCCACCACAAAATATACCGCCTGTTAAATCAAAAGTAAAGTTCTGAGAATTTCTCTTATTATCTCTACCTAGATGTATAACATTTGGTAAATAAGTTTTAGTTTTCATCGTGAACAAAATACTATCATGTACTAAAGCCTCCTCATACGGGCCATGATCTAGTGCTACTGAATATTGCGCCCAAGGAAATCTTCGTAACGTTTCATTTATTGCAATTATCTGTTCACCTTTAAGTAATTCAGGTTCAAATTCTAACAACGAAGGGCCAGAGGCCGTGATAAATACACGACCCCCAGCATGAATGTTGCGTACTTCTTTTACATCCACATTACCTCCTTACAGATTAACCTTTAGGCACAATGGGCCACGTAACATTATGGTCAACAGTGTCCAAAAGCACATACTTAACTACAACACCAAAACCACTTTGTGCCCCAGCAACAGTCACTATGACTTTTAGAATCTCATCATTTTCCATAGTAACATTAGCCACTGTAGTAGAGAGAGTCAAGTTGCTATAGGCAGTAACTGCTACAACACCTGCAGCCAATGCAGCAACATCATGTTGCTTAGTGGTGGATGCCGACGGGTCTTCAATATCAATATCCAATACCGTCGTATTTGTAGTTGCCGCAGTAGCAGTATCACCATTACAGAAAATAATTCCTGTAATTTGAATTTTACGAAGCGGTGTCCAGGTCATTTCACCTGTATCAGTGCCACCATTAGCCGAATCAGGATAACTGAGATAAACACTATGTTCATAATCAGTAGGTTGCCCAATACGGTTCTGCGGAGGCACAACCGCCGTACTGGCCGTAACAGACGCAGCAGGAGTAGTATCACTCATAATAGCCTCCTATTAAGTAGAGAGAACAGCGATAGTTGATTCATCCCGATAGATGCGCAGACCGTATCGCATAGACGCATGATACACGTCTTGCTTACGTTCCGGCTTACGGAAAGTTTCAACTTCGATGTTTTGTCGCATAGCACCATACATCGCTTCGGGGCCATAGAACATGTTGACAGTAGCAGACGCGATAGTCGAAGAACTAATAGTCTCCGAAGACTGCGAAGGCAGTAAGTTACTCATCATGATCACGAAGCCGAAGAACTTCCCAACCATCATGTTATTACTGAAACCTTCTTTGATGAAGGAGTTGCTACCGTACACGTCTTGCGCCAAAGGCGTAATCGAGTAATCAGTGGCAGTCAGCAAGTCTTCCGCGCCTTCAGGATCGATGAACGCGAAGCGAGGATACATCACATTGTGCGTATCAAACACACGTTTGGCTTGCCGGAAATCAGCATAGCTCAAGGCATTAGAAGTACCTTTAGCTAACCAACGGTGAGGTTGACTATCAATGTTGTTGGCATCACCAATAGTGTGGCCTTGGCCAGTATCAGTATGCACAGTATTAAATACATCAGCTTCCAATTGTTCACGTAAGCGAATACCAACATCAACTTGCGCCCGAGCGATGTAGCCACCAATAGCATAACTATCTTGCTTCATCTTGTCGGTAACGTTGAAACCAGCTTGCTTATAGTTATCAATCGTTAACTGAATTTCATTGAGGGTTGAGTCCTCAGTGGTGATCTCGTCACCTTCCACGTAGTCACGAACCGGGATGCGTTGCATCGTGGGGATCGTGTGAGTTGTACCATCCGGGAAGTCGGTAATCCACATGACGTGCGATTGACCGTACAACCAGGGTTTGAACTCTTCGCGGATAACCTCAGACCAAACCTCACTACGGATAATAAAACCCGCATTGGTTTGATTAGATTGCATTAGGCATCTCCTTGAATGTTAGGACTCCATCTCTGTATATACAGTGCCTAACTTTTCATAGCCTTCGTTCATAGCTTCCTGATCTTCTACCTTCCATTGGTGAGGCATAGTTTTCATTTTGCGAATCCCTTCTTTGAAACCAATCTGAGGTTTAAACGTGCTGTCAGTACCAGAACGACTAGTATTAGGAACACCTGTTCCACCGACATCACTCTTCCCAGGAACGTTGGCTGGATTGGGGGCGGTATCGCCCGGTTTAGTTACGGTCATAGTCAGTAATTTAAAAGTGCTATCAGGACTATCTTTAACCATGCCTTTTACTTCAGTCATAGTTAACCCTGCTTTTTCAGCAAATTGAGATAGAGCTTCTTCGCCCTTCTCACCATATGTTTTTTCCACCATAGCAGAAAAATTATCAATGGTTGCTTTTTCTTCATACTGAGCTAGCTTGTCAGCTAAAGGCTTCATAGACAGTGCGACAGCATCAGCTACAATAGCTGCGATGTCAGGTGTCTGTGTGGTCGCCGTATTTTGTTCCACATTACCTCCTTCTAGGTTATTAAATTCTTTCAATACCTCAGCAGATTGTCCCTGCTCAATAAGCATATCAATTTTACCTTCAACAGAAGAGACTTTTTTATAGTTCTCTTGTGCTTGAGTCAATTCAGTTTCAACTACACGCTTCTCGTTTGTTAATACATTAATATGCCGATCAGCATGGACTTTACTTTCCATTAGTGCATCAACATCTTTATACGTTTTATCACCAATAGTAAAACTACCATCTTCATTCTTTACTGCAACAGGGGGCTTGTCACCCTTCTGATCAAACAAATCCTTAGCCATTGTCAGGCTCCTTTAAGTATAGGTCTAATGTTTTTATCAACGCCTTCTGTCCATCTCTATAGGCACACAGAGCCAAAGGACTAGGTGTTCGATAATCTTCTTCAGTCATGTCTGGTCGTTTAAACTTTCGTAATAACAACCATAATGCTTGTTTGTATTGATACAAACTCTTTGTATCTCTAAGTACAGCTTCCGGTGATTCTTCTTTATTCATCTTATCCTAGTTGTTGCTGTCCTTGTTGGGTTTGTTGTTGCTTTTGGATTTGTGCCATTTGCTCCTTTAGTTCGGCTTGCTTCATTTGCATACCTGCTTGTTCTTCCAGTTGGGCACCAAATGAAATGATTCCTTCTTCCTCAATTCCAACTTCAGTTTCAATTGCCTTTAATGCTCTGAACTGCGATATATGTTGAGCAGCAGCATCAGATTGTCCAGCTATAGCTAATATGTTTTGAATTTCACGAACCTTTTGTTGTCGAGCTTTGTAGTGCTTACTGCCAGTTACATATAAACGCCCTTCAGCTAAAGCTTTTTTGAAAATATTTACTGTACCTTCAGGATCAGTCAGTAATTCTTCAGGGAAAATTACTTGTAAATCAGTAGCAGTTAGTGTTTGTAAATTAATTTCTAGCATCAGATTAAGTAAAGGTTCTAATATCGAAGACTCGAAATTCATGAGTTGTTCTTCAAATAACC
>SDBT01018188.1_pt1 | contig 11058 bp, 8 predicted proteins | sample 2277101 | NCBI WGS metagenome assembly SDBT01 (sample SAMN10404973, study PRJNA504765) | marine sediment metagenome | isolation source: marine sediment core GS10_PC15, 103 cmbsf | place: Arctic Ocean: Southern Knipovich Ridge | collected 2010 | reverse complement strand
AATTATTGGCATATTAACAATTTATCCTTCGACAAGCCTTGGTCCTGGCCAAGACCAGGGCTCAGGGCATGCTTTTACCTGTTTGGTGTAATCCGCCTATGGCGGATTGTAGGGGTGGAGCTCCGTGTCCACCCTTATCCCTTCGACAGGCTCAGGACAGGTCGGGCCGATCCTTCGAGACACCCCGATGGGCATCGGGGCTCCTCAGGACGTCGGCCCCTACATTAACGCTGATCAGAAGAAATCTCTCCTTTTCGGCAAGCCTTGAGGAATGTCTTTACCAACATTGGATCAAATTGAGTTCCGGCACACCTTCTGACCTCTTTCAGGGCCTCGGCATCAGTTAGCGCTTTGCGGTACGGCCGATCGGAGGTCATAGCGTCAAAGGTATCTGCTATTGAGATTATCCGGGCAATCAATGGAATTTTCCCTGCCTGCAACCGGTCGGGATAACCCCTTCCATCGGGTCTCTCATGGTGATAACGCATCCCGGGAATCACATCTTTGAGGCTTTTAATATGGCTCATTATCTCATAACCGAATATTGGATGCTTCTTGATGGACTCAAATTCCTTATCAGTTAGCTTTCCCTTCTTTCTTAACACATCATCAGGGACTCCTATCTTCCCGATATCATGCAGGATTGCCGCCAGTTTTAAATTCTCTGCCTCCGAGGGATCTAAATCCAGATATTTGGCCATTGCCAGACTATAAAAGGTAACCCTTTTCGTATGACCCCCGGTGTAAGGATCACGCTTATCAATGGCATCAGCCAGAGCCTCGGCAGTCTCCAGAAAGGTATTACGCTTTTCTTCATAAAGATTAGCATTGTCGATCGCTATTCCAACCGTATTGGCGAGAGCATTCAGCAGCTCCAGATCCTGCTGGACAAAGGTTTCACTCCCCAGTTTATTGATCACCTCCAGTGCACCGATTACTTTATCTTTCACCTTAACCGGAACGCAGACCATATTCTTGGTGACAAACTTCGACTCCTTATCAGCCTTTCGGGACCAACGTGAATCCTTAGCAGCATCAGAGATAAGCAGGGGTTCTCCCTGCTGGGCAACCCAGCCGGCGATTCCCTCCCCCACCTTCAGCCGGATCTGCTTGACACTCTCTCCCTTTTTTCCCAGGGCCACCTCGAAATATAGCTCATTAGTCTCTTCATCGACCAGGAAAAGAGAACCGGTTTCGCAGTCCATCAATTGGGTAGCCGCCTCCATCGTCCTTCTCCTGACCACTTTTGGATCGAGAGAGGAGCTCAACAAGGCGCTGATCTCGGTAAGTCCCGAAAGTTGGGAGAGGTTTTTCTCCTTATCCAGCACTAAATGAGCGTTTTCGATTACCATTGCGATCTGATTGGCTAAAGAGATAAGAAGCTCCAGGTCCTCTCTCTGAAAAGACTTTCCATCCATCTTATTAATAATCTCGATCGAGCCAATGATCTCTTTGGGAGTCTGCAGGGGCACACAGAGGACATCTCGGATATCGAATTTAATTTTATTCCCGACCTCCCTTAGCCATCGGGGATCATTTTTGACATCGGTGGCAACATAGGGCCTTCCGTTTTGAGCTACCCAGCCGGCGATTCCCTCCCCCAGACCGATCCTCATTCCCGTTATCTTCCTTTTGACCTCCCCCTTAACCACATTAAAGATCAATTCTTTATGCGCTGCGTCGGTCAGATACAGGGTACCAGCCTCAGCCCTCACGATCTTCAAAATAAGATCCATATAACGATCCAGAAGCTGGTCGAGCTCAAAGGAACTGCTGCAGATATTGCTCATCTCCCGAAAGACCTCAAGCTCCGCCTCTTTGATGCGCATCCTCTCTTTTAGCTGGGAGAGCTCAAACTTCAGGTTAATTGCTTCTTCCTCCGCTATGCTCAAGGCTTCATCCATAGCCTTCAGCCTAACTTCCTTCTCAGCCTCTTTTACCCCGGCTATCTTTCCGGTCTTCTTCATCGTTAACTCTTATTTATGGTTAGATATTTAATCTTCAAACCAGTTGTAGCTTCTCTTCTTTATCCTCAGATGTTACCATGATAGTGATAGTATCATCTGCCCTTTTCTCCAGGAATTTCCTCGCCACATCCAGAATCTGGGGAAACTCGCCGGCAATACCATCAAAATCCTCCTTGGAGAGCCCCATCAATCTGGTCTGTTGAGTAGTCTTAACCGTAGCGGTTCGCCGTTCTCCGGTAATTAATGAGATCTCTCCGAAGAACTCCCCTTCCCGGAGATGGGCAAGTACTACCTTATTGCCTTCCTTCTCGGTGTAAACCTCAACCTCCCCGGAATGGATAAGATAAAGACAGTTTCCCACCTCTCCTTCCCGGACAATAATGGTATCTTTATCTTTTACTATCAGTTGAAATTTCTCAACCACCTTTGCCCTTTCCTCGGATTTAAGCTGCTCAAATAGAGGTGAGAGGGCCAATAAGTTATTCAGGACTCTGTTCTTATAAAGGTCTACCAGCACTTCGGAGACCCGAGGGAATTCATCAATGATCTCCTTAAAGTCTTCCTTGGAGATCTCCAGAATCTCGGCCTCGTTAACCGCCTTTACCGAAGCCTTTCTTCCTGACTCCGACAAAAAGCCGAACTCCCCAAAAAAATCTCCTTCCTTAAGGTTACTGAGCCATATCTGTTTTCCCGTTCTGTCCTTCTTATAAATGCTAACCTCTCCCTGGCTAATGATGAATATTGAATCGCCTTTCGCTCCTTCCTGGCAGACTATGCCTTCCGGTGCAAATTTCCTTGGGGTTATTTTTTTAAGCACCTTCACAAACTCTTCGGCAGTTAGGTCGGAGAAAAGGGGAATATATGGTAGAGTATCCACTTCAATTTGGGCGGGCTCACCTTCCGTCTCGATTGGGGAGGGCTCAGTCTCCACCGGACTAACCTTTTTCACCGGGATCAACTTTTCCCCCTCTCCTTTACCCTTCTTCTTGGCATAGAGCTGAGCAAGTTTTTGCTGAACCTCCTCCTGAGAAGGATCCAGGCCCTGAATTAACTTATTAACTGCGATCGCCTTTGCTAAAAATCCACCCTTGGCGTACCCTTCTGCCACTTCTTTATACTCATCAATGGCCTCTTGTTTTTTCCCCATCTTGGAGTAAATGTCGCCAATCTTCTGGTGAACCTTTAAATCTTTGGGCTCCAATTTAGCAAGCTTCTGGTACGCTTCCAGAGCCTTATCCCATCGCCCCTTGGCAAAGTATTTCAGGGCATCTTCCTTAATTTTTGCCTTACTCTCAGCCATTTGAATCTTCTCTATTTATAGTAGGGCGGGCTTCTCCCGCCTCAGGCGGGACCATTATGTCGGGCAAGATGCCCGACCTACAATTTATTTTATTCGTTGATTACAGTTACTCCTCGGCCCATAAACCCCGCTTATTCTCTATTGCCTCCTTCTCCATCTTTATGAATAACTCTTCATATTTAATGTTAGGAGGGAAAGTTGCTACCCGGGCCTGCCCCTGCTTTACCAACTCAGCACCCACAAAAAGATCTCCAACAAAAACATGGGCCAGAAGCCTCCTTTCAAAATCCATCTTCTGCTTTTCCAGTTCCAATCTGACCTTTTTCCCTTCCACTAACTTCTTATTCAACTCATAAGATTCCTTTCCATAGTACCTACTCTTTTTGGGGGGTGATTTCATCTCGGGGGTATCAATTCCAATATAGCGAACCTTTTGCCCCGATTCCAGGACAATGGTATCCCCATCGATAACTTTCTTAACTACCCCCTCAAAGCTTTTACTCGGGTATTCCTTTCCTTTCTTTACCTGAGGCATCTTTCTTCCCCACAATCCTATTTTTTTCTCTTTTGCCTCTGATTCAAGTTTTTCAAAGAGATCCTGATGTTTGGTATTAGGAGGATACCTTGCTGCTACCGCATGTCCCTGTTTAACCAGTTCCGCATTAACAAAAATATCTCCCACATAGACATAGGCCAGGAGCCTTCCATTAGGGTCCTTTTCCTGCACATCTAACTCTAAGGAGACCTTTTTCCCTTCTACTAATTTTTTATTGTGTTCCCAGGGCTCCTTCCCATAAAAATGAGAAACACCCATCTTCGGCAAATACGACTCGGGAGCATCAATTCCAATGTAGCGAACCTTCTGCCCCGATTCCAGGACAATGGTATCCCCATCGAGTACACTTATAACCTTTGCTTCAAAAACCTTTGCCTTCTGCTCAGCCTCCTCGGCCAATAGAGGTCTTGGAGAAATAAACAGAACCCCACTTACAAGAATAATCCATAAAAGCAAGAACCCGGCAAAATTAATCAACTTCTTCATACTTCACCTCCTATGAATAATATCTTTGTCTACTGATCTATCCTCCAATTACGCTTCTCAGCCTTTTAGTCAGCACCTTAAATATACCCTTAGCGATCTCGATCTTGTCCGATAAGATCTCATAGAAATCATCGTGTCCTATTTTAAGAGCCAAAACCATCTCCATTGTCGTTACCGAAGCCGATCGGAGCTCATTATCCAGAATAGCCATCTCCCCGAAGCACTCCTTCTCTCCTAAAACCGAGATCTCCTGCCCCCCCTTATGAATCTTTACCTTTCCCTGGATAATTAGGTAGAGAGAATCTCCCGGATCTCCTTCCTCAAAGATAGTAAATCCTTTCTTAAAGGATATTTCTTCTGCTATCTGGGCAATCTGGGCCAGGTCTTCTCCCGGGATCTGAGAAAAGATACCTACGCTCTTTAAGAAAAGTACCTTTTCTACAGTGGTTAGCATTCACCTATCTTCTCCAGGTCTTATTTTAAGATCTATATAACTATATAATATAACTTCAGCTAAATCAAGAATTTTACTGGAGTTTCCCTAAAAAAACCGTTCAAGCTCTCTATCCTGGATAGTCGGGGCTTTCAAGTCCCGGTATTTAACCGTAGGGCGGAGTCGAAGGGACGGGGGAGGGCCAGGCCTGTCCTGAGCACAATCGAAGGAGCGAGGGTAAATAATTGCAACCAAGAATCTCTGATAAAATCCCCCTCACCTCATTCCTCTCCCCTGTGGGGAGAGGAGGTTTATGGAAAAAATTTCTTAGGAGAAGGGTTTTTCAACAGCCCCAAAGTCCTGTTTCTTTTATTTCATGTCCACCTGGAGCTTTCTTAGACAATCCTGAGCCGTTTCTTTAACAATATAGAAAATACTATCTTCCATGAGTGGCTTTACTTTCCCGGCCAGCTCCACCATCCGATTTTCACCAATAGTATATAAGGCACATGCTCGGAGCCAGTTGCTGTTACTGTTAATAAGATCGATAAGTTGCACCGGGGGCGGCTTCTCCTGAAGTTCATAAAAGCTCTCTCCCTTCTTTATCTTCTCCGAGGGAGGTGAGTCCTCCAGGATCGGTAGCAACAGCCTCTTCATCTCTCTTTCCAGGAGATTATCCATTAATTCGGTGGCATTAGCCCGCTCAAAGGGTAACTCGCTCCGGAGATTGGTAAAAATAACTGAGATGATCTTGGGGGGATATATAAATCCAAGCAGGACAAAAATCTCCTCGAGGAGCTCATCCAGCCTTTCTTCCAGGGCAGTTTTCAAGATTTCCGCTTTGGGGAAGCCCTCCAGATCTACTGCCATCCGGAGAATCTGATAATACTGGGCTATTTCCCGGCGGATTATTTCTTTAACCCTCTCCGGGTCCAGGTAGGAGGTAGGAAGTCTGCTCCGGATCGCCCCAATTGCTTTAATTATCCTATATCTAAGCAGGCTATCATCCTGCTCAATACTTTTCATTAGGACATTCAGGGCTGACTGGGTGCTGATCTGGCTCAAAACCCGAGGAATACTCTGCCGAATTATTAGATCAACTTCTTTGTTGTTTATCGTTTCCTCTAAGATTCCCAGGATCTCGTCCCCATATTTAGCCAGGGAGGAAATGGTAATCGATCTGGTCTTTCTATTTCCCAATTTCATCAACAACGGAGGGACTAACTTCTTACTGCGCATCCGACCGGCAGCGATTATCGCTTCCTCTTGGATCGTCTCCGATTCCTCCTCTAAGAGCTTCAAAAGCGGCTGATAAAAATGTTTGATATCGATCTCCCCCAGAATCCTTACCCCCTCTACTCTTACCCTGGGATCCTTATTTTCCAGCATTCCCTTCAAATCCTCAGTGGCCAGTAGAATCCCATCGATCCCGCCGTATTTAATCAGCCCGATTATCGCCGCTGCCTGAATCTTTGGAGAGGGATCGTTTAGAAAGCCGATAATCTGAGGGACAGCCTCCACTCCACGGAGGTTACTGAGGGAGATGATTGCCTGGGCTCGGACATTAACATCAGGGTCTTGTAAACATCCCTGAATCAACAATTCATGTTCACTCTGGCCGCTCTGGGCCAATTGCTCCAGGACCCCCAGCCGCACCCTTGCCGATCGGTGGTTCAGCAGCTTGGGAACACCTGGATCTAATCTTTCGGTTCCGATATCCCGCAGCGCCTCGAGAGAATAGATGACCTGACTTTCATCTTCACTCTCCAGTGCGCTCCTCAGAACCTTGAGCGTTACTGCATCGGGAGTAATCAGGGGATGATCCTCCAGATTTAGCTTTTTGCTCTTTAAAGTATTTAGAAGTGAGTTATTGTATTCCTTTTTGATGCCAATGGTAAAAAAGATCCAGATTAATAAAAGGATGATCGAAACATAACTTATTTGAGTAACGGAGAAGATCAAAGAAAAGCCCACCAGCAGTACTCCGCCCAGGCCGATCGCGATGGGCCTGATCACCCCACTAAGAAAGGCGGTAACCCGGCCTTTTAATTCCGGAGAAAAAGGTAAGTATAACAACTGCACGGCAACATTATGAACGGTATAGCGAAAGGTGTGATCACAGAATTTAAGGGCGACCACTGCCCCGAGGGTAGGAATAATCAGGGGGAAAAAGGATCCCAGCAGCAGACTTCCCGGAAGGATCAAAAGGGAGAAAAGAATGCCAAATTTTTCGAGCGCCCGACTGGCGATAAAAAACTGAAGGAAGAATGAAATAATCCCTACCCAGGCCCAGTAAGCCCCGAAGAACGCCGCCAGTGCTTCCTCCTGGTAATAGCGTCCAGCGACGATCTTGAACTGGTAATCTATGATTGTTCCCAGAATATAGGTTAAACCGATAATAACCACAATCAATTGCAGATATTTCGAGTGACCCAGCTCCCGGGAGATACCTTTTTCACTATGTTGTTCTCGGGAGGATCCTGCATGGGAAACCGGTTGAAAAATCCTGACCTCGGGCAATCGAGAAACAACATTTACCACGAAAATAAATAGGAGAATAGCCCCCGCGCAGAGATAAAGCAAATCTGCGGTTTCAATCTGGTGGATAACCACCCTTATGGAAAACCCGCAGACAATATTGCCCAGCAACCCACCGGCACTGATAATCCCAAATAATCTCTTGGCCTCCCGGGTGGTAAAGATATCGTCGGCCAGTGTCCAGAACTGGACAAGCATCAGGGTTCCCACAACCTCAACCCAGATGAATAGGAGGGGATAAAACCAGCTCCAATTAAAACCGAGAAGCGCCCGCGCCGCCCCGATACTCACAATTAGAAAGGATGAAACTATCGAGATCGAAAGATTTCTTCTCCATCTTTCGGCAATTCTTACATAAATAAGGGAGATGATACTAACTACGAGCGCAGCCCCAATGTATAAATAGGGCAAAACTGAGGGGTCATATCTACTCAGGAATAAGGTATCCCCGGTAGTTCTCCCCAGGATCAGGGCAGCAACTACCAGGAAGTAAGCGAAGAACATCAGGAAAACCCGCGCAACCTCCTTTTTTTGCACCCTTAGGGTTGCGGTCAGGATATTCAGAATGGGTTCCGATTTAAACAACTTTCTCCTGCTCCATTTTCCAGAGGGAGATTATCCCAAAGCCCCCTCTGCCAAATAAAAAATGGTAGTAGAATGGCCCGGCCTAATAAACAATATTCCCCCAGAATACTTTCTTCCTTATTGTTAGTCTAAGATTATTTTAGGCTTGAAATCAGTGAGATTTGCCCCCTTAGGGGTAGAGAATTGCGGGCTATACTGCCCAGAAACCCCTGGAATGGGATCCGCCTAAGGCGGATTAAACCCACCCAGTTATTGAAGACAGGAATCTTCAGGGCAATAAAACCCCGTTAGAAACCCGCCTTTTGTCCTGAGCCCCGCTACAAGCGGGGTCGAAGGAGAGGCGTATTTCTAACGGGGTAAACATCCAATCTTCTATTACAAATTGAAGAAACTTGGTCTTCTCGGTATTACTCTACTTTGACGATGCAGTCTACCGGACAGACCTCAACACACTGAGGGCCCCCCTCGTCCGCACATTCAGTGCATTTACTGGCATCGATCGTATAAGTCGGCTCCCCTTCACTGATACACTCCCGGGGGCACTCCGGCTCACAGACTCCACAGGAAATGCATTCTTCGGTAATTTTCATTGCCATTGACATTACCTCCTTTTAACTCTATGGTTAATCCCTCATCCCGGAAGAGCCTCCCTCCGGGATTTCAACTTATATTTTCATTAATGAGCTTAATACCACAACCAAAAAACCGAGTCAACCACTTTTTTTTACTTTTACTAATATCTCTGCTCCCCCCATATTTTCCTTGAAACTTAGGGATTTTTGTGATTTAATTCCTAATAATCCTTGTCCTGAGCATTGTCGAAGGAAAGGTAAAAAAGGAGGGATAAAACAATGAGAAAATTATTCAAACTTCATCTACCTGCCCAGTTAGCCTTACTTTTTGTTTGCCTAACATTTACTGTCGGTCTTTCCAAGTGTTCTGAAGAAAAGAAGAATGGGATCATCCGGAGTGACGCTCTAATCTTAAAAGGCCCCTATCTCCAGAAGGTTACGCAAAATAGCATTACTATCCGCTGGGAAACTGACATTGACAGCCCCAGCCAGGTAGCCTACGGAAGCAGTGTCTCTTACGGAACATATGTTAGTGGTAGAACCTTTACGATAGAAGCCCCAACCACTATGGAAACCCTGTCAACCCCTACTGGATTCCAGCATGAAGTGGTCTTAAGTGGGTTGACTCCTTCTACTGAATATCACTATCAGGTAACCTCGGTTGCTCTTCTCTCGGAAGACAGTACATTTACCACCGCAGCGACCCCTTCTGACCCCTTTCGCTTCGTCGTTTACGGAGATAACCGAACCTTTCATGATGCTCATCAAACAGTTGTGGAGGCTATTATCCCCGCTAAGCCTGATTTCCTCGTTAATACCGGGGACCTGGTAAACATGGGGATAAACCTGGAAGACTGGGATAAATTTTTCGAAATCGAACAACCCCTGCTTGAAAGCTCCCCTATATTCCCATCTTTCGGCAACCATGAGAGAGGAGGTGAACATATCTTCAAAGGCTACTTTTCCCTACCCGAAAACGCCGGTAGCGGCCTTTATTATTCCTTCAACTACGGCAACTCCCATTTCATTATCATTAATACCGAAGAGGATATCTTCTCGGGAAGTGATCAATATAAGTGGGTAGCTGATGACCTGGCCGCGGCTGGGAATGATCCGGATATTGTCCATATCTTTGCCGCCTTCCACCGCCCGGCCTATAGCTCCGGAAACCACGGCGGCGATGAAGGAAGACCCATTACTACTACTTTAGTTCCCCTATTCAATGAATACGATGTGGATATAGCCTTCAGTGGCCATGATCACAATTATGAGAGATGCCAACCTGATTTAGACCTTGATCACCCCGAGGGAACAATATATATTGTGACTGGCGGAGGAGGGGCACCGTTATATGGCATAGATACCCAACATAGGGCAGAAAACCCCCTTTATACCGGAATCTTTGAAATCAAGCACCATTTCTGCCAGATAGATGTCTCCGGGGATGACATCAGTGTGGTAGTTACTGATACTACTGGGGCAACAATAGACTCCTTTACTACCCATTGAATTTATCGGTATGGATTTGACCGGAGGGAGCCCAGTTTAGCTAATCCGTCTTTATCCTTAACAAAGATATCCTTTCGGTCTAAATCAATGTATCCTTTCCGCTTGAGCACTGATAAGGCCAGCAAAACAGTATTCTTTGTCGACGCAGTGAGTTTGCCTAATTCCTGATAGCTCAGCCTGATTCTGAGCCGGATACCCTGGGGGTGGGCAACTCCGTACTCATCAGCCAATCCTAATAAGAGCCTTCCCAGCCGTTCAGGAACATCCTTGAATACCAGCTCCTTAATCTCCGTCTTTATCTCCCGGGTTCGCAGTCCCCGCCGCTTAATTAGCTTTATCACTGGAGCTGGCGTCTGCTCCAGCAGCCGTTCAAAATCTTCCCGAGAGATCATCCGGATTACAACCTCCTCCAGGGCCTCAGCCACCGTCTCCCGCGAACTATCCTCCGCCCTATCCAGTTCCCCAAAGATCTCATCCGGCTCCAGGCAGGCTAAAGTAAATTCCTGGCTATCCTCAGTCCGGCTAAGGCGGACCACCTTTATCCTTCCTGACTTAAGTAAGTACACCGACTTTCCGGGGTCCCCGGGCAGTTGTATCCGTTGGCCTTTCTTGAATGCATCCAGAGAGGAAATTTTAGCCGATTTTTCTAACTTTTCCGGGGACATTCCGGCAAAGGGCTTAATGCCTCGAAGATACCAGATATTACACCTCATCTTAGCCGCTCTCTCGAATTTTTGAACACATCATTAACTATCCTACTAACAGAATTTGCAAAAAAATTCAAGGATAAAAGATTCTGGAGTTTCCTCAAAAATCTTTCATCTTAATACCTTTCCGGCACTCTGCATGGTTAAAAACCCAGGAATTTTTCACGATGGCAGAAAAAAACAACTTTTTCACTTCTCGAATTTTATTTACTTAATGATTTCAGATAGCTATATCATTTGGAGAAGAAAAGCTCAGAAAACTCCAGTAAAGAGCCATTTTCATTGTTACGAGGGCGAGTATACATGCAGAGTATAGAGGCTTCGGAAAAAACTTTACCCCAAAATAGAACGGTTTTTCAAGGTTTGCGGGGCATTGCTTATGGGAAAGGCAAAAATTCACCCCCA
>SDBT01018187.1_pt1 | contig 11058 bp, 10 predicted proteins | sample 2277101 | NCBI WGS metagenome assembly SDBT01 (sample SAMN10404973, study PRJNA504765) | marine sediment metagenome | isolation source: marine sediment core GS10_PC15, 103 cmbsf | place: Arctic Ocean: Southern Knipovich Ridge | collected 2010 | reverse complement strand
TATGTATGTGATATACCATCTATTTTTGTAGGGAGAAAGAATGAAAAAATTAACACTACTGTTCTTATGTTGTATACCATTACGTCTTCACGCAGTGGTAGATTTTTCCTCACCAGAAGTAATTGAGGAACGAAAAAAAGAGGGAGCTGAAAAGTTAAAAGAAGGTCATGAAATATGGGAAAAGTTCTATAAGTTGCCAGAGGGGTGTGCATCTAAGGATATTACTGAGGATATCCGGCAAGATTCTGAAACGGAAGAAGGAGTAACGAATGCCATTTCAAACGGGAGGCATTATGTACTATTCGAATATTCATCAGATAGGTATCAAGTCAAGGCAGTTATAGGCTATACACCCGACGAAGTTGAAGAAGCTCCCCTCCTTATGTTTTTACGGGGAGGAAATCGGTGTTTATGGCTGCCGCATCCAGGAAAAATAGATAATCACGGTTTACATAAGTACACTTTACTAGCTCCAGTATATCGAGGGCTGCATTATGATGCCGAAATAGGCGGTTGTGATGAATATGGGGGAGAAGAGGTTAATGATATTCCCAATTTAGTCAATTATATTCCTGAGCTTGAGCGCCAACTAGCTATTAAGATCAGGCCAAAAAGAAAATATATTTTAGGGCAAAGCCGCGGTGGGATGGAAATGTTTTTGGCATTGCAACGACATCCACGATTACAGGACTGGTTTGACAAAGCGGTCTCCCTTTCCGGGGGGTCTGATCTACGTCAGGCTATGAAAGATAGGCCGGAGATGAGAGAAACTTTTAAAATGTATGGCTTAACAGATGAGAATGAAAACGAATGGTTAGAGCATCGAAGTGCGCTAAAGCATTGTGATAAACTTAAGGGTACTTTTCCTATTTTCCTTATTCACGGAGGTGAGGATAGTCGGGCTCCCGTTTCTCAAGGGCGTCAAATGTGGGAGAAACTTAAGGAATTAGGAAAAACAGTTGAGTATTGGGAGGCTGAAAATGGAAATCATGACTTGAGCAATATGATTGCTGATCGTAATGCCAAGATTATTGAGTGGCTTGAATCCTAAGGCTATTTTAGACAAGTTCTAAAATGTTCGGCTATTAATTTAATACCTTTTCAATGCGTCGTCTGCTTTCTGCAACACCGAGCATAGCAATCAGATCATGAATACTTGGGCCATTTGTTTGGCCCATGAGCGCGAGGCGCAAAAACCAAAAGAGTTGTTTGATAGGAATGCCCGCTTGTTTTGCAGATTTTTTTAATCCATCCACGTCTTCGATAGTGTCAAGATGATCAGAAAGCAATTTTTTGATTGGTTCAATATAGTTTTTATCAAGCGTTCGCTCTATCACTGCTTTTGAAATTTCAGGAGCAGTGAAATAAAAAGCGAGTGCGCTTATGGCGTCTTTTAGCGTATATAAATCTGTTTTAATAATCTGAATGATATCCGCAAGTTTTTGTGCATCTAGTTTTTCTACCTGCGGGTAGGTAGCTTTCAAAAAAGGTCTTACTTCTTTTTCAAGCTCTGCCGGACTGAGCTTTTGAATCCATGCATGATTAACCCATCGCAACTTTTCTACGTCATATTTAATCTGGCCGCTGGCATGTGGATGATCGAAATCAATTGCGCGTGCAAGCTCTTTGAGATCCATTATTTCATCTTTATATGATCCGCCAATAATCGCCAAATAATTATTGATTGCTTGTGGTAGATAGCCGGCATCTCGCAGATCGTGCAATGAAAATCCAAAATCACGTTTTGATAATTTTTTACCTTCAGCATTACAAAGCATCGGCATATGCCAGAAGATTGGTAGTGGCGCATCAAAAGCAAGATAGAGAGCTGCTTGGCCAGCTGTATTACTTTGATGATCTTCGCCGCGAAAAACGTGCGTTATCTTCATCATCATATCATCAACAAAGTTGGCAAACATAAACGTAAAGGTGCCATCAGAACGAGTGAGCGGAAAATCTGAAAAATTTTTTAAATCAAATGAGACAGTGCCGCGTGCAAGATCGGTGATCTGAATAGTTTTATCGTGATCGAGCTTGAAGCGCCAAATAAATGGCATTTTTTTAGCGAGCTGCTTTTCAATTTCTTCTTGAGAAAGATTCAGGCAGGTGCGATCATAGCGCGGGGGTTGTTTAAGCGCGCGTTGCCGTTCGCGTTTTTTTGCCAACTTTTCTTCCGTGCAAAAGCAGCGATAGACCATATTTTTTTTTATTAACTCTGCAAGTTTTTCTTGGTAGAGTGGTTGCCTTTCAGATTGAAAGTAGGGTGCATAAGGACCACCAATGCCGGGCCCTTCATTAAAAGCAAGAGAAAGCCATGCAAGATCATCAAGAATTACTTTAGCGCCGGGATCAAAATTACGAGACGGATCGGTATCTTCAATGCGCAAGACAAACGTACCATTTTTTTGTTGTGCAAATAAAAAATTTAAGAGCGCGGTGCGACTATTGCCGATGTGCATAATGCCGGTTGGTGAAGGGGCAAATCGAACACGTTGAGTTGCAGCGCTCATGAAGATCCTTTGTTCTTGCAGCAGGTCAGAATATATTGCAATCAGTATCTATTCTGTATACAGTGTACTCGATGCGCTTGGCAAGTCTAGTAAGCTGTTTTGCCGCATCATGAAGCAAGAGAGGAGTGAGTAATGAATAAATGTCTTCGTATTACGATAACGGCCAAACTGCCCACCAATTTTCTCGTCAATTTTATTCAAAAACAGGCCAGAAACTTTGGACTAGAAGGGACTGCTCAGCTTATAGAGGGAAAGGGGACAGACATTAAAATCGCCATTTGTGGCAAAGTAGAAGCGTTGGATGATTTTATTGATGCAGTTTATAGTGGCACCAAGGGATTTGAACTTCATGAACTGGAAATTGAGCCATTCTTAAAAGATAAGGATTATAGGCAAGTTTTTAGGGTGATTGAATAGGATTTTTTCGCTACTTACCATCATTCTGGTACACTTACCAACTAAATAGTATTAGTTTTTCAGATGCTGCAGCAGAATGATTATTCATGATCCATATCGCGCTTACCTTCCTACTTTTAATATGTTCACAATTAGCCAACTGCACCGAGTGGCATTTTACTTCTGCCAAGGATGCGGCAGTTCTTTCTGATCAGATTTCCCAACCATTTATTCTGACTGACCTTTCGTATAATTCAGATGTACAGCTCTCACAAGAAGAATTTCAGTATCTTACCGATCTGCATAGTGGCAGTGAAGTTGCTGCTACAAATCTTGTTCGATCGATTACGTATCTCTTTCAAAAAAACTTTTTTGACCGTATTGCGCTTGCTCTCGATGAGGATGGCGACGGCAAAAAAGCTCATTTTGAGTTAAAAGGATTTTGGCGATTTGAAAAAATTAAACTAAGTGGTATTTGGGTGGGTAAAGAATGGTATAAGCAGTTTTATTTGATGGAGCCGGGAGATCGCTTTGATAAAGATAAGCATGCGCATTCTATGCAGAAGATGAAAGAAGCATGCAAGCAGGATGGGTTTTTTAATGTGACAACGAAAAGTTCTTTGGTGAGTAACCGAAAAACAAAAGGGGTGACGGTTAACGCTGATATTTCTCGAGGGGGCCGTTTTGCAATTCGAAATATTGCGGTAGATATCAAAGCTGATCAGGCAATTGAAGAGGGCGAGCTTAAAGCATTACAGCAACAGATTCAAAAAAAACTGTCTCGGAGTTTATTGCATGCAAAATACTCAAAGAAACTTATTGAACAGCAGGCAAAAACGCTCAAACAGTTTTTAGCTCATAAAGGTTTTTTGCATATATCAATTGATTTGCAAGAAGATCTTTTTAAAGGGCGCAATGCAGTGCATTTGAGGTGGGGGATTCATCTGCGAAAAAAGCGTGAGTTTGTTTTTTTTGGCAATAAATTTTTTTCATCTTCTCAGCTACTTGAGCAGGTGCTGCAATTTGGGCGCTCTGCGTTTATTGTGCCGGCATCAATTTTGGCGCATGAAGTTAAACAAGCGTATCAAGATAAAGGTTTTTGGCATATAGAGATTGACGCAAAGGATGAAGAGGATCGCTCTTTTTTTATCATTAAAGAAGGGCCACGTGCGGTTATTACCAAGATTGTATTAGTTGGCGTGCACCAGCAATGCGAACGAAGGTTACGCAAGCGATGTTTTTCAAAGCTCAAACGGCATGCTGTTTTTGATCGTGCTTTTTTGGATAAGGCATTTGAGTTGCTCCATGATCAGTATCTTAAAGAGGGGTTTTTGGATTTTACTATTGCGCATCACGAATATGTTTCTGCCGAAAACAAAAAAGATCATACATTGATAATAACGGTGAAAGAAGGCGAGCAGACAAAGATTAAGAAGATTCAGATTCCCGCGTATGAGCAGTTTGAAAATCAAGGGCCGTTTCTGCCATTTTATACCGCACGTATGCCAATTGCCTATGATGCGGCAGTAATGCAAGAACAAAAGCGTTTTTTATCTGAGCAGCTTCATAAAAAGGGATATCTTTTTCCGGCAATTCGGCATGAACTGATTAAACAGGATGATGAGCATTGTGTTGTGTGGCAGGTAGATCCTGGCCATCACATACATTTTGGAAAAACGATATTACAAGCAGAAAGTGATCTGCCGTTTGAAACTATTACGCGTGAGCTTTATTACCATGAAGGAGATCTGTGGGATACCGAGAAAATTAAGCAATCATTTGCGCGGCTCAAAGGGCTGCACCTTTTTGACTCCATTTCTTTTACGCCCCTTTCAGTGAAAGAGGGTGAAGTGACTCGTGATGTGCTTTTAAAGGTACGTAAAGATGATCCATTTGAATTGCGCATTCGTGCTGGTTTTGAATTTCAATATATTCGTCAGTATCAAACGTTTGCCGGTGTTGCCTATAAAATAGGTGGCACATTTATGGTAAAAAATCCCACCAATCATGGAGATTTGTTTCGGTTTGATGCGGACGTTGCACGATCTCATCGGGAAGTTCGTATGAAATATTTGTATCCTTGGGTATTTGGTGTGCCACTTGACGGCATAGTAGATGCCTATGCTATTAAGTATGAGCAACCCGGTTTTATTGGGAATAAGAGAAATCTATATACGTTGTATCAAAATGGTTTTTTACTGGGACTTCGTCACAAAAATAGCTATCTTGATGCCGGTCTTAATCTAGGGTTTGAGGTAGGACGGACAACATTTAGTGATGACGATTTAAAGACGAAGGCTGCCGCAATTCGATTAGCGCAGGCAATTAATTTTGATGCCAAACTTTTAGATCGACGTATCCCCTATATTTTTCTTGAACCAATTCTTATGGTGGACCTTCTTGATAATAATCTGTACCCGACAAAGGGGATGTTTACCTTGATTTCATGTAAGGGAATGTTTCCTACCGATGAACGTTTTACAAACGCCTATTTTTTAAAATTGTTAGTGGAGCATTCCTGGTTTATTCCCTTACAAAACATTGTAGCGGCATTTCGCTTTCGGTTTGGGCACATCTTTCATCGAACATTTGCCGATATCATGCCAAATGAACGATTTTATTTGGGGGGAAGTAATTCAATAAGAAGTTATGCAACTGATCTTGCGCCGCCGACCAGTGAATTTATCGATGATGATGGCAAGAAGCATGCGGTGCCTCGAGGGGGCAAAACGATGATCAATGTAAATGCCGAACTACGTATTCCGGTGGCCAAAAAAGCAGGAGTGGTTATCTTTCAAGATTTAGGGTTGTTGTGGGGGGATTCGTTTGCCGATTTTCAGGCGAATAATATTGTTGCGGGTACTGGATTTGGACTGCGCTTTCATACTCCTATTGGGCCACTCCGTTTTGATATCGGCTGGAAGTGGAAAAAAGAGCGACCAGACGAACGAGGATTTAACTGGGTGCTCACCTTTGGGCAAGCATTTTAATTAACTTTCAATTTGCATGAAATTTGCTATATTGAAGCGATAGATCAGCATATTCAAACAATATGACAAGAGGTTATTATGGGAAATCCGCATCGGGAGCATACACTCCTTGGGGAATTAATTTGTCATTTACCGTATGCAATATTTTCAGTTGCCTTCGGTTTAACGCTTTTAAGTTTTGTAACCTATTCTTCCTATGGTGAGCCGGCTCAGTTAATATGCAAAAAATCAGACGTTTTGTTTCACAGTTTTCACTTTATGCATATTGTTTTTGCAGCCACCGGTACGCTTGTTACTTTTTTTAGATACTCGCGTAATATCGGTAAGGCGTTGATTTTGGGTATTTTTTCTCCCATGATTTTTTGTACGCTTTCAGATTCAATCTTACCGTATATAGGAGGTAAGATGTTGGGTATAGATATGCATTTTCATCTCTGTTTTATTACAGAGCTTCAAAACGTGATTCCCTTTTTATTCGTTGGTATTGTGAATGGGTTTGTTATGAGTCTTCATAATGGAGATCGTCAATGGCTGTATGCAATTACTTCTCATGCAATCCATATTTTTATTAGTTCACTTGCTTCAATTTTCTATTTAGTAGCGAATGGCTGTACCGACTGGTATGAATTTATTGGTTTGATTTTTATATACATGATTGGTGCAGTGGTAGTGCCGTGCACGCTTTCTGATGTGGTAGTTCCCTTACTCTTTGCTCGAGCTGGTACAGAAAAATGAGAAGTATAGTTCTGAAAAATGTTTCAAAGACGTATAATGGCGAGATTGTCCTGGAAGATATTAATTTGATGATTCCAGGAGGCCAGTTTTTTGCACTGTTAGGGCCAAGTGGCAGTGGTAAAACTACGATATTGAGGCTGATTGGTGGATTTGAACAGCCTACCGAGGGGACTATTTATCTTGGTGATGAAAATATCACGGATGTTCCTATCAATGAACGCCGAGTGAATACGGTATTTCAGCAATACGCGCTTTTTCCGCATATGAATGTATTTCAAAACGTAGCCTATAGCTTGCAAATACGAAATATAGCATCAGATGTTATTGAACAAAAAGTGCATAAAGTACTTCGTGCGGTACATTTGGAAAAGCAAATCTATAAATCTATTCATCAACTTTCAGGGGGACAGCAACAGCGCGTTGCATTGGCCCGAGCAATTATCAATGAACCAGAAGTATTATTGCTTGATGAACCACTCGCAGCTCTTGATTTAAAACTTCGGGAGCGGATGCTTATTGAACTTATTGATCTTCAAAGCACGTTAAAAACGACCTTTGTGTATGTGACGCATGATCAATTTGAGGCACTCACGGTTGCTGATACTATGGCTATCCTGAACGAAGATGGCCACATAGAGCAGATTGGTACACCAAAAGAGATCTATGAATTTCCGGTGTCTTCATTTGTGGCTCGATTTGTGGGGACTACCAATATCCTGGAGGGTATTATGCATTTAGGATCTCATGGCGCTCAAATTGAAATTGAACATTTAGGAACATTTGAAGTGTCGGTTCCTGAAAATAAACGATGGATAGTTGATGGTAGTCGTGTTTTATTGAGCCTTCGTCCGGAGAAAATTGAGATCAGAAAATCTTTGGCGGAAGGTTTTTCAAACAAATGGCTTGGTATTGTTGAGGCGATCGTCTATCACGGCCGCTCGACTCAGTACAATGTCCGTTTAAAAAATGATCAAGTTATTCACGTATTTGAACAAAATGAGGAACATTTTGAGCGTGAAGTAATTGATTATGATGATCAAGTGTATTTATATTGGCAGAAAGAAAACGTTGTATTATTGGAAAAATGAAACGACTATCAAATCTCTTTGCACAACAAATATCCTTTCTCTGTTCGATGCCAGCTATTCTTTGGCAGATTTTTTTCATGCTCGCTCCCGTCCTTATCATTATCTATTTTAGTATCATTGGGCCTGGATTTATTGTAACGCTTGATCATTATCGCGCTCTTTGGCAATCTTCCTATGCCGCAATTATTTTTCGTTCGCTCTTTCTTGCAGGAGCAACTGCGTTGACTACCTTTCTTTTTGCTTATCCAGTGGCTTACTTTATTGCGATGTGTGTTAAGCGCTATAAAACGCTGATGCTTTTTTTTCTTACGTTACCATTTTGGGTAAATTTTCTTGTGCAAGTATATGCCTGGTATTTTCTGCTTGAGTACAAGGGACTTATCAATAATTTTCTCTTAAATTTTGGTATAATCAATGAGCCGCTCATGCTTGCAAACAGTTTGTTTGCAGTATTTTTGGTGATGGTTTATTGTTATCTTCCCTTTATGATAATGCCTCTCTATAACATGCTTGAAAAAATTGATCCTCGGCTACTAGAAACTTCTTCTGATTTAGGCGCTACATCATGGCAAACATTTTATAGGATAACGCTTCCACTTTCGTCCCCCGGTATTAAGACAGGTTTTTTGTTGGTACTTATTCCCGCATTTGGCGAATTTGTGATTCCCTCCTTATTGGGGGGTTCAAAATATATGTTTGTAGGGACATTGATCTCTTATTTCTTCTTGGTGGCTCGTAATAATGCATATGGCGCAGCTTTTACGTGTCTAAGTGGGCTTGCATTAATTGGAACATTGGTCTTTTTCTATGTCATAAGCCGCGTATGGTTTTTTCGAAAGATAGTGAGGAGATGATGAATAGTCGATGGCGAAGGTATGTTTTACCGCTATTTGTAGCACAACTTTATATGTTTCTCTATGTACCTCTTTTTGTTTTGATTATTTTTTCATTCAATGATAATCGGTTAGGCTTTGATTGGGTTGGGTTTACCACTAAATGGTATAGTTTGGTTTGGAAGAATTCTGAAATTTGGCATGCCCTTTATAATTCTTTGATTGTCGCCTCATCATCGGTACTACTGTGTTTATCTATGAGTGCACTATTCATTTTTTATGGTTCTCGTTCATTTGTTAAAAAGAGCTTGATTTTATTTTATGGCAACCTAGCTCTACCAGAAATAGTTCTGGCGATAGGGCTTATGAGTTTGTTTTATTTTTTCTCTGTACCCTTGAGTTTATCCACGTTGATTGCTGCGCATACTGTGTTAGGGCTGGGATATGTGGTGCCGATTGTATATGATCGATATGCGGAGCTTGATCAACGATATATGGAAGCATCAATGGATCTTGGTGCGACGCCATGGCAAACGTTTCGACGGGTGGTTTTACCGCTTTTATTCCCTGCGCTGCTTGCTTCGGGATTGCTTGTGTTTATTATTTCTTTTGATGATTTTGTGCTTTCCTTTTTTTGTTCGGGAGGGGCTACTGTCACTCTTCCTATGTATATTTTTGCAAAAATTCGCTCGGGAGGCTCTCCCCTTGTCAGTGCTCTTTCAACGATGCTTTTACTTTTGAGTAGCGTGGTAGTGTTACTCTTTCTCTCACTGCAAGCGCGAAAATCGGGGGAGACAGAATGAATGCAACGCGATTTATTATCCGGTTGCTCATTGTAGTGGGAGTTACCGCATTAGTTTTTGTGTTTTTACAGTTTCCACGATTTATTGAACAGTTTCAAACACAAAAAAGTATTAATATTTTGGCATGGCCGAATGTTATAGATGCGGAATATTTTGCTCAATTTGAGCGTGAGACAGGGATTAAAGTTCATTTTTCATATTTTGAAAATTATGAAGAGCTTTTGGTTAAGATGCGCTCGGGATTTGCAGATTATGATGTAATAATATCATCAGATTATGCGCAACGTCTTTTAATTGATGAAGGGGTGGTAAAACAACTTGATCATAGCAAACTTTCTTTTTTTGAAGATTTATATCCTAGTTTACTTAATCTAGATTCCGATCCAGAAAACAAATATTCAATTCCCTTTTCATGGGAAATGTATGGGATTGGTATTGATGAAAATGCTTTTAAAGAAGGGTTACCGGAAGCAAGTTGGAAATTGCTTTTTGATCCAGCGATCTCTCCTTCTCGGATAGGGATGCTTGATGATGCACGTGAAGTGGTCTCAATTGCAGCTCTCTATCTTTTTGGCCCGAAAAAGGAAAAACTTAATTCAGATGATTTGCAAAAAATTAAAGAGCTTCTTATTTCCCAAAAAAATCGCGTGGTAATGTATACCGATTTAAGAACAGATTATTTACTTGTTTCCCAATCAGCTCCGGTTGTTTTAGGGTTTAGTTCTGACTTATATCATGCCATGCGCAAATATAAGAATCTCAAGTTTCTCATACCGAAAGAAGGTAGTTTCATGACTATTGATACGCTTATGATTCCTTCTTCTTCAAAAAAAGATGAGTTGGTGTACGCTTTTCTCAATTATCTGTATCAGCCTCATATTATTAAAAAATATGCTGATAGATATAGTCTTTTTCCCGCGTTAAAAGGCGTTGTTTCTGAGAAGGATTGCTATCTTCTGACTCCCACAAAATCATTATTCTCCCGTTTGAGGTTTTTTTCATACGATATTCCTGAGCAAGCTTTGAGAGAATTGTGGATTGCATTAAAATCCTGATGATTTATTGACTTTTCATTTCAGTATTGTAAATGATGGTTAAGTATTTATCCGATTTTTGATCAATCTGGGAGAGTAAAATGAAACGAATTGTGATTTTATCAATTTTACTTTTTGTAAGCCCTTTATTGATAGCAAAAAAATATTGTTGTCCTGATCCTGAGGAATTTGATCGATTACAAGAACTTCAGCGTTGTATTGATACTATTAAATCTAAAGTATGCAAGATACAAATTGCGATTGAAAGGATAGATACAGAAATTGATAACCTTACTGTTGTTGCTACCTGTTCAGGACTAGATGATCTTGAGGAGCAAATTTCGATTCTTGGCGAGACGCTTTGCTCAAAGATCGAAAATTTGGAGGAAGTTGTTATTGAAACGGAATCAGCTTCAGATGTTCTTTTGTGTTCAAAAATTGACAATCTTAATGTGATTGCCATGGTCTCAGGTATTGAAGAGCTTGAGGAGGAGATTTCGCTCGTAGGTGCAACTCTTTGTTCGAAAATTGGGGAGTTAGATGATAGTGGTACTTGCCTTGATAGCCAACTTGATGTACCTCAAGATATCAATAATTTGGACTTAAACGTTATTGAGCTTCTAAAAACAATATTACTTGAATTGCGCGGATGTAATGCTTGTTAAGAAG
>SDBT01018185.1_pt1 | contig 11060 bp, 11 predicted proteins | sample 2277101 | NCBI WGS metagenome assembly SDBT01 (sample SAMN10404973, study PRJNA504765) | marine sediment metagenome | isolation source: marine sediment core GS10_PC15, 103 cmbsf | place: Arctic Ocean: Southern Knipovich Ridge | collected 2010 | reverse complement strand
CCTGGAGTGCATACTGGCTCCGTACAATTGTCGTTTTGCACGGCTGGGTAGGCTACGGGTGGATGATGGGGATGTTCTGGATCCCGATGGGAATCCGGTTCAGCGGGGCGCTGCGTCCACTGAGCTTCAACCGCTCGAGAAGCGTCTGGAGCTCCTTGCGCTTGGCTTCTTCAGTGAAGAAGAGGTTCGTGGTCTCGCCGAGATCCTTCTCGAGATCGTAGAGCTGTCCCGGCGCGTCCGGCGCCGTTTCGGGCAGCGCGTACTTCTCCATGGCTCCCTGGGCGTAGTTGTTCCCGCCCGATCCCTTGTGGTCGAGGTATTTCCACTTTCCCTGGCGAATTTGGAATTCTCCTCTGAAACTCTGGGTCAGAAGGTGCGGGCGGATGGACTTCTTCGGATCCCCGTCGCCTGGCATCGCGGTCCCGATCATCGCCGGTAGCATGTCGAAGCTGTCCGTTGCCGCATCGTCGGGAAGTTTGTAGCCGACGACTGACGCGAGCGTTGCGAAAATGTCGGTCGTATTCGTCATCTGGTCGGAAACCTGCCCCTTGGGAATCCGCGTAGGCCACCTCGCGATGAACGGAACCCGGTGGCCGCCTTCCCAGCCGTCGCGTTTCACACCCCGCCGTCCTCCCGCCGGGTCGTGATCGTGATCTTCTCGCATCCAGGCAACGTGCATCGTTTCGGGGCCGTTGTCGGCGTTGAAGAGGATAAGCGTCTGTTCGTCGATCCCCAGATCGGCGACCAGATCGAGTACCCGACCGACCAGGGTATCGAGCTCATGGACGAAGTCGCCCCGGGGGCCCGCGCCGGTTGCGCCGTTGAACTCCGGCGCCGGCAGGACGGGAGCGTGAGCGATCTGGGTGGAAAGAACCGCGAAGAAGGGCTTTTCAGGGCTCTTCTTTCGATGCTCGGTGATGAACTCCCGCATCTTCTCACAAAAAAGAAGGTCGGCGTTGACGAACTCGTATCCCGGGGCCATCCACCCCTCGTCGTTGTCCCATCGCCACTTGCCGCCCGGGTTGGGAACGTTCTCCCGATGGTGTCGCCGGTCGGCGGGGACGGGCACCATGCCGTTCTCAATATAGATGTAAAGGGGATCCGTCGTGGGGCAATTCGGGGTGATAAACGACTGGTCGAAGCCGCGATTATTGGGACCATCGACCAGCGGCGTACTCTTCTCGTAGTCGATCAGGAGCGAGTTCTTGAAGCCGCCGCCGAGCCGATTGCCGTCCTTGCCAAGCCAGGTGAGCCCTACGTGCCACTTCCCGAAAATGCCGGTACGGTATCCCTTTTCCCTGAGCATGTCGCCAAGGGTGAGTGTACCGGGCTTCAGATAGCTCGGACCGCCGGGCCCTTCGAACGCCCCACCTCCCCGGCCGGTCGATCGGTAAATCTGCTGCCCGGAATAGAGGCCGTAGCGTGAGGGAGAGCAGATGGTCGAAGGGCTGTGGGCGTCGGTAAACCGGACACCCTCTTTGGCCATCCGGTCAAGCCGCGGCGTTTTGTAGGCCGCCTTGGAGTTGTAGCACGACAAATCGCCGTACCCCAGGTCGTCGGCATAGATGATTACGATGTTGGGCAAATCCTGCGCGCCGGCCGACGCAACGTTCCCGAGGGAAAAGGCCAGGCCGGCCAATGCTCCAGCAAGTGAGCGGCGGATTCGAATTAGTTGTAGCAACATGATTGGGTTCCTTTAACGATCGTGGCCTGCCGCCGGTGTTACGGTCAGAGCCGGGTCAATATCCGCCAGTTTCCCGACCGTTGCCGGTGCCAGGTAGTCGCGATCTCTTGTCCAGCACCGGTTTCAGCCAGGACATCTTCGGCCGCCACCGAAACCTGAAGGTATCCGAATCAAATGTCTTGGCACTCATAAAAGAATCACTCTTGTAGAACTTCAGTTGCAGTGATGCTCGATCACGTTTCTTATCGTGTCCTGGCAGGCCTTACAGTAAGGCAGCCCGCCGGCGCCCATGACGCAATGAAGACAGGATCGGTACATGCCGGTTTGGGTATAGCCGGCTCCCTCGAACAGGCCGACCTTCTTGTCGTATTCTTCCTCGGTTGGTGTAGGCACGGGAATTCCCGGTGTCAGCAAGTGAGCCCATTTGACATGGTCGGGATTCAGATAAGCGGTAATGTTGGGTTCAAGCGGCTCTATGCCGCGAGTGTAATAGATGTCGAAGTAGGGTTCAGCAATATACTCATCCGCCAGGCCGGCAAAGCCATGTCCGAATTCGTGAGTGAAGATCTCCTCACTGCGTTTGTTGTCCGAGGTAAACAGTGTGTAGCTGTTATAGAATCCACTGCCGCCGTACTTTTCCGTATTGGCGAGCACGATGACGTGGTCGTAAGGGACCTTGCCGGCAATATCTCGCATGGCTCTATTGTCGAAGACGGTAGGATATGCGCCCGAGCCAAATGTATCGTAGGAAGCGTCCAACACCGTATTCTTGTAAACGCGCTGGGCCGGGATATCCACGCCGCTTTGGGCGGACGCCCGGAACACGCCATGGATATTGAACCTCTTCTTCGTCGCGGCAAAAGGCTCGACCGTAAAAAGATAGTTGACAAAACGCTGTGAGTCCTTCTTGAATTTGTCGAACTCGTCACTTCGATATCCTTCTGCCACAAAGACCAGATCAACGCAATCATGGGGGGGGCCGTTCTCCAGAATAGCAAAGGACTTATCCATTTCCGAAGCCGGCTCTCTCTTGATGGTCCGGTCATCGGGGTCAATGATTTGGCTGAAAACGGAATGCAGCATATGGTGCCTGTCACGGCGTTCGATCGTGATCAGGAACCGTCGTTTCGGGCAGGGAAGGAGCACGCTTTGATGATAGGTTCGTTTGCGTCCTTCTTGGGCGGCCTCGGTACCTTTGTACTCGAAGACGATATCCAGATAGTGTCGACTGTAGATGAGTCTATTGGACGCGACGTCAATAACCTTGACCGCATACCTCCCATTCTCCATCGGCGGCAGCAACTTCTTTGGATTTCCCGCCCAGATGTCGTTGATGTAGATCTGATCGACGGCGATCTCATCGCAAGTCGCATTGGCCGTGTGGAAATAGTCGATGCGCATGGTCGCATCTTCAAAAAAGTCCGCGAAGTCAACGGCCTGCGCGGAGGCCAGGGGGACCAGCAGAATAGAAGAAATCGAAACGATGAGGCGTTTCATGGTGACTCCGTTTGAGACTATCTTCCCGTCCTCGCGCGTCATTGTGTCACCGAAGATGACGCGACGTGCGAACTCCGCATAGGCGAGTCCCGTGGTCAGATCAAACGCCAGCTCGACCCGCGCATTGCGGATGACGGCGTCTACTTCAGGCCGGACCTTGACTTCGACGGCGGCCGCTGTGGCGCTCAGAGTAAATGCCGCGGCTATGGCGAGCATCGCGACGGCGGCTATGGGCAGGAACGATCGAGTTCGGCGACGGAAAGCCATGGAAGGTCTCCAGTGGGTGGGAGTTTGTGACTCAGCTTTGGCGGCAGGCCCGTCAGACTCTCCAACACAAACCGTTTGATGGCGGGACCTCTTGATTGTACCAGATGGCAACATCGTTTGCACAACACAATTCACGGTTCACGGCTCTGCGTGCGGGCGAGTGCCTTCTCAGGCTTAGACTTTGGGGTCGGAGGCGTGAGCGGCAAGGTACTAGCCGCCGGTATTTCAGGGGCAATGTTTGCCCGACGGGGCCGGTGGCTAGCGCCATTGCCGCTCACCTATTTCTCGAACGATCCTAAGCGGCTTGACGCGGAGCGCCGGGGATCTCTTTGCCCTTGAGTTGATAGACGTAGGCCAGGACCTCGGCCACCGCGGCGAACTTATCCTCGGGCACCGGGTGATCGATCTCGACCTCGCGATAGAGGGCCTGGGCTAGCGGTTTCTTCTCGATGATGGGGATCCCATGCTCCAGGGCCATTTTGCGGATCCGCTTGGCCGCGGCGCCGGCCCCTTTGGCCACCACGATCGGCGCGGCCATCGTCTCGGGTTTGTACTGGATCGCCACGGCCAGTTCGGTCGGGTTCGTGATCACGACGTCGGCCGTCGGCACCGCTTGCCCCATTCGGTTCATAGCCAATTGGCGTTGCACCTGCTTGCGCCGCGCGGCCACCTCGGGATTGCCCTCGAGGTTCTTCATCTCCTCGCGGACTTCCTGCGTCGACATTTTCATGTCCTGTTCGTGTTTCCAACGCTGGAACGCGTAGTCGAGAAGGGCCAGGATCAACAGCGCGACGGCAATCCGCACGGCCGTCCAGAGGAGCACGTCGAGCAGGTAGACGGCGATTTGTCCCACGCCCAGACTGCTCATGCCGAGGATCACCTCTCGCTCGTGATACAGGCTCACAAAGGCCACGGTGGCGATGATCAGGATCTTGAAGATGCCGAACGTCAGCCGCATGACGCTGGTCATCGAGAAGAGTCGTTTGAGGCCGCGGATCGGGTCAAGGCGCGATAGGTCGGGCATGAGCCGCTTGGGAGTGAACAGGAACCCGATCTGAAAAACATTGACCGCGACCGCTCCGGCCAGAAGAATCCCGAAGATCGGCAAGACGCAGCCGGCCAGATCGGAAAGCGTGGTCTGCCAGGTCGAGGTAACGAAGTCGACATCGATGGATCGCCAGGCCCGACCGCCCAGTTGTTGCTGCGAATACCACGCCAGATGGTCGATGAGCCGGCCGCCGAGCGACGTGAGGCACAGCAATCCCAGGAGCAAGAGCGCGGCCGAGCCCAGGTCCTGGCTCTTGGCCACTTGGCCTTCCTTGCGCGCCTGTTCCCGCCGATGCGGGGTCGCGTCCTGTGATTTGTCGCCACCTTGCTCGGGCATACTAACTCATGGGTTCGCTTAGGGCAGTGACTAGCAAGCTCAGCGTCGGCAGGATCTCGTCCTGGAAGATCCAGACGGTTCCGCCCAGGGTCATCGAGATCATGCCGAAGGTGAGCATCGAGTTCATGCCGAAGCCCACCATCAGGATATTCAATTGTGGCAACGTCCGGCTGATCAGGCCCATCACGAGCGTCGACAGCAGTAAGGCCGTCGCGACGGGCATTCCGGCGCGAACCCCCAGCGAGAAGCTTGCGGCGACCAACTTGAGAAACGTCTCGCCGATCGACTCGGGCAAGCCGCCGCAGCCGGGGGGGATTGCCTGAAACGTGTCGAGCAGGGCCGCCATGACCAGCCGGTGGCCGCCGATGCAAACGAATACGGCCATCGCGACGAGGTACATCAGTTGCGAGAACGTGGGGATGCTCGTGCCGAGGTTCGGGTCGAAGACATCGGCCAACATCATACCGCTGATCCGCCCGATGATCTGGCCGGCCAACTGAACGCCGGAGAATAGCACCACGATCCCGAGCCCCAAGCAGACACCGATCAGTAACTCTCCGCCGAGGACGACGATGTAGTTGATCGTATTGCCGGGATAGGCGACGCTGACGTCCCATTGGGTCGGTGTGATCAGCAGGGCCAACGAGACGGCCAACAAACCTCGAACCTGCATCGGCACGCTCTGAGTGCCATAGATCGGCGCCGTCATCGTCAGCCCACTCACGCGTGTCAGCACGAGAGTGAACAGGAGAAACTTCTCGACGTTGATTTGGGCAAGCCACTGCATGTCTTAGAGTCGGCTGGGGATCGTCTCGATCAGACTGGTCGAGTATTCAAGCATTCGCCCGATCAGCCAGGGTAGCGCGATCGTTAGCGCTAGGACCATGGCCACAATCTTGGGTACGAAGGCGACCGTCTGCTCTTGGATTTGGGTCAAAGCCTGAAACAGCCCGATCATCAGACCGACGGCCATACCCGTCAGCAGCACGGGGGCCCCAATCAGCAGGGCGGTCCAGATGGCCTCGCGGCCGAGATCGATGGCTTGTTCGGCGGACATGGGGAAGGGGGGATGAAGGATGAAGGATGAAGGATGAAGGATGAAGGATGAAGGATGAAGGATGAAGGATGAAGGATGAAGGATGGCGAGGGGTTGGGTGAATCACCTGGGCCCAATAGCCGGCGGCAAACCTGCCGGCGGAACGTGGGAGATGTCAGGAATCAGGGGGCGTCACGTGAAGGGTTGGAAACTCTCCATTAACATGCCGATCACCAAATGCCAGCCGTCGACCAGCACGAATAGGAGTATCTTGAACGGTAACGAGATTAGCACCGGCGGCAACATCAACATGCCCATCGAGACCATCACACTGGCGATCACCATGTCGAGGATCAAGAAGGGTAGATAGATTTGGAAACCGATCAGGAAGGCCGTCTTGAGTTCGCTGAGCATGAACGCCGGTAGCAGGGCCTGTAGCGGGACGTCGTCGTAGTAGATCTCGTCGTAGTTGAGTTGTTCGATCTGGGCCTCGTCCATCGTGTATTCCCAGAACAGCATGACGTCTTCGCCGTTGCCCGTGTTCTCGATCTGGTCGCTCATGAAGCGGCGGATCGGCGCGACGCCTCGAGTCCACGCTTCCTCGAGGTTGATCTGTTTCTCGGTATAGGGAACGATCGCGTCGCTATGAACCTGTTTCCAGACCGGCGTCATGATCAGTAGGGTAATGAAGAGCGACAGAGCCGTGATCACCTGACTCGGCGGAAGTTGTTGTGTACCGATGGCCTGACGCAAGAGTCCCAGCACCACGATCAGGCGAACGAAGCAGGTCGTCATCAATAGCACGGCGGGCGCCAGACTCAACACGGTCAACAGCAGCATGACCTGGATGGTCGAGCTGAGCCCCTCGGGGCTAGTCCATTTCTCGACGCCCGCATCGTTCAGAGCCTCGGGCAGTTGGACCGTCAGGGGCGAGTTGACCGATTCCTGAGCTGTGGCCGATCCGAACAGGCACAGGCAGGCCATCACGACGCTCGCGGCGGCCAATAGGCGGCGCGTTCGGCTATGCCGCCATCGGGCTATCGCGTCCTTGCGTTGTGTGGTGATCGCTTTTGCCTGGGGCACAATCTTTCTCCAATCATCCGTTACCGGAGAGTCTCTAAATCGGATGGTCTAAGTTGTTTGGTGTTCTTCTCGGGCCGCTGCCGCGGCGTTCCGCGGGGCCATCTGCTGGAATACTTGGCGAAATGCCGCCGTGGCGCTGCTCGGGTGAGTCTGTCGACATAGACCGGCTAGGCGGTCGACCTCGAGCGGATCGTCGATCTCGGTCAGGGTCTCGGCGCCGGCTTCCGTGGTTGAAACGAGAATCAGACGCTTGCCGCAACGCAACATATGAACCTGTTGACGACCGGCCAGCGGGGCCCGCCCGAGAACCTCGAAGACCTCGCCGGGTAATGTGGCCATGGATCGGGGTGTTGCCCGGCGCATCCCCCACGCCACTAGCAAGAACAATCCCACGACCAGCCCTAGGCTACCGACAACCGGCACCAACGAGTCCAAGCTGCCGGATCGGGAGCCATCGGATTGCGTACGATCACCCGATTGCGTGCTGTCGGATCGGCCTTGGGTGCGTAGCCGAAGCGGGGGCTCTCGCCGGCGAGGAAGTGGAACCGCTGCCGCCGTGTTGACGGCCGGCGGCGCGTCGATAGCCATCGGTGTGTTGGCCGGGATTGCCTCCTGGTAAGCGGCGGGAAGGACGCCCGTGGCCGGTCGTAAGTGGTTGCCGACGGGCACCCGTTCATAGCCATAGACCAAACCGGTATTCGGACGGGAATTCGGACGGGAATTCGGACGGGGCATATCGGCCGCCGCGATGGCGGGAAAGATGGCCGCGGCCAGCAGTGCGAGCGTTTTGACGGTTGAAGGCATCCGTGCGCTTCCCGTTTCTTTCGTATCGTATTCGCGCTATATGAAGACGTTCGAGCCGGTAATCAGTTCGGCGACGCGAACGCAGAAATTGTCGTTCAAGACGAGGACTTCGCCCCGGGCAATCAGGCGGCCGTTGACGTAGATGTCGACCGGATCGCCGGCCAGCTTATCCAGTGGCACGACGGACCCCTTGCGGAGTTTCAACACGTCTTCCAGATACATATTGGTTCGGCCGAGCTCGATTTTCAAATCGAGTTCGACGTCTTGGATGAGGTCCAAGGTAGCGTTTTCGACGGTCGCTTCGGCACCGCTGAATTCCTCGAGCCGAAACGACGCCACGCCTTGGGGAAGGTCGTCGGCATCGGCCGAATTGATCGACTCGAGCGCCTGCTCGGCCTGGTTCAGTAGGAATTCGATATCTTGTTGCGGCACGGTATCACCTGCGCTCGATGGCGGCGGTGCGGCTTCCTGCGGTGGAGCTGCTTGCTCCGCAACGGGTTTCTCCGGAGCGGGTCCCGCCTGATTCAACAGCTTCTCGATGTCATCCTGCCCAAGCAGCTTGTCGTCGTCTTCCTCTGCTGCCGGGGCTGGAGCCGATTTGCCACCGCCGCCTCCTCCGAGCAGCGATTCTATCTCGCTCTGGTCCAGCGGCGCGGGATCTCCGGCGGCCGCCGGCGGGCTCTCGGGCTGCTTCGCCTTGGGCCCCGGGCCGGCCGAATTGAGCATCTGCTCAATCTCGCTCTGATCTACTAACCCATCGTCAGCCATCGGAATCCATTCCTGCTAAGACGCAAACGCCGGCTAATGTACGCTGTAAGAAAAGTCGCTGATAATGACGCTCTTCAGTAGGGGCTCCCCGAGGGTTCGGTTGGCCTGTTCAAGGACCTTTCGTCGCAGCAATCCCAGCCCGGCGTCGGCCAAATCCTCGCGTTGGGCGCTGCGGACAATCCTCAGCACTTGATCTCGAAATCGGTGGCGGGAATCATCGAACAGTCGTTCAAAGTCAGCCTCATCATCCCTATGAATCGCCCCCCAAAGGTGGAAGTCGACAACGAGTGTGGTTTCTGTCTTCGGCTGGAACGCGGTGACATGGAACTCCTCCATGTCTATTTCCATCTGGTCGAGTTGTTCTATCTCCGAGGGATCCTTCTGGTTGAAGGGATCATCGGCTTCGCCCTCTGCCGCGCCGCCGGCCAATGCCCGCGTTTCGACGGCGTTGGGAAGATACAGTTTTGCGACGAGACATTCAACCGCGATTATGCCGATCACGACGAGAAGAACCTTGATTTTTCCAAACAGGGAGCCTCGCCCCCCGCTAGAGACATCGTCGGCGTCCGGCGGATCGTTCTTCTGGGGGGCCTGGTCTGGCATTTTCTTGCCGTTTCGTCAGCGGGACACTGCGGGGCCAATAGGGATAGCTCCTCAATGTAAAGTCTAGGCCACGATTTGCGGTGATCGGCCCTTTCTCGCCCCATTTTTCTGCGGACTAACCCCCCCTGTCGGATGGCCCGCTAGATACCTTGACGTATTCGGCCAGGATGTGAATGGTCACCCGATTGTTCTCCTGCTGCAACATGGGGTCCGGATCGAGGTGCTTCGGATCGGTGTCGCCGGCGACGACCCAAACGAGCCGCTCGGGCTTGATCCCCATCTTGACCAGATGCTCATGCACGTTTCGGCATCGGTCGGCTGCCAGAGCGCGGAGGTCGGCAAACGGCGAATCCTCGGGCAGCGGCTGCCGGGAAGTGTGGCCGCTGATGCGAATCTTCTGCGCCATGCCGCCGATACTCTCGGCGATGATGTTGAGCTTGCGTTTCTGCTCGTCGGTCAATTGGCTGATGCCATAATCGAAGAGTAGTTCCCCACCTATGGTGGGATTTTTGGGGTCTGGGTCACCGTCGGTTCGTCTATAGTCGCCGACGGGCGCCTTGACCTTAGCGCCGCCCTTCATGGTGTCTTTGCGTTTCGCTCGGCCCAGGCTGGCCAGCTTGGCCAGCGCCGAGTTCTTTGGCCGCGAGTCGCCCGGGACCAGGGCCAGGATCGAGGCGTCGTGGCCGAATCGTTGCCTCAGGGCATCGAGCATGGCCTGATATTGATCTTCCTCCCTCATCTCGCTCATGGAGAAGAGCATGATGAAGAAGGTCAGCAGCAGCGACATCATATCGCCGAAGGTAACGACCCACTCGGGAATCGGTATGCTTTCTTCCGGTTCGTTTGCCATGAGATTAGGCCGCCTCTCGATCCGCGCTGGCCCGTAGCTTGGGTGGGACGAACGTGCTGAGTTTCTGCTCGATCACGCGGGGGTTGTCGCCCGACTGAATCCCCATAATGCCGCGGATGATGACCTCCATGACAACGGCTTCTTGCTTGTGAATGAACCCCAGTTTCTCGGCAAAGGGGAGGAAGATCAGATTGGAGAGGATAGCCCCGTAGAGCGTGGTCAACAGGGCCACGGCCATTCCCGAGCCGATCGTTTCGGGACTCATGTCGCCGAGCATGATCACGAGCCCGATGAGTGTTCCAATCATGCCGAACGCCGGAGCGAAACGTCCTAGCTGGTCGAAGACTCCCTTGCCGTTCTTGTGCCGATTGGCCACGGCCTCCATCTCGGTCCGCATGATATCCTCGATAACCTCGGGCCGCGTGCCGTCGACGGCCATCTGAATACCCAGGAGTATAAAGGGGTTCGAGAGTTCCTCCTGGCGGTTCTCCAGGGCCAGCAGCCCGTCGCGCCGGGCCGTTTCTGCCAAGGAGACAATCTGCTCGATGAGATCCGGAATGCTCTCTTGCTTGTTGAAAAAGACGTTCATCACGACGCGGAACGTACCCAGTATACTTCTCAGTGGGAAACAGATGAGCGCTGCCGCGATCGAACCGCCACAGACGACCATGACGGAGGAGGAATCGAAGAATGCGCCGAACGACGACTTCAGACCGATCGACAATGCGATCAAGACGACGCCCAGCATTAAGCCGATAAGGCTTGCAATGTCCATGGACTAAGTTTCCTCGCCTGCGTGGGTCTCGTTGATCGCGTGGGTCTCCTCGAGTTCCCGTGCAACCGACCCGATTGCTGTCGGGCGTCGGTCGGGCGGGGGGATGAAGTACTTGGCCTGTTGATAGGCAACGGCTCGACGCAGGACCTCGTCCATCGATTCGCCCACCACCATCCGTTCTCCCGTGGTCAAGGTGATAAACGTATCGGGGCGAGCCTCGATATACCGAATCAAGTCGGCATTCAGCACGAACGCTTCTCCGTCAAGTCGGGTTAGTCTGATCATGGCTATGATGGTTAGGAAGAAAGT
>SDBT01018184.1_pt1 | contig 11060 bp, 5 predicted proteins | sample 2277101 | NCBI WGS metagenome assembly SDBT01 (sample SAMN10404973, study PRJNA504765) | marine sediment metagenome | isolation source: marine sediment core GS10_PC15, 103 cmbsf | place: Arctic Ocean: Southern Knipovich Ridge | collected 2010 | reverse complement strand
AAAACATAGTTTTGACATTACTACAATTCTATATCTTCGATGCCGTAGTATTGACCATAAAAGCTCTCAGTGACCTGATGAACCGATCCAATCATTCTGCTCTGATGATCGTTATCAATTAGCTTTATCTTGGGATGCAATGATTCATAATAAGTCCATTCTGCATCATCAGGAAGTTTATATCTGAATTTCTCCGAATCTTCGTTGAGAACGTCCCCTACAACGAAATCGATATCAGCAAGTTTTTCCTTCTTATGCTTGGCAAGAGTAAAGATCTGTGTGCTGTCTACATGAGAATAATCTCCAGATTCTCGTTCTTCATAAGCAACTCTTCCCATCAAAAATGTTAATAGTAGATGATTAAGCCCTGTTATTTTTGCACCCCATGGGAATTTCTCTCTACAGGTTTCCTCAATGATTTTACGATTCATCATTTCTCCAAGTATCTTCGGATTAAACGTTAAATTATCGATGTTTAATCCTGGAATTGCTATTCCAAAACATCGATGAGCATATTTGATCAATCTACTGACATAAGATGGACTTCGTCGAGTTGGATCAACGATGTTGACCATCGTGTTAAGTGCGTTGACTGTCCTGCAAAAACCATAAAATCGATCAGGTTCATCAATGAAAAACCCTATTGTACAGCAATCTAGATCAAATCTGCTCAATATTTCATTTGGACTTCGAGATTTCAAAAGTATAAACTGAATTGCAACTGTTGCTTCGTCGCGTCCATCAAATACGTTAATCGTGATTGCATATTGAGTTCTGACAGAAATATGTGGATGCATTATGTTGATGCATGACTCATCTTTACGAGCCCATTTTTCGCATATCTTAACGCCTTCGATTATGTGAGCTAATGCATTTGGGCCATATGCAAAGATATCTACATCGCCATAGTGAATAATGCTACAGTTCTCGTCGTTACCACAGTTATCGAGAAAAAGGGCTAGAGCAGCACCTCCTGCTACAAACAGTTCGGGAACTACTTTCAATTCATCAATAATTTCTTTGGTAAGTGCTCTCTTCTTATGTTCATATTCAGAGGTTGGAAAATTTTCATACGATGGATAATCACTATTTCCAGTTACGTCATATGGAGATTTTTCTCGTTTGATATCAGAATACTTGAGTTCAATCAGCTTCTCTTCTGCATCTGGATCATACTTGCAGATATAAGTTTGACGTGTTTCGCACGAATTAAACCATTCAATTCTATCCTTTTGAGTGAGAAAAAGAGGATGAATGTAATCGACAGAAATTCCTAACCCAAGATAATCAACTGCAAACTTCAAATTTTTCCAGTCAACTGTGTCGGGATCAACACGATCAATAACGACGTTTTTCGTGATAACATCTTTGATCAACTGCACAGTTTCGATATTGATGTTTTTGTGTTCAAGAGAGAATGATTTCGAACCTTTGTCACCTTCATACATAAGTCTGAATGTAGAGTTCTCAAGCCAATCTTCAGGTTCAATGGACATTGTTGAACCGTTAATGATAAAATCCTTTGGGTTAGATTCAATTGATAGAGACATTCATTGAATGTTTTTGTTTTCGCGTTGGTAAGTGTGATTCATCGATTTTGTGCAAAATAGAAAGTGTTAGTTTAGTAGATCGATAACTGAGCTGAGTTCTCGATAAATGAATAGCTAAGTTGAAAATCGATATTTTTTAAAGTGATATAGGAGATGATAAAATGGTTGACTATGAAGATTCAGTGCCGTTGGATCAAGTTGGCTCTATAGAGCCAATCAGCTCTATAGAAACGATTGATGAAAAAGATCAATCAACAGAAGAGTTAGAGATATTCAGACTGCAGTTAAGAAATAAGAAAAAGAAGAGAAGAAGGCCTAGAGTAGTTGAGGAAAATGATAGTGTTGCTAAAGGAACATACACGTATGCTTACATGCTAAATCGTGTGATGAGAATGGTGCACGAAAATAACCCGAACTTGGTAACTGACAACAACAAATATCGATTATGTTATCCACAGATGGGATTTCTTGGCGCCAAGAAAACAGTATGGGTCAACTTTGAACGTACATGTAAGCTACTTCACAGAAATTTAGAGCATGTGAAAGCATATTTTGAAATCGAGTTGAATGCATATACTTCGCTGGATAAGATTAATCAGTTGATTATCAAGGCAAGACTTAGAAATGCAAATAATGTTATTCGCAGTATACTCCTGAGGTATATCGAAGAATATGTTAGATGTAAACTCTGTCATAAACCTAACACATATATTTTGCATGATAGTAAAACTAGATTGAACTTTTTGGTATGTGATGATTGTGGTGCGAAATATACTGTTGGGATGATAACGTCGTTGTATAGAGCAAGAACACGTAGAACGAAATAAGTGAATTTTAAAAGTAATCGATTTACTTATTAACACTTAACAAAAATTTAATCTTGATGCATTATCAGCCTTATTAGCTTAACTTTAACTATTTGTACAAAATAGATCAAAATTACTTCATGTGCGTGAACAATAAACAATGGCTGACTCATCACTGAGATCTGATGAACAACTCAAATTCGGCATTTTTATGCACTGGGGAATTTACTCAATTCCTGCTTACAATCCAGAAAGAAAAGTCAAAAAGCTTGCATACAACGGAAGTGAATGGTATCTGGCACGGTTGAAAAATACGTTTCTTTACAAGAAGAAAACAGTCGATTATCACGCTGAAAACTATCCTGGTGTGGACTATCACGATTTTCTACAACAATTCGAAGAAGAAGTTGAACAGTTTGATTCTGAGAAACTGATGGATATCATCGAGAAAACTGGAGCTCAATACATCGTTATTACGACAAAACATCACGACGGTGTGTCTTTGTATCCATCAAAGTATGGAAGATATCACACCACAAGAGATCTTATTGGAGAAATCGCGGAATCAGCACGAAAACGAGGAATTGTATTCGGTCTTTACTACAGTTTGATGGAATGGACCCCTGATTACAGCCGAGGCTACAAGAAAGTTCGTCATTACATTACCAATGTCATGATTCCTCAGATGAAAGAACTCGTTGAGAAATACAAACCAAGAATTTTTTGGACAGACGGCGATTGGAATCATAAGCCAGAAACGTGGAAGACTGTTGAATTTCTTGATTGGTTATTCGAAGAATCGTCTGTGAGAGATTTTGTTACTATCAATGATAGATGGGGAAAGAAAAACACTGTATCTGATGATCCGAAGTACAAAGATCGCATGGTACGAAATATGGGAGATCGTTATATTCCAGAAAGGAAGGAAGAACAGCCATGGGAACATTGTACGACTGTTTCTCAAAGTTGGGGATATGCGAGAAATCAGAAGGATACTGATTACAAAACTCCGAGACAATTGGAATTGTTGATGGGAAGAGTGTTGAAGAAAGGAGGAAGATTATTGTTAAATGTAGGGTTAAGACCTGATGGAACTATGGATCCGAAAGAACAAAAAGCGTTGGAAGGTACAAATTTTAAGAAGTGTTTGAAGCAATAGGTTTTAAAAGTTTGGAATAGTTAAATTATTGAGGTGTACGAATCCACGTATATTTATCACCGTTTTCGTCTATATAGCTTCTCTTCTGCTTGCTGTTGATACAGGTGTGTATTTTCCATCTGGTATTTCCAGTTTCTTCTGAAGCTTTAAGTATACTACTGAAATCATAATACTCACTATTTTCATAAACTTGATTTACCTTATATCAACATCGCTGTATAAAACAAGAACATACAAGATAAAAATTTCTAATCATAGAAGTATTAAATAGATACTTCTGACGAAATGTTATAATCTTACGTAGAAAGATTTATATTATACCAAAAACATCTTTTGGATTTTATCGGTCATGTAAGGACATATTTGCTTAGTAGAACCGTAATATTCTCTCTTCTTACGTTTCTCTCCTATAACCTTCCATGTACCATTTTCGTAGAATGGTTGAGTCCAAATGAATGTGATAATTTCATATCGTTTGACAGAAACTCGAAAAAAGTCTGAACGAATTAATACTTTATGTAAGGAATTATCAACTCTTTTCACATTGATTTTCATTGACTCTTCATATCCTAAAAACTTAGGTAGAATTATTGTAACATTTCCCTTAGAAGCATCCACTTTGATACATTTATTCCCAGGTTCTGCCAATCTGATCACTTTTTTCTTAGAAATCCCGCATACAATGATACATTTAGACCTCTTTCTCTGTGATATTAAGAATTCTTGTCGATGATATCTCTTCTGATCGACTAAACGATTAGCGAATCTAGATAAATCTTCATTGAAAGCCATAATGTTTACCCTGATGAATGCATCCGTACTTCCAAAAGCTTTACCGTTTTCAACCTGTGTTCTGGTGTCTTCGAACACTATATTTGCTGCCGTCTGAACAGAAATCCTAGGATCATTTATTTTTGCAAAAAGAGTAGGACTACCAGGAAAAGTTTGGATATTAGATCCTGGATATCTCTTCATGATGGCTTTAGATAGTATCTTTAAGCGTTTCTTGAGACTATCATTAGCATCTCTACGTAAAGAGATCCCGACTTTCATCAATGATGGGAGAAGATCGAGAAAGTTTGAAGCTCCCTTTAGGGTTGCTCCAACTGTAATAGCTATGAAATTGTTGAGTTGAGAGAAGATCTCAGAAGCAAACGAATCATTCATGGGAAACCACATATAACCCATCCTATCTCCTGTCTTTCCAAACTGTTTGCTTGCTGAGTTATAGCTAAAAATCGTTTTTCCTTTATTTCTAGCTCTCTTCAGCCATTTGAGATTCCTTTGTAGATAGCCTGTCCCATCAGAACCGAACGCTGAAGATGTAAATACAAAATCTCCTATTATTATATCAGGATCAGTTTCAGGTTTTCTGAAAGAACCGTCAGGATTATTGGGACTTGTGACAAACTCTACGATATAAACTCCTGGATCGTGTGGAACTTCTTCAGGATCATCATAACCGAGATAAGTTGCATTTTGATAAGGAAATACTGTTTCAACAGCTGATTGATGACCACTAAAATACGGAATTCTCTGAACAAATAGAAATTCGTCTTCTGGAAAACTTGTAGCCATTGCATAAACTAACCCCTTGTATAACTGAGTTGAACCGCAAGCAGCGATGAAAACTTGATCCTCAAGAGCTACAGAAGGATCAATGTACAGATCTAATGTTCCTTCATCTTTATGATATTCTATCAAAGCATCACTCATCCTCTGTTTGATTGACTGAGACTGAAGATTTTCGAGATACAAGGAGTTCTCGAATACGTTTATTGGGTCAGTGACGAGGATGTCATATCTTTCATATAGCTCAGTGAATATCTGACTCACGTTAGTGGTTAGATTCACTATCTTCAGTTTGTTCTTATTTGTCATTTATATCCGCGATCTTAATCTGTGGAAAATCGTCGATACGTGTGTAAGCTTTTAAAAGATAAGATAAGATGAAAGTATTAAAGATCTAACTATGTGCGAATCCATGTATATTCATCACCATTTTCATCAATATAGGTTTTCTTCTGTTTGCTGTTGATACAAGAGTCTATTTTCCATCTACTGTCTCCTGTTTCTTCTACTGCTCTTTTAATACTGTTGAAGTCGTAATACTCACCGTTTTCGTAAACTTGAGTTACTTTCACAGAACTCGTTTTGTTTTTCTTAACTTTTTCCATATAAATCTTCATATTTTCAACAGTTCCATATCTATCACCAATAGGATCATCAGATAATAGAGAAACCCATGCAATACCATATCCGTTAGCGTCTGTTCCTGCAGTATTTAGTTTTCCATTAATGACGTGGTATATGGTAGATTTATGAGCTTTATTTATCTCTAGTGCTGCTTCCTTTACACTGTCAAAATCTTTGCGACTTCCATCATAAAACAGTGCCCGAATTCTACGGTGACCTGATCGATTAGAATTTTCCATCAATTGTTTCATTTTTTCAATGCTTCCATATCTGTTTTCTATTGGATTGTCAGTTGAAGGTAAGACCCAACAAATTCCGTAACCATCCTTATCTTTGCCTGAGGTATGATACTTACCTTTAATGACTTTACCTATATTTTTCTTATCGGCGTTCCCAATTTCTGATGCTGCTTCAGAAAGGCTATTAAAATCTTTGTAGCTTCCGTTGTAGAACAATGCGCGTACTTTGATTTCAACGGATTTCTTGGCTGTTTCCATGCATGCTTTCATATGATAAAAATTTTCATATTGGTTGCTTACAAGCACTCCATCGACTATTCTGACCCAACAATAACCAAAATTATTTTCATCTTTACCCGATGTTTTCACATTACCATTAATAACTTTGCTTATGTTGCAAACATCAGTTTTAGTTTCTTTTTCTGCATCTATCAAGCTATCAAAATCTTTAAATGTTCCATCATGACAAAAACGCCTCACCTTCACACAAACTTTATTCGTGCCGACGGTGAATGAAGTTTTCATGTTTTCAGAACGAGTGACCAATTCTAGATTATCAATGTGATTATTTTTTCCATCTCTATTTTTATGTCCAATTTCGAGATTGTCTGGTATTAGTCGACCATGAAAAACTGACCAGATAATATCATGTACAAGTTTGTTATACCAAGCATTTTCTTTGATATTCTTCCATCCAGTGGAATAATATTTGCTACGTTCAAAACCTTTACTAATTGCTCCATTTGCTCTAAGAATATATCCTTCTTCCGAAACTTCAATTGGCGCATAATCAGGATACAGATCAGATGTTGATAACCATTTTTGTTTTCCTAGATCTTCTTTAGTGAAAAATCTAAATTTATATCCTTTGAATGATATATTATTATCACATCTGTCTGCTATTATCCAAGTAGATGTTTTCATTTCTCTCGCAGCTTGAGCGATACTCTTGTACTTCTTGGCAGTTTGACCATTTAGCGATAATTTAAGTACAATTCTACCGCTATGATCAGAGAATTTATTTTCCCTATTTGCGGCTTGTTGTTTGGATGTTGCTGGTACTAAGTTACAACATGTGAAATTTTGATGTTTGACGCGATTGATGTGATCCATAGTCAGTCGACCTTTTGTCATTTTCGCAGGATCTCCATACAGTAGAGGAAGTTCGAAGAATACAGATCCTTGCCATGTATGAACACCTTTGAGTTTAGTTTGATTATCAATGTTTGAAAGTCCATAATGAATATATCCATCTTCTGAAACTGTTTGCTTCATCAATATATTTTTACCGAAACTCCAACATTTTCCCAAGCTGGACAATTCGTAGTTTGGATATCCATAACATTCCATCGATTTCCAGATCTCTTCCTTATCACACAATGGACAATAGTCTTTTTCAGGCGTGTGAAGAAACTTCACTTTTGCCTTTTTCTTTTTTCCATTGTGAACTCTACATTTTGTTTTTCCTGCTTGAGCATTGTTCTTACACTGTTTCCTTCTTTTTGTTGTTGCATCACATTTCATGATGTGAGCTCTATGAATTTCGACATATCTGTGAACTTAAAGGAATCATCGATTTCAGTGTTCTGACAAATATTTCGAACTGTACCTTATAATTGCAAGTTTTAAAACTATATTCACATTCAATATTTACAACAGATGTTTTATTACATATTTAGTTACATTATTCCTTCTTAATCTCCTTAAAGCGCATCTTAACATTCACGCCTGACCCGAGCAGCAAATATGAGAAGAGTATCATCGAGAACCCTGTAGAACACAAAACCAGTTTCTTACTGCTACATCCGCTGCAGCGTGCATCCGGTGTGATTGCGACGGCGGTACCAAATGAGGCGCAATTTGTGCATACAACCGTTTGTTGATAATCGGAAGAAATGCAAGCTCTGTCATGAAGTACTGCAGAAGCACCCTGACTTAACATTGCACTTGTCGACATTGAACTGAACTTTTGACCCCCGCGCCGCTTTCTCCCACTTGTCGGCTGACGAGTTGCGGCTTTCGTAGCACCTCTAGATCTAACTTGAAATTTGCTTTCGACCATATGTCTGAGTACCTGATAATAACAGATTCCAACGAAAATCTTTGCGTTAATCGGAAGACCTGTCATTCCATTTATCATTCTATGGTAACCCATATCATCATATCCATACGCCCTTAACGTAGATTTCCACGTATCGAGATCAAATTTTCTGAAGGCATCAGCGTTTATTCTGTCTCCAGTTATGCTAGCAAATTTCGATGCTACCATCTCAAATAGCATACCTACTGTCATACGACTCGGAATTGCTGCAGGACTTATAATAACGTCTGGAACCAACACTGTACTTCCAGGAAGTTTGTAGTTGATGACCATTCGAAGTTTTCTTGTTTCAGTGTTGAAATCACTAGTAACAACTGTCCCACCAAATAATGCATATATACTAGCGTCCGATCCATCGACAGTTTTCTTCGCTATGATGCAATCTTCAAGATCAAAATCTGTTCCAGTTTTCATAGCTATTCCAGGTTCATCTTCAGTATATATAGCTACATTTCCGTTTGCAGTCATTATCTTAAGATAACGATGTTCTAACTCATCATTCTCAGCATCTGAAGGCAAACCAAACACATCTATTTTCTCCGTTTCAATAAATGTTCGAGTTACGGTGTCAATACCTTGTGTATAAGGCATATCCTCTGGTGCAAGTATTTTAGTCACAGTAGATTTTTGGGCATATCGGGATGCAAATTTATCTCCTATCTCTGGAACTTTTACATGTTTAATCCTTACATTTACAACTCGAAGTCCCGTTGGTCCTGTAGATATGCTCACTCTATCTACTTCACCTTGTTCTCCAGGTTTGACATATGTCGATGCATCAGCGATGATTTTTGTTACCTTGTCTTCTCTTATTTTTCCTATAATACAATCACCGCTGGTCACATAACTTCCCATTTTCGGTATACCTGATTCAGCAAGAGCATGATAGATCTTTTCATCTTTCCTGTGGGATGGATGATATTTGAATCGTTCGCTAGATGTTCCAACTTGCTGTTTTCGAGTAGATGTGTACACGTGATATATGACTGTTGTAAAGAGACCGAGATCGATTGATCTCTGATTCAGGATTAGACCATCTTCTTGATCATATCCTCCATAGGGCATGATTGCAACAATTACATTTTCACCTGATGGATCTGTTCCAAAGCCAAGTATCTCAGCAGTACTGGTAGTAATTTGAGGTCTTGCAGGATGAGCAAGCGCTTTCATATTCTCCATTCTTAGATCTCGATTGCTGTGATATAATCCAAGAGATTGTTTTCCCATCGCACATTGATATGTATTTCTTGGGGCTTGTGTATGACCTATAAAAGGTATCACAGATCCTGCAATACCAAACAATGCTGTAGGATCGTATTCAGTATGAGTATATTTTCGATGTGTTTTCAACGACAATTCCGTCATGGTAGCTTCTGCTAGTCTTATTGCATCGATGAGATCTTCATTCCACTCAGGATTTTCAACTTTTTCTTCGAGTTCTCTGATATCTTTCCTGATTCTGAACGCTTTTGTTCGATCTTCCAACGCCAATTGTAACCTTGATGCGAGTTCTTCAGATATCTGTTGACCTTGTCGTTTCATAATCTCTATCAAACCCTTCTCGGAATTAATTGCATCAGTGGCATTGCGCAATGCTAACTCATATTCTTTTTTCTCGTTGTATAGATCGGGTATTGTTTGAGCTATCACGGTATCTTGCTGTTCTAGAGAATCAATATATTCAACGGCGCCATTTCTTAAAAGAGTTTTCATATCCTCTGTCCACATATTTTTCTTGATTTTTCCAGTACGATCTTTCCACTTCTTGTTGATTACAAGTTCTCCATCATCAGAATCAACAATTAACAATGGTCTTATTAATCTGCTTCCATCAGTCCATATTCCAAGTATATTCATCTGATTGATATATATGCACGTGTCATAACTAATAGTGAGGGAACGTCTCAGTTTGACTAATTTGTCCCTCAAATCTTTTGCTACACACCATCCAACAAATTCCCCATTATACATACATCCGTTGACACGATCGGGCGTTCCATATTTACTACATTCCTCGGACAGTAGATCGCATAACCTTTTTGATTTTATTGTAGTTCCAACACTCAAACTCGCAGTAGATGCAATGGCTTTTACCAGTCCACATGAAGATCCTTCTGGACTATCAGCTATACCAACATAACCTAGTTGTGACATTTGAAGCTGTCTGATCGCGGGCTGTTTTGCTCTTCTGATTGTCGGGGCATTTATTCGAGTTATCTGAGCATAAACTGCGAGCATTGTATCTCTCTTGAGTTGCTCAACAACGTTCTCCTTTGGCTTTCTTGTTGTTCCCCAAAGATTGCTTGAGAAACTTTCACTGAAAATGCCCGTGATAGTACCAGCAGCTTCCGATACAGAATTGAAGATAGAGTTTGGATCTGTCGAACGTTTTTTCGTTATTTTGAGAGATATAGTGTTTGCATAAACATCAACAATTTCAGTGAACAGCTGTTCCATAATCACCGCTGCAGAATCAACTCTTTTCAATCCCCAATTATCCCAGTCATCTATCGGAGTACTACCGTTGATATATTTAGCCATTTTTACTATCAATATCCCCAATTGATACATTTTCCTTTCTGCAAGTGTAATAGTTCCTCCATTGAGATCAAGTGTACCACCGATAATATTGGGGAATAGTTCTCGTAGAACTATTCCTTGATATTGAATGCTCTTCATACTGGGATCAATTTTTTCCTGTCTTGGATTTATTCTATCTTCAATATAAGCAACTGGATCATGACATATTCTTGATTCTTCTCGGCTAGGTCTGAGAGCGCGCCACACTATATCTTTTTCCTTGGCAGTATAGATAAACGGAGAAATTATTTCGTCAAAAATTTGTTTCTCATCGATATCATGATTTCTGTCGATGTTGATATTCTGAGTATTGTGTTCATCCACGTCAGATTTTTCTTCGCTTCCAGATAGTCTCACATTAGTCAACAGATATCTAATAAAGATGAATATCGGTATTCCACCCTTCTTGTTTGCGAATTCAGGTTTGAC
>SDBT01018183.1_pt1 | contig 11060 bp, 13 predicted proteins | sample 2277101 | NCBI WGS metagenome assembly SDBT01 (sample SAMN10404973, study PRJNA504765) | marine sediment metagenome | isolation source: marine sediment core GS10_PC15, 103 cmbsf | place: Arctic Ocean: Southern Knipovich Ridge | collected 2010 | reverse complement strand
GCAAGAAGGCCGAAAAGACCCTGTTGGATAGTATCAAGTACCTTTTATTTGGTGCAGTGCTGCTCGTTGCGGCGGGTGCAGTCGGGGTCCCATTACTTGTTTGGTTTATCATCCCGCATTACATGGATTCCATTTCCTTGTAGTCAGAGTATCGAGCTAGTCTATTGTACTGGCCATAGGAGGCCATTGTGCTAGCGTAGGCAGCATTAGTGTTCTTGAGGAACGCTCTGGCTGTACCAACAGGAACACCAGAGTCACCAGCACTACGAACTTTGTTCGCAATCTTGTGACGTACCACAGGACCATCACGGAACAGTGCTCCCAGGTCTTTGTAGTATCTTCTAATAAATCCGTCTGCCATTTCTTATCCTAAGAGCCATCCCAAGTCGACTTCATCGCCATTGTGCATAACCATTGTATTTTGTGCTTTCGAAACCTCTTGAATTCTCGCTCTATCTTGCATGCTACCAGCGCCGAAATTCAAGTCAGCGTATTGATTTGCCTTAGTAGTTGACTGAGACATGCCTTCCAGCATTGCCCTTGTCATTTCGTCGCTTCTGTAACTACGAACGTAAGCCTCCTCACGGACATATAATCCACCAGCCAATGCCATAATTAAATCATCGTTGTATCCACGCTGAGCTTCTGGCCTCTCACCACGATCAGTTGACTTGACGATGAACGTCTTGACTTCCTCAAGAAAGCGTGGAGAATTAATGAAGATGTCTCCCATTCGGATGTACTGTTCCATCTTTGCGAGCATAGGAAGACGGTTAGCTGACGTTACAGCGTAACCTGGAAGGTAGTCGTTACGCATGGAGGCGTAGTACGGGTCAGCTGCCCAGTTGTCTTTGGTCTTTGGCTTGCTTCTCTTGGAGTAGTGAATGTGGGGATAGTTTGCTTCCTCCATCTTGAGGATTGTCTGTCCTGACCAGCCTGAATTATTTTCGGGCGCAATTGTGGCCAGGTTGTACCAGCTGGATACCTTCATGAGCAAAAGGCCCAGTTGATCTGGACGGATCTTCCCCTTGTATTCAGCGACTTGTCGAATTGGAGAGCAGTCGATCCGGAGTACGTGGAAGGCAGAGTAATCCTGTGCATCGCCACGAGAAACATCGCATGGAATTAGATACAGTCCAGTTTTATCTGGTTCTTCCCACACCCACACATTTCTTCCGTCGAGGCTTTCATCAAAGAGTCTCGCAGGTTCTGAAACAAACCTGGCCATTCTAGCGATATCTTCGTGAAAGATGAACGTATCACCAGATGCGTTGAAGTTGCACAAAAATTCCTGCGCAATCTCACGTGGGCTCTTTCCCTTGGTCTCTACGTCGAACCATGTTTGGTCGTGGTTTGGGTGAACCCACCACATCAAACGATCTTTGTAATTCTCTTCTGGATCTTCTGGGTTGGTGTAATCTCCCAAAATGCAGTTGAAGTTGTTCTCCTTGTTCTTTGCCTTCACGTAACATTCGTGGAAAAAGTTGCCTGTACCGTTAGGAGTACTGAGTAAAGCTACAGCGCCACCTTCAGAAATAGCAGGACCAAGACCAACCCAAATCTCTTCAAACTGAGGAATGTGAGCTGCCTCATCGACAACCAGGAAGGATGGAGAGTACGAACGGCCTACATCACTTGAGGTTGCAACAGCTAGCACACGAGAGCCATTGTCAAGCTCGATGGAGTGACGGTTGTCAACGCTCATCGGAGCGACATCTTTCAACCACTTAGGGGTGTACCTCAAGATGGTACGAATCGTTCTGATCATGTTCTTCGCAGTTTCCTGCTTAGTAGCAACAATCAGGACATTCTTGTCCCGGTGGAGCAAGATTAGCCAAGCGATGTATCCGGCTGTAATGGTGGAGAGTCCAAGCTGGCGAGCTTTGAGAACAATGTTCTGGCGATGATTCAGGTATGCGTGGACAACATCATCCTGGTACTTGTAAGTCTTGAAAGGAATCAGGCCACGAGTTGGGTGCTGAATTCTAGCGTACTTATTGAGGAAATAGATCGGATCTTTGCCGCAGGAAATAATCTCATCAATTACTTGTCTTTTGGTTACACGACGTGCCATGGTTACAACTTCGCTGAGAAGTCATAAACACAACCAGTGCGAGCCAGGTATCGGCCTACGGGACGCTGGCCATGCCCATATCTACTAGAGCCTAGCATCCACGAACTTTCAGCTGTGAGACGACTTACTTTTTCGAAGTACAGAGGCTTTTCTTTCACTTTTTTCAAAGTGAGAACTTTGCCAGTTGCTTCTTTAAATTCCTTTTTGAGTGCTTTAGAAACCTCGCTAAGAAATTTTACGCCTGCATCATCGTTCTCCATGCGTGCTAGCCCTTCAACAGTCTCAACCGCATAACGATGGTAAGTGATCTCAAGGTGATGCTCACCTAAAAATCGCATTGTTATGCCCCTCAATTCTTGAACAGGTTGGTTCCAACTGTGGCCCGAACTAACGGCACCGTTCTTGTAGGTATCAAAGACCTGTGCTAGAATATCGTAAAGAGCTTTGTTCTGTTGATAGTTGTTATCTGCAAAGGCCATTAATTACAATCCCCTAGAAATGGTGTTCTATACACATATATAGGGGGATTTGCTGGCGGAATTCTTATTTTTCACGATTTAGGAGATAAGAATTGATCTCCATTTGGCTCAAATTCTCAAATGCGCCACCGGGTGGAGCGTATTTAGACAAGTCGATGGTGGGTTTTTCACGCTCATCCACGTGCATCACAACACATTCTGAGCAAATGCCTAAGCTGCGCAGCCACTCGTCATCAATCGTGCCTGTAATTTTTTTGCAGTGAGGACAGAAAAAAGGCAACTTGTGTTTGTGCGAAGCGCCTCTGACATTTACTTTATATCCTTCGGGCATATTACTTCCAAGGGTACCAATTTACGCCAGCACCGTAAAATGTCTTAGCGCTGGCGCCATCATACTGAAGAACGAACAAGAGGTTCACATTCAAATTGCTGAGCACATCGTATCCTGGCCTGAGTCCTAGCTGGGCTCCGAACTCACCAGCTGCTAGATCTGCACCAAATGAGATGCGCTCATACCACCTAACCTCAAGGACGCTTGGATCAACCTTGAGCACAATGTCTCCAATCTGAAGCTCTGCTGAGTCAGTGTAGACTCTGAAGTTTCCATCCTCATCTCTGGTAAGGTTCACCTCAAGCTGAAGATCTTCCACCCACGTTAGCTTTAGCTCGGCATAAGCTGGGTTTGTGAGCGTGTGTCCCACGACCCTCATGGGTTTATTGACTGTATCGAAGTCGACTCTGTGTCTTATCTTCTCATAACCCTCACACTTATCAAGGAACTCAAGGAACTCATGGTCATCTATAGTGACAATTGTCTCCATAGCGTTCTCTGCTTTAAAGACCCTGTCCCTGAGTCTGAGGTTCACAGTGGCTTGTGCTAGAATCTCTTCGTCCCTGTCGTTGATGATTTCTTGGAGAGCTTCTGCCTGGGCCTCAAGCTCTTCCTCGAACAAAGCACGCACAGAATTAGCGGTGTCAGTTTCCTTGAGTGTTCCCTCAAGCTCAACCATCGCATTGTTGTACTTCTTCCTGGACTCTGCGTGGTTGCATCGCTCAACGAGAAAGAACCCGCTCAGAACCAAAAGCCCCACCAACAGTGCTGCACTCGTGAATTTAAACATCTTCTTCCTTCTCCAGTTTCAGCTTCGTAAGCTCATGAGCCAGGTCATCCTTTTTATTCCGGCGATTCACGTAAGCCAGGAGCGTAGCTCCCAGGAATGCCCCAACAATAGTGGCGTCTGGAGCACTGATTACGATCTCTTGCGAGCCGACGATAAACTTTGTGCCCTCAATAATCGAAGCAAGCAGGGCTCCGATGGTAGTGAAAAATCCGCCGACCGCAAAGGTCAGCATTGAGTCAGGCTTACCTGCTGTGTTCTTTATCCACACCCTCATTCTTCCTCCACTTTGGGACACCAGTCAGAGTGAGGCAACTTCAGCTTCTCGCTTCCGCACTCACACACTACTGGCTCTGGTTCTGGCTCTTTCATTTCTCGGAAGAGATCAAGTGTTTCATTGATATCAGCCTCACTGAAAAGAGATTCTCCAGCTTCGTAATAATAATCATCTGACATTATGCAATCCTCGCAAAACCTTGATCGTCTCTGTAGACTTCAACGACATGATCGACTAGATCTTTGAAGCCGTCTATGTGAGTAATTATGATCACCGAATCAAAGAGGTTCTTCAAATACTGGAGAATCTTTCTGGTAGCATCGATGTACTCTGGATCCAACGCTGTAAAGACCTAATCAAGGATGAAGACATTCGCTTTCGGAAGGGTTGTGACGCACACCAACGCTGCTCTAATGGCAATCGCTGCGATGGTCTTCTCCATGCCTGAGCAAAGCTCTATCCTTCTGGCCTTTGACTTCTCGTGCTTGAAGTAGATCTCAATCTTTCCAACCTCATTTGCATCCACCTCAATATCAAAGTCCACATTACCTGAGAGGATCTTCTCTATCTCAACGTTGATGATCCCAAGATTGTTGTTGATGATTATGCGTGACAGACCATCCTTGCCTGTTGCCTCAAGATAGTAGAAATAGGCATCGTGCTCAGCCTTGAGAACATTGTACGCCTTCTCATCTTCCTCTGCTTTGGTGTGGTTCTCCCAGTGGTGGGCACGCTCATATTCGTATGTAGAAATATTGCCTTCTGTTTCACGAACCTTTGCAGCAGCGTCATCTCTCTTCTGCTTCAGAACTGCCACCCTGGTGCGGTACTCATTGTTCTTTTCGATTTGATTCTTGTTGTCGATGAACAACTGCTTCTGATTTTCTAGATCTTTGACCTCAGCCACCATCTTCTCAAGAAGTTGTTTGTGAGTCGCTAGAGTAGAATCATGATTCTCTATGAGAGCTGTCAGATCCAAAGACACATTGATATTGTCCCTGTAATCTGAGATTTGAATCTCTAAGGGTTCGAGGTTCCTCTTTGATACATCATCGAATATACGTATCTCATAGAAAAGCTGAGCCTGCTCCGATATCGTGGACGCTTTCTCTTCCTCAACCCTGGCAACCTCTTCAAGCATGCAGCAGTTCAAATTCGTGATACACTCATACTTTTGAAGTTCTGCAAGAGATTCATCGCTTGACTCAATCAACAATTTGTACATCGAAACTTTCGATTTGTTTGGGCTGCCCGCCTTTTTCTTCCAGGTCTCCCTGTCTTTCTCTAGCTCATCAATGTCTACTTCATCAATCTTTTCAAGGAGTTGACCTAGCCTCTGCTCAAGCTTTCGCTTGCTAAACTCGATATTGTCAATCTCATTCTTTTTGTTCAGACAATCAACCTTTTTGGTTTGAATTATCTCAGCAAGCTCTTCAGGCGTCTTGGACTCGTCCAAAACCACCTTCAGAATCTTCTCTGACCAATGCTCCGCATCAGAGGAGAATCGTTTCTGAGTCTCTCTGTACCTGATCAAACCCTCTTTCTTCTCGTCCATGAGCTTGTCAACAAGCTTCACCATCTCTACGATGCTTTCTTTCTCTGCTTGAAAATCCTTCTCTAGAGCCTTGAGTTGTCCCTTGATTTCCTTTGCGTCATCGTTGGCAAGCGCATGCTTCTTCTCGAACGAATCCACATCAAAGTAGCGACCAATGATTTTCTGACGCTCTGTGTCTTTCTTGTTGATGAAGTTGAGTAGATCGAACTGAGCAGCTATGGATGTAGCCCTGGTGTCTTCAGCTGTGCCAAAGATCTTGCGAATCTCTTTGTCTGTAGCCTGCCTCTGCTCGTCATCCTTGTTCTCAATCTTGGTGCCATGCCGATCAAAGACATCGTACTCAAGCTTGGTCCTTCCCTGGTAAACAGGTGTGCCTTTCTTCTTACCACTCTTGAGGTACGTGTCTGTGTCACGCTTGATTCTGTAGACCAAATCACCAATGCCGACATTGATTGTGGCATTGCACGATTCCTTTTTGTCATTGATGAGGTGGTCGTTCTTCACGACACCTTTCGAGTTAGCGTTGAACAGAGCGTACAGAGGAATATCCACAGCGAGCGAACTCTTGCCCACAGCATTCTTTCCGAACACACCTACAATTCCTTGACGCTTAGAGAAGTCAAATGAGTTGCCCTCGCCATAGGACAAGATGTTGTCCCACGTCATCATGCCAAGCTTGTACTGGACGTTCCTGATGACCTCCTCTTCCTGCCTAATAGCTGAGTCGTACTTCTTGTTTAGCTCGCAGATTCGATTGAGCACTGGATCCTTGAGCTTGAGACGCTCAAAGAACTTCCTGAAGAGTTTCTCCTGCACACCAAGATCGCTCAAATCCTCAATCTTGATATTCTTGCTGATCTTTACCTGCTGCTTGTGAGCACTCGACTCGTCCTTGAAGTTAATCTCATATGGCTTGTAGAGCTTCTGAACCTGCAACCTTAGAGAATTCTTCTCGGCAGGCGTGAGCTGTCGTGAGTCGATACGAATCCTTGCTCCGTCCTGAATGTCAAGCTGCTCAGTTAACAACAAGTCATCTGGCAACTCAACGATGTAGTATGGGCAAACAGTTGGAAGCTTGACGAAATCTACTTCGTGCTTATTCTTGTCATCTATGTCCCAGATCAGATAGCCCTTGGTGACTTGCTCGCCAAAGCTCTGCTGAGGGTAGCTTCCGCAGTAAGCTGCACGAAACTTTCCATCGATTACCTGCATCCTGTGAATGTCGCCCATCATCAAATAGTCAACAATTTCAAGGAACTCCTTCACGGTGTATAGACAATCCTCTACAGACTGGCCATTCTGAAGGATTGCACCCTTGACCATTCCGTGGTATAGTCCAATATTTATAGCGTCCGTCTTTACCAGAGGGTGGTCTTTTGTGGGCCAGTTGTCTTCATCGAAGCAAGAGAAGTTCACAAAGTTGACGCCACTTCTCCAGGAATACACACCTGAATTCTTGTAGTACGTAATCCTTGGATTGTTCATCGCCTTGATGACAGGCGTCAAAGCATCGAGTCTGGTGAGGTTGTTGAGGTTTCCGTCGTGATTACCGGGCACGACAATGAGCTGAGCAATCTGAGAGAGATTGTCAAAGTACTCGACCACAAGCTCTACGAACTCAGGTGAGATGTGTGTCTTGGAGTGGGCGATGTCGCCTACGACGACAATGAAGTCAGGTTTCTTCTCACGCAACGATGCGTAGAGGTATTCATATGACTTACGAAATTCAGCATGGCGCTGAAAGTTACGAATTTGGGTATCACTAAGGTGAGCAATTCTCATAAAGCTCTAACACGTCGCAGAAACGAACTCTCCCTTGACCAGGGTACACGACTTTGGTACAACGCTAAACCTTCTTCTTTTGTTTGTGCGCCTAAATCGTCTTCGGTAAGCGTGAGCGTTGACACAGGAACATCATAGCCAGCAAATTTCTTGCAGAGTCCATCCTGTTTCTTCCACGCATCTTGGTCAAATCCCAGAACAACCTCGACAGCACGCTCGACAACCTTCTCAAACAACAATGACTCGTCATGAAGGAAGCTGTTGAAAAGAGGAACTGTGTTTGGGATGCTCTTGAAGACATCAACAAAACCCTCAGTAATAACAAGGGGTAAGCTCCAGTCAATGTTGATTTCATTCAAGATGATAGAGTTCTTGTAGCCATGAGGAACTACCGCATTCAGATAGTGACCGTTGTAGGCCCGACCTGTGTAGAAATTGAGGTTGCCTTCTGCGTCAAACGAAGGGAAAATGATTCTGCCTGCGTAATCGCCTGTTGTGCAGATGCCTATTTTGTGACGCAATATGTCAAGCTCAGTGAGACCTCTGCCTAGTAAGTACGTGTAAGCTCTCTTGCCTACGAATGAATCCCTACAGTTCACAAGAGCGGTGTATGATTCAGGGAGCGATATCTTGACAACGCCTTCGTATCTAGCACTTAGCTCTGTGACACCTTTCGGTTTGAACCTCTCAATGTATTCTTGAAATTCTTCACGAGATGCCCCAGCTTCTTTCATGGGGAACAGAAGCCTCTTGCCTCTCTTGCCTGAGATCCAGCACTGCCAAGAATGACTCTGAATATTGATTGAAAGCTTAGGTTTGTGATGGGAGCAAAAAGGTGAGAAAAACTCAGCTTCATGCTGATTGGCATGATATCGATATTTACCAAATATCTTTTCTAAAAAAGCAAGCGTGCCGCTAACGTTTACACTCATCCTTTAGACCAATTTTCCTGAGCCCACAAAGGTTGTAAATTAGTGTAGTGACAAGCCTCTGGGTCACACATACTTAAGTCCTGCCTTTGCCACGCAATAAGCGTCAGCCATATCGAAAGAATAGTCTTTGGGATTCCCTGTCCGTTTCAGCTCCCATTTCGACTCATCGATTATACCAAGATCTTGCACAACTTGCAAGACATATCTCTTTTTGTGGACGGCATGCACACCTTTCGGCACCTTGATACCGTTGAGCTTCCGGACAGTCAGTTCAGGTATCAGGACAGGCTTGATTCCATAGATTGTCCAGACAGCAACACTGACCATTCCGTTCCACCTCTGTAGAATGTTCACAACATTCTGATTGTTAGATCTGGCTAGTGGAGCCTCAATATACACATGTAAAAGCTCAGAGATTTCTACAAGCTTCTGAAGGGTATTGAATAACACTTGGTACTTGTCATACTCGTTTTTCAGCTTGTCGAGCATGATGTATCCGACATCATACAGGGTACCGTCATCGTTCAGAAGACACCATCCCACGCACTTTGTCGAAGCATCTAAACCTAGTATCATTTAGAAGTCCAGGCGGATCCTAAACAAGATGTCTTGAGCCTCATCCTTTCGGATAGGTTGAGCAAGGTTTGCGATAGCGCACAATTCATAGCGATCATTATACAACCCAATCTTCGTGATGTAAGTCTCTGATCCTGTTAAGATGCGATTTTTTTCGTTCCTGAATTGACTGCTGCTCAGTGTGGGCACAGTGAAGTAGGTTTCGTTTGTGCTGGCGTTGAGCTGTCCTGCTGGTGCACGGCACCTGAATATCTTGGTGGGGATTGTGTGGTTGCCTTCGAAGCTCACATTCCACTTGAAGTTGTTGGGAGAGTCCTCTCCAAAGTCATTGGTCTCGTCTGCATCTTGGAGACCTCCTGCCTTCAGAACAACAAGGCCTTCGGAATAGAAGATATTACCAACCAAATTCCCAGAAAGGGAGCCACTATAAATACCACCCATCCCATTGTCAAACAGAAGACGCTCATCACCAGCTGAATCATTGTCAGAAGCCGATAGAGACCCTGTATGAATTTGGCGATCGTAGTAAATCTCGGGAATCGTAATAACTCTGAAGCGAGTCGTCTCAGACCCAGTGACATCAGGTGTATAGTCAGCATTGAGCAGAGCGTAAAAATCGTATAAAGCCAGAATGGACTCATATAGCTCCTTGTTGGTTGCGCCTTTCTCTACGTCTACGATGTCGATGGATGCAGTGAATGGACCTTGCTTCTCAATGGTTCCACCTTCTCGTGCAGATAGACCACTCCACACTCTGGTTTCCATCTCATTGTTGAGAAATGGCTTATCCAGAAAGATGCTCCCAGTTACTTGGTCACCGTTAAGCTGAACAGTATAGCTGGGATGCGCAACAACATCAGTATCAATGATGTCTTCATTTTCAAACCTAAAGAAAGTCAACTTAGTAACTCAGCTTGACTCGGAAAATCACCTCATTGTCAGGTGACTTCTTAATAGGTTCTGACGTTTTTGCTACCGCCAAAAGGTTATCGTTGATATCATACAAGCCAACCGTGGTTGGGTATGTACGAGTCTGATTGTCAGTTCCTGAAGTTACTACAATTCTTCCGTCCGAATCAACAAAACTTGGATTGGTAGAATAATTGAAATCTGCATTCAGTGCTCTACAGAAGTAGATGGTTGAGTGCAGGTTCGTTTGATTTTGGAATTCAAGATCATTCAGGTGGTTTCGCAAACCTGTCATGACATTGTCAATGTTTCCTGAAATAGCTGTGGCATCTAGGGATAGAGAGCCTGACCAGTGTGGCAATTCTGTAGCGGCATCAGGAACAAATGCTCCTGTGGCTACTACGACAACACCTGTGTTGTAATACACACGACCAACCTCTACGGACCCTGAGAATAGAGGAGCTTCATCTCCAGCATTTCCAATTGTGAAAGAGGAGGCTGCGCCATTATCATTGAGGGTTAGAGCCGTCGCATCACCGGAGGCAGTCATTTGAACGCCTAGGGTCAGCACGCCCTTTTTGACTTCGTCTTTGTAAATCCTTCTCTTGAAGAGGAGGAAGAATAGCTCCTGATAGTTGATGCTGTTGAACGTAAAGATGCTGTCCTTACTTCCAAGCAAGAGCTGAGCCATCTGCTTATAGACACGCTCTTTCTCACTGTTCAAGAATGTCTCAGTGAATCCAGCATTCAAAGAGGCTGTGCTGTGCCCATACGTGAGATCAACAAGAGCTGAAGACGATATGGAAGTGGGAGCGCCATCGTACACTGTCTGAAAGAACCCGCCAGAGACGGCGGAGCCATCCGGGCTTCTTAGGCTTCACGACAACGCGGTCTATCCAACCAACGCCGTCTCGTCTGATCTCGATCATCAGGTCGTCGAGCTTGTGTCCCTCGGCCATCAGGGCGAGCTTCTTGGCGACGAGGTCAGAGTCGATCATGCGGGGATGCGGCGGTAGAGCCGTCCGAGCGCGGCGAAGTTGGTGCGCATGGCCTCGCTGTAGTTGGCCTGCACCAATCCCATATTGGAGAGGGAATCGGAGAAGAGGTAATCCAGGCCGCCCTCCTCTTTCCAGCGCTTGAGATCGGCCAGCACCCAGTCGGCGATCGGGGTGTTCCAGTCGGCCGCCACCAGGGTCTGAAATCCGTAGCCGCCGCCCGCAGGCAAGCCGGTCGAGCTGATCATGCGATACTCGGGATGTTCGGCGAAGACCGGGGCGCGCGGCGAGAAATGCGGTGCGAACCAGGCCCCGATCTCTATGCCGAGTTCGCGGGCACTGTCGGCCATGGCTTTCCACGCC
>SDBT01018182.1_pt1 | contig 11060 bp, 10 predicted proteins | sample 2277101 | NCBI WGS metagenome assembly SDBT01 (sample SAMN10404973, study PRJNA504765) | marine sediment metagenome | isolation source: marine sediment core GS10_PC15, 103 cmbsf | place: Arctic Ocean: Southern Knipovich Ridge | collected 2010 | reverse complement strand
ATTGTTGGCATACCATGGCCAACACGTAATACCATCTCAATAACTGACAAGCATTTATTAAAATCTGCTGCGCACATAACCGAATATATATCAAAGGCAGTTGGCATAATTATTACGCAATACGCACAAAAATTTGACCCAACCATTCCAGCAGTACTTGCAGCGCACATGACGGCGAGTACCAACAGTGGGGCAACTGGGCTAATGGGGTAACCGCGCCAATGATTCCAAGGGCAGGCGAGGGCTTAAATGATGTGCTAGTTAGGCTCCAGGTCCGCGCCGCGGTACCACACAGGGAACTTCCAAACCCTTCGTTTAAATCAGAATCTCCGCTATCCGGCCACACCTGTTTAGTTTGATCAGCATCTAACCAGTTAAGATAGCATTCTAGAAGAGTCCGGATTCTGATGGCAATTAATTCAGCTGATATTATTCCATACCTTTTGAGATATGGTAATAACTGTGATCAACAACTTTATGACTTATCAATGTGTCCTTCTACTATGGATCAGAGTCAAAATTATGAAGATGTAGAGAATACTATTCGTAATCCTCTAGCATCATACTGGGATTCTAATGATTGTTCTGCAATGGGTAGAAGTGGATTTAGTATAGTTTCATTTACAAATACTGATACAAATGCAACTATTATAGCTGATATTACAGAACCTCTCTTCCTTAGTCCATTTCTCTATGGACAAGGGCAAGAACCAGGATTTATTGGTGTTCAAAACATGGACTTCACCTGGACTCTAGGTAACCTTAGTCGTATGTGGTCTCATAGTGACGCTGGTGGAAGTGTTTTTAATGCTAACTTTCCATCTGTAACTATAGGGCAACCAAGTTTGCTCTTTCGTTACATCACTCCGCAGTCTATGGAGACCATCCCTAGGGTAATGACCTATCCTTACTACGTAATTCAGCGTTATCCTACTGAGCAACTTGCTGCCATCGCCCCACTAGGAATAACCACTATCCCTAGTCAAAATATTCAGTTGCAGAGTATTCCACGACGCTTTTATATATACGTACGTCAAAGGAATCAAGACTTAACATTTTTAGATACTGATACCTTCTTTAGTATTGAAAATATAAGTGTCAATTGGAATAATAGAAGTGGCGTCCTTGCAAGTGCACAAAAACAGGATCTGTACTCTATCGCTAGGAAAAACGGCATCAATATGAGCTGGACACAGTTCAGTGGCGAAACCACTGTATTTTCTGGATCAGATAATATTACCTATGGAACAATCGGAAGCCTGATCGCAATTGATATGGGTAAGGACATCGGACTTAGATCAGACGAGGCCCCTGGTTTACTAGGAACTTACCAGCTTCAGATAAATGTCTTATGTAAAAATGTAAATACTTTAAAATCCCTTGTACCTGCGTTATACATTGTAGTAGTCTCAGAAGGGTCCTACACTATAATGAACAACACTTCTATCCCTCAAATCGCAGTACTTAGTAAGATGGATATCATCAATGCTCAAGCCATGAAGGGTATAGATTATGAAGAAGCAAGAGACTACTACGGAGGAGATTTCATGGGAGACGTTGGACGATTCTTGAAGGGAGCCTGGACTGGACTAACTCGTGAAGTTTTACCTGGTATAGAACAAATATTAGGTATTGTAGCAAAAGCTGTTCCATTACTCGCTATGGCAGCTGGTAATGTCTCTGAGAAAGAGGTAGCAAGAATTTTGAAAGACTTATATAGAGGTCAAGGTAAATATGGTGGAGTTGCATCAGTTGGGGGTAATGTAGTTTATAGAGGAAATGGTGGACAGGTTATGCCTTCTAACCAACTAGCTTATAGAGTTAGGAACTACTAAACTTTTTAGAAAAAAGTTTCGACAAAAAATTTGGCAAAAAAATAAATTTCATAAAATTAAATATTTTAATTTTATTAAATTACACACAAAGTGGCTTAATCGGGTCCAGTCTGTCTGGCACCCCAATCTCTTGAACTAAATTTACCTCTGTAAATATTACGAAGTGTAGGATTTCTTTTCCAACTATAGAGATCACCAGAAAATGCTCCTTTAACTCCTTTGAAGAACTCTTTAAGTTTAGAAAGGGCATCACCACCATATATTTCAGCATTAGGTCCTAATCTGACCTGTATAGCCCCTAATTGGTCATTCATTCTTTTTATGTCCATAATCATATTAAATAACTCTTGTTGAGAATCCTGATTAGCAAGACTAGGTAATCCTTGATAATAAGGAATTGGTGTTAGAGGTCTCTGTGCATCAACAAGACTAGGTGGTATACCTACACCTTCAGGATATTCTCTATAGAAAGTAAATTCTGGATTCTCACCTATTATTCTATTATCTTGATCGATTATAACTCTTTCACCTTTTCTTGGTCCAGGTCTTCTTAACCCTTTTGTCATCGGTGACCCAGCTGCAACAACTGCAGAACCAAGACCTATAGATTTAGCTTGTCTTAAATTTATACTTTGTCCGCCAGCGCCTCCTTTTTTATATCTAGCTCTTAACTGGGTCATAGACAATCCTTTTCCCTTATTAGCTTTTAGGAACATAATCCATGCATTTGGTTTTCTTCTTCGTTTTCCAGCCGCTAAGGCTCCAGCTGCTAAAGCGCCAGATCTGCATTTAGCATTAGGTTCTTTTTTATAGTGTTTCTTAGCTTCTTCCATAGTGCCATATTTTTTAATGCATTTTTCCCATTCTGTCAAGTTAGACTTCTTAGTACATGTCTTACTTTTTTTATTATAGTGACGACTAGCCTCTTTCATTGATCCATATTTCTTAACGCATTTTTGCCAGTCAGTTAAGGGACGTTTTTTCTTCTTAACTACTCCCCCAGCTGCTAGGGCACCAGCTGCCACTTTAAGGCTAGCTCCGCTTCCTTTCTTTGGTGCTGGTTTCTTACATGCCTTACTTTTTTTATTATAGTGTCGACTTGCCTCTTTCATAGAGCCATATTTCTTAACGCATTTTTGCCATTCAGTCAAGGGACGTTTTTTCTTACCAGCTGCTAAAGTTAGGACTCTCCCCTTTCCTGTACATGGATTGCCTGCTTTGCATTTATTACATTTGCCTCCTGTAATTAAATTACCTGATCCTTGACAATATGAACAACATGCTTTTTTCATTGATTTTTTTCCCCTTTTCTTTCTTCCGTCTCCAAAAAGATCTCCACCAACGCCTACATTCTCTCCTAAATCGTAAGCATTTTTTTCTAAAAGATCTTTAATTCTGCTAACCATTTTTGCACCTTCTACTTGATGTTCTGGTGATTGATAAGCCATATTTAAGTTCTTAATATTCTATATAATCTAACTAGATTCTTTTTAGTTTAAGGTTTATATTATTTTAGGTTAAGTTAAATATCCTAAACTAAATTAATATAACAACACAATGCCAGGTTTAAAGTACGATATACGCTAAATAAATTAACGCTCGTGCAGCTGGTCTTTTCCTATATTTAATCATCAACGTCATCGTTAACATCACTGTCATCGTTAACATCATCATTAATCTCTTTTTCTATTTCTTTCTTTTTCTCCCAATAAATTTGTATATTATCATCGTACAAATTACATTTTAGATTTTGAGAAACTATATAATCTCTAGTCATAGCCAATAATAATGAAATTTCATCCTCCGTTATATAATAATTCTTTTTATTCCCAAGTAATTCACTTGTAGGGACGTAATATGCAGTAAAACTTCCAATTGCAGCAGCATCTAGGACTATTTTTTTAATTTCTTCAATTAGACTTACTTTCATAGTTTCAAAATGTGCTCGTCTATTTTCCTCATAAAGTTCTGTAGCATCAACAGCTTGTTCAGATAAAGATTTTACTACTCCATAAAAATAATCCATGTTTTTGTTTTCTATATTATGAGTATAGAAAAACTTTAAAATGAGTATTAAGAATCTTCTAACATCAAATTTAAAAGCTGATCAAATTCTTCAAGTTAATACTGTCATAGCTAAAACTATGGAAAGTGAGAATTATAATCTCTTATTATTAAAAGTTAATGATATTGAAGAATTGACAGGAGGCAATGGTGTACAAATTGAGCATATTTTAAAAGTAAATGATATTGAGGAAAAAACTGGAGCTAATGGTGTCCAAATAGGTAGTGTACTTAAAGTTGATGATATTGTTGAAAAAACAGGTGCTAATGGTGTCCAAATTGGTAGTGTACTCAAAGTGGATGATATTGTTGAAAAAACAGGAGCTAATGGTGTCCAAATAGGTAGTGTACTCAAAGTGGATGATATTGTTGAAAAAACAGGTGCTAATGGTGTCCAAATAGGTAGTATACTTAAAGTTGATGTAATTGAGGAAAAGACCCCAGCAGCTAATATTAGAATGGATAACCTTGTAGAAATCCAAGATGGTACATTTAACCTTATGTTTGATGGTACCGATCCATTTATCCAGTTTGATGGTGGTGACCATTTGACCTTTGATAGATCAGCTAATCAGTTCCAATTTAAGGTAGCTTCTAATCCCAATCCTGATGTATGTATAGCCGATGGAGAAACAATAGTTAGTACTACTTTAAAGATAGGTACAGCTGCCAATAATTTGTCAATCACAAAGCAAACAACTGGTGGTGATAATAGAGATGTTAATATAGTATGGGAAGGCGCTAATGTCACTGACTATGATGACTCAGCTGATTCAATAACAACAACGTTGAATACTAATATCGTGTTGGTTCAAGATGGGGCCAATAATAGAATTGAGACTCCTTCAATACTATTCAGTGGTGCAAATCAAACAGCTATTTCAAGTCATGAAGTAATAGCTCACACTACTAAGTGGGATGGTCCTTTTCCCATAACAGCAGACACAACAGTTGATCTAATAATGATAGGAAATACTGTAACATGTAGATTGCCTGCTATTAGTGAGACGGGTGACACTGTAGCATCAAAGATATTCTCTTTAACTGATATTCCAGTAAGATATCGTCCTACTGCAGATATAACCTTCGTGATAAGAACTTTTGATAATGATGGTCTATCAGGTACTGTTATTCTTGCTGCAAGTGGTCTTTTTAGTATCCAAAGAACAGTAGCTTCAGGTGCAGGAGAACTTTTCCTAGCTGACGTTAATGTAAAGGGATTTGACGCAACATCATTTTCTTATATACTTTAAGTCTCTATCTTAGATTCTTATGAGAATATAATCCTTAAGGATTATATAGAACTTATAAAAAATATGAGTATTAAGAATCTCTTTACTACTAATTTAAAAAGTGATCAAAACATTCAAGTTAACTCTCTAACAACAGCTGGTGGTGGAGGTGGTGATTTACATGCAGATACAATATTTGTTAATAATATAGAAGAATTGACACCAGCTAATGGTATCCAAATTAATAATATTTTAGATGTCAATAATTCTATCAACATTGGAGATAATAAATTTAAGATCTCCTTAGATATAAATAATCCATGTATAGCTCTTGATGAGAATGATGCTATAGAATATAATCGTACCTTTGATAAGCTTGAAGTTCAGATTGGCTCACAACCAATTTTAGTAGTGGATGGTCCTAATAGTAGAATTGAGATTCCAGCTCAAATATTCCAAGGCTCTGATCAAAATCTGCTTGATATATATTATGAGTCTAATTTTAGTAAAACATTTACAGGACCTTGGACAGTTAATCAGACTATTGTACTTAAGGGGACACGAATAGGGCGAATAGTCACACTATTTTTCGCTACTATGATTGAGGTGAGTAATAGTGGAGCAGCTTTTATTCAAGGTACAACTTCTATCACTGATACAAGATTACAACCTAATGAGACTGTTAACTTCATAATGCCGGCTGTAGATGATACTATTACTCTACTTCAATATGGAGTTTTAACCCTAACAACCGCTGGAGCTATGTCATTTGGATCTAATGATTCAGGACGTCAATTTAACAGCAGTCTTGGAGTTGGAAATAGTGGTATTTTTTCTTTTTCCGTTAGTTACATTGGAGCTTAAGGCCGAAGAAATCTTCGATTTCGAGGTCCACTTTTTTTCTAAAAAGTATATATAGAAAAATAAAAGATGTCTATTAAGAATCTCTTAACATCAAATTTAAAATCTGATCAAGATCTAAAGGTTAATGATCTTGAAGCAACGAGTATGACATTCTCTGGATCTAATCAAAGTCCACTTAATGACTATTATGAGACGGAGTTTCAGTTAACATTTACAGGTCCTTGGGCTGGGAATCAATTACCAACAATTAAAGCTACTCGTATAGGTAGGCTAGTCACACTAGAATTTGACAGTATGCTTGATGCTGCTAATAGTACAGCATCAACAATAGAAAGTACAACACCCATTATTGATGCAAGGTTACTTCCTTTACAAAAGGTATTTTCAGTTAATTATGCAGAAGATAATGGTAATGAAGTTGATGAAAAGGCAATTTTTACTATAACAACTGGAGGAGATATAGTAATCGGTAATAATTCTGCAGGAGGTAATTTTAATGTAGCAGTGGGTACTGGAGTTACTGGAACTTTTGTCGCTACTGTTAGTTATTTTGCCCTTAATGCTTAAACTTTTTGAAAAAAAGTTTCAACAAAAAATTTTTTTTTGGGAAAATATTCATTTATAGGTTTATATGCAGCTCCTGGATATATATTAGGTCTTTCTTTACTTAGTTTCTCTACCATACTCTTAGTCATCAAATATATAGGAGTTTCCTCCAAAGTAAGAAGAATTGGAGGATTATATGGTGATCTAGGGTCTTCTGTGTTACGTAATTTAACATTAACCATTTTAATTAATTAATATATTTAATTATTTAAAATCTTTTAGTCTTTCTTCATTATTTTTTTATCCTAATATAATATAATGCCTATACATCGAGGAATAGATAGTAGTGGTCCATATTATCAATGGGGGACCCGCAAAAAATACTACTATAAATCTGGAAATAAAAGAAGTAGAGAATCTGCAAAAAAACGAGCAATAAAACAGATGAAAGCTATATTTTCAAGTGGATATAAAGGAAAATAACAAGGCATATTTACGAACTTAAAACTCTTATTAACATATACCTAGATAATTTTATATTGTGATTTACTGTTAAGTCAGCCTGAGTATCTTGGTATCTTTTTTCGTTTTTGTAATACACTGATTTTACAAGTGATATTTCCTTGTCACTAAATATTTTCTTAGGTCTTCCAGATCCATGTACTTTAACGAAAGATATTATTTTATTTGAAGCTATTTTTATTTGTCTTTCTTCCTTCTTCTTTTGTTTTGCAATCATTTGTTTTTTTCTATGCTCAAGATCATCTAGAATTGATTTAGCAGATCCTATTAATACATTTATTTTATTTATTTCGTCTGAATCCATTCTTCTTGCTCTATATATATATAAAATAAATATTTTTTTAAATCATTTTTTTTTAATTATTTAATTATTTATATTTAATTTTGTTACAATTGTTCCTTTTGTCCTTTGTATAAATACATCTCCCCTAAGTCTAGAGATAATAGTATATCCAACATTATTCTCTAGGAAATAGTCATCTTCGCATGGAAAATAATAACTAGATTTAGTCGTTGATTGAATTCCATAAATACCTACTGCATATCCTGCCATAAAGTTACCTTCTATATCGTAGCTTGGATATTCCTTACCATTACTTAGTGTCACCATTAGACAGAAATCATCTAACTTTACACCACTAGCTGCTAATTTTTTATATACTCTTCCATTTACCTTAAGTCTCCTTGGAACTCCATGACCAGTTTTTGGATTTCTTATATATGTATAATTTGTTCTTTCTTTGCGCACTGATTTTACGTTAATTAAACCATTATTATATATTTTGTCTTTTACCATATTTCCAGTTATGCACTTTAGTAACATTCCTGGGTCAGTTATTTTGTCAAATCCCTTACATTTCATCATTATTTTATTATTTTCATCTACTGTTTTATTTCTGTAACAAATAATAATCTCAGCATCAGCAGGATTCCTTGTTGAATATTTACAAACTTCCTGTACTATATCTAATTCTCCATAAATAAGCTTATCGTAATATTCACAAGTGAAATTATTTCTCCAATTTTTAAATTTATATTTATCGTAATAGGTTTGGTCCTTGAAAAATAGATTAAAGTAATGAGGTTGATTAAAATGTCTATATTTTTTTCCTTTAACATAAGTACCTTTCTTTTCCTTATTTTTTGGCTCAACTGGTGGTAATTGATGATAATCTCCATAAATATGAACTTCTTTTCCTAATAGTAAACACTTAGTTACTAAATCATTCTGTCTCTTATTATACATACCAACTTCATCGAAGTAAATAATATCCTCACTAGGTATTATGTTGTTACTAATATAATGGGAAAGAGTTTTACAATTTATATTTTTCTCAAGATATCCTTCTTTACATATTAGAGTTGGTACAATAACTACCCCTCCATTATTTTTACATGCCTTCACTATTTTAGTAGTTTTTCCAGTACCAGCCCAGTCAATATTAGTACTATTTTTACTTCCTTCAACTAAGTCCTGGAATAAACTTATATCATTTTGAATATATGTATAATCTCCAGGAAGTTGACTGAATTCTTCAATTCTCCACCCATTAATAAGGTCATTTTCTGGTCCTAATCTTGATTTCATATCAATATCTTTATTTATTGATAATTTTGGAAATGTAGCCGAATCAGTATGAATTTGAAGTATATCTTTACTTGAAATACCTATATCCTTTAATTCCTGGTATAGAATTCTTCTGGACTGATCCTTAATTTGAATAGCTATTGGTTTTCTACAATAAATTGATCCATTTTTATTTTTGTCATTAGTAGTTTTAATGTTCATCCAATATTTACTAGTAAGTTGGTGTTTTGATCCATCTACCTTATTAACTTCAGTATAGGTTCCTACTCTAGTAACATTAGTATTTGTTCTTAACAAATTGAAGTAATTTCTCTCAAACTTTCCTATCCATACATTACATATCACTTTGGCATATTCCTCTCCTATAATCTTTCCATCCTTACATAAACCCATCCTTCCTGGAAATAGTTCTAGCAAATTTCTATATATATCGTCCATCATAGGTCCGAATGGATTATCAATCTTATGAGACTCCAATACCTCCTTAGTATTAAAATTAGCACCTTCTTTTCTACAGTATGATAAATGACGTCCTGAATAGAGATTATTATCTGGTAATAGTTGACTTGAATACTCTGGATAGGCTACATATATCCACCAGTCACAAAATTTTTCAGGCTCATGAGTTATTTTTCTTATAGTGTCTCTCCTATAATCCATAGTAATTATGAAAGGTAAATTAGATAATGCATGTGAATAGCTTTTTTTCTTATCCCAAGTTATATAATCTTCATCACATCCTTCCGGCATTATATTAGTATAACAGAAACCACCCTTTCTATACTTACTATGATTTGGAAAGTAAGAATTAATATTCTCTTTCATATATTTTTGTTCTAGTACTTGTCCTAGTTTCATTATTTTGATACCATCATATATTTTATCTTCCAACTTAAACTTTTCTAGTATTTTCTTACATATCAGATACTCATCATTACAAATATATTTAGTGCCATCACATATAAAGCTAAGAATTTCTGGATCACGATCAAACTTCTTACCAAACATATATTGATTAAAATAAGAGAGATCTAACCATTTAGGATTAGGATTATTATAGAGTCTATTACTAATATATTTATAAAACTTAATATCTGCTGGAAGAACACCCTCTTTTAGTAGTTGTGCTAATTTATTTATTCCACTAGGAATTACTTCTATTTCTAGATTACTATGTTTTTTAGGTTTCAGTACTCTATTTTTAAATGGATATAAATGTTCACAAAAACTAATGGAATTTAATGCCTTATAATGATGACTAGGATTACGTACTATATCCTTATTATCTAAATGTAATTTACCAGTAATATCATATAGATACATCCTAATATTTTTTTTATTAAATATTTCAACCATTAATTGTTTTGGCGTAATTCCTTCCTCATCATCTAAATTATCTACTTCTGGAAGTGAGGGCTTTCCTCTTCTACGGTAACCATATTTAATATAGTCTTTTACACAATTATCATTAGTTGTGTACTCAATACCTTCAGTATAAAGATTATCAATCCTTAAATTATTTTTATGATGCATTCCTGTCTCACTAAGAATTAATGGGAATCTTTTTCCATCAGTATCATTAATATCTCTTGCTGTTATTAGTACGTTTCCGTCTGGTTGAGTTCCACCAATTTGTAGACTTAGTACACTAAACTTAATCTGATCAAAAACTCCTGGATTTTCTTCTCTTATAAGATTTACATTCTCTTGAGTAGCTATTATAACGTTACCAATACCAAATTTATCTACATATTCAACAACAGATTCTATAAATCTATTATTCATGTTACCAACAGTATCCTTAATTACATCTGTATGTTCTCTTCTATCATATCTTGGTCCACTAATATTAATATATAGTACAAAGGTTACTACTATCTCCATTACTACATCTAGAGGAACCTCTCTAAAAATTCTATTATCTTTTATTGTGACATTGTCACCAAAATAGATCTTATTTCGAATATTACTTCTTACGCCAAAAGGATTTAATAATAATGGAGATTCTGAGGGCTTATATTTAATGGTTTTCCCTTCCATATTAATTATAATCCTCGTCTGGTCTGGGTTGTTGATAGCATCCCTGGCCTGATCCCTACTAATATTTTTCTTCCTAGCTAGCTCAAAAGGTCTAATTCGAAGATTTTTTCCTTTAAAAGGAATAATAATCTTAGGTCTTAGTTCTAACGTTATAGGTCTTTCATCTAGTAGTATAACTCTTCCTGTTCTTGCTTCTTCTGCCCTTAGTCTATTAGCTAGTGCACCATCTGCAAGAATCATACGCTTGCTTATGGTATTATACACCCTCCGCCGTTCTGCCATTTTATTTTTGATTCTCTATAATATTACAAAATATTTTTTTTCTTAAGTAGTTTTTAAAAATCAATTTTAATTAAATAGTTAATTAAT
>SDBT01018181.1_pt1 | contig 11061 bp, 18 predicted proteins | sample 2277101 | NCBI WGS metagenome assembly SDBT01 (sample SAMN10404973, study PRJNA504765) | marine sediment metagenome | isolation source: marine sediment core GS10_PC15, 103 cmbsf | place: Arctic Ocean: Southern Knipovich Ridge | collected 2010 | reverse complement strand
AACCAGGCCACGTCTCCTGTGCATTTCTGCAGAAACCTAACCGCGTCAGGATGGACAGGCGGCTTGTTTTTGGCTGCATTGGCTAGACGCTTTGCTGTTCTAGCTCTGTTTAGGGCTTCCGGGGTCAACATGATTCACTCCCTGATTGTACTACCTGATCACTTGTTTTCAAACACTCGTCGCATTCACCGTTGGCATTGAGAAAGAACCATTTGCGGCATTTGACACACCGATCCACGTTCAGTTCCTCCTCAAGATCTTCCTCTTCATGAACCCTCAATCGATGAATCCTCGTGCCTAAACATACATCCTCAATCGGCGGCATTCGCCTCTTCTTTCTGTTCATCAATCAGCCTTTTGTTCTCCTCTCTAGCTCGTCTTTGACCCACCTTTTTCAAAAGAGGCGGATTACAAATTACACACTCTTTGCCGTGCAGCCTCTTTGAACGTCTTCTGTGACCATAAGGTTTCATCAGTGATCGTCGTCCTTTAGCATTGCGCATTCATCCTTGTCTAATGTCCGACATCACCATCTACGACTCGGGGAACGGTTGGATACAAAGAAAATCACAACTGTGGATCTACAAAGAAGATCCGGAGCTCTCTACCAGCGATTTCTACAGAGTCTGAGGCGTGAATGCAGTTTTGAGGCAACTGGGCGCCCCACCTTCCGCGAATGGTGTTTGGATCAGCTTCTTGTGGATCAGTGGCGCCGGCGAGCTTGCGTACCTTCGATACGGCGTCCACGCCCTTGAACCAAACGGCAACAACGTTTCCGGAGCACATGAACGACATATTGCCATCGTAAAATGACTTGCCCTCATGTTCTCTGTACAGATCCTCAAAATCCTCGTCATCAAACCACCCGATCCGGATAGCCTGAACGCTAAGACCTTGCTGTTCGATTTCACCGATAATCGCACCAATCAAATCAGCCCGAGTAGCATCAGGCTTGATCAATACAAGCGTGTCTTCCATATCGCACTCTCCTATGAATTGGGTTTAGGATCCTCGCCAAAGTAAGCCAACACCCTGTCTCTGATTGGACCTGTGCCTTTTGCAAACTCGATCATTGTGCGCAGGCGACCCGCATCCATATCGTATTTCGCTTTCACCTTCTTGAAATCAACATAGTTTTCAATCGACGTCTTTTCAGGTTCCGCAAAGATGATCTGACCCCTGGGCGACTTTGGGTCAATCGCTCCGGCTTTTTTCATCACTCTGAGTGCCGTGAACACCGATCCGTCGTTGTCAGCGCCACCGTACCAACTGGTGTACATGTCGTAGATCTCACTGTACGTCATGCTTAAAACTTGTTGCCTGAATGACCACAAGACGTCCCATAGGTTGGTAAATATGTGTCTCGGTGGATTAGCCATTCGCACAAAGAACCACTGCAGCGACTCGTCAACTCCAGAAAAGAATGTGACGCATTTAGCAGGCTTGTCATCGCGTCCCGCGCGCCCAACCTCCTGATACCACGCCTCGACCGACCCAGGCAGACCAGCGTGAACGACATGTCTCACGTCTGCCTTATCGATGCCCATGCCGAACGCGTTAGTTGCTACAACCCACTTCTTCTTGCCACTCAAAAAGTCTTCCTGAACCTTCTTGCGATCTTTCGGTCTCATGCCACCGTGGTATGAAGCGCACGAGCCTTTTTGAATCTCATTCGCCAACCTGGCAAATTTTGCCGTGTTGTCTTTTGTGCCAACATATATGATGCCAGAGCCGTCGGTTGTCAAAGCCTGTCTCATGTAGCAGGTGAAGGACATTTCTTTCGTTTTGTTGTCCTTGAACCACCGGATGTCGTACTCCAGATTCGGTCTGTCGAATCCGGTAACGATCTTGAAGCAGTCTGACATCTTGAGTTGCTCCACGATATCTTTCTGCACATCCGACGTAGCAGTAGCAGTCAACGCAACCGTAGGCACATTCAACATCTCACGGATCTCACCCAGACGTCTGTAGTCGACTCGAAAATCGTGACCCCATTTGCTAATGCAATGTGCTTCATCAATTGCGAAGAATGAGAACTTACAGTCGGCGAGAGCTTCCAGAAACCGCGGGTTCTTGAATCGCTCTGGGGCAATGTACAGAATGTCCAACTCGTTGGACTTCAACTCCTCTATGACCTCTCTGGCTTCTTGTGGACTAAGTGAACTGTTGAGAGCTCTGGCGCATATACCCTTGGCTCGCAACGCGTCCACCTGGTCCTTCATGAGAGAGATCAGAGGAGACACTACAAGGGCTGTTCCTTCGGCACAGATAGCCGGCACTTGATAACAGAGACTTTTTCCCCGCCCTGTTGGCATGACTACAAGAGAGTCCTTGCCTTGTGCAAGATGCTTCAATACCTCCAACTGCCCCTGTCGAAAGGTTTCATGGCCAAAGGATTCCTTGAGAATCCTATTCGCCTTCTTCTTGCTGAATAACGGCATTTTGCTCCCATCAAAAAAAGGACGCCTCAGAGGAGTTAAGGCGCCCTTAGAAAAGAGTGTGAAGAGAACCCTATGTTACTGACGTCAGTGGTCGTGTCAACTCGAAAGGTCTTCTTTCCCTCTAATTGCTTTGACCTTTGGAAACCGCGGCACTCCACGTTTGGTCTTCTCCTGGAACACAACGGTTGCTAACTCACCGATGTATTCGTCAGCTCTACCCCACATTGCGCGCAGAAGCTCCTCAGAGCCATTGAGAGGCGCTTTGAACTCCTCTTCACCGCCAGGGGTCACACGCAGCACAAACGTCTGCAGAAGCCCTTCTTTGTCCGTTCCAGGCGTGCCGGTCTCACAGTCGGCAATCTCGAACTCTTCGTCTTGAAAACTCTTCAGCTTGAGCAGTTGCACAGACCGCTTGTGTTCGTACGGCATGTTGAGCTTACGAACCATCACACCTTCGTATCCCTGCTTTTCATACATAGCAAGGTGCTCTTCGATTGAATAGACACCATTTTCATACTCGTCGAAATTAGTGTCCACAACCTGCACGCACGTGAGCTTCGCCCCCTCGATTCTCGCAAAGTGCTTAGTCACACGAGTGACGAACTCTTGGCCGTCAACGATGTCGTACACATGGTACTCCATAGTCTCGTGCTCTTCATGTAGCTTATTGCCACCTCGACGACAAATCGACATGATCTTCTCGAAATCCATGCCGTGCACATAGAGCTCTCCATCGAACGGCACACCTTCTTTCAACAAAGGCTCGAGGGCAGCCACAATGTGCGGTACGCTCTCGATTACCTTCCCGCCGCGAGACATGAGAACCACCTCGCCGTTCTCTTTGGAGGCAATACAACGCATCCCATCGAGCTTGGGCTGAAGGGCTATCTCCTCACCATGTTTGAGGTGCTTCTCCTTCTTTTCATCGTACTTGTGGGCGAGCATTGGTTTGCTCTGCGCCTTGGCGGCTTTTTCGGCCTCAGCGATCGTCTCGCGGTAGTACCGGTCGAACTGTTTCTTCCACCGCGCTTGGGCTTGTAGGCGAGCCTGCTCGATCGGCGTGGTCGCGTTGGACTGACCGAGGTTCTTGCCCTTGTCGACAACCTCTTTATCGATCACAAGCTTGCCGTCCTTCTGTCCGTGCTCCATGACCAAGACACCAGTGTCACCTCGCTTCTTGACCTCAATGGACCACTGCAGCACCTGACCACGACCGCCGATCTTGTAGAGTGTAGGGTGACTCATTCGACCTCCGGAAGTATCGTTTTCAGCATGTCCCAGAACTTGGTAGACCGAGCGATGTCCACGGCGTTCACAGGACCATTGCACTTGTCGAACTCACCCTGAGCAAGCAACACGGACGCGCATGCTGTCGGGAAGGCTGTGGCGCGCTGCATGGCGCTGAAGCCGTCCTCTGGCTCTACGCGAGCCGTGTAAACGAGACTTTCGTTGACTTCGACACCGAGGAAAACAACGTCATCGCTGAACTTCTTGCTCTCTGCGTGGCGTACAATCCAATTCGCCATGTCTGCGCGAGCTTCCACGTCGTCTGGAGCATCGCTGTATCGATCCCAAGCTTCTTGCACCATCTCCCAATGACCCGGATGGCGCAGAGTCTGGTATCGACAATTCTCAAGACCAAGCTCATTCATCGTTTTCAGGAACTTCCAGGTTGCTCCACCTGAACTGTTGCCGGTCTCCAACTCAATACCGTCGTGATAGATGGTTCTATTGTCACCCATCGGTTCGATGTTGCAGATATGCCCATCGCGAAGCGCTTCGCAACTGTCGACATAGTTATTCACCAAACCTTCAGGCGAAAATACAATCTGGTATCCAAACCGGCTGTACGCCTTCTTCGGCAAACCGCCGCACAGGACAGTCATGGTTCTGGGGCTATGAATATCCTTCAAGCTCTTGAAACCAAGATACTCGATCAAACCGGGGGCGAGACCAAGGTCTGTGGCAACAACAACCTGCTTACTGAAAGCAAGTTGAGTCAGAAACCTGTTAGACTTCACGTGACTACCGAGGTCAGCCCAACGGTGGCCTGCTTTGATGCAGATCTCGCCATAAAAGATGTTGCATTCATACGGCAGACAGCTGACCACGAGATCCCAGTCGTGCTTCTTGAAGGCGTCTTCTACGTCGTCTTGTGTGTGATCGAGCCTTTCGTCGATCAAACCCACTGAGCCAAAACCAAGACCAACGTTCAGCTTCTCGAACGCGTGCTGAAGAGCCAGACCTTGCCTTCCTTGGCTGCCGAGAATCAGAACCTTCACACAGTCACCTCGGCTTCTGCGGGTGAACATGACTCGCAGACGAGACCCTTCTCGCCTGACACACGTCTGGCGCCCGGTCCGCGGCAGCTGACGCACTGGAACAAATTGAGGTCATACAGTCTGTCGTACAACCGCGTGGCCACACCCTTGTCCGCCCTACTCCGTCGAAACCGCTTCTCGTACAGCTGAAAACGCAGCTTATCCATCATCTCACAAGAGATGGAGTCGATGATCAAGACCTGATTCTTGAGCTCGAATCCCTCATCGTGGCTCACGATATCTCCGTAGATCATCGCCCATCCGAGCCAATCTGCTTCAGCCTTGCTGAGCTTTATCTCCATGTTACCTCCTTTAAAAGCCTGCACCATCATACTGTCCAACCGGCTTAGCGCATTAAAAAACCCACGCTGGACGATGCAGACCAGCGCGGGTTAAACGAAAGGAGAAAAAAATGAACTACTTTTGCCCCAACATCTGTTTAAGTATCTCGGCGTTCACGCGATCGACGAAACCAGGCCAAAGGTAAATGATCATGGCCGCGACTATCCAGATAGCTAATCCTACCATAAATGTCGTGGCGATTCTCACGGAAAGTCTGGTGAGCAATCAGCGCAGACACAGAAGCCTTCTGCGCACCTCCAGCCGTCCAGCTTCTCTCCGTGGTATGGGCTGCGGTAGCAAATGTCACACGACTTGAGATCGAACGACAACACCCGCTCCGGCTCGGTCTTGGTACGTCGAAGAGTCGCGGTCAACAACATGACTCCGAGAATGACGAACACCAGAAGCACAGTCATGACGATCGTGTCGTGTGTGAGCGCCATCTCCATCAGTTCGTGCATGAAGGCACTCATTAAACCGCTGCTCGCTGTTTGCGCGCATGATCGTGCGCGTCGTACTCAAAGATCTCACACGCTTGTTTCCACCGCTTCGCGTCATGTGAATCGATCAGCACAATCGGGTTGCACGAAGTTCCGATCAGAAATCCACCAAGATCAATCACAGCGCGCATCGCCGTCCTGCCCTGTAATACTCCTTCAATGAGTATATCCTCATCAACGTTCATGGCAATGTCTACCGCCGTCGCTGCAAGGAATCCACCATTCTCAACCGACGAAAACTGCGTGATAGCCCACGTCTGAAACAGAGCTATGAAGTTGGCTTTGTGTTGTGTCATTTCTTTCTCTTTTTTTCTTTTTCGGTTTGAAAAACAGGGCGCCGGTGTGCTCGTTCCGACGCCCTGCTCGTACAGTGTGGGATTCGAATCTAAAATCAGCAAGCTGTACGCTTGCTCAGCGCTCGTCGACCGCTTCGGTGATCTCGTCGTCCGTCGGCATGTTCTCGGGACCGCGACTTTTGCGCCGCCTGTGTGCTAACGCTGCGAATCCGAGTCCAATTCCCATCATCGCCACGGTAGCCGGTTCCGGTGTGACTACGATGGGGAAACCATCAGCGTCGTGGGAGAACGGTGCAAACTTGTAGTTGATATGGTTCCCGGCGGTGACGTGATTATACAGATCGAAATGGAGCGACAGACCGTCCAGTCCGTCACCGTAGATCCCGAGGTCGTACACATTGATCTGTCCATCACTCGACGGAAATGAACCCGGAAACGGGGTCACGTAGTCGCCCACTGGTGAATCGGACAGACTAAAATCGCCGAGGTCGAACTCCTGCCAGATCGTGTCGTCGCCATAAATATCGTGCGTGGGAAGTGAAGACCCGTCTCCCAAGAGTGGCGCACTACCGTCTGTCACCGTCTGAATCCAGGTGCCCGTGCCGGTCGGAGTTGACGGGTCTGTGACACCGCCGAATCCTTCGGTTGTAGTCGGCGCAAGAGTGAACGACGGACTGTAGATAGAGTCGTACGCGATCGACAGGTGCACATCCTCGATTGTGCCGAAACTGGTGTCGCCGATCGTCCACAGAGAAAAGCTGTCGCCGTACATATCCCAGGATTCCGTGGTCTCGTTGTACGTGCCTCCCTCGATATAGAGTTGAAGGATCGGAGTAGCCTGGACGGAGCCGAATGAAAGAACCGCGATTGCCGCGGCGAGTAGAAGAGGTCGCATGTGTTACCTCGTTGTAAAAGGAGGGTGGAAAGGAGGGACGGACAGTTACCTGCCATTATACAAGATTCGTGCCGGAAGATGGTTGCTGCAGTTTCCCTTGTGGATCATGCGAATTTGCTGCAGACCCATCTTGGATTCAGGAAACACCTTGTACTCAATGTATTCACAGCCGTCAATTTTTTTGACAGTATGTTTGGCGCGAACGGTAGGCGATTCATCGGACTGAAGAACGATCCTGCCGCAGCTGCCAGTCGCCAAGATTGCCGCCACCAACAACACAAACGCCGATAGAGCTACAACGTGTCTCATGATTCAGCTCTCCGTATGAGTTCTTCGATTGCAATAACCCGTTTGTTGTAGCCCTCCACCGCGCCAACGTGCTTGCCGTCCATACTCATTGCCTGGTGTCGACAGGGACCGAGTTCGCACAGCTTGCCCACCGGTATGAACTGGCGCACGACGCCAATCGGCCGGCCGTCCCACATTACCGTGAACTTGCGGCTGTGACTCTCCGTCTTCATGTCGAACCGCCCGCGCCAAGTCGGATGGTGACGAATGAACATGTGAACGGTCATCTGTCTTGAGCTGACTCGTGGTGCCATAGAAACCTCCGAACATAAAAACGGCCAGAGTGCATGTACCCTCAGCACCCTGGCCTAATTTTGAGATAGTAGGTAAATTGATTTTCGGTCAATGCCTTGTGACTCGTATCGAATACACACTCTCGAACAACGTTTAAGCTGGCTAGTGAGATCTAAGAAACATCCAGTCCTACCATTGGACGACTCAGCCGCATGGAGGCTGAGGCGAGATTTGAACTCACATTGGAGTTTGGAAAAACCAGCGATTGAGATCAAGAGGTCGATACATTTGAAAAGTCTCGAGGAACAGTCTAAGTCTCATTCCTCTCAACTACTTTGCAGTAGCGCGTCTGCCAGTTCCGCCACCTCTACATAGGCGACGAGAAGTTCCCATAGGGCTCGCCGCAGTTCAGTGTGTGGTGTAGAGGGCAGGATTCGAACCTGCAAGAGAGGGGGTTGATTCTCAGTCTGAGTCTCAGTCTACCTCGTAATAGTAGTTCTCTTGGTTAACCCTGCTCCGACTCGCTTCCGAACAGGAAGTTGGACACCTTGTTGCCGATGTTCTGGTCGATCACTCGACTCGAGTTGGCTTCCTGGAGCGCGACCTTCACGGCGTCGTGGAGCTGACGAACGCGACGAGAGATCTTCTGCTTGCGGCCGGCCTCCATGGCGCCAGACAACCTCGTGGTCGTCCAGTGACCGATCGGGATGTCCTTGGAAATGAGCTGGGACTGCTCTTTGTGTTCTTTCGTCGCCTCCGCCAACCGAATAACGGTGGGCTCCTTGGACATGCGGACGGTCTCCACCTCTTCCGAACGACTGATGGCACCCTCCCTGTTGATCCAGTTCTCGGCAGGGTCGAGCGACGGCAGGTTGCCAACGAGCGTGCCCATGTCCTCGAGCCTTTTGTTGAGCCAGAGGAGATAGGTGGCCGGCACGGCGTTGAGAATGGTCTTCTCACCGACGATGACATCCGCCTTGGCTTCGCAGTTGCCGTAGTCTCGAACGGCCGTGATGTCGAGGATCTCGACCAGGGAGTCGGTGATCTCGCTGAGCTTGTCCTCGACCGTCATCTGGACTTCCTGACGCTCGTCGGGAAACTTGACGCCGTCGTGGTCGATGGGGCGGAAGGTCTTGCGGATCCCATTGAACAGCGCGCCCTTCTGGGCAGCCTTGTTGAAATCCTTCACCAGGGCATCGTAACGGCTCTTTGCGCCCGAATGAAGCGCCAGAACCTGACTGAGAAGCTTCGGCATTAGTCTCTCCTGTTGAGATTGAGTTTGAAACGGTGAACTTGAAACCCCAGTATAGGGGTCTACGATTTTTTGTCTACGTTCTTTTTCGCATAATCAACAACGGGCTTGTTGACGTAGTCGATCACGTAATTGGTGAGTAGTCGAGACAACCCTTTGTAGAGTAAAACCACTGGCCACACTAGACCGGCACCGAAACCAGTAATCAAATCCGGAAAATCTGGTTCTGTTTGAAAGCTGTCGGGATCCCTGACGTAAACTGAAGCAACGTGCAAGAACGTGCGCCAGAAGCCGTATGCGTACGTGGGTGCGAAGAATGTCAGCGTACAGTACCACGGATTCGCCATAGCCCACTCTTGTATCCTTTGATCGGACGCAAGATAGCCGATTGTGATCAACATGAGTGCGGTGCAAATCGTCTTCATGACATCTTCTTTCTCGCTTCTCTGCGCTTCGCCGTCCAAGCCGTCATGTGGTGTCCCAGCGCGATGAGCGTCGTACCAACAACGTATCGTCCGACGTAGTAACACGGCACAGTCGCAGGCCAAAAGACTCCCAGAAATAAACTACCGACGCAGAACTCACTCCATTGCTTTTTCGGCAGATCGGCTGTCACGCCGGCGTAGAACTCCATGCCGACAAACGCGGCGATGATCACGTGCGCACAGATGTACTCAAAGATGATCAGATTGGTCGGCTGCGACATGACGACAGACCGAGCGGTCGGGTCAAACGCGGCGTAGCCTATTCCAGCAAGCAGGATACCGATAGCGAACTTCATGCGGTATTCTCTTTCGCATCACGCTTGGCGCGCACCTGCTGAAAACGACTCTCGGACAATTTGCCAGCCATGCTGTATATACCCATGAGCGGCTTAACGATCGACCAGTGAATCGGCCAACCAATGGCGGCCATGGTACCCGCAATACCATCGGGGTCGGCTACGAAACTGCCGCGACCGTAATGCGCCCGTATCTTGGCCGCAACATCGATGCCGTTCAGGAAGCCGATCACAACGTACGCGATGGAGGCTTCGACGATCACCAACCACTGAGGTTGGTGCATGAAGGCTTCGCGGACGTGTTCGTTGAATAAACCGAATCCGATGGCTGTCAGGACGGCGGGTGTGATCCACTTATTCATTGTACTCTCCTGTGTTGTGGGTTTGAGTATCAAGTGTTTTCCACACTTTCTACAATAATGTGTTTTGTCATTGTTAGACTGGCGAGACTTCGCAAGCTCACCACTGCACATCGGGCATTTGTCATCAGTCCAAGACTGATCGCAACCGCCGCACTTGCCCTCAACCAATGCGCGGTCGATACAGAGTGGACATTTCTCAAGACTCATTTGAACAGTTACTCGATTGCGTCTAATAGTAGATATTTGGAAGATTGGATGCAACGTTGCATTCATCACTCACTGGAATCTGCCTTTCGATCGTGATCGGTGTAGCTCGGAAGCCCGTGGGTCTCGAGGTCGCGGATTGCAATGGCGGCGATCTTGCGCACACAATGCATCGCGTATTTATCACCGGCCTGCATGGTCCAGTCGTGGCGAGCGTTCACAATGTAGTGCTCCAGCATTATGAAGCTTGCACCGACAGACAGCGGGTTCTTGTCGATCGTGTTGCCCGCATCGCTGCCGGCGCAGCGATCAGGACCCAGATTGTCTTGGTAGGTTCGCTCGCCATCAACGGCCATCGCAACGTGCTCGAAAGTACACCGTCCGATAGGATCATCTACCACGCCTTCGGGCTGCCGAAACATGATGCCAAACTTCTTCATCCCGAACATCGCCAGGTGGGCGATCTCAAACATCATCCGTCGGATCACCTTGACATCTCGCTTGTAGCGACAGTTGCCCAGCATCTCAATGAGATGTTCGAGGTCCGCGATCAGCGTGGGCGCGTCTTCCGGATCCAAAATGTCCGGTAGAACCATGTTCTCGATCGACTGGTAGGCTTCGGTTCTAATCTGTGACGTCATGGTATCCCGCGTCTCCTTTTCCAATGAAATACTTTTCGATCAGTTCATCAAGGCTGTCGGCTGCATCGATAGGTGAATTGTACAGAATGTTGGCGCCACATAAAGCATGAGCCTCGTTAAAACCGATACCCCAGGCTGCGACGATGGCTTCGTATTCGTCGTAATGTAATCCACGGAGGTCGGTGTATACCAACCCAGCGTGACCGTGGCCTGGTGAGACTTCTAACTTGAGATCCTCAAACACTAGAGTTGACCAACCGCCAATACAAGCCCTCGTGCCGCATTCATGGACGTCACCACATCGAGAGCCGTGAGACCAGTGTTTCATGTCGAATTTCTCTGGCGGCAGATTCCGCAACAGTTCAGACAGACGACGAAGATTGAACATTTGATGCGTATTCACAGCTACTCCTGAATGAAGTACTTTTCAACCAACGCGTCTAT
>SDBT01018180.1_pt1 | contig 11061 bp, 30 predicted proteins | sample 2277101 | NCBI WGS metagenome assembly SDBT01 (sample SAMN10404973, study PRJNA504765) | marine sediment metagenome | isolation source: marine sediment core GS10_PC15, 103 cmbsf | place: Arctic Ocean: Southern Knipovich Ridge | collected 2010 | reverse complement strand
ATCACTTGAATAGCTTCGGCCCCCGTGGCCGGCAGTGGCTCAACGACGTCGTAAGCCTCTACGCTGCCGAACGGCTCCGCGTCTACGATTATCGCTGGGTGTTGTACTCCGTGTCGCTGAAGGGCCTGTAGGTATGGCTGGAGCCACTTGGCTGGTTCCCCCTCCGAGTCCTTCAGGTCCGGGTCCGCTATCCTGTACGTCTCCGGTGTATACCCCTCCCGCTCCTTCCACTGGTCGAGGTCCCTTAGTACCTTGGCTTGATCCGGTGTCGGTATCGGGGTTGATCGCTCGATTATCACCACGATCGTCCGTGGGCCCGGCGGCGGCGTAGGGTCCGGATCGGGGTCCGGGTCCGGATCAGGTTCGGGATCAGGCCGCGGATCGTCGCCCCCTACGTCGATGGCGGCAACGATGATAATGGGCTTCTGGCTTGTACTGATGGCCAATACCAAAGCATGTGGACCGTTTTTGGCTGCCTCGAATTCTATGAATAGCCCGCCAGTCTTGCCGTGCTTGAGTTCCACAAAACAACTCGCAGGCTCGCCACGTATCGCAACCCGCGGCAAATCTTCCGCCGCTAGGCCAGTGATCTTGAAGTTTACCGGCCAGCCGGATACGACTGTTCCGCTTGGCGGTTCGATCGTCACTTCCCCCCAAGCTAACTGAACACAAAACAGTGCCAGTATAAAGGGCACTATCGCCCAGAATAGCCATCGTTGGGTTCGTTCACGCATGAGCGGGGTCCTTGTATCTAAGGGCAACTACGGCTCCCACTCGCCTGTTTCCAATTCGTCGGCGAGCTTCCGTAATCGTGCGATGATCGCATCGTTGACTTTTGGCTGTGGCTTCGTGGCCAGGAAATCAGCAGCTTGCCATAGCTCATCGAGTCCATCGAAACACTGACGACCTTGCAGATGCGCCAAAATTGACAGCAACAACCCGCCGCCATTCGTAGTCTGGCACTTCTTTGCCTGCTTGCATACTAGATCACACAATGCTCTGCTGAACAGTTCGTCATCGCTCATCGTCGGCGGGTCAACTGGTCCGTCACCTGGTAGCATGGGTTGGCTCCTTTGGTTTCTCTGCGGCTTCGCGTGTCTCAAATTCTTCTCGCGTGCAAGGCACTTCGCCGCTCACGGCACAACAGCGACAAAAAGCCGCCCACTTTTCCAATGTTAGTTGTTCAGCTCGCAACCAGTAGAGTTCTTCCACCAGGCCAATCCAATCTGCGTTGTTTCTCAATGGACCCGCCTCGCATTGGTAGTCGCACTCTAAGATTTTTGCTATTTTGTCTCGGTTACTCATCGTCTCAATCTCCCTTTCAACCAGTTACGCCGCGGCTGTGGTATCGAACAGGCCCCGCCCGCGCACGATCCCCGGCCTGTCAAGGATGTTTTTCCCGGGTTAGGCGGGGGGTTCCTTGGCTTTCTCTGCGGCTTCGCGGGTGCTAAATAATTCGGCCAGCGGAATCGGCGTCTCCCGGTAGCCATCTCCATGAACAACGCAATAGAGGTATGCGCCATCTGCACACACAGCCTTAACTTGATGCTTCCGCACCGACTCACATTCAGGTGCTATATTTGGCCACTTTCTCCACACCTCATCCTCAGGTACCACCGACACGCCGTCTGCCGTCTTCGGCAGCTTGGCGTCTGTTGCTTCCAGCGTTTCCGACCTGTCGGCAATACGCTCGAAGTCAGACGAAGCGCCCGAAATCGGCCGTCCATCATTTGCAAACTCGCGAAGAAGTTCAACGTCAGTCTGCATGGGTTGACTCCTTGTCGCGATATTGAACTATCCGGTATTTCCGGAGAGTTGCCTACCGGGCTCCCTACGTTACTGCAAAGGCGCCCGACACGTCGAGGCCCACATCCCAAGCTGCTTGTCTGTGGATTGTCTGACTCTCTTTACGGCTGCCCGACGTGCCTTTTTGGCTTGCTTCCTCGTCAGTTCACCGGCGGCAATGGCCTGGCGACTGGCCTTCAGGAGTACGCCGCGGCGAACGTCGGAGTCTTCGTTCCGAGCTTCTCGCACCACGTCTTCGGGCTTCGCGTCTTGGCATTGTTCAATCAATCGCTCAATAAATTGGATCAGAATGGTTAACCACGACATAACTGTTCTCCTTTGATTGGGGGGTACGTGTTTCTACTTACATTTACGCAGAGTCCGTGGGGTTTGTCAAGAGCAGTCTGCCGCCTCGGCCATATCGTCCAACGATTGCCTGATCCGTTTCTCGGTAGCCGGCCCGCCCCAACTGGCCTCTATCGCGGCTTGGGCCTCACGTATCCGCTTTGGTGTTAGAATACTTGACGCATCACGCCGGCGGTGCAACGCTGCAATGTGCTTCTCTCCTGCGATCTGGGTGATGAGCTTCACCACACGCCGTGCGACTTCCTCGGGCTCCATGCCGAGGTCCAACATTTTGCGGATGCCGGCCGTTAACTGTTCGTCGATCAGCTTACGGTCTTGGAGTTTCTTCGCCATCTGTGCCCTCGCTTTCACTTCCGCTTCGCTCCCCGCAGTAAATTCCTCCGAGCTATCCGATCTTCGTGTCTCCGTCGCCGGTAGTCAATCGGTGGTGGCGGGGGCGAGGTCCACTTGGGCTCCAGCCGGTCGGCCGGTATGACTGGTTCGCCGGTAACGTCCACGTACGTCTTGGCAGTCGCGTCTTCAGTCCAGATAATCCAGATGCCTCGATGTACCGTGATCATGGATCGCCCTTATCGCAGGCAAACTCCACGCACACCTGTGGCCGATCCATCTCATGGATTGCACACCGCAAGTCGTCCGTCAGAAACACGCATGGGTAATCTTCTGCGATATCCGCAAACTCCGTGCGCAGTCTGTTAACGAGGCACCATAGCCACTCCGGCGCCTCCTCGCCGGGGATCAGAGGCGGAATCAAACCAATCTCAATACAACACCCGCCGCACTGGCGGCAAGCACTATCCTGTTGCGTTGTCGGTGTCGCCGTCGTCATCGGATTCCTCCCGCCGCTTCTTTGCATTTTCTCGCCAGATCATCGAACACAACCGGATCGTACTTTTTGCCGGCAAGGGCGATGTGAACTCTTACTAACAGGTGTCGCAGCCGCTTAACTTCGTATTGCAGCTTCACAAACTGCTGATACTGCTCCATGTTGTACTTACTCCGACAATCGCTACATGCACCATAATCGTCAATCGGTGCACCGCAATTGCAATAGTTATGGGCCATCTACTCACCTCTCTCCGCCGCCAAGGCGGCTTCTAGGTTTCCTCAATAACCCCACCGCAAAACGGACACATCTCGGGCGTCGCGTCCTCGGCATCAGGAGCATGGGGTTCAAGTGTAATCTCGAAATCCTTACCACAGGTATCACATGAAAACTTTTGGGTTTCTCCGGGACTCATCTCACTCACCTCCTTCCGCCGCTTCGGCGGCTTCGTGTTACACAGAAAACTCGTTTCCCGGATAGACTCCCCACGTCCAATTCAATGCGACTTTAGCCACGGCAAACCATTGGTTGCCAATGTCACTTGTACATCGCACTCCGTTGTCGCATGATGCCCACCCGCCCTGCACGAACTCCGGCTGCCCGACGGCGTGTTCCGGACAGCAAAAGAATCGCATGCACGTCTCGTATTTGTGAAGTTGCACTGAGCACATGAATTGTTTATCCGGCGAGCAGAAGTCGACTAGAGTTCCGGTTTTGTACATGTCCGAAAAATCTACGACGGCTGGCCGCAGTAAATACAACGCCCGGTAGAGGGCTCGCGGCGTATCGTCGAACTCCACCCCACCACAAGAGACAGTCGCCTGCCTACGATTCCCTTGGCGGTAATCGTGCCACTTGTAGACACGACCAAACACGTCTTGCGGCTCATCGCTTCCGTGCTCGCCGTGCTCACCGTACCACGCTTTCCAGTCAAATGCGTCTGAAAACATAGATTTCAATAGAAGTAGATCATCTTTCAGAGTCGTACTCATCTACTCATCTCCTTCCGCCGCTTTGGCGGCTTGCTTGTTCTTAGCTCCGATGTTGTCAATAAGCTCGCCAATACCCCATTTTTTGAATAGATTGGTGAAGCCGATTGCCGGAACCTCCTCGATTGCATCAAATTCCCAACCTTGTTGCTGGCATACGTCCCGCACAATCTGGGCAGAGGTTGCTCGTACATACCATTTTCGCTCACCCCGCGTTGCAACTACCGTGTTCATCTAATCACCTCCTCCCGCCACTTTACATCGTTGCCAAATCCATGCTAACCCACCGGTATCATCATCTGCTACTTGCTCTTCACCACACGCCACTGCTTCAATCTCAGTCAGCGTCTGCCGCAGCCGTTCCACCCGCTCCTCAAGTTCTCTCCTACGAGCCCATGACCGTTGTAGCCTTGCAAATAATTGTTCAGGGCTTTGGTTATTCCTCGACACTTTTTTCCTGCCGCTCACCGCTCACCTCCCTTCGCCGCGTCGGCGGCTTTGCGTTTTAATTTACAACCGTCTATACATTCCCAGCGATGGGGATTGGTTAGGTGCGGGTGGGTGATAGAAGCAATATTACAGCTATAACCGAGACCGTTATCATGTAGTTTCCCACGTAACGCTTCACCGTTGGGGTGGTCGAACACCTCCTCTTCGATTAAGTAAAGAATTTCCTCATTCAGACGATAAATACGAGCCATCACCCGAACCAATTTTCCATCAGTCATCTACTCACCTCCCTTCGCCGGTTGGGCGGCTTTCACTGGAACCACGACGACTAACAATCTCGCGTACTCATGCCACTGCTTAGACACCACCAACATCTGTACTTGGCAGTCATCATGCCAAAGCACTTTCGTGAGCGCATCGAAAACTGAGCGTGTCAATTTATCCACGTCGCCGCTGCGGGTTTTTGTGAGCGGAAACGGCGGGGCAGAATCTTTGAGTTTCGTTGCGTTGCGGCCGGTGCCGAAGTGCGCCTTGGGTCGGACCATGCCAAACTCAAGCGTTACTGCGACGGCCCCCGACAACAACGGACCGTCGTATACCTGCCGTGCTCGATGTGCGACGAGTTGCCGCCAGTATTGCAGCTTCTGTGGATTGGCCGGTACGACGACCGGGTGCGCATATGGACGTGGAACAAACGCCTTCATGCTGCCTTGCGTGGCTGCCTGGCCGACTACCTCAAAGGTGATTGGCTCTTGTTCGCTCATCTTCTCAGCCTCTCTACCTCATTGATAATCTCCTGAAACAAGGAGACAACAGCATCGTCACCGTATTCGCCAACCTCATCCCTTGCCGCAAAAGCAACGTGCGGATACTGGCCGTTAGGCCAATCGGGTTTCGCCTGTTCGGAAGCATCCTGCACTTTTTTGACAAGTGCTTGAAGCCAATCTGGTATCTGAACTTGCTTGCTCATGGTTTATTCCTTTCGCGTTCGGTCTGATCGAATACTTCCTTCAGCGTCGCGATCATGGCAGTAATCGCAACCGAACGAGTCACCATCCGACCGCCCATTGCCTTCATACCTCGTCGCCAGTTATCTAGGACTAATAACTCGTCTTCATTAAGGCGAACACGCACAATGGTCTTTACTTTACTCATCACTTTTCCTTTCCCTCGATTGGCAAGACGACTCGCTATATGGACTGGGTCAATCGGGTCCATGCCCGCAGGTGAATACAACTTGCCTCGCGTCTTCGTGCCGTTGAGAAAAGCTCGCACCTCAGCGTCGTTGGAAAGTATGGGGTGTTCGCTCATCCCAAAGCCTCCTTGATTTGCGGGCGACAATGCTTGTGGTATTTGGTAAATTCCTTTCCCATCGCAACATAGCAATCTACTGATATCGGCAAGGCAATTTGCTGCACAACACCACACCGTGTACACTCCATTGCATACGCTAAGTCGCCTTGCGTTGCATCATGGCTAACTATCCAGTCGGTGGCAATCATGGATTTGCCTCCTTGAATTGTCTGACGTAAACCATAACCTCTTCCTCTGTAATCGCCTCGGGCTGCCGGCCGCGCAGCAGGTTGACTTTGACTCGATCGTAGTACCCTCTGTCCATGAGGTATTTCAAGGCCAACTGCCGGGCGATAGGCCACACTGACAAATCGTCCACCTCGTCATGGTGAGTGAGGCACAATCTCAGCCAGGCCGCCGGCACCTTGAACGCTTTCTGCCTGAAAACACCCCGTGGTATCTCGTGAGTGTGCAACGCATATGGTGATTCAACGTGAAACGCTCGACACGCGAAACAAAACCAGTGCTCATACTCCCACTGCTCGCGGGTTATATGTTCGTTACTCACCGTTCGTCTCTTTCTGCCGCGCGTCGGCATTATCTTTGCAGAGTTCACATAACGGCTTGCTATACGATCCACCCCATCCGCTTGCTTGTGCTGCGGACCATGCTTCGCGTTTCGTTACCGGCATGCGGCTTGTTTCTGGAGTGTACTCAGTTACAGCCTCTTCCATTAAACATTTGCTGCACTCTATCCAGTACTCGACTGTTATGTGCTTATTCATTTTCACCTCCCTCCGCCTGCTCGACGGCTTCCTTCGCCAGCACCGCGTTGCGTAGTGCCTCGGCCAAGTCCTTGCCCTCGAACTGTCGTGGCCAATCAAGCCAATCCGCAGCTATCGCAACCCGAGCGCGTGGCGGCCCGTCCACGCCGTACGGGTCGTTGGCCAAAAGGGTAAGGTAATGTTCACCATCCGTTGGCCGTAGCGTGTCAATGTCGTCGAGGATGGCTTGCTTTTGTATTAGACTATTGGCGATACACCGGAGACGCGTGGCTGTTGCCGGTAGTTCGTCTCTGTCCGCTGTGTGTGCCTCGTCCCTGAGAAATTCCACGTCGTTCATGCCTTATTCTCCTTTCTCTATAGTTCTGGCAACGCATCAACCTCGTCCTCGGTCATATCTTGTCGCCCAATCATTAGTGCTATCTGGTCGCCGCTCTTTTCTTCAAGAAGTTGTTCAAGTGCAACTTGCACGTAAGCCTTGATATTTTCAACGCTCAGGGAAAGGTTCTTCGCCGACCCGATTAGCTGCCATGGGCCGCTGTCGTCATCAATGAAGAATTGAGGCGTCGCCTCTTGTTTTGTATTGTCTTTCACCGTGTCCGCTCTCCTTTCGCCGCTTGGGCGATTATGCATTATCTTGTCTGCGATGTGAGACTGTGACGTCTCATCCAGGAAGCCGTCGGCAGCTTCGTGTCCCAGCTTGAGCCACTCTTGATCTTTCTGTAGTCGCTCAATCTCAGCCGCTTCGGCTTTCTTTGGTTGCCCACCACATACACTACGGTCTGCGTTGCACCCGGAACACGGTGAACGTCCCTGGTTAATCTCACTCCATATTAACGGTCCCGCGATGCGATTGTTCATCGTACATGCTGGAGGTACATAACCTTGCTCGATCATCATTTGCTTGCCTATTGGTCCCTCAAACATCTACTCACCTCCTTTCGCCGCCTCGGCAGCGGCTATGTAATTGTCATACATCATGCTTTTGTGGCAAAACTCTGCCAGCCAACCGGGTGCGTTACGCGACGAGCGACAGGCAAACCACTCCCCTAGTGTTTTCGCTTTTGCAAGAGAACTAAACCGGAACACAGCGGATGGTGGCCCATAGAATAACAAACGGTAGACAACACCTTCGGCGTCAATGCGTGCTAGGTCACCAACACCCACACCGCCCACGTCTATTAGAGGCAGTGGATATCTAGAGTTTAATCGCTGCCACATCACTCACCTCCTTCCGCCGCGCCTGCGGCTACGATATGGTTTTGACCATCCACTGCATGCACTCGTACGTCACCGTTGCCATCACGATAATAATCTGGCGGGCCAGATCGTATCCCAATAGGTCGTGGCTCGTCGTTCGTCCACTCAATGTAACGTTTACCTTTAATGATCAAATGTCTCACCACTCACTCTCCTTCCGCCGCTTGGACAGCGTCCAAAAAAGCCGCCGTCTCTCGACACTTGCAACACGTCACGTCGGCCGGGGCACCGACAGGATCGAAGTTCTTTTGATTCCATGAATGGTAGTAATCGCGTATAAAATTGCACGCTGTTGCCCTGAAATATAGACACGCGAGACCAAGGCATGCCTCCCGCCGTTTGGTTACCCAATGTACAACGGCAGTATTTGGATTATCGTACGTCGGCATGTTTCACTTACCTCCTTCCCGCCGCAAGGGCGGAGTCAATGTTTTGCGGCGGTCGGGAACATCAAGAAAGAACGTCGTACCTTGTAGAAGCCGGCTGCCGATGCGCTTGTCATAAAGAGCCCGGATTGTATCAGGCGGATGGTTGCTGACATAGATCGTCGGCAGGTTTCCACAGCCCTCTCGCCAGTCAGCGAATGTCTTGACGGCTTGGTAGTCTAGCTCGTTGACGCGCTCACGTGAGCCGAGTTCGTCGAGCACTGCCAAGTCTGGGGTTTTCAGTCGGTCCCACATTGGCTCGCCGCCGCGTTTTCCCATGATCTTGTCGCATGTTTCGGGCACTGTCGCGTAACGACCAAACACGGCGATATCACAGAAACAAAGAGCGCCAAACGTTTTGCCACTACCGACTCCTCCGTGCAAGTAGAGCGGCCACGGCAATTCCCCCATTGCCAATTGCCGAAATAACTCCGGCAGACCAGGCGACAGGCCCGACCATTGCCGAACAACCTTTGGTAGGCAAATGCTGCCATCGAGTGGTCGTTTCGACATCCATAACGACAGCCTCGCCGGTCGTTTCGGCTGGCAGGCAAACGCCCGCTCAGTGAATTCGACCGCTGACGCCCATTGGTCCTTGGTTGGGTCCACTTGTGTTTCCTTTCTCTTCCCATTCTTTGGGATCGTCGTCATACCGGCTCTCATTGAGCCACGTCGCGGGGTGTGGACAGAATTGGCCAGACTGGCCTTTGTACGAAACTGCAAATGCCTTTGTATTTTTCAGTAGCCGGTCCCGTGAGATTTTGCCGCCCTGGACCACGGCTTGCCATTTCTTCGCCGCGGCACCTTTGCCTACCTTTCGGGGGTATACTGCCCACCATTCCTCGAAAGCTTTTGAGTATGGAGATTTCGAGGGGACGCCATCACCGTCAGGTGATGTTTCTTCTTTCGGAGATGGATCTGAAGATGCACTTGGAAGTGGAGATGGAAGTGGAGATGGAGTGTTCGTGTTTGGTTGGGGGTTTGGTTCGCGTTTGGTTGCCCCTTTGGTTCGCGTTTGGTTCGATTTTCGCCGTGATTCGCCCGATTTTATCCCCCCTAGTCGGCTCTTTTCAACCCATTCTTCCCTATCTGCCTTAATACTAAGCAATCTAGGGTTTGCTACTCGTCCAGATAGACTAGGGTGTGGCGGGAAGCAATCACGAAGCACTTGTGAACCATTTGCCAACCACCCTTCGCCGAGTCCAGACAAGGCTCCAAGGGTCTCCCGATCGTCTGGAAGAGAACACGTTGGATCGGCCCATTGATGGCAAAGCAAGTCGATATACCCACCACGTTGGGCTGGTGTCATCATAGCCCTACGTGTAGATCCGAGCCAGTCCGAATAGTAGAACTGGAAGTAGGGCTCTTTGGCCATCCATCGGTCTCCAATCAAACAAAAGCCCCCCCGGCTGGATCACTCAGGCGGCATGATAATGCCGGTAGAGCACCGGGGAGGCGAGGCGGTTTTTATATCCTGGATGATTCATATCGGCAATCTACTCTTCTCCACTTTTGATGTTAAGGGCAGGTTTCGGATTTCGTTTCCCTCGTCCAATATCGAAAAAGTCAAAGTCGGAGACCCCCGCGTACTGTAATGGCCATAGGTATCGCCAGTTGTTCTGGACGCAAAAGTCCATTTCCTGCTCAGCAAACCACAGCGCCTTCGCAACACTACCACCACACCACTTGGCTAGATCCCGGAGTTGTGTCGCTACCTGCTCGCCGGTGCCAGCTCCATAGCAAGTAGCACCCCACAACAGGTTTGTACGCTCCCTGGTTGTCAGGTGTGGCCAGTATTCGTTGCAGGCGTCAATGCATTGTTGGCACATTGGGTTTCCTTATCCTAGACAATGGTCGTAGGTTTCGCGGTCGGACAAATAGATGTGTCGGCTGGCGAGGGGACGAGGCTTCCGCCCGTAGACCCGCTCACGAAAGCTCTTGTCGGCGCCGCACACCGGACACTCACCCCGATAAATGCGATACCAATGCTGACGTATCAGCTTGCGTTTTCTCATGCCATGCCTCCGCAGTACGGGCAGGCTGGTGGTTTGTCAGTCATGCCAAATCCTTCTCTTCTGCGAGCCACTGGGGCAAACGGACAGCGCGCAACCCTTCACCCACGCGCACTTCGTCGCTATCGCCTCCTTCGTCGTACTCAATACCGCTAAGCTGAGACTTAGGCAGCCACATTTCCACGTCGCCGGGGTACTCGGTGCCGAGGCCAACCGCTTTATCAGTCTCGGCCACGACGAACCCGGCGTAGTCGTACCACTCGGGTTCGTTACGGTCGGGATTGCCCTCGATATAGGCATCTGTCCTTTCCTTTGGCCAGTCATTTAGTCCCATTGGTCTCTTCCTCTGCTGTCTCGACGAGATATAAGTCTGGTACCTGGCGTAACAGCTTGTCGGCCTGTTTCATGCAATCTTCAGCGGACTCGAAGGCCACTGTGCCGCTGACTCCGCCAATTCCAACGATGCCGAAGCCAATGCGAAAATACCAACCTGCCGCTAAGTCACATTTCCCGTCACAACACCAAACACTGACTCGACTATCGCTCGGCCTCCTTGATGGTTCGGGCCGGACGAACGTCAAGTCACTCAGCTTTGTCCATAGGCCAAAGACAAGAAGTTTGTCCAGTGCCTCCTTGAGGTTATATAGTTCTTTGGGGCTTAGTTTGTCGAGGTTCATTACGTTTTTCCTTTCCGCCGGACTCAGTCAAAGGGAGGTTTACCACGACCGCGACCCCGACCACGACCACGACCACGACCCCGACCGCGACCACGACCGCGACCCCGACCCCGACCACGACCCCTCCCCCGGCCCCGCCCGCGTCCGCGGCCTCCTCCACAGCCACGACCTCGACCCCCACCCCGACCACTACCCC
>SDBT01018179.1_pt1 | contig 11061 bp, 12 predicted proteins | sample 2277101 | NCBI WGS metagenome assembly SDBT01 (sample SAMN10404973, study PRJNA504765) | marine sediment metagenome | isolation source: marine sediment core GS10_PC15, 103 cmbsf | place: Arctic Ocean: Southern Knipovich Ridge | collected 2010 | reverse complement strand
ACAAAAAGAAATTCAAGGAGTCAAAGCAAAATTGTTCAAATATGTTGAGGAACAATTTAGTTCAATATTTACATATGCTGATCTAGGACAACATGGCGCTGCTGTTTACACTGCGTCTCGTGTACCACAGAGCATTTTTAATAACTGTTCTATTGATGATATTTGGACAATTGCATCAGAAGTTGTTCGTGAAATTAACACGAAATATAAATTAAAAATTATTGAAGAACCTTATCATTGCATCTATGTCTCTTGGGTGGATTGATTCCAGTTCTGATTGTAGTCCTCAGTATCTTCGTGAACGAGGAAGACATCATCCAATGAAGAAGAATGTTTTTCGGATGAAATCTCAGAATAAATCAATTAAAAAAAAATGATGGTTGAATAGATTTTATAACAAACAGACATGGATCCTCAATGTGAACGAATTATGGAAGAAACATTTCCACGAGAAATTGTCAAAGAAATTGCTGCACATATTCCTATCAAACAACAATTGCAAGCTCGATTCCTCCAAGCTCAAAAGAAAAGAGAGAAAAAAGAGGAAGATGAACGAATAAAAAAAATTCAAGAAGAAGCAGAGAAACAACAAAAAGTCAAAGCAGAATTATTTAAATATATTGAAGAGAATTTTAGTTCCGTATTTGCAGCGGCCGATCGAGCACAAATTTCCGTTGATGTTTACAATTTTGATGATAATATACCGCAGCATATTATTAATAACTATTCTGTTGATATGTGGTCAATTGCATCAGAAATTGTTGATGAAATTAACAAAAAATTTAATCTCAAGATTTCTCGCTATCTGTTTCAACGGATCTCTGCCTCTTGGATAGATGATAGTGATTCCAGTTCTGATTCTGATTGTAGTCCTCAGTATCTTCGTGGACGAGGAAGACCTCAGGAAGATAGTGATTCCAGTTCTTCAAGTTCTGATTGGACTCCTCAGTATCTTCGTGAACGAGGAAGCCATCAATAACAATTTATAATAAAATGGTCTCCACCATTTTGGTAATTATTACATAAGGATCGCAATTGGCAGCTGGTCGTCGATCCTCTAAATATCCTGCTTGATTCTGGTGTACCAAAAATGGAATTCGAATTGAGGCTGAGCGATCCCCAACTCCTGATGTAAACTGATCTTTTTTGGAAGTATCATATTTTCCGGTCAATCTGTTGGTATTTTCACCATAAACCATTATATGATCTTGATGTTTATTTCTCAGTTTTTCAATGGCTTTTTCGATAACTAGATATCCATTTTTATCTCGCATTTGTTGGGTACTGAAGTTGAGATGTAATCCTGAATTGATCCAATCAATATTTAATTCTGGTTTGGGTTGGAATGAAATTAAAACGGCTTCCTGTTCACAAATTCGTTCCAATAAATATCTTGATACCCATAAATCATCGGACATTTGGATACCTCTTCCTGGACCTATTTGATATTCCCATTGAGCTGGTGCACATTCAGCATTAATTCCTGAAATTTTGATACCAGCATATAAACAAGCTTGATAATGTTTTTCAGCAATATCTCTGCCAAATACTCGATCTGCGCCCACACCTGCATAATATTTATGATTTGCAGCCGGGTCTTTGTATTTTTCCCAACCTAATGGCCTTGATCCCAATGGTTGTGCACTTTTCCAATCATACAAAATATATTCCTGTTCTAAACCAAATAAGCATTGGTGTTCTTTTATGGTTTTTAAAATTCGGTTCGCATAAAATCGTTTATTTGATTTACTTGGTTCACCTTTTTGATTATAAGTTTCACAAAAAACTATCAAATTAGTTCCTTGTCGAAATGGATCTCTAAATAAAGCACACGGCTTCAAGATGATTTCTGACTCTCTGGCAGACGTTTGATTTGTCGCGAAACCGTTATAAGTCCAATGAGGGATCATTTTGAGTCCAATTTCTTCTTCATTTAGATATAAAGTCCTTGATTTTGATCTGAGATTTTTATCTCCATCTAACCACACATATTCAATAATATTAAATTCCGACATCAATAATCTTTAATTCTTTATTATTCTTTAAGTTTTGTTGGTAGAGACGACGACGCAATTCTAAATTAAAATAACATTCATATTGAAGTTCGATTCTCCAATGATTTTCTGGATCCATTAATTGCAAGTTTTCGATTCTATTATATTTCTTTGACATGTATATTTAGTCCATTAAGAAACTAATTCAATTTTTTACGGTACCGTCATTTGAATCCTGATACAAATTTTATACTGCCATTTGCATCCTGATAGATTCATGTGGATAATACCCTTTGAGACTAAAATCTTTAAATTCAAAATCTTCCACATTTCGATACTCTTTTTCATCATTCATTTCTAAAATAGGAAAAGGTCTCGGTGTTCTTTCTATTTGGATTTTAATAGCATCCAAATGATTCAAATAAATATGTGCATCTCCAATGCTATGAACTAGTTCTCCAGGTTGCAAATTTGTTAATTTAGCAAAAACATAAACCATCAAAGAAGCGCTTGCAATATTAAATGGAACTCCCAAACCCATATCTCCTGATCTTTGGTACATGGATAACGATAATTTTCCATCCTGTACATAAAATTGATAAAAAGCATGACATGGGGGTAAGACTGCTTTCTTCAAATCACTCGGATTCCATAAATTAATAATAATTCGTCGGCTACTTGGTTCTTCACGAATTAATCTTAAAACTTCTGCTACTTGATCAACACCTTGACCAGTATAATCAGTATGACAATCTTGATATTGAGCACCAAAATGGCGAAATTGAAAACCATAACCGGCTCCAATATCACCTTCTTCAAGATGGGTTAGTCCATAATTATCTAAAAATTCACGACTAGTATTTCCATCCCAGATTTTAACTCCCTTTTTTTGCAATGTTTTGGCATCTGTATCCCCTCTTAGGAACCAAAGTAATTCTTCGATGATGCCTTTAAGAAAAACTCTTTTAGTGGTCAATAACGGAAAATATTTACTAATATCATATCGCATCTGACATCCAAATAATGATTTAACTCCCACTCCTGTTCGATCCGGTCTTTCATTACCTTGATTGATGATTTTCTTTAACATATCAAGATATTGATTTTCTGCATGATCATGTTCAGCTCTTTGATAAGTTACAAAATTGTATTTAATCTCATTATCTTCAAAAGTATTTGATACAGATTCCATTTGATAGTGGTTGCCATTAATTTCTGGAAAATAAGTGTCACTGGTAAAATCTTTATTCAAACGGGTAAGATAAAGTTTTTGACAATCCGGTCTTAGTATCGCTTCTTGATAAATTCTTTGACCACCAACAATAAAGATTTGATCAACTTGTTCATCTCTTTGAGCGTACTGGATGGCGGTATCTAATGACGGAAAAACTAAATGATTGTCTGGCACCGATTGAGAGGCAACAACAAGATTCAGCCGGTTTTTAAGAGGACGATATTTAGTTGGAATACTTTCCCACGTGAGACGTCCCATAATAACTGCATTGAATTTGCCAGGTGGTGCACCAGTTGTTATGTTTTTTAAATATTTGAGATCCTGAGGTAGATACCAAGGGACTTGGCCTTCGTATCCGATGCCATGGTTTTTTGCTATTGCTGCGATAATATTCATATAATTATAATATCAGTTATTCTTTTTTAAATCGATTTTTTTCGACGTCTTCCTTTTCGTAGCAAATATTTATTAATCAAATAAGGCATAGTTGCTCCAGAGTAAACTCTAAAACTGATACTATTTAGAGGACCCCCAACGTATTTAATATCTAATTCTTGTAAATTTGGAAAAACATTTGCTATTTCTTCCCATGCACTTGCACAATCTCTTATTTCGGAAGTGCATTTTATTTTTAATCTATATAGATTAGTTCGGCCTGCGATTTTTCTGATCTCTTCTGGTTCAACAAGTCCAAATAATTTCAGATATCTTATTCTTTCTCGAAAATATTTCAGCCAATCCTTGCAAACAAGAGTACAAACGTGAATATCATTAGTTTCGACAATATAGCCAAGAATTTCATTTTCCATATCTTTTATTAGAAAAACCATTTGATTGTTATTTGTTTTCTAGCTATCATTTTTTTCCTTTCATCTATTATAGATAAATGGAAAATTATCAATATCAAAATTATCGTCCCGGAAGTCGACAGCCTTATAAATTCGATACTCAAAGATGCCCGGTTTATTCTCGACCACCTACTAATTTAGGATTTTCTCAAGATGATGCTTATCAAGATGTTGATATTGAAAAAGTAAATGGTCAATTATTGGATAATATCGCAGAATATAATAAAAATTTAACCCAAGATGAGATCAATGGAACTAATGTCAGTAACATCTTGAAATTTAATAATTTGATGACCTTGAGTGAATTTGATAAAATGATGATTGCTGATCAATATCATAAACTTTATAATAAAAATCGTGAAACTAATGATTTATTAGCACAGGAACATATATCTAAAAGATTTGTCAATATGCCATTGGCCGAAATTTTTAATACTTTTCAGGATAAAATGATTGATATCATTGATGAAATTCCAGATGCATTTAAAAAGGATGCTGTTGATGCCACCATTTTTACCAAAGATGATCGATTGCCCTATGTGGGTATCTTTTTTGTCTTAATTTCCTTATTAGTTTATTTTATGAATGTGACTAGTTAATAAAAAATTGAAATAAAAGATGGGTTTAGATATAAAAACAGTAATGAAAACTTTGCGTCGTTTATTAACGAATGATTTATCAAATATTGTATTTAATTGTAGTAGTCCTCATATTTCTTCCACTACATTTACACCTTTGATGTTTATTGTGATGCATACTAATCAATATCCTGAATTGCACGATTTAATTCCAAATTATATTGATCAAATTAATCATAAAAGTGACGAGGGATGGACAGCTTTGATGTTGGCTGCCGAAAATTCCAATACTAAAAGTTCTGAAAAAACAGTTCAAATGTTAATTGATGCTGGTGCTGATCTTAATTTCCGGAATAGGTGTTGGGGTACAGCTTTGGCGTTAGCCGCTCAAAATTCAAATAAGACTAGTACTGAACAAACTGTTCGTATGTTAATTGATGCAGGTGCTAATCTTAATTTACAGGACGGCAGGGAAGAAACGGCTTTGATGTTGGCTGCCAAAAATTCCAATACAGATAGTACTGAAAAAACTGTCCAAATGTTGATTGATGCTGGTGCTGATCTTAATTTGCTACAGTGGAATAATTGGACAGCTTTGATGATGGCGGCCCCCCATTCTAATGATACAAGTACGGAAAAAACTGTTCAAATGTTAATCGATGCTGGTGCCAATCTTAATCTAATAAATAGGAACAATTGGGGCACGGCTTTATTTTTAGCGTCCGTAAATTCAAATAAGGGTAGTTCAGAAAAGACTGTCCAAATGTTAATCGATGCCGGCGCCAATCTTAATGTGCAAAGTTATTACGGTTCTGCCTTAATGGTGACCGCCCAACATTCAAATGATACAAGTACTGAAAAAACTGTCCAAATGTTAATTGATGCTGGTGCTGATCTTAATTTACGGGATCGAGGTGGTTGGACAGCTTTAATGCTTGCAGCTCTCTCTTCCAATACTAATAGTACTAAAAAAACGGTTCGCATGTTAATTGAGGCAGGCGCGGACCTTAATTTACAAAATAAAGAAGGAAAAACGGCATCTGATTTAGCGGATAATGAAGGTATTAAAAATTATATCTTAAATTATCGATATAAACCCATGACAAAACATTTCGAATTTCTTAAGAATGATATTCAGAAAAATATGATTCTATTGAAATGGATAATAAAACAAAAACAAATTTTCATCCCAAGAGAGTTGTTTGAAGAAATTTACCAATATTTCTATTATAAAAAATTTGATTTAAAATTATGGTAATAAAAATAAACAATGGAAAAGAAAACGTTAGTCACTGCGGCACTTCCTTATGTCAATAATGTTCCACATTTAGGGAATATCATTGGCTGTGTTTTAAGCGCCGATGTTTATGCCAGATTTCTACGATCTCTCGGCAAAGAGGTTTTATATATTTGTGGCACAGATGAATATGGTACCACCACTGAATACAAAGCTGATGAGGAAGGTGTGAGTCCTCAAGAGATTTGTCAAAAATATTATCAACTACATTTGGAAACATATCAGTGGTTTGATATTAGTTTTGATATTTTTGGCAGAACAAGTACTGAACAACAAACTCAAATAACTCACCAAATATTTAAACAATTATGGAGAAATGGATTCGTTTTCGAAGATCAAATCGAGCAATTATATTGCACAGATTGTCAAAAATTTTTAGCTGATCGATATCTCATAGGTATGTGTCCGCATTGTCAATCATCAGATGCTCGTGGAGATCAATGTGATAATTGTGGTAAATTGATTAATACGATTGAATTAATTAATCCTAAATGCAAAAAAAATAATATGCATCAAATTGAAACTAAAAAAAGTTGGCATCTATTTCTTGATTTATCTCGTCTCCAACCTGAGATTGAAAAGTTTTATCAATCTGTTGGTCATACTTGGAGTCCAAATGCTCAACAAATAACGGAATCATGGTTGAAGATTGGATTGAAACCTCGATGTATTACCCGAGATCTTAAATGGGGAACTCCTGTTCCTCCAGTTGAAGGATTAGATTGGGAAAAATATTGTAATAAAGTATTTTATGTTTGGTTTGATGCCCCAATTGGTTATTTGTCAATAACTGCCAATCTAACATCCAATTGGGAAGAATGGTGGACTAATTCACGTTTGGTACAATTCATGGCGAAAGATAATGTTCCATTTCATTCCTTAATTTTTCCTGCAACATTGATCGGAACCGTAGGTAACCACACTTTGGTAGATACTATTAGTAGCACCGAATATTTAATGTATCAAAATAAGAAATTTAGCAAAAGTCGCGGAATCGGTATTTTTGGTGATCAAGTTCAGAAAACCGGTATTGGGCCTGATTATTGGAGATATTATTTGTTATCAATCCGTCCAGAATCTGCAGATTCCAATTTTGATTGGAAAGATTTTCAAAATAAAATTAATGGTGAATTGTGTAACAATTTCGGAAATATTTGTTTCCGTGTTTTGAATTTTATTTATAGCGGATGGAATAAAGCTCCAGATTTTAGACCAGGATTTATTCCTCAATTTCATGATTTGACAGATGAAGATATAAATTATCTGAATAAATTTAATCAAAAGATGGATACCTATTTCAGATTAATGGAAGCAATTAAATTACGAGATGGATTGAAAGAAATAATGGAAATCTCTCGTTTAACCAATGAATATTATGAAACGAACAAACCCCATATTTTATTGATGGATACTTCGACGATTGATCGTGGAGAAACAGTTTTTTATATTTTAGCTAATATGATTAAAACTCTTGTATTTCTAGCGGAACCTTTTATTCCATCAATCAAAACAAAAATACAATATGCATTAAATTTAAATGAAATTAGATGCACAATTGAAATTAAATTAGATTTGGAACCAGGTCATCCGCTCAACAAACCGGAAAAGTTTTTCAGTAAAATTTCTAATAATCAAATTAAGGAATTGGAAAAAATGTTTGATAATAAAAACTATCATTAAAAATCGTCATTTGCTACGGATTTATAAAAAATAATGAAATAACTTTAACATAAAAATCCTATTTTTCTGAAAGTTTTTTATAAAATTCATCTAAGTTATATACATCCTATACGCCAATAAAAACATATCTTGTATAATTTCCTTCTTACCGTCCATTGTACAATATTCTATTTTTGTATTCAAATTTATAAAAATAGAAGATTAAAATATTTGATAATAAAAACTATCATTAAAAAATCGTTATTTACGACGGATTTATAAAAAATAATGAAAAACAATGACAAAAATTACTTGTGAAAAATTATATTTTCTGAAAGTTTTTGTATTCATCTAATATAAATTTTATAACTCAATATTTATGAATTGTAAACACGAATTATTATTTTTTGGATTTCTTTTTAGTTTTTGAAATTTTGATTGTTTTTTTAGTCTTTTTAGTGGGTTTTTCTAAAACGATAACATCTTTCTTTTTATCTAAATTTTTCATTAAATCTTCTGTACTTCCCTGAGTCAATAACCGCATTACACTTGCTTCAGGTAAAAGATATTCCCGACTTTTGATTCCTATTTCATCTACAATTGTTTGTTGAACATGAAATTTATTACCTTTGTTCATACTTTTTCCTCTTAAATTGACGACTTTTTTATTTGTTCGATTGGTTCTTGAAAATACTGTTTTACTCTTTCCAGTTTTTTTATCATATATTGTCTGGATATCGACCGCTGTGGCTCTTCTAATCATCTTTATAATTTATATGGAGATTTTTTAACAATTCTCACACAATTTAATTAGTGTATCTAAATCTAACCGAATAAAAGGTTTTTCTTGAGAATCTTTACCCAAATGATTCCAAAAAATTTTGTTGGTAATATTGGAAATATCTGGATCTTTAATAGAAAAAAATATTTCCAATGCCTTTTTGGTTTCTCCTCTAGACAAATAAATATTGCCAATCTCGTATTTGACTTCATCAATATTAGATTGTGAAAGGTGTTTATTATATTCGATATGAAAATTAAATAATTCAATTGTTTTATCCAAATCTACATTATCTCTGCAATAATATCCCATCTGTTGATAAATATCTTGATATCCAATTGCAAAGTAATTATCTAATTGTTGTACCATATTTTTAGAATGATAAATTTTTTCCAAATGTGGTTCTATTGTCATGGGGACACCTAATTGTTTTCTAATATCTTCGATAATTGAAAATGGATAAATTTGTTCAATGCTATTGATACAATCTATAATTTTATTAATTCTGGAAAAATCAGAATGAGAAAATGAAATCCAAACACTTGAATCTATACTATCATATTTTGCATCAAACGTTTTGGAAACCATTTTAGCTCGTTTTTTAGCGTTTTTATCGCCCAAAATGGATATACTTTTGAATTGGATATAAATTTTTCTCACATCTTCATATCCAAGAAGCTCAATTTCGGAAATGATTTTATTTGTTGCCAGATTATGGTACTTCTTATCAGCAATTAGCGTTCCAGAATTGTACATTTGATGATGGAAACTTCTCCCATCATCTGCCCAATTTGATTTTCCGCATTTCAATTTATGTTGAGGATAGTCTTTTTTTTGACAATCTACACTGCAATAATATACATCTTGGCATGCACTACATCTTTTACATTTGGTATATTTTTTGCATTCGTGACATATGTTCATTTCTAGTTATGATAAGTAACTTATATTCATTTTTTTATATATTACCCTTCTATATAGTAAGATGCACCAAGTATTGGAATACATTTTTCATTCTCCATATACATCATTAGGTTTTGACCGAGGTATTCCTGGAAATCATATTCGTATAAAAAACTTTTTTATTCCTATTTTATTATTCATTATACTACGAGCTATTCAAATACCAACAACCTATATTTTCATTACTGTTTTTTTAGTATATTTGTATGTAACTAATCGATATATGAATATTGAGGATGAAAAATTATCCTTTTTGAATTCTATTATTTATAATGATGAAACTGAACCTTATCACAATCCTTCTTATTTACACTTGGATCCAAAAATTGCGGAATTCTATTATGACCATAAAGAATTTATTGATTATAATTTAACAGCATTTCGGCAATCATTAGAGAATACTAATAACGTCCTACAATTGAGTTGGGAAACCGAAAACAAAGTTAAATATCCTGAACAATTTTTTGAAAATGCTTTAATGCATTATCGAGAAGCCTTAAACAATTGGCATTCTATTATTCACCGTTTACCATCTGATAGAATTAGTAATTATAAATTTGATGATAGTTTAGTTAATTTGAGAAGAATGTTGTTGCATCATATTCAAGTTATCCGAAAGAGGTTGCAAATAGCTTATAATAAGTATGACATTAATATTTATTCTAAACCAAATACCATGGAATTAGAATCTGATATAAAAACCAAAGAATATTCGCCGATGTACAGTTTCTTTTAGATAGTTTCGGAAAAAATATAAGTTTGGTACGGAAAAGATTCACAGCTAGATAGCCCATTGGGATGTGGTCCTAAATATTGTGGTGAAATAATGTATATAAAAGTTTTGTTATTATTAGAAAAATAGTTTTGATCAATATGAAATTGAAGATGATAATAAGCAGGTTTATTATATATTTCTGTTAAAAAATCACATAACCAAGTTGGAGAAGAAATTTCAGGTTTATTGTAATGTATAAATTTAGCAAATTTCAAATGATTTGGATTATCTTGATTGTATTGGAGAATACTTCTAATACAATCTAATTGTTCTTGTCTAGTAGAGATAATATTTTTTGGAGGATTTTGGACAACTAATTCTCCAAGAACATTAATAAAAAATATTTTCCAAATTTTTTGATGAATTTCAATTGGCAACTTCATTATTAAATAATAACTAAAGTTATTCAATTTTTATTTACTTCTTTTTGGGGCGACCGGCTTTCTTTCTGCCTTTGCGGTGTTTCTTTTCCTTCTTATGGCTAGGTTTGGCGAGAGCACCAAGAGCAGTTAAACCAGCGCTAGTAGCTAAAGCAGCGGTACCTTTGGGAGCAATGGCTCTCATGACATCAGTCATTAAATCGCCTCCTTTCTTCTTTCGGTAGGTTCTTTTCTTAGGTCTACCGGAACGTTTTTTGCCTTTGCTCGCGCTACGAGTAGGTTTGGCCATTTCACCCAAAGCAGCTAATCCAGCAACAGTGGTTAAAGCAGTCATACCCTTAGGAGCAGCAGCGGAGACAACATCAGTTAAAAGATTGCCTCCTTTCTTATGGGTACGTCTTTTTTTTCTTCTGGTAGTTTTTTTCTTGGTGCCAAAAATTTTCTTGAGTTCCTTTTGTAAATCCCAACCTTTGGGAGAACGGCTACGGCTACGGCTACGGCGCTTGGTTTTCTTTGCGGGACTTCTACGTCTCATTTTCTTACCACCTTTCG
>SDBT01018178.1_pt1 | contig 11062 bp, 12 predicted proteins | sample 2277101 | NCBI WGS metagenome assembly SDBT01 (sample SAMN10404973, study PRJNA504765) | marine sediment metagenome | isolation source: marine sediment core GS10_PC15, 103 cmbsf | place: Arctic Ocean: Southern Knipovich Ridge | collected 2010 | reverse complement strand
GTTGCTCGTTGGCCAACAGACTTCGGTCGGCTCTGCCACATCAGGCGTCCTTCAGGAAGACATCCAGAACGATGGCGCAGAGGACGCGCTGTTTGGCGAAAACTCCATGCTCGCTGGTATGGTGCGAGAATTCCGCGCCATCAACATCGATGTCACGGTCGACGCCATCCCGCTTGATGACGACGGCTCTGGCGTCCCTGCGACCAGCACGTTCACCATTACCGGGCCCGCCACCGAGGACGGCACGCTGACGTTCTATGTGGGCTCCCGGGTCAATCATGCGTTCGCGATTGCCATCGCAAGCGGCGACACGGCCACGGTGATCGGTGACGCTCTTGAGGCTGCCATCACCGCCGACCTCAGGGTTCCGGTCACAGCAAACAACGTCACCGGCGTCGTTACCCTCACAGCCGTCAATGATGGCACTGAGGGCAATGCAATCGGCATCGCCAAATCAGGCTCTGTCGGCGGTGTCGCGGTTGCTCTGGTCGGTATGGCCTCAGGCGCCACAGACCCGTCCCTGACGGGCGTCTTCGATGTTGTTGGCGATACCCGCTATCAGACAGTGGTCTGGCCCTTTGGCTATACGACGACCGAAATCAAGGCCTTCCTCGATCCGCGCTTCAATGTGGACAACAAGGTCCAGGATGGGGTCGCCATCATGCGGTCGGTGGATACGTTCGCCAACCTGCAAACAGCGGGCAACGCCGAAAACAGTCAATCGCTGGTGATCCTTGGCAACAAGGACGTGACCGGCGGCGATGTCGAGGGCGCAGGCCTGCTGGAAATCAGCACCATCGTCTCGGCGCAGTTTGCCGCTATCCGGTCCCTGCGGCTTGAGGATGGCACCAACATCGCGGCATTCGTGATTGCCACCAACGGGGTCCGGGATAACCGAGGCGGCGCTGCCCTGGCGTCGTATCCCTATTTCAACACGCCGTTCGCAAGGCTGCCTCTGGTCACTCGTGGCGATGGATTTACCGATACCGAGCTCGGTGATCTGGAGGATGCCGGCATTTCCAACCTCGGCACCAATGTGGCAGGCACGGAGACAATCGCTGGCCAGATCAAAACGACTTACAAGACGGACTCGGCGGGCAACGCTGATGCATCGTTCGGCTTCCTGAATTTCGTCGATACGATCTCGACCAGTCGGGAAGAGTGGGTCACCAGGCTGCGCAGCAGATTCGCCCAGTCGCGCTTGACCGAGGGCGATGTTCAGGGTGGCCGTGCGATGGCTAATACTGAAATCATCCGCGCTTTTGTCATTGCAGTCTTTCAGGACTTGGGATCGTCCGACTTCGTTCTGATGCAAGCCGGTGATGATGCCCTGACATTCTTCAAGACCAACCTCACGGTCTCTCTTGACCTGGAGACTGGCATCGTCACAATCACCATGAAGGCGCCAATCGTCACGCAGTTGCGCGAGATCACTGGTTCCATTCAAATCGCCTTCAGCACGCAGGAGTAATAACCCATGACTACCCTCAATAATCCCATCATCACGGTGGACGACACCAACGTCAAAGTGGTGCCCAATTCTGTGGCTTACAATGACGGTGACGGCGAAGTCACGCTTCGTCCGCAATCCGTCGGCGAGACCATCGAAAACGTGGAATCTGTCAATGCCGAAACCAAAATCGGTATGGTCAAATTCTCACTGATCTCGACGGATGAAAACGCTGACCTGCTCCGGACATGGATCCGATCGGGATCCGCTCACACTGTCACCCTTTCGGTGCGCAACACCGATTTCACTCGCTCGTTCCGCAATATGAAGGTGACAAATAATCCTGATATCGAGCTTGGGCACGATGCCAACATCGAGGTCGAGTTCAAGGGCGAGAGGGCCGCGTAATGGGGGTTCTGGAATTTACGCTCTCAGAGCCAGTCAAGGTTTCGGTTGGTGGTGACTTCGCCGAGGTCGATATCCTGGAGCTTCACGCTCCTCCGGCCAAAGAGAAGAAGCTGCCAATCCGCCTGCGGAAAGGCTTTATGAAGGCAGCCATGGGCTTCGCTGATCAGGCCAAGCCGAAAGACGCCGAGGGTGAGGACGAAGAGAAGGAAGACCTCAAAGGCTCTGACATCGAGCCAATGCTGTTTGCCTCTGACATCGACATCGAGAAGTATATGCAGGACTTCCGTGATCTCATCTTGGTCAAGGGCGTCTGCACGATCGGCGATGCGCAGTTTCTTACAAAGCACTGGGATGACATAACCGCCGAGGACGCCATGCGATTGATGGGGGAATATCTTGCCCATTTTTTCGCACCTTCGTGGATTCCGAAGGACAACACGACAAGCTGATGAATTCGGTTCACTCGCTTGCCTATGCCTTTCACGGCACCCCGCTTTCTGAATTCAAGAACATGCCTGTCGATGAAATCGAAGAGGCGGTAGAGAACCTGACGCGTATCAATCAGGAACAGGAAAGGGTTCGCCGTGGCGTTTAGCGTTTCATACAATTTCATTGCCAAAGACCGATTTTCTGCTGTGTCCGAGAAGATCGGGCGGGCTGCCAAGAAGACAGCCAAGAGCATTGATCGGATTGCCAAGAGCGCCAAGAAGGCAGGAAAGAAGATTCGCGAGCTGGGCAAGGATGTCTCGTTAAACCTCAGTGCGCCGTTTGTTATAGCTGGGGGTCTCGCTCTGAAAACGGCAGCCGACCTGGAAACCTTGCAAGTCTCGCTCGAAGTCATGCTAAAAAGTGCGGACAAGGCAAAGGAAGTTATGGCGTCCCTTGTGTCGTTTACAGCAAGAACCCCATTCCAGCTCGAGGGTGTTGCCCAGTCAGGTCGCCAATTGCTTGCTGCAAGTGTTGCGACCGAAAATCTTGAAGCCAGGCTTCTTACCTTGGGAGATATTGCCTCCGGAGCAAAGGTTCCTTTGGGGGATATTGCGTCTATTTTTACCAAAATCAAAAATAAAAACAAAGCGTTGACTGAGGAGATCCAACAACTCTCAGATAGAGGCATTCCAATTATTCAGCAGCTGGCTATCACACTGAATAAACCGGAATCCGCTATTTTAGACCTTGCCCAAACCAGCCAACTAACTTTCCCCATCATGTTGAAGGCCTTCCAAGACATGACGACAGGGGCTGGAATATTTGCCGGAGCTATGGAGCAGCAGAGTAGAACCTTGTCCGGATCAACCTCAACATTGAGAGATAATATCAAGCTTATCACTGGCGCGACTGGTAATTGGTTTTCCGAGACGATTGGTCTGACAGACGCAATTATCAAATTGAACACCAAACTCAAACCTGCTGCCGTTCAAAAGTGGTTTGAAGAATTTTCAGAGGGCTCGCCAGTGTTGTCAAAGATCGCGGCTGGAACGCTGATCTTTACGGCCTCAATCGGTCCGATGATTGCAGGGATCGGGCAGGCGCTGATTTCCCTTGGCTTTATGGCTCAAGGCATAGCCGCTCTCACTCTGGCGTTCCCGGTCTTGACCGCGAGGATCAAAGCTTCAGCGCTCGCCGCCTTGTCTTTCGGGCGTGCCATGGTCTTTGCCGGAATCTCTGTTGTGAAGTTTGCCGCCAAGGCAGTTGTCTTCGGAGTGATAAAAGCAGCCACATTGGCCTGGGCGGCGGCACAATGGTTGCTCAATGCTGCACTGACGGCCAACCCCATTGGTCTCATTGTCGTTGGGATTGCAGCAGCTATCGCGGCGATTGTTTTCATCATCAAGAAGGTCAAGGATTTTGGCGGGTTGACGAACGTGTTCAAGAAAATAGGTCAATCGATCATCAACTTCCTGCTGGCGCCTTATATTGCTGTGGCCAAGGTCATTGACCTGATTGCCGGGACAGACCTGTCGGGCAAACTGACATCGTTTATCCAGCTCGATGCCCTGAAGATTGAACCGCCTGCCGCCGCTGGCGCACAAGACTCCAAAACGGAGGTCGAGATTACTATCAACGCCCCTGCCGGTGTCGTCGGGTCTGCCGCTGCGAAATCGTCGGGACAGGGCCGCACAAATTTGGGGTTGAATATGCCGCTGGCCGGAGCGAGTTAAATGGTCGTACAGCTTCAACCAGCCAGCTATAAAGGCTTTCGCTTTCTGGTCCCCGACACCAGGACGCAGGGCGGGCAAAAGACTGCCAGCCATGAGTTCCCGGGCAGCAACCGGCGCAGCGTTCAAGACTTGGGCCAGCTGCCGGATACATTCGTCGTTGTCGCCATTGTTCACGGCGATAACTATATTGCTGATGTCGCCAGGCTGAAACAGATCCTTTCCGAAGGCGGCTTCGGCGATTTCGTCCACCCGTCGCAAGGCACGTTTCGGGTCAAGTCCACAGGCTACACGCTCTCCGAATCCGATGCTGACAAGGGACGCGCGCGGTTTGAGATCAATTTCGCAACGGCCTCACCGGATATCCAACCGGTTGCCACCCGCAGCAATCAGGGCGGTGTTGCAAGGCAGGCGGAAACCGTCAAATCAGCTCTGGAGAGGTTCATTGAGGCCTTTTATAAGGTTGTTAATACGCTGTCTGGAAACTTCACCGATGCTGTCGATCAGCTGGAGGAGATTGCCGAGGCCTTCGAACAAAATGCCAGCCAGTTCGCGCCGGACACGCCCGGGATTTCGACCTTCACAAGGACCGTGCAATCGTTCAACGACAGCGCAACGAGCCTCGTGCAGAACCCTGACACCCTGGCGACAGACCTGTTCGGCCTGTTCGACGCCTTTGACGGCATCCAGATCACAAGCGGGAATTCGTTTCGCGAGCTGATCAGTTTCTTCAGCTTTGGCGATGATGATGTGGCCAACAGCAATAACACATTTGGGCTGATCCAGAGGACTAATAACCGCGACTTGCTCAGGATCTCTGTGCAGGCTGGCGCGCTTGCTGAATCGTACCGCGAAGCCACGTTGATCGAGTTTGATACCGTTCCTGAAATCGAACAGGTCTCCGAGGAGTTGGACGCACAATATCGCAAAGTCAAAGGCGACATCGATGATGAGAGCATGGAGGAAATGGCAACTCTCCGAGACCTCGTGCGCAAGTTCTTTGACGATCAGAGATTGGTTGCCGCCCAGATTATTGAACTCAATTTGCCGGTGCTGCCTGCCATTGTCCAGGCTCAGAACCTCTATGGTGAAGACGCGCAAGACCGGGTCGATGATCTGATTGAGGTCAATAATACCAAAGACACCGCATTTCTCGGCGGCCGTGATACCAAGGTTCTAACGGCATGACGCTGACACTTGAAGTCAACGGCACGGAATTCTCAAACTTCACCGATGCCCAGGCAACCATCGCGCTGGATCAGTTTGTTAACACATTCTCGTTCGGAGCTGTTTCGCAAGACCCGCAAGGGTTCCCGGTCGCTGTCGGCGATGAAGTCCGGGTGCTGGTCGATGGCACAGTCGTTGTGACGGGTTTTGTTGAAAGCCTGCGCGGCGCTCATTCTGCAAGGCAGCGGACCATCCAGATCATGGGCTCGTCCAAAACCGGCGACGTGGTTGACAGCACGGTCAATCAGATTGTTTTGAACACTCCCATAGCGTTGCGAGATATCATTGAGGCCATCCTTGCGGAAATAGGTTCTCCCCTGACCGTGACGAATGAAGTTCCCGGTCTGAAAGGTTTCGAGAAGAGCGACCTCATCGCGGCCGAGCCGGGTCAGGGCGCGTTTGATTTGATGGAGCAATACGCGCGGAAGCGTCAGGTTTTTGTGCGAACGGACACAGACGGCAACATTCTGATCAGCAGAAATGCCGGCGGCGATCCGGTCGCAACGCTTCTCAGCCGGTTTGATGATAATGACAATAATGTCAAACAGGCATCATTCACGATTGACCATAGCGAGCGGTTCAACACTTACATCGTCAGGTCACAGCAAAGCCAAATCGCCCTGTCTAACACAGGCGAGGATCCTGGAGCGGGCAATGCCAGCGCCCAATCCGGTCAAGCCATTGACAAAGATATCAGGAGCACCAGGACGCTTATTTTCCTCGCTGAAAACGCAAGCGACAACGACGAATTGCCAGAGCGTGCAAAATGGGAAGCCAACATTCGCCGGGCCAGGTCTACTATCTACAACCCAACCGTTGTGGGACACACCGTTAACGGCGTGCCGTGGGCGGTCAATCAAATCGTCAAGGTTGATGATGAGTGGGAAGATTTTGAAGGCACCTTGCTGATTGACACCGTCAGCTTTTTATTTTCCGACGCAGGCGCTTTGACCGAGCTGCGATGCGTTGCGCCGGATGCTTACACGCTCCAAGCCACCGAGCCGGAAAAGCAGAAGCAGACAAATACCCTCGCGGGAGACTTTGGTGGCTAAACGTAAGAGCGACATTCAAATTGCGGCTGTAACGCTGCCAGGCAAAGACGACGGGCCATACCCGGCCTGTCAGGTCACTGCATACGGTGTTGCCGCTGATGCGGTTGTCCTGTGGCCCTACGGCATGCACGGCGGGCCTCCTGTCAACTCCTATGCGATCAGCTTTGCGGTCAATGGTCAGCAAGAGAACCGAATGGTTATGGTCTATCGACCTGACCTGCGGCCAAAGGACAAGAAGCCCGGAGAGGTCGAGTTTGGCAATTTTGTTCACGGCTCCACAATTTTCTTTGATGACGACAAAAACATCGTTGTCAATTGCGAGAACGACCAGATTGTCACCATAAAAGGGGCGGCGGTTGTCAATATTACCGGCGACGCAGATATCACCGTCGGCGGCGAAGTCAACTTGACGACCCCGAAACTGAAAGTTATTGGCGATCTTGAGGTGACCGGCGATACCACGCTTGGTGCCACAGTGACGTCCAATGGCAAAGACATCAGCGACACCCATACTCACAGCGGCGTAACAACCGGCGCCGGAATATCAGGACCACCAGTATGAGCATTGATGTTGATATCGCCGTCATTCAGGACGAAGAAACCGGGCGCTTTGATATCGCTCTGGATACCGATGGCGACCTGCTCAAGACGAAGGGATTCGACACGGCCATTGCGATGTCCCTGGCTTGCGAGCGCCGTGCGAGTGCCGCCGAGGTGCCTGTTGCCCAGCGCCGCCGAGGCTGGTGGGGTAACGTCGCCTCAAGACTTGATGATTTTGAAATCGGCTCCAAGCTCTGGCTGGTAAGACAGGAACGTCTCACCCCTGACGTCATCAACCGCATCAAGGACCACGTCTCGCGCGGCCTGGCATGGTTTGTCGAAGAAGGCTTTGCGGTCGATACAAATGTTCAGGTCGTGCGATTAGAAGACCGCGTGCGCATTGATGTTACGATCGAGCGCCCGAATGGCGTCATAGATCGGCGTGGATTTGATTTCTGGCAAAGTACCGGGGTTGGCTCATGACACTGAATATTCCTGAAGACGAACAGCAGGTCATCGACCAGACGCGGGCCGACATCCAGGAAGTTCTGCCCGGTTCTAATGCGTCCATTCCAAACAGCGCTCTCGATGCTCTGGCAGTCTCCACCGGCGGACGCAACTTTGATTTTTATCGACAACTTGAGGAGCTCATATTACAGCTTTTCATCGATACCGCGGAGGGAGAGTTTCTTGATCGTCTGGCATCGTCCCGCGACATCATCAGGTTCGCGGCGACCGAAGGCACCGGCAACATCATTTTCACAGGCACGCCAGGCTCGACTGTTCCGATCTCGACGACACTGCAGTCAAGCGATGGCGAAAGCTATCTGACGCAGGCTGAGGCCACGATTGCCGCCAATTCAATCTCTGTCACGATTGAGAGGGTCGGCACCGTTGCCACAGTGACAGCCGCCTCCGCTCATAATCTGGCAACTGGCCTTGACGTCACAATCTCCGGCGCGGACCAGACAGAATACAATGGCGTTCAGAGTGTCAATGTCATAGACGAAACCACGTTTTCCTATACCGTCGCGGGCAGCCCGGCGACACCGGCAACAGGAACAATTCTGGCGGCCTATGACTCAGCCTTTGCTCCGATCGAGAGCGACAACGAGGGCGAGGATGTCAATCTTGCGGCTGGCGCCGAGCTGACCCTTGGCAGCCCGATCTCGGGCATCACGACCGCGGCCAACCTTGATTTCGCTGGCGTCACTGGCGGCGCTGATCTGGAATCTGATACCTCATTTCGGGCCAGAGCGATCGACAAATGGCAAAACCCAAACACGCCTTTCAATGTCGCCGGGATTACCACACAGGCCAAGCTCGTGGCAGGCGTGACCCGTGTTTTTGTGCAGGAAATCACCCCGGCCGTCGGTCAGGTGACAGTCTACTTCACGCGCGACAATGACGATGACGGGCCTATCCCATCCGCAGGCGAAGTCACCGAGGTCAAAGACAACATCCTTTTGATCAAACCGGCGCACACATCCGATGCCGATGTCATTGTCGAGGCTCCCGCCGCTGTAACAGTGAACTTCACGATCAGCGGCATCAGCCCCAGCACGACGACCATGCAGGACTCGATCCGCAACAATCTTGACCAGCTTTTCGCAGAGGGTACGTCTGTCGGTGTGACGTTGCTGCGCAATGATTACATCAGCGCGGTCAATCGAACCGTGGACACGGTCACAGGGGATGTGCTTGAAGTCTTTACAATCAACAATCCGGTCGGGGATATCGCAGTTGCATCCAATGAACTACCGGTGCTCGGGACCGTGAGCTTCACTTAACGGGGTCGGATAATGTTTCCAAAGAGTTACTGGCCGACGTCGTTTTTCACAGGCAACTATTGGCCCCCTGGTGCCGCCGCGCCTTCTGGTGCCGGGACGCCTGCCTTGACCTTGTTCACCCTTCACACGCGGGATGAGCACACCAAGGTTCTGGCGGACTATCTGCCAGGCGGCGTTGTCTTTGGCGGTAAAACTGACGAGACCACCACGCTTTACAAACTCCTTCTGGGCTTGGCAGAGCAGTCGCGCCTTATCGAAGAAAACCTCGAACTGACTTTTGAAGAGTTCGACATCACCACCACGACCGACTTCCTGGAGCAATGGGAAAGCGCACTTGGCATCCCGGACGATTGTTTCCCCGGAACCGGAGATATTGAAACCCGGCGGCTTCACGTCAACACAAAGTTCCTCGCTGATCAGGTTGTTACCGATGATGATTTTGTCGCTGTTGCGGCTGCTTTCGGTATCGACATCACGGTCACCAATGGCCTCGATGCGCTTGACGATTTCCCCTACACATTCCCGATGACGTTCCCGGATGTTCAGACGGCGCGCTTCACCATGATTGTCGAGTTCACGGTCACAGAAGCCCTGCGGTTCCCCCTCGTCTTCCCCATCACATTCGGCGAAGACATCATCGAAATTCTGAAATGTCTCTTTAGAAACCTGGCACCGGCAAACGTCGATGTCGTATTTATACAGGTCTGACCATGAGAAGTGTTCCATCAAAATCCACCAGCGACACGTATACTGCCGAAGAATTCAATGAATTGATGTCTCAGGAATTGCAGAACGCTGTTCTGGAGTCGGGTCAGACGCTTGATGCTGGTGATCTCACTCAGCTCGGCAAGGCCCTGGCAATCTACGGGGCAGCCGGTGATTTCTATACGGACGGCGGAGCGGCAGACGCGTATGTGCTCACGCCCCAAGGCACCCGGCAAGCGCCGCCGACCCTGATTGATGGCATGCGCGTGCGGTTCATTGCCGGCAATACAAACACAGGCGCTTCAACAGTTAATGTCAATGGGATCGGTGTCACCGCGATTGAGCAGGGCGGCAGCGCTCTGGTCGGCGGCGAAATTGTCACAGGTCAGATCATCGAGTTGTCATACAATACCAGCAACGCGTCCTTCACACTGGTCTTTGGTCTTCTGGCAAAACTTGGGCTTCAGACAAAAGGCGGGATCATCTATTATGACGGCAACAAGGCGCCAGTCCTGCTGCCCATCGGTACGCTGAATCATATCCTGTCCGTCACCGCCTCCGGCATTCCCGGGTGGATCGCCAACGCGGCGGGCGGGCGGATCAAGCACGGCACGGTTCACACGGCCATTTCCGGGGTCACAAACGTCGAGTGGCTGGCCATCCCGGCGGGCGTTGATACTGTCGAAATGGCTCTTTCAGATATCAGCCTCGACGGAACTGAAAACTTCGAATTGCAGCTGGGGTCCTCGGGCGCTTATGCCACTTCGGGATATACCGGCAACGTCAACAACGCTGGCGGCAACAATGGCTGGAGTGGTGGCGCACTGATGGCCCGGTCGATCTCGGCTGGCATCTTTACAACCATGAACGTCGTGATGCGACGGATCACCGGCAATAAATGGCAAATTAACGGCAACGGCACCGAGTTGGTGTCGGGGTCTTTCGCTACCGCCGGGGACGTTACACTGGCCGGTGAGCTGACTCGGATTAAGCTGAAGAGCGTCGGCACAGATTTGATTGATGCTGGAGCCGCAGCGCTCTGGACTGAATAGGCCCAAACTGGCAGTCTGTGATAACATTTCCCACCTGACCAAAGGAGCCGTAACATGGCCAACGACCCAGGAAACAAACCAGACGACAAGGGCCCAAAGCCCGAGCCGGGTGACGACCCTGATGCAGAGACCGACGGCGGGACACTTCCCCCACCACCGGAGCCGGATTGATTGGAGGTTTTCATGTGGCACTGGGTGTTGCAGATATTACTGCTTCTGACGTTTGCCACACTATCTGTCTCGGTAGAGTGGCGCAGGACGGGTCTTATATTGTCCGTGTTCGCGCTGCTCTATCTTGGCATAATTCCGTTTGTGACGCAGCTGATCGAACTGAGCCCGCCCTATTACGCTTTGATTTCGCTCGTTCTTGACATGCTGGCCGCCCGCCTCCTCTTGGCCTATGGAAGCAAGGGGGCCAAACCGCAGGCGTTTATTCTGTGCGCCTTCGTGACAACCCACCTGATGGCTTATCTCTATACGGTTGGATTGCCATCGATCCTAGACCCGCACCAATATGTTGTGATAACATTTACCCTGGCAATCTTGCAAATGATTGTGGCGCTTCCGGGCGTGAAAGACGGGGTCTATGACATTCTGGAAATGGTGCAAGAAATATTGGAAAACTTTAACCCTGTGCCTGCTTTCGCTTGCCTATATCCTGATTGGGAGAATGGGCGTT
>SDBT01018177.1_pt1 | contig 11062 bp, 11 predicted proteins | sample 2277101 | NCBI WGS metagenome assembly SDBT01 (sample SAMN10404973, study PRJNA504765) | marine sediment metagenome | isolation source: marine sediment core GS10_PC15, 103 cmbsf | place: Arctic Ocean: Southern Knipovich Ridge | collected 2010 | reverse complement strand
GGTTATGAGATCGAGTTCAACAACGAAAAATATGTGATTATTCCCCATGCGGCCATTCTGATGCTTATCAGGGATGAGGATCTGTTTAAATAGGCTACCCTGATTTCCATCGGCCGGATTTACGCAAGGCCTGATCGATGATCCATTCAATCTGGCCATTTGTACTACGAAATTCATCGGCAGACCACTTCTCCAATGCTTCCATTTTTACTGGATCTATCCTCAGGACAAATGCTTTCTTTTTACTCATTTTACTGATGTAGCGTTCCCGTATTTATTACCGGACTTGGATCCTTATCTCCACACAGCACCACCATCAGGTTACTTACCATGGCTGCTTTTTTGTCATCATCAAGGTCAACAATCTCTTTTTCATTGAGTTGTTCAAGAGCCATCTGCACCATGGAAATAGCGCCTTCTACGATTTTGAATCGGGCAGCTACAACTGCAGATGCCTGCTGTCTTCTTAACATGGCTCCCGCAATTTCCTCGGAGTATGCAATGAAATTGATTCTCGCTTCAATCACTAAAATTCCGGCCATTACTAACCGTTCCCTGATCTCGTTTTCAAGTTCATGGTTCACTTCACCACCCCCGCTCCTCAGGGTAATTTGAGAATCATGATCCTCGAAATTGTCATAGGGATAAATACCTGCCAGTTTACGCAATGCTGTTTCGCTCTGTATAAATACGAAATGGACATAATCATCTACTTCGAATGCAGCTTTGTAAGTTTCCTCTACCTTCCAAACCAAAACACAACCGATCTTGATTGGATTTCCAATCTTGTCATTCACTTTGATGGTCTCACTATTGAAATTTCTTGCTCTCAGGGATATTTTTTTTCGAACGAAGAAAGGATTGACCCAAAAAAATCCATTCTTCTTGATTGTTCCTTGATAGGCTCCAAATAGAACCAACACGCTTGATTCATTGGGATTAACCACCGTAAGTCCAATGGCTGTAAGCAGGAATAGAGGGATCAAAACCATTCCTATCCATACCATACCCATTAAAAAACTAAATATTGTTCCCAGAAGAATGATTAGTAGAATCAATACCATCAGGTATCCTGACACTGCCGTGTATGTTTTTTCGTTTTTCATCATTGAATAGTTTTATGTGATATTAAAATGATATCATAAAAGTATCAAAAATCCAATAGAAAACCAAATCCAATAGAAAACCAAATCCAATGGAAAACAAAATTCAGGAGGTAGATCCGTCAGGGCCTATGACTCTATACATTCCAGGAACCTGAAACAATCCACCAGGTGATCATTCACCAGACCAGTGGCCTGTAAATGTGCATATACAGTGGTGGATCCCAGAAATCGAAATCCTTTTTGCTTTAAATCTTTGCTGATGGTGTCCGACAATGGCGTTGTTGCCGGTAACTCTGATAACCTGGTAAAATGGTTCACCACCTGCTTCCCGTCATTGAAGTCCCACAGATAGTTATTAAAAGATCCATATTGATCCTGTATCTCGAGAAACCTTTGGGCATTGTTGATGGAGGACTCGATCTTTTTTCGGTTCCGGATGATCCCGGTATCCTGGAGCATCTCCTGAATCTTGGATTCATCGAAACGGGCGACCTGTTTCGCCTCAAACTGTGCGTACAATCTCCTGTACCCTTCCCGGCGTTTAAGAATGGTAAGCCAGCTAAGACCTGCCTGGGCCGATTCAAGTACCAGGAACTCGAATTGTTTCCGGTCAGCGTGTGCCGGCACACCCCATTCATGGTCATGATATTCCATATATAGTTGATCCGAGCCGCACCATTCGCAACGATTTATTTCTTGCATAGGTTCTCAATTTAGATATAAAACTAAAGATTCTGGATATTGTTCGATTACTGGAATTTTTCAACGGAATTCCTTAACTTATAAAATGAAATCCGAGGGCGTTTATTTAGAAACGGTATGTATTGTTATTTAAATAACGCAAATTATTTCTCTTTGTGGAATTACATCTATATTTGCATCACAATTGACGGCCGTGTTTGCCCCGCAATTGTGAAAGAAATAACAGTTATACGTATAATACGCAGTAAAACAAGTATATAGACTTTTATTTTTAAATAGATATGGCGAAAATCGAATCATTTACAGCACTTAAGAAATACCAGGAAGAACTAAAAGATATCAGTGATTCTGTCGATAAGGTTCGCAATTCTGGTAACCTGGTCCGGGTTAAAGTGGCCATGGGAACATGCAGCAATGCTGCAGGTGCCATTGAAATCATGAGCTTCATGACTGATGCTCTGGAAAAGCGGGGTATTGATGCAATTGTCACTAAAACTGGGTGCATGGGGTATTGCTACGCTGAACCTACCATTGAGGTTACCCTGCCAAACCATGATCCAATTGTGTTTGGGTATGTGAATGAGCAGAAAGCAGATCAAATCATAGAAGCTTATATCAAACTGGGTGAATTTGTTGACGGTGTAATCCCTGTTAACTATAGAACCGTTGAAGAATCATTTTAACCAGGAAAGATGCCAGATATCGTATCAACCAAGAGTCCAGCAAAAACTCAAATTCGCATTGCCCTACGTAATTGTGGAGTGATCAACCCTGAGAGAATTGAAGAGTATATTGAAAAGGATGGCTATTTTGCACTGGGAAAGGTACTTACAAATATGACTCCTCTCCAGGCCATTCAGGAGATCAAGGATTCGGGAATCAGGGGCCGAGGTGGTGCTGGATTTCCTACCGGTCTAAAATGGGAATTTGCCGGTAAAAGCAAGTCTGACCAGAAATATGTAGTATGTAATGCTGATGAAGGTGATCCCGGGGCCTTTATGGATCGATCGATTTTGGAGGGAGATCCTCATTCAGTATTGGAAGCCATGGCACTCTGTGGATATTGTATTGGTGCCAATACAGGTTATATCTATATCAGGGCAGAATACCCCCTGGCCATTGAAAGGTTGAATATTGCTATCTCTCAGGCACGTGAGTTTGGTTTGCTTGGGAGGTCCATTTTTGGAACCGGATTTGATTTTGATATCCACCTTAAATATGGTGCGGGTGCGTTTGTTTGTGGAGAGGAGACGGCCCTCATAAATTCTATGGAAGGGAAACGGGGAGAGCCTACATTAAAACCTCCTTTCCCGGCAGAAAGTGGGTACCTGGGAAAACCCACGAATGTAAATAATGTCGAGACCTACGCCAACATTCCTGTTATTTTCCTGAAGGGTGCTGAATGGTTTAGTGGGATAGGAACCGAGAAATCCAAAGGAACTAAAGTGTTTGCTCTGGCCGGTAAAGTGAAAAATGTTGGTCTTATCGAAGTGCCTATGGGAACTACACTGCGCGAAGTTATATATGAAATAGGTGGTGGGATTAGGGATGATAAGAAATTTAAGGCCGTACAGACTGGTGGCCCTTCCGGTGGCTGCCTTACTGAAAAACACCTGGATACCCCTATCGATTATGAAAACCTTGTAGCCAATGGATCCATGATGGGATCGGGTGGGATGATTGTGATGGATGAAGAAGATTGTATGGTATCTATAGCCAAATTCTTCCTGGAGTTTTCTGTAGAAGAATCATGTGGCAAATGTTCACCATGCCGGATTGGCAATAAACGATTATATGAATTGCTGGATCGAATCTGTGCCGGGAAAGGAGAATTCTCAGATCTTGATAGACTTAAAAACCTGAGTGAGGTTATCAAGGATACCTCATTGTGTGGACTTGGACAATCATCGCCCAATCCAATCTTATCAACGTTGCATAATTTCTATCATGAATATGTAAGTCATGTAGACGAAAAGAAGTGTAAAGCAGGTGTTTGTCGCGATTTATTGGATTATTTCATAGTGGAAGATCATTGTGTTGGTTGTACGGCCTGTGCACGTGCCTGTCCTGTGGGCGCCATTAGTGGCGAACGCAAGGAGCCACACATTATTAATCCTGATTTATGTATCAAATGTGGAGCTTGTCTTGAGAAATGTAAGTTTGATGCAGTCATCATCATTTAATTGAGGAGAATTACAATATGGATGTTGTGAAAATCACCATAGACAGACGCGAGATTGAGGTTCCTGCCGGAATCACTATTTACAAAGCCGCTAAGGAGCTAAACATTGATATACCTATCCTGTGTTATATGAACCTGGAGGATTTGAATATTGAGAACAAGCCGGGAGGCTGCCGAATTTGTGTGGTTGAGGTGGAGGGACGAAAAAATCTGGCCTCTTCCTGTTCTACAAATGTGGCCGAAGGAATGGTGGTGAAAACCAATAGTATGCGCGTAATCAATGCCCGCAGAACCGTTATGGAGTTGATCCTCTCCGATCACCCTAAAGATTGCTTATCCTGTGCAAAATCCGGAAATTGTGATCTGCAGGATATGGCTGTAAAGTTGGGAATCAGGGAGATACCCGGACAGGAGTATGCAGAGATGTCCACTTATCGCCTGGATACTTCACCATCTATTATCAGGGAACTTGACAAGTGTATTATGTGTCGCAGGTGTGAAACCATGTGCAACGATTTTCAGACAGTTGGTGCATTGCATGCGGTAAATCGTGGCTTCGAAGCTGTTGTGGCTCCGGCTTTTGAAATGAACCTGGAACATTCACCCTGCACCTATTGCGGTCAGTGTGTGGCGGTTTGTCCTACGGGGGCACTTACCGAAGTGGATCACACCTCGAAGGTGATCTCTGCACTCAACGATCGAACTAAGACAGTGGTGGTTCAAACCGCACCAGCTGTTAGAGCTGCACTTGGAGAAGAGTTTGGTATGGAACCTGGTACCAGGGTTACTGGCCAGATGGTTGCTGCCTTGAGAGAACTTGGCTTTGACTATGTATTCGATACAGATTTTGCGGCGGACCTGACCATCATGGAAGAAGGAACTGAATTCCTTGGAAGGCTGAATCGCTACCTTGAAGGCGATAAAGAAGTGAAATTACCCATTCTCACTTCCTGTTGTCCGGGATGGGTGAATTTTTTCGAACATAATTTTCCGGAGATGAAAGATGTGCCGTCCACTGCCAGATCTCCACAACAAATGTTTGGTGCCATTGCCAAGAGCTACTTTGCAGAGAAAATAGAGGTGGACCGTAAAGATATGGTTGTGGTCTCTATCATGCCATGTCTTGCCAAGAAATATGAATGTCAGCGCGAGGAGTTTTCAGTAGATGGAAATCCCGATGTGGACTTCAGTATTTCAACCCGTGAGTTGGCCCACCTGATCAAGCAGGCCAACCTGGATTTGAATAAACTGACAGAGGAGGAATTTGATGCTCCATTGGGTGAATCCTCAGGAGCCGGTGTGATTTTTGGAGCTACCGGAGGTGTGATTGAAGCAGCCACAAGAACTGCCTATGAAATCCATACCGGGCAGAGTCTTAAGAAGGTTGATTTTGAGCAACTGAGGGGTATGGATGGGATTCGTTCTGCTACGGTAGACTTTAACGGATTCGAAGTTAAGATCGGAATTGCTCATGGTTTGGGAAATGCACGCAAATTACTAAATGAGGTCAAGGAAGGTAAATCTCAATACCATGCTATCGAAATCATGGCCTGTCCTGGTGGATGTATAGGTGGAGGCGGTCAACCTTTTCATCATGGTGATGCCTCTATCCTGATGGCCAGGACAAAGGCCATTTACCAGGAGGATGAGGAAAAGACCATCAGGAAGTCTCATGAGAATCCTTACATCAAGAAGCTGTATGAAGAGTTTCTGGGTGAGCCCATGAGCGAGAAGGCACATGAATTGTTGCATACGCACTATTTTGATAAGCGCAAGAATATTTTTCAGGTATAAACCGGGTATAACAACCATCGATATGTCAAGTGTTAAGATTGAATTAAGAGAGGACCAGGTTGAAAAGATTCATTCTATTTGTGATTCATTTGGGAACCAGGACGGAGAATTGATCAATGTCCTGCATAAGTGTCAGGGTACATTTGGCTACCTCCCTGCAGAGGTCCAGGAAGTGATTTCTGAAAAAATGGAGATACCTGCAGCCCGTGTATATGGGGTGGTGACCTTCTACTCTTTTTTCACCATGATCCCCATGGGAGAGTTTCCAGTTTCAATATGTACGGGGACTGCATGTTATGTGAGGGGTGCAGAAACTGTGTTGAATGAGTTTAAGAAGCAATTGGAAATTGAAGTTGGTGAAACCAGTACAGATGGTAAGTTCTCACTCAGTTGCCTTCGTTGTGTGGGTGCATGTGGACTTGCCCCTGTGGTTCAGGTTGGGGATAAGACTTATGGTCGGGTGGCTCCAGATGACGTTAAGGAGATTCTGGCGGAGTACCATAAGTCGTTAATGTAAACGGCATTGACTGACAAATTGATAATTTTTGTTGATGGTACCGCATTCTTTGATGGACATATTTGATAATAGGAATGAAATGTACTATTTTTGAAGCGGACGCAAGATTGGAAAACTTTTAAATGATGAGGTTAACGTTTTTAACCCCCGTATTAGTTATTTCCTATCTTTTAAGTACTTCTTGCACTACAAACGAATCGGTAGAGATGATGCCGGTCACCACCGATTCGGAACTTGCCCTTGAGTTTTACGAGACAGGAATGGTGGCTTTTGACCAGATCAAGCTTAGCCAGGCATGGCATAACCTTGAACAGGCGGTGAAAGAGGATCCTGATTTCTTTATGGCCAATTTCTGGATGTATTTCATGTCAAGTGAGGGTTCAAAGAAAGTTGCTGAGAGAGCACTTCAGTCCAATGCCCCCCTCAATAAGGCAGAGATGCAAATCAAATCAGCCTTCAAGTATCTGCTTGACGGTCAGGATGAAAAGGTAGTTGAGCACCTTCAGATGGCCATTGACCTTTACCCATCCGATCCCGATTTGCACAAGATCTTATATTTCCTCCAATTGCAGTTTCTGAAAGATGTTGAAGGGGCCGTTGAGTCCATTCAACGTGCCATTAAGGTGCAACCTGACTATCCTCAAGCATACAACTTGATGGGTTATGCACTCATGCATATGGAGAAGTACGACCAGGCTGAGGAGGCTTTTAATGATTATATTAGATTGGCTCCTGCACTTGCCAATCCATATGATTCCAAAGGTGATTTCTATCTGACTACTAAACAGTTTGAAAAAGCCTATGAAAGCTATATGAAGGCTTTTAAATTAGATTCGGGTTTTGTGGTGAGTGAAAAAAAGGCGATGAAGGCAAAGTACCTTCAGGATAAGTCGGTAGTTCAATAAGTGCTCTGGTTAATCATCAATTTCTACATAGAAAAAGCTTTTCTTAGTTGTTGGCTCATCATAAGTGAAAATCGTTTTTTTCTGGTGGAACACATAGTTCACCAGTGCAAAATCACCGATGCACATGGTATTGTGGCTAAGCAGGAAAAAAGCAGAGAAAAGAATCAAATGAGGAAACCAGACTGTACCCATAATCACAGTGACAATGTTGATCACCATAAATGGTGTCATAGCCAGGAATTGAAGTTCTCTCCCGGAAATCGGGTACCGGTCGGCTGTTACGTAGAATATCAATTGCTGCATGTCGGCCCCGTACTTTAAATTCCTGGCCCCCAATATCCGGTAAGCCACTCCATGAAGGAGTTCATGCAAAGGGATTACCAGAATACTACCAGCAAAAATACCAATCAGTGATTGTTTAATAATCATCAAGAAGGGTTGGTGAGACCCTATCAATTCAAGGATGATAATAAGCAGGGTAACGGATAATAATCCCAGGTTTACCCCTGCATAGAAGAATGAAATAAAACTTTTTCTTTTAATGTTCGAGAGGACAAATGGGATCATATCGTTGAAATCAAGCTCCAGAATCTGGTGGTAACCGGGATCATTTTGCAGTTTATCAACATCAGGTATTCGGGATGATCTGGCAGATGTGTCGTTTGTCATCGGTTTTCGCTAATTTTGCGGCTCATTTCAGGTTTGAAGATAATCAATGAATCAGCACCAATCAAATGGGTATTTTTATGCATTTGGAGCTTCTCTGGCCCTAGCAGCCTCCTTTGTGTTCAGTAAATCAGTCCTGAATCACCTGACCATGGTCCAATTTGGTCTAATATGGTTCTCAATGGGGGTTGTCTGGAATGGTGCATGGTTCTTGATCAGGCGTGAATACCTTAACCTGAGAGATTCAATGAAGGCCAAAACCAGTATTGCATTGGTTATCGCTTTGCTTGAGGGAGCTGCCACCGGCCTTTTTTACTTGGCCATCAAGGAGATGGAGAATCCCGCTGTAGTTTCTTTTATTGGAAATATTGGCCCCGTTTTCGTGACAATCATGGGGATCACCCTCTTGCGGGAAAGGTTTCGCAACATTCAGATCCTTGGCATATTAATTACAATTCTTGGGATATTTGTCATTAACTTCCGGGAAGGGGGATTTGCAGGATTCATGGACCCGGGATCATTCTATGTGATTGGCGCATCCTTGCTTTTTTCGGTGGCCACCATAGTGGGGAGGCATCACCATAAGATACTGATTCCCGGCTATATGTCACTGATCCGGTCCTTTATGCTGGCTGTGGCAATGCTTATATTTTTCCTTTCTGATGGATCGATGCCGGAACTCACTGCGGCAGTCTTGAGGGATCTATCCATTGGCTCGTTTTTGGAAACCCTGATTGTGATCGTCTTTGCGTATCAGGCATTAAAGATTATTGAAGCTACTAAGACTTCCTTAATTATTAGTTCAAAAGGAGTATGGACCCTGATTCTTGCATGGATCTTCCTAGGCGTATTTCCAACCATGTTGCAACTGACCGGAGGGATCCTGACCCTGATCGGGGTGTGGTTGATCACTTGGGACCGTAAAATTACTCGTCGAGAATAAACTTGTATACAGTATATTTTGAAGCTTTGCGGGCATACCTGCTGGCCTCACCGTTTAATCCTTTTTGCTTGTGTATCCTCCATAAGCCCATATATCCAATGGCCTTAAACTGGTCTGCGAATGTGCCGAATGAATCGGCCCGTTCCACTGTTTCCCAGTACCCTTTCCCTGCCAACCGATCATTCCTGGCCTCCTTTTCAGCCATAAAGGCTCCGGCCATGACTCTTATCATTTCAGTATACCTGTCCTCCTGAGTTTTCATGGTTTCGAGAACCTCTCTCACCCTCTGGAAACGGTGCTGGTAAAGAAGGATGGTCACAAGGTGTCCCTGGTAATAAATATTTTGTGGAAATTCCCCGTTCAATCTTTCAGCATAGATGGCGGCACTATTCAAGTCCTCCTCATATTTCAGCTGGATTAATGACATGAAGAGCATGGATTCCACTTTGAGGAATACCGCATTGTTCATGGCGTAATTTAGTTGATTCAATCCCAAATCTTTGTTTCCATCCTGCATGAAGGAAACCAGTGGTTTATAAACAGGGTGTGCGTTGGGGTATGCCTCAATATAGTAATTATAGAGTCCGGTAGAAAAATAGAATTCAGTGAATTGCCCCATCAATTTGAAACCCTCCCTGGTGTGTTTGTACATGGTTCTCAAATCGGGTACCACCTTCCCCGATTTACCGTTATCCGCCCAGTACATCGCCTTAAATGCCCTTCCGTAGAGGTCAAAAAAGACTCCTTCAAGATGCGACTTGTCGCTTTCTAAATACACTTTGGACAGGTCTATGGTCCTGTCCATTAATTGTATAAATTCTTCGGATGCTTTGCTTTTTAGTGTGAGGGGAAAATTCTCCCAATAAACAATCAAGGCTTCAAGGAAATAGGGTGCCGGGTGATTGGGCGTGGCCCTTACCAGTTGCTTCTGAAAATACCTGGCTTTACTAAAAGAGAAATTGTACGTGTGATTCAAACAACTGTCTACCCGATCCAACAGATCAGACCTGTTGAGGTATGAAACCTGAGCATATGAGGTTGTCCAACATGCGAACCCCAAAAAAAGCATTGCCAATTTTCTCCTCATATGGTAAAGATAAAATTTAAATTTTCGCACATTTGTGTTTTACTAGTACAATTATGATTCAGATTGGGGATAAGATTATAAGCAGGGAATTATTTGAGAATCATTTTATCTGTCACCTTGAAAAATGCGAAGGAAATTGCTGCGTTTTTGGAGATTCAGGTGCTCCTTTGAAAGATGATGAGGCAGATGTGATTGAGGAGTATCTCGAAGAAATAAAACCCTATATGAGGGCTGAAGGTCTAAGGGCTGTTGGTGAAAAGGGGGGGTGGGTGATCGATAATGATGGAGACAAGGTAACTCCTCTGGTGGGTTGGGAAGAGTGTGCTTTTGTATTTTTTGAGGAAGGGATAGCACGCTGTGCGATTGAAAAAGCTTATGAAGAAGGAACTATTTCCTTTCAAAAACCAGAGTCATGTCACCTTTATCCTATCAGGGTCAGTAAACTAAAAAAGGGTATTGCACTTAATTATCACCGGTGGGGTATTTGTGAATCTGCCCGGGTGTTGGGAGAGAAGGAGGGAGTTCCGGTATTCAGATTCTTGAAAGATCCAATTTCCAGGGTATTTGGCACCCCGTTTTACCAGGAGCTTGAAATCGTCTACGACGAATTGGTTCGTCAAACTCCAGAAGAGCATAAACGTAAATACTAAAAACAACTATAAATCCTATGGAAACAATAAAAAATTATGTAGAAACCAACAAGGAACGGTTTCTGGAAGAGCTTTTTGACCTGATCAGAATTCCTTCTATCAGTGCTAAAGACGAAAATAAGGAGGACATGTTCAAAACAGCTGAGTCTATCAAAGCCTCACTTTTAGCTGCAGGGGCTGATCATGCCGAGGTGAAAGAGACCACAGGCTGGCCAGTCGTATATGGTTATAAAAATGTGGATGAGTCATTACCCACTGTGCTTGTTTACGGGCATTATGATGTACAACCAGTTGAACCACTTGACCTATGGGATTCGCCACCTTTTGAACCTGAAGTGAGAGATGGGAAGATTTACGCAAGGGGAGCTGATGATGATAAGGGACAACTGTTTATGCATGTGAAGGCATTTGAACTGATGAATCAAACTGGTACGCTCGCCTGCAATGTGAAATTTATGATTGAAGGGGAGGAGGAAATTGGTTCTCCCAGCCTGAAGGAGTTTTGTAAGC
>SDBT01018176.1_pt1 | contig 11062 bp, 9 predicted proteins | sample 2277101 | NCBI WGS metagenome assembly SDBT01 (sample SAMN10404973, study PRJNA504765) | marine sediment metagenome | isolation source: marine sediment core GS10_PC15, 103 cmbsf | place: Arctic Ocean: Southern Knipovich Ridge | collected 2010 | reverse complement strand
CTTTTTTAGCAAGTATGAACAACAGGATATTGAAGATCTAACAGCTGGTGATGAACTCTTTCATATTGCTGGTAGTACCCCTGGTGTTAACTATCAATTATAAAATCTTTTATAGTGATTTGAATTAAAAAAATTAAGCCTAATATTATTAATTATAAATTATTGTAATTTTGTACTATAATTCTATAAACATTTATTATTTTTTTCTCGTTTTTGACTATAAAATATTATTTTTCTATAAATGTATCAAAACTATATCTTTTATATATGAACTATTGTTTAAATAGTTTTAAATAAAAAATAAGAAAAAATATAAAAAAATTTAGGTTTTTTCAAGTTCTTCAATAAATTCCAAAATTAAATTTTCAACCGTTTTTGTTTTATCCAAATAGCTTTTTTTATCTCCAATGATATATTTTAAGCATTAGGAAAAAATTCTTTTATCTTTAAATAAGAGTACCTGTTCCATATCCAAGATCAATTACAATAATCTTCTTATCTCTTTCAAATGGAATTACTAAAAGTAAATCCTCTATCATTTCTTTATAATATGGGACAAGCCTTAATATTACATCGTCGAAGTCTTTGGCAACATTTTCAAATGTATCTTTAATCTGTTCCATTTTTTCGAATTTATCTTCTCTTTTCATAGTTAACAAATTTTAGAATGATTTTTGAAGTTTTTTTAGAGTTTCTCTCCTTTTATTTCCTCTTCATATTTCTTTCTTCTCTCTGTTAAGTATTCTGGAATTGGAACATCCCACCATCCGACTGCTGGACTTCCAGTATATGGAAATTCTCTTTGTACTTCAATTTCTATAACAGCTGGTTTTCCTGAATTTTTAGCTCGTTCTAATGCAGGTATAATTTCTTCCTTTTTGGAAATTTTCTCAGCATAGCAACCAAACGCTTCCCCTATTTTAGCAAATTCAGGAGTATAGGTGTTTCCATTTTTATCTTCAAAAGCTGTTCCATATCCTCTGTCTTCTCCAAATGCTGCCTGTTGTAGGTCTTTAATTGCAATCCAACCATGATTGTTTAATACAATAAAGAAAATATTGCTAAGCCCGAGTTGCACAGCCATAGATAGTTCAGAAATAGTCATCATAAAGTCCCCATCACCTACAAGAGCAACTATCTGTCTGTCTGGTTTACCTATGTCAATAGAACCTAATTTAGCGCCAATCGCAGCAGGAACACTATAGCCCATTGTTGAGAACCCACCTGCTGTTAAACAAGTTTTTGGTTCATAAAACTCTAATTCTTGTAGCATTTGAGCTTGAACATTGCCAGAGCTGGTAACGATTACAGCATCTCTTTCAAAAAATTTTCTGATTTCCCCAAGGACAGTCGATATCATTACGGGTGCTTTTGAATCATCCGTGTTTTCAGCAAGAAATTCAAACCATTTTTTCTTTTCATTTTGGATTTCTTTAAAATAATCGGAATTCTTGTAATCAACTGAATAATCGCCTAATTCTTCAATAATTTGTTGTAAGCAAGCTTTTGCATCCCCGATGATACCTACAGTAACGGGATAATTTTTCCCTATTTCATGAGGATCAATATCAATCTGAATTAATTTTGAGGGAGGCATGGAAAAACTTACACCTTCTTTATAAGAGCTTGCGGTTTCATCAGCAAAACGACATCCTACAGCAAGAATCACATCTGCTTCAGAAGTCATCTTTAATCCAATAGTTGTTCCCTTTGAGCCAGCAGCCCAACAAAAAAGTGGATGATCATTTGGAAAAGCATCTTTGGCCATCATTGTGGTTACAACAGCGGAACCTAGTTTTTCTGCGAGAACTTTAATTTCATTAAAAGCTTCAGCAGTAACTATACCACCCCCTAAAAATAAAACGGGTCTTCTAGCTCCCTTCAATAATTCAGTAGCTTCCTTTATGAACTTAGGATCACCTAGTGTTTTTCCTGTGGCTCTTCTTTCCGATGGTTCCGGTATTTCTACGTCGATAGCCTCTGCTTGGACATCCATAGGAAGATCAATGTGAACAGGACCGCGCCTTCCAGTCATCATTTGATTGAAAGCACGCTGCATAATCGTAGGTAATTGATTTACTTTACTTACCTGCCATGTTCTTTTAGTAATCGGCTCAAGAATACGAGGCATGTCAGAATCTCGTGAACGCTCAATCTCTTGTAAAACACCTTTACCACGCATATGTACGTGCGTATCTCCTGTTATCACTAAAACGGGCATACTATCAACATAAGCATCAGCTAAACCGATAGCAGTATTTATGGCTCCTGGTCCTATGGAGGTTATTACGGGTAATGGTTTACCAGATACACGATAATATCCAACTGCTAGATGAACACCTGACATTTCTTGCTTTGGTTGAATAAATGTAAATTTATCTTTATCTTTGAAGATCGCATCAACAAGGGCTAAATTTCCATGTCCAGGAATACCTATGATGTATTTTACACCCTCTTTAATTAAATATTTGGAGATAATTTCTCCACCGGTATATTTTGGCATAATAAACAATCGAATTGAGTTTTATTAATTAAATATAAATTATGAAAAGAGAATTTAAAACTTTAATGATATATTTTGCGATTAGTTTTCCTTTAGTTTTGTTTCATATCTTTAGCAATAACCAGATATTTTTCCAAATTATTCTTGATTTCCCTTTTGTTATACTTTCCTACACTTGTTTTTGGAACTTCATCAACTATAGCTACCAGTTTAGGAAGCATCCATTTAGTGATCTTACCTTTATCCACTCCTTCATGCTTAAGGAATTCAATTATATCTGCTTCCTTCTTATCGGAATTGGGTAAAAATCTAACAAGAGCAAGAGGTATTTCCCCCCAAACTTCATCGGGTACTCCAACAACAGTAGCTTCGATTACAAAATCTGCCATATTAATAAGATTTTCAAGTAAGACTGTTGGTACCATTTCAGCACCACTTCTAATAATATCTGATTGTCGATCGGCGATAATTATGAAGTCCTCTTCATCTACTTTTGCGACATCTCCAGTATGAAACCAATTATCATACCACTTATCAGCTGAAGCAGTTGGATTCTCATAGTATTTTTCAATAACCCAAGGGCCACGGAGAACTATCTGCCCAAGAGTCTTATTGTCGTGGGGAACAGCATGTCCTTTTTCGTCGACGACTTCTACTTCAATTCCGGGGATTGGTAGGCCTGTTTTAACTCTGACTTCATCTAACTTCTCTTTCGTCCAATCAACCATATATTTTTTAACGAATGATCTGACTGTCGTAGGTGCCGTTTCGGTCATACCATATCCTGAAGTTGCTGTAAATCCTGGAATTTTTTTCTCGACTTTAGATTTTAAACCTAAAGGTAAGGCTCCACCTCCTACCCTTACCTCTACAAGACTTGATAGATCATAGTTATCAATATCTTTATATTCAAGAAGCAGTGCTAGTATAGTTGGAACTACAGCTGTAGTTGTAACCTTTTCACCTTGAACTAACTCGCAAAAACCTTCAACTGTAAATGTTCCAGGTAATATTATTTTAGCCGCCATGAAAGCGTAGATGTAGGGGGCGCCCCATGCGTGAATGTGAAACATAGGCGTGATCATCAAAAATACTGTATTTTCACCAAGGTGAACACACAAAGGATCGTTAATAAAACTTAGATGGACTAATTGGTGAATAATTTGAAGATAAAGAGCTCTGTGGGTAAACATCGCTCCTTTGGGGAGACCTGTCGTCCCAGTTGTATAACAAAGAGTAGCATAATTATCTTCATTTAAATACGGCCAGTCGAATGTTTCAGAGGCATCTTTTAATAATTCTTCATATTCATAAATATTTTCTATTTTCGTATTTGGTAAACCAGATCCATCTGACATATAGACAAACTTCTCTACTGTATCTTTTATTTCATCATAGATAGATTCAACCATTGACAGTAGTAAATCATCAAAGAATAATACCTTATCTTTAGAATGCTTTATGGTATATACGATATGATCCAATGAAAGTCTGATATTAATTGGATGGAGTACAGCTCCACTACAAGGTACAGCATAATAAAGTTCTAGATGTCTATGTGTATTATAAGCCATTGTTGACACCCTATCACCTGGTTTACCTGGCTTCCCTGGTTTAACATCAAGGTTTTTTAAAATATTGGCTAGTCGACAAGTACGTTTATACCATTCTATCCATGTAAAACGCTGGTATTCTCCAGTTATATGATTTCGATATACCACAGCTAGCTCATTTGGATAGATCCTTACCGGTCGTTTCATAAACGTTGTGAGCAGCAAAGGATAATGCGTACTAAATTCAGGATAAGATTTCACTCTTTTTACCTCACTTTACTTATTTCTTATATAATCACGAATTTTTCTATAACCTATTACTTTTAAATTGTATTTAGCAATACACTCTTTTATTTTTGAATTTGTATACACTTTATAATCTTGATTTCGCCAAGATGCTGAATCTGGTGTAATAGCTGTTAACTCAGGACTCATTTTTGCAGGATGAAATAATAAATGTGTCAAACCGGGTTTTATATCTGAGAATAATTTGCAATAGTACTCCGTTTTATCAGGATACTCTCCTCCAGTATCTGTAATTATGTGATCTAACATAGGAACTCCCTTTTCCTCTAATTGTGAGAACATTTTAATAATGGCATCAGCAGAATCCCCTAATCCTCTATCAATCAACATCTGTTTATTAACTTTTGGTAAAAAGGCAGGAATATTGAATTCTTTCGACATTTTCAGATAACTTGGAAGAAATTTGGTATTTAGAACCGTCCCCATGTGTGTATCGATGTGAGTAATATTGATTTGATTTTCTAAAGCCATCTGAATTTGTGCCCGCATTTCAAGCTCAGCGGCTTTTGCAGATATGTTAGCAATTGCTTCTTCGGATGTTCTCCATAAAGACTTTTCGGAATCTAATAATCCTGAATTAGGATCAACACTACTTAATGCTCGCCAACGATAGTTTTCATATTCACAGGTAAGTGTTAAATGGACACCAACATCATATTTAGGACTATTTTTACATTTTGATGCCACTTCTAAAAACCATGGTGCAGGAACAAGAATAGATCCACAACTTGCAACCCCAAAATCTAAGCATTCAAAAGAGGCTACATTAGATGCATGAGAAAAACCCATATCATCAATATGGAAAATAACTACTTTATCAGAAGCATCAAAACCAAGTTTTTCAATTATTGATTGATTTGTCATGCTAAATCCCGTATTTTTATTATTTTAATAATTTCATTATTATTAGACATAATAGAATTATTAAAGTAAAAGAAGATCAAAATTTATATTTTCTTTTCTTATAATCTTTTTAAAGATATTTAAATAAAGATAGATTATTCTAAAAAAGGAATGGGTAGATTTAACTTATTCTTTTTGATAGATTACTAATAGATTCTATATAATTTCAGCAAAAAAGTTCCGTGCCGAATTATAAAGCTCATTTTCATTAGGTAATTCTAATAAATTTTCACCGGTAAGGTTAATTTTACTCACTTCTTCGTTGTAAGGAAGCGCTCCTAAAAAGCGTACTTTTTTATCACTTATATTTTTAACTCGATCTTCCAAAAGAGTTTGCATATCGTCTGGAAATCTATTTCCAAGAATAAGAATATTTTTAAAATCTAATTGAACCTCGTTAGTTATTTCGATGATTCTCTCCATTGTGTGAAATCCCATTTTGCTTGCGTCTGTCACGATTATAAGGTCAGAGACATCTTGCCCTGTTTTTCTAGCAAAATATTCTAATCCTGCTGGGGCATCAATTAATACAATATCATAGTTTGTAGCTATTATGTCTATAACATGTTTGAGCGTATTATTTACACTGCAATAACATCCTTCCCCTTCCCCTCTTCCCATTTCAATTAAATCAAAGTCATCCATTTCAATAAGAGTCTCATAAAATTCAGCTTCAATTACTTGGTTTTTTGGCACGTCTAATGAAATCATTTGTTTTTGGATTCTCTCTTTTATTTCCGTCATCTTCCCCCCAATTGTTTGCTTAAAGTGAATCTCTTCTCCAATTAAGTCGCCTATGTTAGCATCAGGATCGGCATCAATGACGAGGATGTTTTCAAATTTTTTGGATTCTATTATATATTTAAGCATTAGGACTAATAAGGTAGATTTTCCTACTCCTCCCTTCCCACTAAAAGAAATTATTTTTGTAGCCACGTTGACCCTTTCCTTTTTTTATGTGTTCTATTTAAGTGAAAATAAAGCGTTAGATCATTTAAGTTTTGATTTTATCAATTATTAATAGATACTTTTAAAACCTTAATTCTAAGAAGATAACCTAAATTTGATTTATAAAATAAAAATCTTTAAAAGAATAAAAAGCAAATTTTAAAAATATTTAGGACTACTCCTGACGATATACAGGGGTAATTTTAGAAGTAAATTCTTCGAGGGTATAGGGAAATTCATCTTCACTGGATATTTTACCTAAGTTAAGCATAATATGTCGTGCCAAAAGCCAGAAAGCCAATCCTAATGCCTTTTTACCTCGATTATTTGCAGGGACTGCGAGATCAATACCTGAAAGTACGTCGTCTGTATCAAAAAGAGAAACAACTGGGATACGAGCTAATTTAGATTCTGCTAAAATTACTTTATCAGCGTGAGGGTCTACGATAACCACGACGCTGGCATCTTTAATATACGTGCCGATAAGGGGGTTTGTGAGAGAGCCAGGAATAAATCTTGTGGTTATGGCTCGGCATCCAAGCGCCTCGCAAAACATCTTAACGGGTTCTTTACCGTATCGTCGTACGGAGCAAACAATCACTCTATCGCTGCCCTCCTCAACGTATTTACTCAGAAATTTCGCAGCAATCTTAATTCGTCTATCGGTTTCCTCTAAATTAATTACATATAGACCGTAATTTGTTTGTCTGTAGATATAACGTCGTGCATCCCCCGAGAGAAGTTTGGTTCCGATATGAATTCCACAACTTAGATAAAGCTGTTTTTGTTCCTCATCCTTATCTATTATTTTTTCTTTAGACTCGACTTCTGATCGTAGATTTTCACCATCAAAAAGCTCGAGTTCTTCCTCTAAATCCAAATCGTCTTCAAAATCCTCATCGAAATCTAAATCAATTATATCATCGTCTTCTTGTTTTGAATCTTCAGATTCTTCAATTTTCTTTTTAGCCAATCTATAAACCTAGTAATAAATGATAAGTTTTAGTAATATAATGAATAAATGTGATAATTGAACATAATTTTAATATTTTATTGAAGGGATTTTTAATATTTCCTAAGAAATTTTTTTTTTAAAATTCAGAAGTTATTTTAATGGAATATTAGTACAAAACATTCTATAAATATAGTGAATTTATGGATTATATGGTAAAAGAAGAAGATCTTACCTCATTATTACCTGATCGAGAATTTGTATTAGAGTTATTGAAAAAATTAGAAGTACCATATACAGTACGCCGTCATTCACTTCAGGTTGCCGAAATTGCTATAGATATTGCAAATAAAATAAAAGGGGCTAAAGTAGATAAAAAACTGGTAGAGATTGGGGCTCTTCTTCATGATATTGGGCGTTCAAATACACATGGATTTGGTCATGCCTTTATGGGAGGGAAAATACTGAGAGAAAGAGGATTTCCCGAAGAATTGGCTCGAATATGTGAAAGACATATGTTAGGAGGCTTAGATAAGGAAGATGCAAAATCTGTTGGGCTACCGGAAAAAGATTTTTATCCTGTTACTCTTGAAGAAAAAATTGTATGTTTAGCTGATAAGTTAACAGTTAAATCACGTCAGATTTCAGTTAACGAGTCCATTAGTAAATTAATAAATAAAAGATTTCAAATATGGTTTAATAAATATGGAAAAAGTACAATTTTATTAAAAGGGAAAGAAAGAATTGAGAAAATTCAAATGGAAATTGAAGATTTGATGCAATAATTTCATTTTGTCAATTTTTTTTTTAGCTGGTTTAATATTCCTCCTTCTTTTAATATTTCCGTTAAAAACTCGGGTAATTTTGTAAATTCTATTTTAACATGTTTAGTATTATTGGAAATTATCCCTTCCTGAAGCGAAATTTCTAGAGTATCTCCTTTTGAAAAGTCATTTTCATCCCAATTTAGAGTTATTCCAGGGATACCCTTATTAATTAAATTTCTGAAATAAATACGTGCAAAGGATTTGGCAATAATTGCCTTAATACCAAGAATTTTAAATACATTAACAGCCTCTTCTCTTGAACTGCCTGTTCCAAAATTCTCACCAGCAATTATAATATTTCCACTATACACATTTTGAGCAAAATTAGAATCAATGAATTCCAACGTAAATTTTGCCATTTCATTAGTATCTCTCATAGTTAGGGTGTGGCTTGGAACGATGTCATCAGTATTAATATCGTCCCCCAAAATATAAGCAAAACCTTCGATTTTATCCATTTTCAAAGCACCTCACGAGGATCAGAAATTTTACCTTTAAGAGCGGATGCGGCTACCGTTGCGGGAGAGGCTAAGTAAATCTGGGAAGTTGGATCACCCATTCGTCCTGTGAAATTTCGATTAGTACTACTAATACATACTTCATCTGGACCTAATACACCCATCTGTCCTCCAATACAAGCTCCGCATGTTGAATGAGTAACGACTGCACCAGCGTTTATAAAAATTTCAATTAGGTTTTCTTTTAATGCTTCCATATAAATTTGGTTAGATGCTGGGGTAATTATTAACCTTGTATTAGATTGAACTTTATTACCTTTCAATATTTTTGCTGCAATCCTTAGATCTTCCATGCGACCATTAGTACAGCTGCCAAGAAACGCTTGATCAATTTCTAATCCCTCAACTTCTTCAATAGTAGCAATATTACCTGGATTTGATGGCTTTGCTACTATAGGTGTAATATCTGAAAGGTTATAATCGAAAATTTTTTCATAACTCGCATCATTATCAGGAAATACTAATTTGTAGGATTCTTTAGTATGTTTTTCTAACCATTTAGTTAGTCTATCGTCAGGTAAAAATACTCCAAATTTAGCTCCAGCTTCTACAACCATATTTGATATAGTCATACGAGCATCAATAGAAAGATTTTTCACTCCCTCTCCATGAAATTCAAATGATTTATAAATTGCGCCCTTTGTAGAAAGATCTCCTATTAATTTTAAAATGAAATCTTTTGACATTATACCTTTATTAAAACATCCTGTTAAATTGATTTTAAACGATTCCGGTACTTTTAACCATAATTTTCCTGTAGCAAATACCACAGACACATCAGTTGCTCCAATACCGGTAGATAAGCAATTAAATGCTCCATAAGTTGTTGTATGACTATCACTTCCTACAATTAGCATTCCAGGACGAGCAAAGCCCATCTCAGGTAAAACCTGATGACAGATGCCTTTATTCATACCCATATTATGTAAAAAATTATATTTTTCAGCGAATTTTCTACAATCTTCGTGCATTTGGGCTGCAGAAATCGTGGGTGCTGGTACCCAATGATCTAGTAAGAAAAATATTTTACTTGGATCCCATACATAATCTATTCCAAGTTTTTCATATTCTTTATGAATTCTTCCTCCTAATTGCTCATGTACCATTATTAAATCAATATTAGCTTCAATAAATTGGTCTGGAGTGACATTTTTAACATTAGAATGTTCTAATAAAATCTTTTCTGCAATTGTATACTTCATTTTTCTCCTAAATATCAGTATTAATTAAAACTTAAAGTCATTATCAAGTCTTAAAATTACATTTTTAGTGATTAAGCAGGCTTCAAGCAAAACTTGAGGATTTACTTTGTCAGGTGTATCTTCTTCGGTATGCGTATATCTTGCTGCTCTTGGCGTTGTAAGATCTATCGCATTATATCCTCTTAAGTGAAATGGAACGCAATCAGTATGGGCTCCAGTGGATAAATGAAATCCTTTAATATTTAAGTTCTCCTCCTTAGCAGCAATTTCTAAATAGTTGCTAAGTACTGGTGCTATTTGCTTTCGGTGAATAACCCCATTTGATTTAAAATATCCTAAACCCCCTTTTTTATGACTTGCAACAGAAACCATATCAAAATTTATTTGAAAAATTTTACCCTTAATAAATTGATTTTCATATTTATTTACAAATATTCTTGAGCCCATTGTTCCCAATTCTTCAGCACTAAACTGAATAAACCACAAATTAAAATTATTGAGTTTATGTTTCAAAAAATATGAGCTTAATTCAAATACAATCGCCATTCCCGTACTATTATCTAAAGCACCGGGTGATTTATTATGGGTATTAAGGAACATTAAGGTTATATTAGAGAGAGAAACTAAAGTAGCTAAAACGATTAGGGAATGATTTAACATTAAAAAGGCCATTCCAGTGATATTAGGTAAAATTAAGTATAGTACAGCAACGTATTTATTTGCTAAATAGTATATTAATAGTGTAAAATATACTACGCCTAGCCAGAGACCTCCAAATAACCAAACTTTATAGATCGTTATTCTCCACAATGTTTTGAAATTCTGTGATTTAGAATCTAAATGAGCTGAAATTATTATATTTCCGGCATCCTTTTCAGAAATATTTTTTGCCGGAATTTTAACAAAAACATTCGAGGCCGGTTTAGTATTACCATAATATATTCCCCAAAAACCTGGTTTCTCTGGATGTCTTAAACTTTTTGTAATCAAATAAGCAAAAATAATCATTAGTCCTAGAATTGAAACTGAGAGAAATGCATATATATATAACGATATAACTAGAAGAATTGTACTTGTCAGACTAATTAAAGCAACTAGTTGAATTAGAGTCGTAGAATAGAAATCTGAAAATGTAAAATCTTCCTTTTTAACAGTATCAAAGCCTATTGTATTGAATGTTTTAATGGCTAAAGCTACGGCTTTCTTTTCACCTTCAGTTCCACATAGTCTTGGAAAACTAAAAGTCTTTACATATTGATGTAGGTTATCTTTACTAAAATAGGTCTTATGAGAATTTTTTTCACTCAATTTAAATCTGAACTTAAAAATTTGATTGATTATTCTGCTGTG
>SDBT01018175.1_pt1 | contig 11063 bp, 17 predicted proteins | sample 2277101 | NCBI WGS metagenome assembly SDBT01 (sample SAMN10404973, study PRJNA504765) | marine sediment metagenome | isolation source: marine sediment core GS10_PC15, 103 cmbsf | place: Arctic Ocean: Southern Knipovich Ridge | collected 2010 | reverse complement strand
GCTCGGTCTCGGCGGTAAACTCACCGGCGGAGCCAATGAAATCGAAGGCAGTAATTTTGACATTAATGGGGGCACAGTTGATAATATTAGTTCTCTTACATCTTCTGGCGATTTGGATATAGGCGCACATGGATTCAGGGCAAATACATTAACAGCGGATGGCCTGACTGCCACCAGAGTTCCCTTTATTGGTGTTGATGGGTTAATAACAGACCATGCTGCTTTTTCTTATTTATCTCCTCCCGGTGCTAAGTTAACTGTTACTGGTGGGGCAATCTGGTCTTCTGGTTATTTGGGAGGTACTGGCGGCCCAGCTCCGATGCAAGGTGGTATGTATATTGGGAGCCAGACTGACGCAAGTCATATTGACGATTCAACTCATGGCAGCGCATCAACTACCATGTTTATCGGTGATGAGACAATAGATACAACGCCAGTATCAGACGAAAAATACAAGGAAAACATCGTTGATTCTAACGTGGGTTTGGCAGAATTGATGCAACTGAGAGTCAGAGATTTTAATTATATCCCGAACATAGGCAAAGGCAGTGAAACTCATACAAGGTTTGTCGCACAAGAAGTACAAGAGGTTTATCCTGATGCCGTCAAAACAGGTATCAGGACAACCAAAGAAGCAGTAAGGGACAAAAAAGATTCGAGGAAAATCGTCGAGGATGAGGTAACAGAGGAATTTCTGTATGTCAATACAAAAGAACTTATACCTATGATGGTAAAGGCTATACAGGAATTAAAATTATTAGTAGCTTAGGAGAAAGAAAATGGCCAAACGACTAGTAGATGATACAGTAGTACAAGCTGCAGCAAATACAATAGAGCATCTTCTAAATGCTACTGCAATAGTGCATCTTCTACGTGATGCCCCTACTGTAAATTTAGATAAACCTGAAGACAAGAAGGAAGGTAAGAAGAAAGAAAAGAAGAAAGATGTCTAATGAACTCATATGCAGCTATGCTCCTGGAGCAACATTATATGCTTGTGTTAGAGATACAAAAACTAATGCAGGAAAAGTTTGGAATGAGACAGACGATACTTGGAATAACTGGGCAGATGGAGATTTAGCTAAATATAAAATAACTATGACTGAAAATGGCACTAATGGAAGATGTTATGTTGGAAGTTTTCCTGTTAGCATAACTACACAAGGGCGATATTTAGCACAAATATTTGATAGCGATACAGATGAAGTTATTAAAGATGGCATAATAGATTGGACGGGTGTCGAAGAAGATTACATTCCTTTAAGACGTTCGATAAGGTAAATGATAAAGTTTATAAAGAGATACGTTGCGGATTTAATGTTACGGAGGTACTTTGAAGTGAAAGTTAGAGCTTATGAAAGACATCTTCCTTGGATGCCTAAGTGGACAAAAGCTGCTAATGAGACGGCTTTAGGAGTTACAGAAAGAAAAGGTGTTAATGTTCCTTCTGATGCTTGGCAGATTCCAGAAGGTTTGATGGTAGTTGAGATGAGGTTTAGAGCCGCTGGGGAAAGTCCAGATGAAAAATCAGGAACTGCTCATATATATGCTGCTAGGCGTAAGGGTAGTATAAGAGATAATACTTATGACGATATAGCTCACCTTGGAGATATTGCATTGACTATAGGATTGCAAGCTGCTACAGATGACAGTTCTTACTACGCTCAAACAGCTATACCAACTCAACGATGGGTGGTAGATATAGAGACTGCAGATAATACTGGTTTAGACGGCATGGCTAGAATAGCCTTTGATACTACAGGATACGATTGTTTGTTTGTTAAGATGGAACATAGTACCTTAACTTGGTACATTGACGTAAGCGGATTTACTAAACTGTAAAGAGACGGAGATTAAAAATGCAGAAGATAATCTGTGAAGTAACTGATAGTGGCGCTGTATCAGTTAGGCTTATAGGAGAACATATGAATAAGAGGATTCTTCTAAGAGCTATTAAAGCTATAAAGCTTAAATATAGGCATTCTATCATTATGTATAGAAGAAATATGATAGCTGATAGAGTTAAGAGTGAACAGGAAGCAAGAAAACTTGAACAAGAAGAAATAACTAAAAGAGAAACTGAAGGAGTAATTGAAAATGGCAAAACAGAAGTTACCAAATCCAAGTAATAAAGATGATAATACTGACGATGCCACTGTTCTTAAGCAGCAAGTAGCTGAATTGTCAGCGCAAATTAAGTTATTGAATGAAGAGAAAACAAAGAATCAGACAGCTGATGATGTAGCTAAAGCTGAGGCTGACAAGAAAGCGGAGAAAGATAAGCAAGATAAGTTATCTGTTGCCGCCGATTTGAAGACTTTGTTGTCTCAATCAAGTGATGATGATGCTAGTAAGAGCGGAGATAGCTTCAATGATTTGACTAATAAGGAACTCGTGGAAGTTATTGGCACTGCAGTTAATACGACTCTTGACGCAAGGTTAGAACAGACTATAGGCAAAGTTGGTGAGAACATTGATACTACTAACGATAACATTAGACAGCTATCTAAAGTTGTAGGCCAGATGTTAGCTAGTCAAGGAGTTGAGAAGGTAAAATCTGACCATCCCGATTTTGAGACTTATAGAAAAGACGTAGCTGTTATATTGCAACAGTATCCTAATATTACTATTGATGCTGCTTACTACATGGCCAAGGGGCAGAAAGTTGGTGATTCACCAACTATCAATGAACTTGAAACTGAAAGAGGCGGAGGGCCTTACGGTGGATTTGATATAGCTCCAGATAAAACTAATACTGTAAGAACAGATCCAACTATGACTAGGTCTCAACCTAAAAATAAACTACAGCAGTCAGACCACATAGACCCAACTCATGGTATTTTAGCTTTTAGAAGCGCTGTCAATGCTGCTGCAGAGAAAGTTGTTGAAGCGAGGAGATAAGGTTGCTATTGTGCGTAAGGTAACTAATATATTAGACGCGCACACGTCAACGTCAAGAGACGTACTATCGTTTTGTTTTGTTTTTTATTTTTGATAATTGGAGGTAAACTATTATGGCAACCTTACCACAGTGGACAAAGTATTTAGATGATGACTTTGTCAATACTTGGTATGAAATTAGAGCTTTTGTTATAGACAACGTGCTTGACGCCACTGTCTTTACTGCGGCTCTAAGGAATTTTGGGTGCTTTGAGACCCAAGTTGGTAGTGATATCATTACTGACACTGTAGGTTACGGTCAAAAGACTACACAGAGATTTGACAGAGGTACTGTGCTGACACAAAAAGTTGTGGATTTGGACACTATGGCCGAGTGGAATTGGCGTTTCTTCCAGAGCGATGCTAATCGTTCTTTAGTCGATGATGCTAAGAATACTGGCAAGTTCCAGATTAAGTCTTATATTTCACGTAGGTTAGAAGCGGCAAGAGATGCTTTGGTTCAAGATACTGAGAAGTACTTTACTCAGTGGGGAGCTGCTTATGATGCTCCCCTGCAGCCAAACGGCCTTTACGACATTACGCCTTTAGCTACAGCAGAAGCTGCTGGTGCTGCACCGTTTAGCGATACTGAGAATGCAAGTAACACTTATGCATCTGGGACTAGTAATGGCAAGATTAGTAGAGCTAATAACTGGTGGAAGAACTGGGTTATGTATGATGGCGCTTCTGCATCTGATACCACACTTATAGCAGGCCCAACTAATGAGCCTTATGCTTTGAACTTTGTAGTTGATTTAAGGCACATGTTTAATAAGATTCGTGCTAATCAAGAAGCACCAAACTTCATTTTATGCGACCAAGATATCTATGAAGCGTATGAAGATGAGGCCCAGGACAAGCAGTCTGTTGTTCAAAGTGCTTTTACTAAAACTGCTATTGATTTAGGCTTTGACGCCTTTACGTTCAAGGGCGCAACGATGGCGTATTCAAGTAAGCTTTCCGGCACCTTGCATGTTCACTTACTTAACATGAATCACATCAAGGTAACATACAATCCAAACCTTTGGTTTGATATGACAAGTTGGAAAGAGTCTCCAAATCAGCATGAGAGAGTTGCGTACATTATCTGTATGACTACAGGTTTGAGGACAAGTCAACCTAGGAGACATGGAGTTATGGAGTACGTCAGCTAATCCGAAATTTGGATTAGTCGTATGTAAAATTGTTTTGTTAGTTTATTTATGGAGGTAAATTTATAATGGCTCAAAAAATATTATTTGAGACCGGACTTACAGAGTTTAAGGCTACTGATGTAGAAGGTGCAGGTACGGAGAGGATAGACGAAAAGGGTAGAAAGTATCGCTGGATATATAATGTTTCAGCAATAGCTGCTAGAGTTGGAGCGCCTGCTTGTTACGATATGAGTAATGGTGCAGCTGCAGATTTTGTAGATGAAGTTTTAGTGGATGCCGCAGATGAAGATATTAACGTGTTTGCTGGCGTATTCATGTCTGCTATTCCAACTACGAACTGGGGTTGGATTCAAACTTGGGGCAGGTATGGAACTGCTAGAGTTGGTATTGGTACTACAGCTGGTACTATAGCAGTTGGAGACCAGTTAATTCCTTATACTGCTACAAGTACTGCAGGAACTGGGGCTACAAAGGCAATGGCATTTATTTTAGGGGCTGATATTTCTGTAGCTGCTACTACATCACAAGACACAGTACAGAAGTTTATTATCCCTCATATAATTCCGCTTGAGGCTCAGGACGTAAATACAGATGCTGCAAGTACGACTCCGGATACGATTTCTGTATTTGTGAAAGGATTACTGTAACATGAATGAAAGAGTTGGACTTGGTATAACAGTTGGTGGGTCTGTGTCAGGTGAGATATATCTCAATCATATAGGTACTATAGCTAGTTGGGCCAAAAAGTTTGACTTAACATTGCTTGGTACTTGCAGGACGATTATAGATTCTGCTAGGAATAAAATTGTCAAAGCGGCTATTGAAGAAAAGTTAACTCATGTTTTATTCATAGATGCTGACCACATAATACCTGAAAGTATGTTACCTTTGTTACTACGAAATTCAGATGCTGCTATGGTGTCTGGGTTAGTTTGTAAAAGAGGTTATCCGTATGAAACTGTTGCTTTCATGTTCGACTCTAATCACAAGTTATGCCAAGCCCAAGTAAGTGCTAGAGATAAAGTGTTAGAGGTTGATGGGTGTGCGTTTGGATGCACACTTATCAATCTCTCTCAACTACAGTTACTTGATGAGCCGTACTTTTTTAATAGAGAAAAGGGTTTTCGTAGCGACCTTAACTTATGTATGCGGTTTAAGGATATTGGTAAAAGAATTCTTTTAGATACTAGAATACATATTGGGCATCTTGGGGATACTCCACAGATATTTCCTCATAATGCTGAGGAGTTTAGGGTTAAGCATTTAGATAAAGTTAGGGCAGAAGAAAATGACGAAAGTAGCAATTAGCTTTGATGATGGAGTTATAGACCAATTTAAGTGGGCTAGAGCTTTAAATCACTTTGGAATTGTAGGAACATTCTACATAAATCCATTTTGCGTAGGACTATTTAGATTCTTAAATTTACAACAGTTGAGGAGAATGCACGATGAGTGGGGACATACTATAGCCAATCATTTCTGGCTACATGAAGCTCCTGCTAATGGCGTTTCTATCCAAGCTTTAATATCAAATCTTGAATACGCAAAAAAGTGGCTTGTAGATAATGGTTTTGAAGACGGTAAGGATTTAGTGGCGCTTCCTTATGGAAGTATCGGAGGTCATTGGACTCCAAGTATTTGTAAGAAATTGCTAAATCATTGTATTCAGATTAGAGATGTTAGTGATGGTTTTAATGACTTGGATGAGACTGAACTTTTAGGAGCAGTTGAAAATGTAGAAGCTAAGTTTGTAGATGATAAGTTGAATCTTGTCTGCTTCCATCAGGTTACCGAAACCATTACTGATGCTAAGATGATGCTTCTTTTTGAGAGGATATCAAAGTTAGATGTTACATCTATGAAGGAGATTGCCAATGTTTAAGCAACCACAAAAGATGCAAGCTTTACGTTTTCAAAACTCCATATATTGTGGGGCTAGAGAACTGATATTAGAGATGAACTTTAAGTCTATACTGGATATCGGTTGTGGCTGTCCTCAGAAGTTGAAAGCTTATATCTTTCCAGTTTCTAACGATGTTACTGGTATAGATATGTTAGATGCAGAGAACTTTGATGAGTATAATATGACTTATTATAAGGAAGATTTTAATACTTCTAAACTTGATTTAGGAAGAAAGTTTGACCTTATCATATGTACTGATGTGATAGAGCATATACGTATGACGCATAATTTGTTAGATTTAATTAAAAGGCATATGAGTAGCGAAACAAGTTTGGTTATATCTACTCCTGATGTAGATAGTTATCATTTGGTAGAACCTAATAAAGGCCACGTGCATTTCTGGGGTAAAGATGAATTTGTTGATTTGTTGAAAAGTTTTGGGTTCGACGTTTTAAGTTCAGAAGCTAAGAAAGAGTGTTTAGTAGGTAATCTTAAAGCGTCTTATAACTCAAACATTTGCTTTTGTAAAATACAAAATGGGAGATAAATTATTATGACTAATACAGTTATTCTAGCCAAAGATGGTTCTACTGTGTGGATGAAGATATTGAGAGTATTAAAGCATCGTGCTGCTAGTGGAATTAAAAGAAGAATGTGGTATACTGCTGACGCTGACCCTGCAGTAGATTCTCTTAGCCAAGATAGCCTTCCTGTAAAAGTGGGTGATTTTGCTTATAGAGTAGATGACAACGAAACTTTCATTTGTACTGTAGCTCCGGCAGCTACTACTGATGCTACATTTGTCCAACTTAATCCGTAAGGAGGGCTTGAGATGGGAACTACTCATGATTTGTTATATAAAGTTCTAGCTAATCAAAAGGCTGCTGATGTAGATAGAGGTTGGATAAGGAAGACTTTAAGCAACCATCTGACTCAACATTGGAAGTTAACATTAGGTGCTTGGACTGCAGCTTTGGCTGCGATTGTAGGACTTATATTATTGTTGATAGAGAGGTTTGCGAATGGCTAGGACAAGAGGAGAGATAAAAACATTAGTAAGAAGCCATACTGGACGGTCTAAAGAAGCTTTAGAGAACTCTTTATGTGACTCAGCTCTCAAACTTGCTTTACAGAAACACTCGTTCAAAGATGGCATATCTACACCATCTGATTTTACTTTGACTGAAGATGAGACTAGTGTAGATATATCATCTGCCAGCCCTTTAGGAATTGTAACTGCAAGAATTGTAGAAGCTGACGGCTCTAGAAACTTACCTTTGATAATTAAAGGTAAAAGTTGGTGGGATGAACACGTAATTAATCCTGAAGATAATACTAAAGGTTGGCCTAAGTTTGGACTTAGAATTGGCGGTACTATGTACTTTAACGGCCCTTTGATGAGTGGGTTAGAACTTAGGTTAAGGATAACTACAGAACAAACATTTACTGACGATGATACAGAGTGTCCTATAGCTTGCCTAGACTTATTTGTTGAAAGATACGTAACATCTGAAGTGTTTTTAGATATTGGAAATGAAGAGAGACACTTACATTATAGAAGAGCAGCTTTAGGTTTTAAGTATGATGAAAGTGATAAAATTGGTGGTGCTTTGAGAGACGCAATGAAAGATGATTTGTTTGAGATAGCTGAAGATTTGTCTATGGAAGTTAGAGGGGCAGGGCCAGGAGTTAATTTTGGCATATCTATCTTAAATGATATAGACTGGCATGATAGATACGGTGAGACAGACGTGTGGTTTTAACTAATCCCAATTATGGATTAGTCAATTTTAGGAGAATATAGATGACGTTAAATGCTTTAGTAATGGGTAAGACAAAAGATGGTGGTAAGACGCCTTTTGTGGTAGATGCCCACTTTGCAGATGTTACAGGTAATGAAACTTTGAGAGCTAGCGCTCCTGGTAGGAAGTCTAATTATTTAGAAAAGATTGCTATCCAATGCCCAACTATGGCTATAAGTGAGTGGGTTAAGATAAATGATGATGATACTATTATGATAGGCAAGCTTCTTGGAGACGTAACTGGAAGTTTAGATTGGGAACACACGTTTAAGTATCCACTTAAATTTGCTGGCGCTATTAAGATAGACCAAGAGGCAGCTGACTCTATTCATATAACATTAGAAGGCTTTGAGGCTTAATGGAGGAAAAATAGATGGCAGGGACTAAAAATAGAAAACATAATATAAGAACAGTTATTGAAACGCAACAAATAGGTTGGTCTCAGTTAAGAGAAAAAGTAGTTACAGATGATGCTACTGTTCTTACGGTAACTACTCAAGATTTCGCAAATAGGAACTCTGGAACAGGTGATGTAGTTGGTATACCTTATGGAATAAATAAAGTAAAGATTACATTCTTAGGCATAGCTACAGACCAAACATCTGCATTTACTTGGACTCTATATGCATTTAGAGAACCTTACGGCCCAGGACAGAAGATTGCTTATGGGACAGGAAACTTGGGTGATGTGGCAGTTAATAAGCATCCAGTAACTGGGGAAGCTGTTACAGCTTACTATGCAGATTACTTGACAATAACAGCGCAATACTGGGAGCATACGCTTGTAGTTAAAGATATAGCGGCTGCTAGTGGTGAGGTTGCTACTATATCAGTTGATTTAGAAGGTTGTAGTCATTTGCTATTAGAGTTAACAACCTGTGATGCTGGGACAGCAGATGAGACAGATGAATTAGAAGCAGTTTATACTGGGTACTAATTATGAATTTTGACCGATTAGCAATTTTAGCAGATTTGCATGCGTCAGCAAGTATGGCTGATGGGGAGACTAACGAAACACAAGATGGTAGCTATGTTAGAATACTCTCCAACTGGTCGCAAAGACTGACCGAATTTATAACTGCTGCATTACTATATAAAGCTGACCGTTTGGTTCTGCTTGGAGATATAGTTCATGCGACCGATAGCGACCAAGTTACTGTTTTAGCAGCAGTTTGTACCCAGATTGCGACTGAAATAGTTGGGAGTAGTATAATAGTCCATGTATTGCCAGGGAACCACGATTGTTCACACCTCGGTACAGTAATGTTATTACACGAATTTCAAGGTGCCGTTGAGGGAAATATAGGTGCGGGTAATCGGCCTACTATTCCGGCAGCTTCAAAATGGCCAGGGAACCCTACTCAAATCAAGTATGTTTCTTATATTTCAAACGGAACGAATTTTAGATACGTACATTGTTGGGGTTCAGCTGGAGGCTCTACTTTAGCAAAAAAGGGGTGGAATACAGACGACCCTGCCAATTACGCTTATGAAGATACTGTGGATGAAATTATTCGACCACTAGGAGATCCAAAAAATCAGATGGATTGGGTGGACGACCAATCATTTAACAATAACTCGAAACCATATATAGTTTTTTGTCACGAGCCTTTAGGTCATATTGATGGCTCTCCTAAAATTCATGCAGATATACAAGCTGTCGTGCAAGGCGATCTTGCCGCCGAAGTAGTAGCGGGATACCCGGTTAGTGTTTTCGACGGCCATTATCATCGTGTATTTCCAATAGGTGATGGGCATACTTGGCGAAAAGATACTATAAATAACGTTGATTATTACACTTTAAGGGGTTCTGTACTAGGTAAAAATGCATACGATATGCAAGGCAATACTTTTTATATCGTTGACGTTGATACTGTTTTGGGCGTTACAGATGCAAAAATATTTGAGTATAATAAAGATATCAGAGGTAGGTACGTAAATTATGATATATCGCAAGAGCGTCTTAGAAGTAGATATGTATAACAAAAGAGGAGTAAAATAATAATGGCAGGAGAATGGGATGAAAGTTTACCTATAGACCATCTAAAAATTGGTAGTATTCCTGGTGAGTTTAGAAAGATAACAGATAAAGTTGAGACTGTTCTAATTAAAGAACACGAAGATTTAGGTGACGAAAATACTGGAGCTCAACATAGATTAGGTTCAGCTGTAGCAAATGAGGGTTCAACTACACCAACTAAGACAGTTGACATAACTGCAGGTTCTGTAGCTTTAGCAGATGTTGCTAGAGATAGAGGAAGACTTTGGTTAGATGACAACTTCGACCCGCCAGTTTTGAAACGTTGGAAAGGTTCAGCTTGGGAAGTTGTTGGTACTATAGCTGCTGGAGCTTCTCCAAATATTGCAAAGTTGATTAGTACTACAGCTGAAGATAGTGATGGGGGTAGAGAGAGCGCCTTAGCATTTAAGGGAACTCAAACTGGTAATGAAGAAACAACTTTAGGACTAATTGAATTCTCACATGAAGGTTCTTCTGACGACCAAAAAGGACAGTGGAAGATTAAAGTAAATGATGGAGATGATAGTGATGCTCCATCTAAAGTTGCTATAGTTGGTAAGAGTACAGGTAAGATAGATGCAAGTGAATCACTAGCAATATTAGATGAAGATGATATGGCGTCAGATGATGCTGATGTTTTAGCTACACAGCAGAGTATTAAAGCTTATGTAGATGCCAAAGGAGTCGCACAGATAGTCAATACTCAGACAGGTGCAGTTGACACAGGTACAACAGATATGCCTTATGACGACACAATCCCTCAAATCACAGAGGGAGACGAGTTCATGACATTAGCAATAACTCCGACGTCGGCAACAAATGAGTTGAAAATTGATGTAGTATTTAATTTTGCTCATGATAATATAGCAGCTACCATTTCTGCGGCTCTTTTCCAAGATACTACAGCTGGTGCTTTAGCTGGAGCATCTCAAACAATAGGTGATGATGCAAGTAAAGGCTATCAAATAATCTTTACATATTATATGACAGCTGGGACAGCAGTAGAAACAACGTTTAGAGTTCGTGGCGGTGGAGACGATGGTAGTACAACAACGTTTAATGGAGGCGCTGGAGGTCGTAAGTTAGGTGGCATAATGTCTTCAAGTATAACAATAACAGAATATAAGGTATAAGATGCCTATTGAGATTTTGACTATTCCTATTGCCAGAAATGGTTTGAATAAAGATTTAGAACCCTCAGACTTAAAAGGCGGTACGCTTGAAACTATGTATCGTACAAGCTA
>SDBT01018174.1_pt1 | contig 11063 bp, 5 predicted proteins | sample 2277101 | NCBI WGS metagenome assembly SDBT01 (sample SAMN10404973, study PRJNA504765) | marine sediment metagenome | isolation source: marine sediment core GS10_PC15, 103 cmbsf | place: Arctic Ocean: Southern Knipovich Ridge | collected 2010 | reverse complement strand
TATCTATTTAATTGCTCTTTTTTCTTTCACTTTATTTTTAGTTGTTTTAATTTCTCTCTTTTTATCTTTGCCATTTTCAAAATTAAAATTCTGTTTATTAACTTTATCTATTTCGTTTATTATATTTAAAACTATATCGTTATTTAAAGTATTCTTGAATTTCTCAAGTTCTTTTTTATATCTTATAAATAAACCGTTCTTTTTCATTGGTTTTCCATCTAATTTCGAAGGTATAACTTCTAAGTAAAGTACAGGAGGTCGCTTTTTAGTAGCCGGTACTTTAACAACGTTTATATTAGGAATCAAGTTCTTTAGTTTTTCCCAATCATAACCTTTTATTAAATGTTCCTGCATTTTATCTCTTACATTATTTTCTAATAGTCCTAAATAACCAGAATTATTTTCTTGAATTTCTTTCAAATACATCACATTTTATAATTTGAGAGAATTTCCAATTTAGTAATAAATATTTAAATCTTTTATTGCCATAAATTTAATCTCATCTGGCGGAGCTCCTTGATAATTGATGTCATAAACTGATATCCCATCGCCAAAGTCCCAGTAAAAAATTCGTAGCTCTGCGTTTTCTGTCAAAAAATCCTTCCCTAAATTAGTAGAAAGAGGTTTGGTCTGAAAATCCCAAAAAGACCTTCTTCTCTATTTTTTAATAACCATTTTTTCTCCATTATAAAAAATTAATAATTTCAGATATATAACACTTTCGGAGAATTTAGTAAACTTTAGAGAAAATAATCTCTCTTGATAATTTTTGGATTTAACTGTTTATGGTATACCTCATGGTATACGATAATAAAGTAAAGTATATATATAACTTTTGAATAAATTGTTATTATAGTAAAGATAGATAAAATAAGGGTTAAGGTTTTTGGTATACCAACGGGTATACCATAAATAAATTCATTATCAAAATAAAATTAAGGCTATCATAGGGCATGACGACCAATAAGAATATAGGATGGAACTGGAGACAATACAAGGATTTTGTTTATAATAAATCAAAAATAAGGAATTTTGATCCTTTTCCTCCTGCTTTTGAAACCAAATATGATTCTTCTGGAGAGGGCAAAAAGCCTATAATGGCTCCAAGAAAGAAGCCTAAATCTAGAAAGAGATTAATTAATAAAAAATGTAAATTGAAGAGTAGCAAATTTACAAAAATATTGGCTTCCTTTATTCTGCTATTTATTATTATCCCCAGTTTTGTAAACAATGGCTCAGATTTATCAGAGACAAAACCTGAGAAAAGTGATATATTACTACCTAATGTTTCGATGAATCTTGAATGGAATACAACTGTTGAATCAGTGGAAGGTTTTTTATCAGAGGACTTAGTAATTGATGATGATGGGTATATCTATGTTACAGGCTCATTTTATAATGCTTCTCAAGGTGATTTTGATATAAAAGTTATTAAATATAATTGGGAAGGGTCTGAAATATGGAACAGAACATGGGGTGGCAATTTAAGTGATTATCCAACCTCTATTGACCATGATTCTTTAAATAATATTTATATAACAGGGCGTACAGAGAATTTTGATAATGATTTTAATATTTTTGTAATTAAATATAATTCTTCTGGAGATTTTGTATGGAATTACACTCAGGATGTGAATGGTTATGAGTCAGGTGAAGGGATTGTAATTGATAAGGAAGATAATATTTATGTTGCTGGTATCGTTGAATCAGTAATTTTTTATGTGGACTTTGAGTTATTGAAGTTCAATAGTTCTGGAGCTTTAATTTTCACTCAAACGTGGGGTGATACTGATACCGATTGGGCTTATGATATCGCAATTGATAATGAAGGAGATATTTACATAACAGGTTCTACACATATCCCAGACCTTGAAAAAACAGATTTATGTCTAATTAAACTTAATAAATCAGGCTCACTTAACTGGAGTTCCACTTGGGGTGGACAATATGCAGATTGGGGAGAAAGCCTCGTTATTGATGAATTAAACAATATATATGTTGCTGCTACCACAAATAGTTACGGTTCTGGTTGGAAGGATATTGCAATATTGAAATACAATCACACAGGAGGTCTTGAATGGAATAAAACATGGGGGGGAACGGAAATAGACATGGCTGAAGGAATCGCAATGGATTCTCACAACAATATATACTTATTAGGCACTACAAAAAGTTTTGGAGGACAAGATTTGTGTATTTTAAAGTATAATATCTCTGGAGAATTACAATGGGAAAAGATTCTACAATCTAATACTCCAGATATGGGAATTGAAATCGAAATTGATATGTTTGATAATAATAAGATCTATATTACGGGTGCTATTAATGGGGAATTTACCTTAATAAAATATAATCAATTACCGGGGGAATTTAAACTTACATCTAACGTTATTTCTAGTGTAGATCCGGATGGGAATTTTTCGCTAAGTTGGGGTGAATCATCGGATGCGAATAATTATTCTTTATACCAGTATGATAAACCCATTACAGAATTTAATGATAGTTTGTTTGAAGTAGTAAATGGAAATATTAATAGAACCTATACGCTGAAAAATTATGCTGAAGGAGAATACTATTTTATAGTGATTGCCTACAATTCTTTTGGCAATCAAAGTTCTAATCAATTGAAAATAGTTGTAGAGTATCCTCCTGAAGACTTTTTTCTTTATGAAAATGAAGAAAATCCAGACATAGATGGGAAAATGAACCTGACATGGCAAATTTCCATAGGAGCATACAACTATTCTATATATAGCCATAACAGTTATATTCATGAAATTAATAATAATGGTACATTAGTTGCTGAAGGGTTAACAAATCATTCTTATCTCATTAAAGGATTAACAAATCAAGATATCTATTATAAAATAATCTCGAAAAATTTAGGAGGTACAGGGGAGTCTAATTGTATTAAAGTACAGGTTAGGCGAGCGCCCGATGAGTTTATTATCTATACAACTGCGGAAAATCCAGATAAGAAAGGACAATATGAAATTATTTGGAGTAAAAGCGATTTTGCAGAAAATTATAGTGTTTATTTCTCAACAAGACTCATAACTAATGTGTTAGACGATAACGTTATGATTTTATTAGATGGATTTAAACCTGAATTTGACTGGCCGACCTATAAATTTACAGATGCAAGAGGAAATGGGGTTTTTTATTATCAAGTTGTTGCTTTTAATCAGTATGGAAATTATTCCAGTGCATCTATAGAAGTAGTAGTACAAATTCCCAATCCTTACAGAGAACATCCAGATGAGATAGAAGAGACTCAAAATGATAATTTGTTGATATTACCAATTATTTTACTGATGGTGTTTAGCACTTCATTTGGTTTACTTGTATATTTGGGAAAAAAAAGAGGTTTTACTCGTCTTTGATATTGAATAATAGATAATTATTTTATTAGGAGTATAAAGCATAAGGATATAAAATGGAGAGAGAAGAAATGGAATCAAAAGAAATTGAAGAAAAAATTGGTGTTATTGAACAACAGAGTAATGATATTGTTGTTCAAAAAGAGTTAAAGGAAAGCTTGCAAGGAGATTTCCCGCTTAAAGAAATTATTGAAATTCTTAATAACTATTTTCCTGGATATTTTTTAGAAAAATTGCTCTTATTCTTTTATTGCATTGGATCATTGATTAAAACAAGCCCGTTAGAACATCAGTCTAACCATCAGACAATAATTATTGTAACAGATAATCTTGATTTGAGAACGAGATTTGTCTTGTCTATTTTAGAACTTTTTCCCGAAGAGATAATTTGTAAATATTATGGATTGGGTAAACTAACGAAACAAAATTTAAGCGATAAAAAGATAATATATTTTACGGATTTTGAAACCAGAGGAAATAGACGTTTAATTAAAATAATGACCAAATCACAGAAAGATATTATCTATGAAGAGAAGAGTGGTACTGTTACACTACCCAAAATGACCATAATTACGACTACAACTAGAGAAATCCTTCTAAAAAACAAGGATCTGATGGAAAGTTGTATAATCATTGAGCTTCCGTGTTCATTTAAGAATTCAGTTATTATTTCGCAGACTAATTCTAATAAACTAGCTAATCAAGGTCGAAATTTTAAAATAGGAAAAAAAATAGAAGAAAAAAAAAGCCGAGTAATAGAATTTATTAATTCTTTAATTTCAGATACTATGACTATGCTTGAAATCCCAAATATAAAGTCTTTGAAAAAACACTACAATTATCATGTCCCGAATGTCTACATATTTCACAATTTTTTTGAGCAACTAATAAAAAATATTGCTTTTTTTTATCAAGAAAAAAGACATTCTTATTATGATGATTATGATGATATTAATGAAGTTAAAGTGGTTCATGCTCACCATCTTGATGTTTGGTATGCAATAGAAATTGGAAAAAAATTATTTATAGAAATAACTCAGGATTTGAGCGAAGATCTAAGAGATTTTGTAAAATATTTACTAAATTATGTTGAAGATCCTAATTTTCTTAGGGATTTCAAAAAAAAAGAACAAGTAGCCGATGGTGATGGATTTTTTTTTACTAACAATGCCATTTCGGGATACAAATTGGTATGCAAAGAGAAAAATCAGACCATTAGGAGCGATGAGACGTATAGAATGAATATTTTAATGCTTTCTTATAATACTAAAGATAGCCTTTCTGACTGCCTTTTTTTCAAGAAAGAAGGAAAATTTAATAAATGTAGATTTAATAATTTGCCTGCTATTAGATATTTAGATTATACACACAAAAAGGAGGAATTAGAGATCGAATACAACTATTACATTGCTGCTGCTTTTAGTGATGAAAACTTTAAAGATTGACCAAAATTAAAAATCTAAAATATAGAAAAAGAACCAAAATAAAATAAGAGTATGACTATAGAAAATGATTCCAAGCTTGTGGATGATATTTTTAAAGTTAAAATTGTTTTAGCAGATAAGAGAGTAGGACAAAGAACCCAGATTTCTAAAAATTTAAAGTTAGAACTAATTGATTCAATTGTAGAAATTATAAAAAATCTTAAACTCAAATTTAACTCCTTCTCTTATTTTCATTTGAGACACATTTTAAGTAAGATAAATAATCAATTAGAAGTGAAAAGACAACTAACATTATTAATAAAAGACTCTATTAAATCGGTTGATTTTGAATATGTTAAATTTCTTTTTAATGTAATATTTGATTCACTAGATTCGATTGGAAGTCGTGGAATTAAGCCGATTCAAAGGAGATATCATACACGTTTTGAGGATTTCAAAAATTCTATATTTAAGGATAAAGAGAAATTTCAAAATAGATTTAAAACTACTCAGAAATTTAAGAATGTTTACATCCAAAAATTAGCTGAAGATATCGTAAATGGTAAAAAATCACAGAAATCTTTTGAAAATCTAATGGATCCTTACATTCAGGCATTGAAAGAATATTATAGAAATAATTTTACTAAAGGACCTTATCATGGTTTGAAACCTATCTTTTATCAAGAGGTTATAGGAAAATCATTTGTGCAAAAATTCTTAAATTTAAGTCCAGTTACCCTTAAAAAAATATTTTTGAACAAGAGTCTTGAAAATATTGACATTTATGAATTAACAAGACAGATGGAAGCAATAAACATGAATAATGAGATTTCAATATTTATTGTTTACTCATTAATTATGAATGAAGGCAGTGAATCATCCGAAATTGCTAGAAAGGCAGGAACAAACACCAATTTTATATTAAAGTATGGTAAAATACTAAGTAAATTAATCAATCCTAAAACAAAAACATATTATATTGATTATAATAAAAGATTTCCTAATAAACACGGGGGCTCCTATTGGGCACTAATCCCAAGTAGAATATCACTTACAGGATATTCTCTTCAAATACCTAATAATGAGAAATTATATTTAATACAAGAAATTGATAAAGTTATTGATTCTCTTGTTAAAAAATACGACTATCCTTATTACATAAAGGAATTTCTTAGAAATAATAGTCAAAAATCCCAAGATTATAACAATATTATAACAAAATTGCTAAAATTGAGTAAACTACATAGAAAATTAACCTTTTCTGATTGCTTCGGATTATTTTACATAATGTTAGAAATTTATGATTATATTAGTGCTAAATCTCAGACACAAATTGCTAAAGAATTTGTAAAATCGAGGGGATTAACAAACATTTTAGCCAAGTTGATAATTCGAGACCCGATTGATTATAAAAATAGATTTTTAAGTACTAAAGATATCCAAAATAAGGTAATTGAATTCGCAAATGATGTTATATCAGGTAGATTAAAAGAAGATCATGTTAATAATATCGATTCTTTTGAGTTTCAACAAGTAGTCGAAGCCTATCGTAAGTACAGAGTTAAATTAGATACAGATCGACTTATTAATAAAGGATACCCAAGTATAGGTAGTTCTTCTTTTAAGATGAGAGTTTTTAGTTTCAAGAGAAAAAATCTTTTTGACCGTTATTTTTTAGGTTCAAAATTTATTGAATGGTCAGAGAGCTTAACCGAATTGCTATTAAAAGAAATAATCAAATTTACGACTAAATCTAATCTTAAAAGAGAAATTCTTATAATGTGCGGTAAAATAAATCAGAATCATGAAATTTTAAAATATATAATATATCTAATATTAAAAAGCAATGATTCTTTAGCAAAAATAGCAAAAAAGAGTGGAAAAAATGCTTCAAATGTAAGAAGAATTGGAAATATACTTGACCTAAGTATTTGCCCGATTACAAAAACTTATTATATCAAAAGTTATGAAGAGAGATTTTTGAAATAAGAGGTAGAACAACTTAAGATATTGTTACAACACAAAATTTCATCATTTTTTGTAATTCTAATTAAATAATTAATAAAAAATGTTTTTTTTTCCAAATATTTCCAAGTTTCTTAAGAAATTTAATGTGACCTAAATCTCTGGTAGTACCATTAGTTTGAAGATATTTATAGCACCATACTTTAGCATAGGTATTATAGAAATAATAATATCATATTTCTATAAAAAATTAAAAAAAAAATAAGAAATTAATGAAATTTTTAATGAGAAATATATTTTTTTCCAAGTATATCCAATTTTCTTAAAAGATTTAATAAAAATCACTGATCCATAAATCACAACAATATTTATATAGATATTTATGTTAATTATTATTTAATTAATGTAAAAGCCATTTTGGTTAAAATTATCCAAGCTCATCCAAATATGAGAACAAATCTTCGCATTCCAAATTCTGTGATCTCCCGCATTCTATCCTTAAAATTTGAGTTATATGATTTTTTCCCAAGCTCATCCAAGAAGCAAAATTTCTTATCCTATGATATTTTCACAGTTTCTTCTCTTAAATTTCGTAAAAAAATTAAAAAAAAAAAATTCAAAATTTAAATTCAAAATTTATAATGATAAATTATTATTTAAATGTTCAAGAAAAATTTACGCCTAATGCTATGAGACCATTTAATTTGTTTGGTCAAAAATTTACGAGTCTTCATTTATATGAGGGAGTCTGATGGATAATCAGACGAATTTTTTAAAATCTAAAAAAAAATCTAAAAATCAAAATAAAAAATAAAATGATAAAAATGAATACTAAAACAAAAAAAGGGAATAGACTCAGTAGAAAAACTAAAATAGCTGTTTCACTTTTTATAGCAATTTTTATTATTGCAATGATTCCTAATGGTAGAGCAAATTGCCAAATAGACAGTTTCACCGCGGATAAATATAGAGTTGATGTTAATGAAACTGTCATCTTCTCATTTGAAGTGACAGGGCAATATAATTCTGTATGGGTAAATTTCGGAGATGGTAACAACACCTTTTTCCCAAATTCTCCTACAAGCGTGACGCATAAATATAGCGCCGAAGGAAGTTATAGGCCAATCTTAACAGTGGCTAATAGTACTTGGAAAGATACGATGGCTCTACAAGGTGGTATTATTGATGTAGTAAATGATCCGCCCCAATTTGACATTAGTTTTTCAAAAGCTAACCCCTTTGAGGATGAAATTGTTACGATTTCAGTCATTAATTTAGTCGAAAGTGATGTAGACAGAGACAACATGACTTATATATACAAGTTCGGCACAGAAGACCAGGTAACCACTTCTGCGAGTTCGACAACTTATAGCTGGGAAAATGCTGGCAGATTCCCTGTTACAGTTTACGCAATCGATGAAGGAGCGCCAACAGAAGAAACTAGGTTTATCGAAGTTAGAAATAAACCCCCCGAAGCAGCTTTTACTTTAGGAGCAGAAATCCCCGCCACATTTACCTTTAGTGACGATCTTCTCGGGAGGATTCCGTTTGCATGGGGAGAAAACGCTCCCGCAACCAGAGACGCAATTAAAATAATAGACTCAAAAAATTCCTATTCTAAAGTTTTACAGGTTGAGGGAAATCCAAGTCATTCACTTCCGAGCATACAACACGGGTTTCCAAACCAGTATTACGGTAGTGTGGAACTACATTTTATGAGTACTGATGTATCTTCGCCAAGAGGGTATTTAGCGCTTTACTCGGGATCTACGGAAGCATTTGCTGTATATGCCAATAATTCTAAGTGGTATTATAGACAAAATGGTGTAGAATACTTAGTAGATAACTGTGAAGACCCTGTAAACAATGAATGGATACACTTAAGAGTAGATTTTGTGGTAGATGCTTCTACTCTGCCTGAAAATGATTATTTTGGAATAACTCAAAACTATCAATTTCAAGTTATTGTGGATGGGAAGATATCTTCTTTGTATAGCTTTAGTAGTTCTATAACCGAAGTGAATCGTATTGTGATAGGAACCCTTGACAATTCTTACGGTGAAAAATCGTATTTTGATGCGATTGGATTTAGTTTTGATGAAAATTATAAAGTGGGGGATAATTGGAATCACTTTAAAACTAGCTATTATGCAACACATGATTTTAGATTCGATGTAGTTGGAAAGCAGCCAAATGGTTGGGAAATAGATGCTACAGATGTCGCAATCACGGGTGATTATTATGGGTCTGAGACGTTTGATAATGGATTAGGTAATTGGGTTGATCAATCCACTCCAGGAGGTCATGCTTATGGACAGATTAACGAACAGAGCAATGGTCATAGTGACGTGTTAATGCTTTACGATCCTCATGACGATGATGCCGCATACATAGAAACGTCTTTTAATCGAACGCAAATTGGTACAATTGAATTTTGGTGGGCCCCATCGGACTCTATATACAACAGCGTGAGATTCACAGATTCCGAGGAGAATGATGCCCTCGGTATTATATTAGAATCATATGGGTGGTATTATAATCTTGAAATTTGTGAAGATTCTAGATATTATGCCTATCAATTTGACCATCACCGCATTGATTTTAATGGGGTTACCAGAAAATTTGATTGGTATATTAATAACGTAAAGTTTACGGGTTTTACTATGTTCCATGGTAGTTCTGGTTATATAGACAGTGTAGTTCTTCAGACGGGAGTAGGGTGGATCCAATACCCCTCTTTTGATGCATTCGGGTTTCCAAACGATCCTGACTATGAAATTGGTGATAATAAATATAGTCCTCTCGACGTGAGTGTAGTAGATGATGGAGGGGATTATAGAGAAGTTCTTAGATTATCCGATAGGAGCGAAACTTCGGGAGTGAAGTTGACAGAAGCTCTCCAAGAAAATCAGACTAGCGGAACAATCCAGTGGTATGCAAAGAGCAGCAATACCGAAGAAAAAACTTGGGCATTAACATTAATGGATGGCATAAAAACTGAACTATCTGTCGCAATAGGGCAAGATTACTGGCAGTATTCGACGGGTGGGGCTTATTATAATATGGATGAACTGGGAACTCCTCAAAGCGATGTATGGTATCCCATTTCGTTGAGTTTTAATGAAATTTCTGGAAAATTTACGGTTGAAGTAAACGGAAATGAATCAGAACATAATTTAAGTGGAGGATTCGATAAAATTTCCAGCGTTGTGATCGAATCGGGAAACTCCGCTACAGGGTTGGCTTGGCTAGATGCGATCGGATATTCATTTGATGATCTATATAACGTGGACGATTATAAAATCAGTTTAATCTCTTATCCAGAGAAAACTAAGGTTTTATTCAACGCTGATGATAGTACAGATACTGAGAGTGACTTAAACTCACTGAAGTATTATTGGATCTTCGATGATGGGGCAACAGGATTCGGAAAGCACGTTGAGCACGATTTCAAGCAGAGTGGGCGCTATAACGTCTCATTAGCAGTAAAGGACGATAATGGAGACATGGATTTATTCAGTCAAATTATATTAATCCACAATACTAATCCTGACATTTATATTATCTCTGGAAACGAAAGTATAACAATAAATGAGGGTGAAACCATCGGGATCAACGCTATTAGTAGTGATGAAATTACTGATTGGGCAGAATTGATGTATTATTGGGATTTTAATTCGTCTGCTTTCAATTTGGACTCATCAGAATACGAGAATGGCGGTTGGCGTAAGTCTTCTATCTATACAGATGATTTCGCAGGAAGTGCGGGGGTAATGGTTCAAGACCCCGAGAGAGCTACCGATACCGCTTTTATTAATGTCATAGTAAATAACGTCAATCCCTTAGCGAGTATTTATGATGCTTCTGTTATTTCTAACATAACTTTTGAGGTCTATAGAAATTCTATTTCAAAACAGGCAAACTTCACCTTTGAGATAACAGCGAATGATAAATCGAAATTAAGCTCTTTTTTAACTTTCGATGATTCAGGAGAAAACTCCATTTATAGCAACCAGACTGAAATTCCTATGACTTTATCTAAGGACTGGAAAATAACTGTAAATTCAACGGAATTACCTTCAAATTCATGGTTTAAGTACTATATTCGATTAAAATTTTTAGACGGGCAGGAGTTAATTATTTCCAGTTCAAAGTTGTATGGTGATGGTAGCAACTATGGTCAATGGGAAGAAAATCTAAATCCTTACTGGTACGACAACGGAGATTATACGTTCAAGTTTCCTATTACCGTAAGCACTCATATATTTGACCCATCGACGGACGATGTCAATGT
>SDBT01018173.1_pt1 | contig 11064 bp, 8 predicted proteins | sample 2277101 | NCBI WGS metagenome assembly SDBT01 (sample SAMN10404973, study PRJNA504765) | marine sediment metagenome | isolation source: marine sediment core GS10_PC15, 103 cmbsf | place: Arctic Ocean: Southern Knipovich Ridge | collected 2010 | reverse complement strand
TACACCGTTTCTACAATGTTGTTTTGGGGAAGGGAAAACCCCCTTTCTTTCGAGCAGGAATGTGAATTCTTAAAGTCAATGGGCTTCGGCGTGGAATTGTGGCCCACTATAAGGGGCCAGAACGAGTGCCGCTACGCCAGGCGTAATTGGTCAAGGCTGGCCGCCGCCACCGAGGATATGCTGGTTTCGATGCGCTCCCGCAGCGATGACCCCACCTTAGAGCAATGGAATGAGCAGATAGAATGTGCAAAAGTGCTTAATGCCAATATCGTGGCGGACTTTCGAAGTTTACGCTCCTGGGATGTGGGCGGTGAGGACAACTCGGATTTCACTTCCAAAGTAGTTAGACTGGCTGAGCTCAATAATGTCAAATTATGCCTCGAAACCGGCAAGTTAACGACACTCAAGAAGCTCGGTGAAAAATTTGAGTCACTTTGGTATTGCCTCGACACCGGCTATGCCAATCTCGACCCGGTATTTACCTTCAAAGAGTATGTCAACGAGCTGGCTCCGAGAGTCGCACACCTGCATCTGACCGATAATTACGGCCAAATTGACGACCACGAGCCGCCCGGCTTGCACGGCGGTATACCACGTGAAAATTGGGATTATCTGTTAAAAGCTTTGAGTAAATACGACAATGATGTAGTTGGTTCGTTTGAAATGTACCCTTGTATGCCGGCTGTAATGGTACGCCGGGCCAGCGAGTTTTTGTTTGATGAGTTGAAATGGCCCAATCGGCCTCAAAAACAGCCCGGCTACGTATCCGTTACCTACAATCCCTCATAGTGGAATTGGTTAAATGGTAACTGGTTAAATAGTAAATAATTACCAATCACCAGTTACCAATCACCATTTAACCATAATTTCTAAAAGCCGTAGCCGGCCTGTTTTAGCTGCTCCTCGGTTGGCAGCTTGTCATAATATTCGCCTCTTGGGCCGACGTAACCGACGCCTTGTTTTCTCAGCCTTACCTGGCTGATAGAGCCGTTACTGTTGGTAATATTGACCGTAACGGTGTTCATTTCCTGCCGGAGGCTGTCCATTTCGGCCTTTGTTTTTTTCTTATCCTGCTCGCTGCCTATCATATAGCCGGCGCCGCCGCCCACTGCCGCTCCAATCAGTGTTGACTCCGTATCACCACCTGCCAGCTGACCGATACCGGCGCCGGCCAGAGCGCCAATAGCTGCTCCGGTTTGGGCATCACTTTCACAGCCGGCAAAAAACACCGAGCCCAGGCTTACACCAACTACCATCAGAATTGTCAACAAACATTTAGTCATTTTTTGACCTCCATCAAACTTGAGTAATTGTGTTTCCCATATCCGTTACTATATGCGATATCTTAACAGTCACCGGGCAAAATAGTCAAGCCGATAATCCTTTGGGCTTGTAAATGTGCATTCAGCCGGTTATATTTTTATCGACTTTTTTGTAGTAAAAACTTAAAGGAGCCAGAAATGAACGCCAAACTTATAGTCGTTGGCGCCGCCGGCCGAATGGGCAAACGCATTCTTTCGTTGGCAATAGAGGCCGGTCAGTTCGGTATTATTGCGGCAGTCGAAAGAAAAGACCATCCCGACATAGGCAAAGACGCCGGCCTTCTGGCCGGGACAGGCCCAATTGACCTCAAGCTTGGTAGTGCATACCCATCTGGTGCCGATGTGCTAATCGATTTCTCACAGCCTGCCGTAGCTGATTGTACCCTTGACTACTGCCTTGAAAACGCTGCCGCTCTGGTTCTGGGCACTACCGGCCTGGGTGATAAACAGCAGGAAAAAAATAAAGCCGCTTCCGCCAAAATACCACTTATCTACGGAACTAATATGAGCGTAGGAATGAATGTTTTGTTCGCACTGGTCGGCAAGCTCGCTCTGATGCTCGGCGAAGACTACGATATAGAGATAGTCGAGCAGCATCATCGCTTCAAAAAAGACGCTCCGAGCGGCTCGGCCCTTACGCTGGCAAAGAATATTTGCTCTGCAACCGGCAGAAGTTTCCCCGATTGTCTTACCCACGGCAGAAGCGGAAAAGATGCACTAAGACAGAAGGGCACTATTGGCATACACGCCGTCCGCGCAGGTGACATTACCGGTATTCATTCGGTAATTTTTAGTACGCTCGGCGAGACGGTAACGCTGAACCATACCGCACACAGCAGAGACACCTTTGCACGAGGAGCTTTGAGAGCTGCAAAATGGCTTACCGGCAAAAAACCAGCCAGCTACTCAATGGCCAACGTCCTCGGCCTTAAATAATTTATAGATTCGCATTATTCAGCTATTGGACACCTACCAGCCAATTGTTCACCTGTGCGGCCAAGTCAAGCGTATTTATTATGCCATCCGGTTGCACGGGGGCAATGTCGCAGCAAGAAGCGCCGGCCAGCAGCCACTGCTGTGCGAAAACAGCTAATTCGCTCATGTCTTCGGTCCCCGGCCATGTGTTTGCAAAGACCGCCCAATCTAAGAAGTTCACGATTCCGTCGCCGCCATTGGGAGCGACATCGGCTGCTAATTTTTCAAGCTGCCATTGCCCAGCTAACACCGCAAAATCCCTCATATCCACACCGTCCGGACAGACAAAATCTCCCAACAGAAATTGAATGGACAGCTTGGGATAATCTATGCCGTCCTCACAAAGTCTCCAGATATCATTAGACCCGTTTGTTGTTTCTTCTACAAAGTCCCAACCAGCAGATGTATATGTACTTTGGATCTGCATATTTGTGGTAGATTCACCAATTACATTAGGATCGGTTGTGTTTCCAATACCGTTCACATCCGGATTAATATCACTGTCCCAAAAACATTTCACATAAGAACCACCATCATCAAATCCAACCAACCCCCCGCCGTTAGTTACAAGAGCTAAAGCAATGCCAGATGGCAAAGACAGTCCTAAGTCAACAAGGTCCTCTACATTACTACCATCGAGATTGGCTCTCTGAATCTTATCCGTACCGGCATCTGTCCAGTACATCTTTCCGGCTGATGTATCCAAGGCAATGCCGGACGGGTCAGACAGCCCTGAGATAACAATATCCTCGATATTAGACCCATCAAGATTTGTCCGCTGAATTTTTGACGGTGTACCATAATATGTCCAGTATATCTTGCCGGCCGCCGTGTCTAAAGCAATACAAGCCAGACCCCCTGAGGAAAGAATTTCTTCTACACCTGTACCATTAAGATTTGCTCGTTTGATGGTAGTAGGAGCTGTAGGCGCACTGGTATCTATCCAGTACATCTTACCTGCTGCTGTATCAAGAGCTATGTCATACGGGTAATTTGCATCTAAGATGACAAGGTCCTCGACATTGCTTCCATCGAGATCAGCACGCTGAACCTTGGAATAAAGATCTGTCCAGTACATCTTTCCCGCTGCTATGTCCAGGGCAATGCCAACCGGTTGTCTCAATCCTACGGTGACAAGGTCTTCAGTACCGGTACCGTCAAGATTTGCACGCTGGATCTTTATCGTACCATAATCCGTCCAGTACATCTTCCCAGCCGCTGTATCCAGAGCAATGCCATGTGGTCTAGACAGCCCTGATGTGACTACATCCTCAACACTGCTGCCATCCAAATTGGCTCGCTGGATCTTTTTTGTTAACACATCTGTCCAGTACATCTTACCAGCCGTCACATCCAGAACAATGTCTATAGGAGAAGATAGTTCTGATGTAATTAAATCCTCGACATTACTGCCATCAAGATTTGCTCGCTGGATCATATCTGTACCATAATCCGTCCAGTATATCTTACTCTCCGCTGTATCCAAAGCAATGCCCATAGGATTAGATAGCCCTGATGTAACTACATCCTCAACACTGCTGCCATCCAAATTGGCTCGCTGGATCTTATCTGTACTCATATCTGTCCAGTACATCTTGTCAGCAGTTATATCAAGGGCAATGCCTTGTGGCACAGAGAATCCTACAGTGACAAGGTCTTCGACATTGGTACCATCCAGATCGGCACGCTGGATCTTGTCTGTACCCGAATCTATCCAGTACATCTTGTCAGCCGTTGTATCCAAGGCAATGCCAGACGGGATTGATAAGCCTGAGTCAACAAGATTCTCTACATTACTGCCATCGAGATCGGCACGCACAATTTTCGCAGCAGTGGTATCTACCCAATACATTTTGCCAGCAACTGTATCAACTGCAATACCAAAAGGCATACGCAATCCTGCAACGACAAGGTCTTCAACACCGCTGCCATCAAGATTGGCTCGTTGAATTTTAATAGCATCTGCATCTGTCCAGTACATTTTCCCAGCTTCTGAATCAACGGCAATATCAAGTGGATCAAGCAACCCTGCCGAGACAAGATCATCTACATTAGAGCCATCGATATTCGCACGCTGAATTTTATCTGTGCCTGAATCTGTCCAGTAGATTTTCCCAAGTATTTCCGCAGCCGAGTAGCAGTTGGTATAAGAACCTTGGTAGGAACTACCAACCAATCCACCGACATAGTCATCCCCGCTTATACTTCCGATGGCGTAGCAATTACTTACAGTTGCCAAATTGCTCACTCCGATCAAGCCGCCGAGTCCCATTTCGCCGATTATATTTACATCGGCGAAACAATTGCTGACAATTCCGAAATTTTCGCCCACAAGACCACCGAGATAGTCGTTCCCATTTATATTGCTGGAAGCGGAACAATTCCTGATATAACCCGAGCCGGCATAGTGCGTTCCAATCAGGCCGCCAAGGCGTTCATCCCCGCTGATAGTTACACTGGCCGAACAGTTATCAATAGGGCCTCTGTTCACTCCCACCAATCCACCAAGACCAATTTTGCCGCTGATAATTCCGCCGGTATAGCAGTTGCTGATAGCAGCGTGATCATTAAGCCCCACGAGTCCACCGAGAATTAATCCATTGCTTATGGTTCCACTGGCATAGCAACTGCTGATATTGCTATCTTTGCTCATTCCCACGAGCCCACCCAGATTTCTTGAATTGGCTCCACCAATAACGTTTATATTTTCTAATCCGAGGTTCTTCACCACACCATTCGAATCTACTAAGCCGAAAAGACCAAGGAAATCATTGTTTACGTCAGCAGTGTCTATAGTGAGATTGGTAATCTTATGGTCGTTACCATCAAAAACGCCGGTAAAGGCTGTGCCCTGAAAAAAAGAGGTGGAGTTATTTGTATCCGGTGCGATTAGTGCAGTTGTATACTCAAAGCCGGACATGTCAATATTTGCGGTCAGGATAAAGTGTGCATCCCAATAAAGTGAATTAGCTCCAATGGTCTGCATATCATTGGCATCGCAAATCAGATACGGCTCATTCGGCGTGCCGCTGCCATCCCACGACTGTGCCCGGGCCGGTAAACCAGAAAGGCAAATTGTAAGCACAAAAAGAAAGGCCGTCTGTAATTGGTAGTTTCTCTTGCAAATAAGCGGCAAGCAGCTCTTTGCTGAAGTATTCTTTGATGGATTTATGTTTTCCTCCTTGCATTAAAAAGTGCCCTTGTTTTGCGGGCTGTAAAATGGGCGGACCTATTATTTTTGGCTTTACCGACATTATAACATTGCTTACTTTTATTGCAAGCAAAATTTGTTTTTTTTACAGATGGGTTTTATCACTGAGGATAGCTTGTTGTTGACTGGCTGGCTGGTATCTCCACTGCAGAGGTCTTGAGTGGCTATTTCGTAATTAACACCGGCCGCGAGCGGCCAAGAGCTTTTCGCTTTTTCCTATCCGCTATCCGCTATATAAGGCCGCTATTACGGCGGTTGCGTTGAAAAGTGAGTGGATAAAGATAGGTCGGAATAAAGAGCCGCTCTTTTCATAAGAATAACCCAGGCATACCGCTAACACAAACAGTGCCGGCCAATGTCCCGGCTGGTGAAATGCCGCAAATAAGACAGAGCTTATTACAACTGACAGCCAGGGCTTTGAAAAAAATGACCGTATCGCTGTTTGAAACAGCCCGCGAAAGAGCATCTCTTCAAGCACAGGTGCTATCACAACAGCAACAACAATAATCAATATTCTAAGCGACAGTTGCGGATATGCTGTTATTACTTTGAGCTCTTCGTGTTGCTGGAGCTGGAAACCTTCTCCCCAGATAAGTTGTCCCAAAAATAACGTCAGTATTATCGTCAGCATCACAAGCGGCCAAACAGCTAACAGATTAACCACCCCTGCTAAAAAATCTTTGTGAATTGTTTTTACATTCAGCCCGAACCCTTTTAAGCGACGCGCAAAGCTGACTCTGGCCAAAAGGACAATTAGAGCTGTTACCGCCAGCCCACCAATACAGTAAATAAGATTTATTAGAAAAGTTCCTTGCCACTCCGGCAAGCCGGAAAAGGACTCTTCCGCAATTACTGCTGCAAGTCCGACAGGACCAAACCAGATAAATAGTGGAATAAACGGCAGATAAAGACGCATATTATTTCGACGAGGCACCGAATCGGCTAAGGCATTCCTGCCTAAGGATGTTTTAAGCAGCCAGCCGCCGAATAGTAACAGACCGGCCAGGCAAATGATAATGTCTGCTGCGTTTATGTCGCTGCCAAATTGCTTGATATTCTCAATAATCTCAGAAACATTCATCGATATATACTTTCTTTAGTTCATAGTTCGTAGTTCGTTGTTCATAGTTCGTAGTTACGAGTTCGTAGACTACGAATCACAAACCGCGAACTTGCTTGAAACCAAAGCCCTCTTGTATTACATTAGTGCCGTCTGGATTCCCGTTTTGCGGGGACCCCCAAACGCCCTTTAATGCGTTCGGGGACCCTGCGGAGTATTGCAAAATGGGGGCCCCTTTTCAAGGAAAATAGATTATGGACATATTTCGCATTGAAGGCCCGGCCGAGCTTTCCGGCAGCGTTACAATAAACGGCTCAAAAAACGCTTCTCTGCCGATAATGGCCGCTGCTATTTTGGCTGCCGGCAAATCGATTCTTTCGTCGGTCCCCCGCCTTTCCGATATTTCCCTATTCGGCCGATTGCTTAAACGCCTGGGTTGCAAGATAAGCAAAAACGCAAATGGGGATTTGTGCATAGATTCGACGACAATTGATAATCCGGTTGGCGAATACGAAATTGTCCGCAGGATGCGGGCCAGCATTTGCATACTCGGCCCATTGCTCGCCCGCTGCGGAAGGGTGGAGGTTTCAATGCCAGGCGGATGCGCTATCGGAGACAGACCTGTTGATATTCATCTGCGCGGACTGCGCGAGCTTGGCGCAAAAATCCATCTTAAAAACGGATATATCGTGGCCGAAGCACCGAATGGCCTGACAGGCAAAGATATCTTTCTCGGCGGTCCGTTTGGCTCGACCGTACTCGGCACCGCAAATGTGCTGATGGCCGCTACGCTGGCAAAGGGCAAAACTGTTATCGAATCGGCTGCCTGTGAGCCGGAAATGGCCGACCTGGCAAACTGCCTTAACAGAATGGGCGCAAAGATAAAAGGTATAGGCTCGCCTCGACTAATTGTCGAAGGAGTCAGGCAATTGCACCCGGCCGAATGGAAGGTAATTCCCGACCGAATCGAGGCCGGTACCTTTATGGTCGCTGCTGCTATAACGGCAGGTCAGTTGCGGCTGCACAACTGCCGGCTCGATGATATGATGGCCGTTGTGGATAAGTTAAGAAATATCGGGGTGACGGTTGAAGCAGAGGAGGACGGCTGTGTTGTCGCCCGCAGCGGCTCGATAAAGCCTGCTGATATTGCCACCCAGCCGTATCCGGGCTTTCCCACCGATTTGCAGGCTCAGTTTATGGCCCTTTTATCACTTGGCGAGGGTAATAGTGTCATAATCGAAAAGGTCTTTCCCGATAGGTTTATGCACGTGGCTGAATTAAATCGAATGGCGGCGAATTTGCGGAAGGAGGGGCCGGCTGTCATTATAGCCGGCGTAAAAAAGCTAATTGCTGCTTCTGTAATGGCTTCAGACCTGCGTGCGTCGGCTGCGCTGGTTTTGGCCGGGTTGGCTGCTGAGGGGACTACAACCATTAGCAGGGTATATCATATCGACCGGGGCTATGAAAGAATTGAGGAAAGACTAAATCCGGTCGGTGCAAAAATCAGCCGGGAAAGTATTTAATCAGGCTGGCACGGGGAGTACCCACCCCAAAAAGGACAGTTGGTTTGGTGGGAATTGAGGGGAAAGTTCGCATCAAACGCGCAAGTTTTCGCATCAAACGCGCAAGTTGGCTGAAAAAACGCGGAAAGATTCGGAAAAATCCGGGAAAAATTCAAAGAAATTCGAAGAAATTGGGAAAAATTGGGAAAAATGAGCGCTTTTTGAGTACTTTTTTTCTACCCCCTTGCGCGAATTGTTCGAAATGAACAATTCGCAGTTTTGGGGCTATTTTATTGGCCAGCCGATGGGGGCGTCGATTACCTCGTCAATTTGCTTCAAAAGTGGGATGGTTTGGTACATGATATCAGTTCCCCATTTCCCCATGGAAACGTGTATATTGACTACCAAGCAACAGGAATGGGAACAACGATTATTCTTCTCTCTGGTGGAAGAATAGCCAGCAAAAACCACCCACAATCCAAAGGTTTGCTTGTGGTTATCTCACAGATTTTCGCAGTAACAAACAAGGATTTAAGCACTACAAATACCGGATTTCCAAAGCACAGTTTGTCGCTGTATGTAGTCGATTAGTAGGTTAAGCAGTAAAGTTGTTAAGAACCTGAAAACCGATGTAAAGGACACAACAGTGCCATAAAGAACTTGACTCTATGACGTAAAGAAGGGATTGCATTATGGGGATAAAAATACTGATTGCAGACGACCATAGGATTGTCCGTGAAGCCATCGGTTCTCTGCTGAACGATGAGCTTGGGATGGAAGTTGTTGGCTTGGCAGAAGATGGTCGAACTGCGGTACAACTTGCCCGAGAATTACAGCCAAGTGCTGTTATCATGGATATCGCAATGCCCAATCTAAATGGTATTGAGGCCACCCGCCAAATAGTTCACGAACTGCCCGGCGTCAAGGTAATAGCCTTATCAGAACGCTCAGACAGGCGTTCTGTGCTCGAAATGTTAAAGGCAGGTGCTTCTGGTTATGTGTCAAAGCAATGTGCATTCAAAGAACTGGTCTTAGCCATACGGAATGTTGTTTCAAGCCAGACTTACCTCAGCCCCCAGATAAGCGAAGCAGTTGTTGAAGAATACCTAAATCCCTCGGCGGGATATGATGACTCGGTTTACTCAGTATTAACACCGAGGGAACGAGAGATGCTCCAGTTGATCGCGGAGGGCAAGTCGGTGAAAGTAATCGCAAGAGAATTACATGTTAGCGTAAAAACTCCTGAATGGCACCGCAGCCAAATCATGAAGAAGTTAGGTGTACGAAGCATCGCCGAGCTTGTTAAGTATGCTATAAGCGAGGGATTGACTTGCACCTATGCCTGACATGGCTTAGCATACGAACGCAACAGAATAAATAGCTATGTTTTGAGAAACTGCTTTAGTCTCGTAATAAGTTTCTTTGGATTGCGGGTCTGGCACTCCCAGATCAGGAGAACTTTCCAACCGTCTTTTCGCAGCCGTCTAAGATTTCGTTTGTCCCGAGCGACATTGTCCTCCCGCTTTGATTTCCAGAACTTTTTGTTGGTTTTTGGTATCACCCTGCCGTAGCGGCATTTATGTATGTGCCAGAAGCAGCCGTGAACGAAAATAATTTTTTGTGACTTTAAAAAACCTTGAAATTCCCAAAAAAACATAGAAAATATAAAAGGATTGTTAGGAGAATATATGCCAAGTGGAAAAGAATGGCACAGAGCCGAATTGATAGTCGCATTTAATTTGTATTGTAAAGTGCCCTTTGGTCAACTGCATAAATCAAACCCTTTAATAATCCAGTTAGCCAATAAATTAGGCAGAACCCCGAGTTCTATTGCAATGAAACTGGTTAATTTTGCCAGTTTAGACCCAACCCATAAAAATCGTGGCATTAAGGGACTATATCATACGAGTACAAGTGACCGCCAAATTTGGGAAGAATTTAATGGAAACTGGGAAAGATTGTCTTATGAGAGTCAAAAAGCTTTCAATAAATTATTTGCACAACCTCTTTATGATGAAATGCTTGATAAAGCTGAACGATTGATTGATAAACCCACAGAAAAGAAAGGAACCGTACGCATTCGACTTGTTCAAAGTTTCTTTAGGGAAGCGGTTCTATCGAGTTATAATTTTTCGTGTTCTATGTGCCGTTTAAATATTGTGAAACTTCTTAATGCAAGTCATATCATTCCGTGGTCTGTTGAAAAGAAACGTAGAGGAGACCCCAGAAACGGTCTTTCCTTATGCGCTTTACATGATAGAGCTTTTGACCGTGGCTTGATATCTATTGATGATAAATACCGGATGATATTATCTAAGGAGTTGAAAATGGGATATCGAAACGATTTATATAAGGTCGCTTTTTTGAATTTAGAAGGAAGTAAAATAATGTTACCAGAGAAATTTAAACCAGATTTGGATGCTTTGGTTTATCATAGAGAAAAAATTTTTTCTGAGTAGGAGACTCAAGATGAATAGCATGGTAATACTTAAATTGCCAAGAGCTGCGGTTTTGCAAATATTGGATGGTTTACAATATAGACTTGAGATTTGGAGATACACCGAAGAGTATATGGAAACTGGTTATGTACATGAACCGTATGAGGTTGAAGAGTGCTCAAGTCCAGAGGAAGCAAAACAGATAGGAGATTTCTATGAAGAGATTATAAACGATATAAATACACAACTTGCTGTAAAAGGATATTAACCCACCGGATAAACCGGTGGGCTTTCGGTTTGGGATATTAACCCGCCGGATGAACCGGCGGACTTTCGGTTTGGGATATTAACCCACCGGATGAACCGGTGGGCTTTCGGTTTGGGATATTAACCCGCCGGATAAACCGGTGGGCTTTCGGTTTGGGATATTAACCCACCGGATAAACCGGTGGGCTTTCGGTTTGGGATATTAACCCACCGGATAAACCGGTGGGCTTTCGGTTTGGGATATTAACCCACCGGATAAACCGGTGGGCTTTCGGTTTGGGATATTAAC
>SDBT01018172.1_pt1 | contig 11064 bp, 10 predicted proteins | sample 2277101 | NCBI WGS metagenome assembly SDBT01 (sample SAMN10404973, study PRJNA504765) | marine sediment metagenome | isolation source: marine sediment core GS10_PC15, 103 cmbsf | place: Arctic Ocean: Southern Knipovich Ridge | collected 2010 | reverse complement strand
TTGACGTGGAGTAATTTAAATATATCAGTAGTTCTTAAAAACATTTCAAAATATAATTTTTATTATATTTTAGAGAAATAATTGAGTTTAGATAGTAAAATCTGCTTATCAAAGATACTAGTTTTTGTGTTGAGACCAAACTTTTTTCCAGTATGATAATTTATCAGAAAAAAGTTTGTTACCATCACTGATAAGTTTAGTTAATTTAGGAAAATATGGAAGTGAAGTTAGTAGGTTATTACTACAATTAAGATAAGTTAAATTTTTTAAACTCGGGAGCGATTTTAGCTTGTTGTCAGGACAATAAAGTGTAATTAATTTAGGAAAATATGGAAGTGAAGTTAGTTCGTTATCACTACAAACAAGTTTAGTTAAATTCGGAAGACTCGGAAGCGATTCTAGTTTGTTTTCGGTGCAATAAAGTTCAGTTAATTTAGGAAAATATGGAAGTGAAGTTAGTTCGTTATTATCACAACTAAGTTCGGTTAAATTAGGAAGACTCGGGAGCGATTTTAGCTTGTTGCCAGGACAATAAAGTGTAATTAAATCATGAAGTTTTGGAATCGAAGTTATTTCGTTATAATGACAAAAGAGTTCAGTTATATTAGGTAAATTCGGGATTAAAATTAGTTTGTTATTATTGCAATCAAGATAAGTTAAATTATTAAAACCCGGAAGTTCAGTTAGTTGGTTAACACTACAATCGAGAAATGACAACTTGGGTAAATTAGGAAGCGATTTTAGTTCGTTATACAAACAATAAAGTTCGATTAATTTAGGAAAAATCGGTAGTAAAGTTAGTTTGTTTTCGGTGCAATCAAGTATAAGTAAATTCGGAAAATGTGGAAGTGATTTTAGTTTGTTATAACCACAATTAAGTTCAATTAATTTAGGAAAACTCGGTAGTGATTTTAGTTTTTTGTTAAAAGTACATTTGAGATAAGTTAAATTGGGTAATTTCGGAAGCGATTCTAGTTTGTTGTTATCGCAATTAAGATAAGTTAAATTAGGAAAACTCGGTAGTGAAGTTAGTTTGTTGTGAGCACAATTAAGATAAGTTAAATTAGGAAAACTTGGAAACGAAGTCAGTTGTTTGCCTTTACACTTTATCTTTTTAACATTCTTGAAGTCTTGTAATGCGTATGCATCGGTTACACCATGTATTTTTAGTATATATTTATAATTTTCTTTCCTATATTTACCTTTTTTAAGATCTTCGTAATCAAACCACAATCGCGGATAAATATATTTTATTACTCTTTCGGATTTATACTTATATTTACTAATTTTAAGTAAATTGATGGCTGATTTTATATCTAATTTCTTGAGAATTATAGACAAAACATCTTCTGATATATTTTCGAGCGCGTACTCCATTTTATATAAGTTATTTTTTGTGTTGAGACCAAACTTTTTTCCAGTATGATAATTTATCAGAAAAAAGGTGGTTATCGATACTATTAAGATAAGTTAAATTGGAAAAGCGTGGAAGAGTAGTTAGTTGATTACCAGGACAACTAAGATGAGTTAATTTGGGAAGACTTGGTAGCGAAGTTAGTTGGTTATTATCACAACGAAGTTTAGTTAAATTAGGAAAACTCGGAATCGATTTTAGTCGGTTATCATCACAAATGAGCTTAGTTAAATTGGGAAGACTTGGTAGCGAAGTTAGTTGGTTATTATCACACCGAAGTTTAGTTAAATTGGGAAGACTCGGTATTGATTTTAGTTGGTTACCAAAACAGTCAAGATAAGTTAATTTTGGAAGACTCGGTATTGATTTTAGTTTGTTATGAGAACAGTCAAGGTAAGTTAAATTAGGAAGTGTTGGTATTGATTCCAGTTGGTTATGATAACAGTTAAGGCGAGTTAAATTGGGAAGACTCGGGATTGATTCCAGTTTGTTCCTATAACAGTTAAGTTTGGTTAAATTAGGAAAACTCGGTAACGATTTTAGTTTGTTATCATTACAATAAAGTTCAGTTAATTTAGGAAGACTCGGGAGCGAAGTTAGTTTGTTATCATTACAACTAAGATTTGTTAATTTAGAAAGACTCGGAAGCGAAGTTAGTTTGTTACTAGCACAATAAAGTTTGGTTAAATTGTGAAAGCCCGGTATTGAAGTCAGTCGGTTATTAACACAAAAAAGTTTAGTTAATTTGGGAAAGTTCGGAAGTGAAGTTAGTTTGTTAAATCCACAATCAAGAAAAATTAAATTTGGAAGACTCGGAAGCTCGGTTAGTTGGTTAAATCCACATTTTAACTTCTTAACACTCCTAAAGTCTTGTAATATATCTATATCGGTCACACCACGTATTTTTTGTATATATTTATAGTCTTTCCCATATTTACCTTTTTTAAGATCATTGTAATCAAACCACAACCGTGGGTAAATGTATTTGATTACCCTTTCAGGGTTATACTTAGATTTACTGGATTTAAGTAAATTGGCGGCCGATTTTATATCTAATTTTTTGAGGATTATAGACAAAACATCTTCTGATATTTTTTCGAGCGTGGACTCCATTTTATAGATCATTTTATTTGTTCTCTTAATTTTACGAGTAATGTACCTAGATTATACATAAAGAAATTAATTTCATAATATATTTATTTTAATAAAAATGATTTTCGTATGATTTTTTTTAGTAAAAATCATAATTCCAAATAACATCTTAAATCATGACTCTAGAAAATTTATCATACGATATTATCAGGAAGATAATGTTAGAAAATTTACACTTAGATGATGTTTTAAGATTAAAAGCTGTTAGTAAATATTTTGGTAAGGTTTGTACTGATAAATTTTGGAGTTTTTATGTATTCACAAAATTTAATATAAAAAATAAGTCCAATTGTACCTACCAATCTTATGCTATTCACTTAAGGAGAGTTATTCCGGCTTTGGATCCTAAAATCAAGGTTCATGTCAAAAAAATTATCCAAAAAGAATTGGGTTGGTTGGAAGGGGATATCCCCGATGATTCAGATTTGTGTTTGGCATTAAAATCAAAACTTGGTCCAAACTACACAAAATTCTTTTCTGACGACTTAAAAGAATTCGAGAAATGTTGTCGTTTATTTGACAGAACCCAACTTTATTTTTATATTTTGAGCTGTTATTTGCTATCTGGTATAAAAGACTTAGTCACCAAGAGCTTGTGGTGTTTTGATAATATCGAATTTGATGAATTTTGTAGTAGTGTGTATTGGCGTCCTATTTTAAATATGATCAAAAACTATCCTGAAAATCACCCGGCTGTCTTTTGCTGGATTATATACAAATATGGCAACGATCTGGGCATTGATGGTCCCGATGATTTTGTTGAAATTCAAATAGTTAATGGACCGAGAATAAACAGATTTATTTCATTTATGTGTAACTCTTCATCGCATACAATTCGAAAATCCGATCGTTGGGTAATCGAACAACCTCTTCATGATTATTATAGTAACCAATTTTTTTTCGATTGCTTAGGTTATATGAACGGAGATTATGATCGAAATATGGAAGAAAAATACAATCAAACACTGGAAGATCTTATTTTGAAATTATTCCCAGAATTTAGGGTCATTCATAAGCGTTTGACTGGTCATAGTTATAACCCTCGTGATCGTTTTTTAGTCTAGACCGCCTGTTCGATTTCGCTTTAGTGTTTGATAAAGGACTATCTTGCTCCATAACTTTATTTTCAGACATACTTTATAATTGACTTATTTATATATATATTTCACCTCACGTCTATTTTAGTGAATAAAATGGATTTAGCCAATAAAAAAGATTTAAAAGTAATATATCAAAATATAAAAAAATGAGAGCGTGCTTGAATCAATCAGTCCTGACCATATAGTTTGGTGATACTGGTACAATAAATATATAATACTATATATTTTGATTTTTAATATCATTTAGACCATTTACCTAAACGACGTTCTTTGTAAAATTTACCAGGATGATAGGGTGAATATACTAAATCTCGATGCAACTGGGTCAACCTAGGCAGATATAATCGCAATTTAAGGATTTTAATGAAACGTTTAATCCCGCCATTTTGAAGAGTGGTAATATAAGTACGTTGTAATGGCCATATCTTTTTCCAATCTTCCAATCTATTCGAAAAGAGTTTATTCTCGTAACAGCTAAGTGTAGTTAAATTAGGAAGGCTCGGTATTGATTCTAGTTTGTTATGATAACATCTAAGTGTGGTTAAATTAGGAAGGCTCGGTATTGATTCTAGTTTGTTATGATAACATCTAAGGTAATTTAAATTGGGAAGATTCGGTATAGATTTTAGTTGGTTATTATGACAATGAAGGAAGTTAATTTGGGAAGACTCGGTAATGATTCCAGTTGGTTACTGGTACAGAAAAGGTAAGTCAAATTGGGAAGACTCGGTATTGATTTTAGTTTGTTACGATAACAGTCAAGCCAAGTTAAATTGGAAAGACTAGGTATTGATTTTAGTTTGTTAACAGAACAATCGAGGTATTTTAATTTGGGAAGACTAGCTAATGATTCAAGTTGGTTCCGATGACAGTTAAGGTAAGTTAAATTGGGAAGACTCGGTATTAATTTCAGTTTGTTAACAGAACAGTAAAGTTTAACGATTAAATTTTCTTTACCCTTCAAAGCATCAGGCCATTTTTTAAGGTTTAATCGACTTATATCCAATATTTGACTGGTGTCATTCAACCACCGGTTTATTCTATATTGCAAATTATTCATATTAGTAATAACAATTTTATTTAAGAGACATAAATAAAAATTCGATTTCTCTTCAAAATGAAATTTTTATTACGATTTGAAGTAAAATTTTTGACACTTTACTGATAAAAATGTTTAATCTTAGAAAAATTAAATTTTCGTTTACACATAAAATGACAATCGTAGGTGGTCTATTTTATGGAGTTCGTGCCCTCCATGCTATCACGAGCATCGAAAAAAACGGTCCAGAGAAAATTTTCTCATCCGACCATGATATAAAACTCGCCAAAAGAATAGTGAAAACTAAATATCAAAATGTATTACAGGATACTATATTAGGTGCGTGTATTGGTCGTCTTTGGCCGATAACCTTTACGTATTGGAACGCCTACTATTTCGATAAATATGTATATTCATTTCTACCATCAGAACCATCGTCATTTAAGAGTAAATTTTTAAAATTCAGTTATGATCGAAATCAGTGAAAGTGATTTACATAACTGAAATTGAATATCTGTTTTTTTCTGTTCTCAAAATTCAACTTTCACAAAGCTACGTTTTTATTTTTTGGATAATATAAATAATGAATAAAGAAACTAAAAAGTATTGGCAAATGTACGACAACTTGTCGCTCTGCGTAAATTTAACAAGTCATACAGGGCAACGCGGTTTGATAATGCTTAAGGCTGAATACGAGCGCTTAGTTACTTTCTATGACACAATGACCAAAAAAAATCAAGAAAACCTAAAGCTGCCTTTGTTTAGTGAGTATACGTATATGTTGTAATCGGAAAGAGCTATCTCTTAAAATGTTTGTTGTATCACAATGAGGAAGAACAAGCACCCGAGCTTCAGCCGTGAGTTAAGTAGTTTGTATATAAAAACGTAAGATACCTATCCTAAAGATAGGTATCCAATATCAAATTAAGAGAACAAAAAGTATATATACCACGATCCGAGTGTAGCTATATTATAATCTACTTTGTCTAGTTTCTTTTTTTTCCGAGGATATCCACACACAATCCTATAAACGGGGTTGACGGTAAATCTACTACAAAAGTGATGACGACAAACCTTACATCTTTTCATCCAATACTTACCATCAATTCCATAAACGAGGGTTGTGTGACGTTTACAAAGATGGCAATACAATTTGATGCGTTCCATTCTATCCCTTTTTATATAAAAATAGAAATGAGATTTCATTTTTTAATTTTTAACATATATTAGTATGAGAAAACATTACACATTTTCTGACCAATATTATAGGCAAAATGTGATGTAGCGATTGCGTGTTTTCATTTAACAACTAATTTGATAAGAGTAGCTCCGATCGCATTATACAAATCTAACGGATATTTATTCGGATATTCTCCTTCTGAGAATCCATCTCCATATGGAACGTATATATCAAAGAAACTAGCCATTGGTGTCATAAATTCATCCAAATATTCTCCGGAGTAAGAAGACACTGTGGGCTGATATCCCATCCACCCTTTAACAGTTTCCATTTGTTTCTTTTTACTAGAATTTAAGAATTCATCGTCCATTTCAATTTCGAACATTTCAATCATAAATTTGAACTGCGCGATTCAGTCAAAATAAATATATATTATCAATATATTTATCATATACTAGTCTATTTTTTAGCTTTACTAGTCTATTTTTTAGCTTTACTAGTCTATTTTTTAGCTTTACTAGTCTATTTTTTAGCTTTACTTGTCACTGTTTTAGCTTTACTTGTCACTTTTTTAGCTTTACTTGTCACTTTTTTAGCTTTACTTGTCACTTTTTTAGCTTTATCAGCCGCTCTTTTAGCTTTACTATCAACCTTTTTATATTCTTTAACGAACTCGTTGATTTCTTGTAACCAGATGTCGTGCGCTTTTGTATTTTTTAAGTATTCCATATCAGCCTTGAGTTTGTTGTATGCGTTTTCAGCCTTATCGATGCCCTCTTTTGAAATCCCAGAGAGTGGTGTTTTTTTGTAAATATCAAAATCAAGCTCGCACTCATCCATTTGCATTTTAATCGATTCTGTTGTCTCCTTTACGATGATTATAGTCTTTTTACTTATTTTCTTTTTGATATCATACCCGGCTAAAACTGATCTAATAAACTTGATCTGATCACTCAATTCTTTCAAACTGTCATTTTTTGAGATCAACATGAGTTTTATTCTTTTCTCGTATCCAGACAATCTCCATTTAAACCAGTAATCAAGCAAACCATCCACAGTTCGATATGTTTTTATTTTACCGTTTTCGTCTTGGATAGTCATATTGGTCATCCCAAATCTTCGGATCAATTTAAGATTCTTGTAATTCGGGTTTTTGTGCCCTTTGATCGTAATTTCAACATTTTCATCTTCGGAGTTGTTTTCGTAATAACTAATACGACCTTCGTCCATTTCTTCATCTAGAAATTTTTTATATTTAAGAACATTATCGCCAATCGGTATTTCTTTAATCACAACCGATTCTCTTTCATATTCTAAGACTCCTTTTGTTACCATTCTACGTTTTATCATCGAATCTGTATCGTAATCGATGATATCGGGCTCAAGTATATTCTTAGTTACCCCTAATTTTTTGTCGTCCGTATTACCATTACTGATATTGACGGTTACCTTAATAGTACCCTTAAACCCTCGATACCACGGTATCATAGTTTTTCTCTTCTCGTTTTTAATAATAGATACAATATAGCTACATACATCAAGTGGGTTATAGTTTGGTATGAAAGTAGACCACCCAGTTCCGGTTCCCCAGGCACCATTAATCATAAACATCGGCACAATCGGCCACAATGAAGCAGGTTCGCATTTTTTACCTTCTAATTCGACATATTTATATATAATAGCATCATCAGGTTTGAAGATGAATGGCCACCACCACATTTTACTAACACTAGTATATCTTTCGGCTGATGCATCTTTACCACCAGCTAAACGAGTTCCAAACATTCCTTCTTGTCCGAAATATGCCATATTGTTAGTTCCGGGGTAATTAAGTGCCATTTTATTGACGGCCTCTACCAATGATTTTGGTCCATATTGGTATTTTGTAAATGTCTGTGTTCTGTTTACGATATCACCTGATTTTATTTTGTATTCTGAAATTTTCCATTTGTGGAGTGCGGTATACATGACTTTACGTTGAGACTCTTTAAGACCGTCCATACCGGGTATGGTACGCGCATTATTAACCATCGAATGTTCAATCATTTCTTTATTTATAAAATCCTCAATTTTTAGATCTTTTATTTTTTCGATACCCTCGTAATCATTATAGGCTTCGATCCATTCTTTTCTTAAGCTAGAATCATCACCAAATGCAACATGCATTGCAGTGGGTGAATCAGGTGTATATATGAGATTAATAGTGCTATTATTATTGATAAAGTTGTCCTCAACATCCATTTTTACATCTTTTTCATTTGATGAGCCTAAACCTTTATAGTATTCTATTCTCCACCCTTTTAGATTTTTTTTAAGCCATTTTTTAAATGTGTTGAGAATAAAAAAAGAGCGACGTTGTTTCCCTTTAAAAGCTCTCAGGGTTGGAGTTCGATGCATTTTGACAAAACCAAGCTTTACCAATGACAAAAATCGTTTATAAAGTGTATTTAATACAAGACCGACTATATGCTTTCCGTCTGGATCTGAATCCGCGAGTATCACAATCGACCCATACCTGAGTTTCTTCAAATCGTTGAGTGTATTGAAAATCATACCTTCTTTAAGACCAAGCATTTGCTTCAAACCGACATATTCCTTATTTTCGTTTAATTTCTCGATTCCCTCGGGTGTGCTTGTGTCAATGTTCGACACATTTAGAGGTTTACCTTTTAATGGAAAAACGCCATTATAATTACCTATACCTTTTCCACCATTCATATGTTTGAACATCCTCAGTGCATAATTCATAGCAGATAACCCTTCTGTTACGTATAAAGTGCATTTATGGGACTCTTTTGTACCTGCCTTAGTCGCATCATGTGCTTTATGATTTCTTATTCTACCTCTTTTATTTCCATCTGTTTTTGACAATGCTTTATACATTTTTGCATTTATAGCACTCTCGAGTCTATCAATTAGATCCCATTCTAACATGGAACTCAATTCTTTATCACTTATATTTATAATCGGCTCAGGTGAGTTCAGGGATTCCTTCATTTGACTTTTATATTTGGGTGCTTTGACAAAACAAGACATCACTATTGATATATGTGGCCTCAGATCTCTTAAAGTTAATTTATACTTAGTATCTTTCTTATCTTTATTGATTTCTTTTAATATGTAATCTTTTATCCTATTCATCACCACATTGACATGAACGCCACCCTCTCGCGTTATAATACCATTAACAAACGATATAATTTCACCTTTATCAGGTGTATCGTAAATGCAAATTTCTATTTTCTGATTAGGCACAGTCACAACTTCATTAACGCCTACTTTGTGTTTAAGAGACCCAGCGCTGGAGTAAGTGATATATTTTTTCTTGAATTCTTCTTGATTGTTTAGAAAATTTATATAATCTATTATGTTGAAATATTCAAGTTTGGTACCATTAAAATAAACGGGTACTTTGTTCGTAAATGACATATTGGCACAATTCATCGCAAAAAGATTGATAATGTCTTCGTTATAACCATTTTTATAAATTGGATCAAATCGATCGAAATCGACCTCGTATTTGACTTTAACAAACGATTCACCGTCTTTGTAATCTACTATAACAGGCTTACCAACCTCAAACATGTTATTTTCCCATGTTTGGGTGTATAATTTCTTATTGATTGAGTCACCTACGTTTAAAATGAATTTTTTTGAATAAATGTTCACTAGTTTGACTCCAACCCCATTTGTTCCCGATACACTATCACGCATGTCGTCGTTATAATTGGTAGAGCTTCCGATCTTTCCGAAAGCAATCTCTTGCTTATATTTATCGGTTCCTTTGAATTTTTCAATTTCAAAGGTTTTACCAGTATTGTAGATGCACATAATCTTACCACTAACATCACATTTTATTATACCAGAATCGACTTTATATTGTCGAGATCTGATAACATTATCACCAGCGTTAGAAATAGACTCTATCTCAAGTCGCTCTAATCCACCTGAGACCAAAAATTCTTTAGTTTTTACTACACCCGAATTTACATCTAAAATTCGGTAACGTTTTTTTAGAGCCTCAAGTGATCCCATATACATACCAGGTCTTTTGAGTATACGGGGGTGCTCTTCCAAACTTTCTAATTCTAATTTTGTTCTTGTCATGTTTTTATTATAAAATTATGTCTTGAGATTCATTTTCAAGATTGCACCTTTTGATTTGTTTCAAAATATAATTTAGTGATAAAATGGGTCTAACATATATATATCAAAATGAATTTATATTATTTATTATTGCTAAAATCAGATATTAGTAATTAAATATTTATCTCAAATAATATTTAAAAGCGATAAAATGTCTGAAATTAAAACTTGGGAACAGGGGTTTGAGACTCTCAATGGCACTCCAGGCACAAACGAGTGTTATTGGGACAATAGACACATTTTAGAAGGGCATAGTATGAAGACATGGGAATCTATCACCACTCAGATAATGTATGTTGTCAATAATGCTTTACTCGATCTTTATATCGAAAAGCCCGGTTCAGATCTATTCCATAAGTTCAAAACTCATGTTTTAGAGTATCAAAAGACAACAACACCCGTGAATATGTTCACTTGGACCAAAGGATCAAAAGGTCAAATGGTTGTAGAAACGAAGCCGGAAGTCTTGAAGAACAACTGGATCTCGCATTACATCTTGTATATGATCATAGATGATATGTATTTTCCTGGTATACATGGGAAAATCAAAAATCCCTGGAATGTATGAAACATACCTATTTGAACGTCGGGTGGTTTGGTATATAAAAAAATAATAAATACTTATGTAAATATAAGTATTTATTGATGGGTTACTATTATTTTTGATAATACATACTTGACTTTATACAAAGCCCACCGGGTAGGTAAGTGGTCTAAATAAATTTTACTATTTTCTATTAATTTTAACCAAAATTAACCTTATCTCAATATCCCATTAAAAATAAATATTTATTGATAAAATAATGTAAATTATAACAACAAAATAGTAGATTTGAGTGACAAAAAGCCATTAGATGCCGCGCTTCAAAAATATAATAACAGAAGTCGAGGTGAAAAGGTATGTCGACTTATTCTTGAGTCCATATTTAAAGTTAGTTTTAGTTCGGGCTATCCTGATTTTTTGGCTTATAGTGGTGAAAAGGGGGGTAAAAAAACTAATTTAGAAATAGACCTTTATAATGAAGATCTTAAG
>SDBT01018171.1_pt1 | contig 11064 bp, 10 predicted proteins | sample 2277101 | NCBI WGS metagenome assembly SDBT01 (sample SAMN10404973, study PRJNA504765) | marine sediment metagenome | isolation source: marine sediment core GS10_PC15, 103 cmbsf | place: Arctic Ocean: Southern Knipovich Ridge | collected 2010 | reverse complement strand
TAACTTATCTAGTTTGTTATCGAAGGTTAATGATTGATCTGATAGTATCTTACTCATCTCATCAATATCTTTTCCCATATCCTCTGAAATAGGAAATTTAGTTTCAAACATTTTTAAAAGTAATTTAGATATGGTAAGCATATTAGACATATTACGTTCAGTACGCTCTATGATATCACCTTGATCACCTTCTTCAATAATAAGTTCTTCTTGTAATTTTTTAAGAATTTCAATAAGTGGAGATAACTGATCAATGTTTGATAGAGACTCATATAGTTTTGTTTTATCTTCTGTTAATGATCCTTGACTCATGAGTGAACCAATAGGAGCATTGGGATCAATTTCTTTAAATACATTACTCATATCTTTACCTTGTGATAATCCTTCCATTACTTTTGCAAACAAAGTACTTATTTCATTGAGATTAAAATTAACATCAATATCAATACTGTTCTCACTCAAGTTTTCCCATTCTCCTTTCTAACTCTTCCAATGAAATGTCATCAAGATCAATATAATTCTCATCTTGTTCATCAGAGTCAGTTCTGTAATCATATAAAATTGCATGATATAAAAGTTCTTTTAGAATAAGAGGTAGCTTAAAAACCTCATGAAACTTATAATTAGAGTATTTCTGAATTTGATATGCTTGAAAAATTAGCGGAGAACGTGAAGCTTCTTCTACATCGTCTAAGAAGTATCTTTCATTATCACCTTCCCCGCTATCAAGAAAAAATCTTGAAGAAGGTACATGAAAAGCTTATATTTTAATCCAGCAGGAAGTAATTTAAACTCTTCATCTGACAATTCAGGTGACAGCATACTATTCCTTACCACTATTGAACGAGCAGACGGACTATCTTTATCACCCTGTATCTCATCCCATGATGCAACACTAATAGATGATAATCTAAATTCAATACCCACGTATTCAACCACAAGAGGTTCAGTTACTTTTTTAAGTAAAGCTCTAGCCTTATTATTTCTTTCTTGAATTTGTTTAAGATTATCTTCTTGTTGTTGCTTTTCCTCTTCAGCCAATTCTTGTTCCATGTCTTTAATAGATTGTGGCATTTCTGAAAAGTTGTATGTGGGTTTTTCTTCTTCCATGAATAAAATAGGTATTTTTTATTTATAAATAATATCATTAGGGTGTTGGGAAAAATTCTCTCTTTCTAAATAAATCAGAACTTAATGTTATACTTTGTAAATTATTAAAATACGTCATAAATTTAGCAATAAATTCACCATTAATACGAATAAATTTATTACTAACCACTTCAATTTCATAAACCTTCAAAGTAACTCCGCCAAAAGCAATGGCTAAATTTCCAAAAGTCACAGGAAATAAGGTTAATGTACGTTTTGAAGTATCAATGAATTTTGTATATAAATTTGAACTGAAATCACTATTATCATGAGGATCAGCTCTAGGATCAGCATGTTCATTACCAATAGCATCTAGCATTAAAATCTTATCAAGTTCACTTATTTTAAACATTCCTTTAGTAAATGTACCATAATATTTAGTATGTTTAATGATTGGATTACCAAAAGGTTTACCACCACTACCTATGATGGAGTCATATTCAACATCCTTATCAATTCTCATTTTGAGATTTTCTAGTCTACCTATGATATTTCCATCATAAGAGGCGAAAGCTTGATTTGCATGAGCAAGAACAGTTTCAGTAAATCCTGTAGATGCCATCTAATCACCCTAATTTATAGTATGAAACGGAGTCAATCCACTCAAACCGATTTGTTTTCCGGTCATTGAAATATTGGTTGTCCAATATGCACTTTGAGGTGCAGTAATTCCATGTCTCATGATCTTACAATCCCTAGCAGTTACAAAATATGTAACAATATTATCCTTAGCAATAATTTTATTTACAGCTATAGCAACATCAAGTGTAAAAGGTACAGCTAGTACTTGTGTACCACCACCATCAGGAGAAACTGACAAAAGATTACCTTGTGCCTCATCAAGAACCAAATCAAAATTACCACCAGCCTCTAAGAATGTTCTAGCTGATCCAGTTAAATTAGCTTGAACACCAACAGAATATGCTAAAAGTCTAAAATCAATAGATCCTCTTTCAATTTCAACTTGAACTTTCTTATTAATAACTTCAAGATCTTGTACCCATGCCGATCCCATCTCATAAAATTCATCCATGCCACCTTCTACTGTCATGTTTACATTTTTAACTCTACCTACTATATTACCATCGAACATAAAAAATCCATGATTACCATGAATTACTGTAGTTCCTTTTGCATCAGCCATTTTACAACAACACCCCTACTGTGAGTCTTACCTCTTCTATCTCTCCTACAGGAGTGACATTAACATTACAACGCAATATACCATTAGCAGTATCTCCAGTTTGAATATATACTGTTGAAGAAACAACTCCATCAAGTAATCCAAGATCAAGCAATTCAGTTAGTTTTCTACGAACTCTATCATTAATTGCTTTTCGTCTTGCAGGAATATTTGATTTACCCACTTCTACACGTAAAATAACTCTTACATCTTTAATGACCCTATCAATAATTCTTCGTCTAGTTATTTTTGCCCATCCAGATGATTTTGGAGAAAATGACATTGCTTTTTCCCAAAAATACTGTGGTGAGTTAGAAGCATTAAATCTTATAGATATCATTGAATTATCATAATTAGTTTCAAGTTCTGTAAAACTCCATATTTTAGCTTTACCATTATAAACAGGTAAGAAACCAAATGTACCCTTATTTAATAGAGATATATTTTCAGGAAACTTTGATAAATAACCAGCAACAAAACTAGCTAACCAATTTCCACCTACCTCTTTAGTAGGTTCTACTATTGATCCACTTGCAAATCCTGTCTTAAATTGAAAATTAACATTACCTAAAACAAATATACTTCTTCCCTGATCTTCTGCTAATGATGCGAATGCACTGACATCAAATGTCCCAGCCGCATTAATATCAGTACTACCACTATAAGCCTCATTAAGACTTAATCCACCTACATAAATTCGTTCTGCTTGATTAGCATCATCTTCTGATCCTGTAGCATGAGAAAGATATGTTGAATTGAATTCTAATCCAGCAGGATTAATGAATTCCATATCATCCTTTTTATATAATTCAGCAAGAGCTTCAGCAGTTCCACCAGGAGTTGCCTTAGCATTAGTCCCTACACCTGATAAGACAGCAACGTAAGTTTTTGCATTTGGATTACCTAAATAAACCATTTCAAGTGCTCTTATTAAATTAAAATCAGCATCATATCCAGCGGTTCCAGTAGCACTTGAACCAAAAGTTCCATCTACCCATGTAGTTCCCGAAACAGGAACAACACCTAAAATAGATTTTGCTTCAACAATGCTCCTAAACTCATAAACTGTACCGAAAGGATTTGCGGCACTAAATTTATTACCAATCTGAGAACCAGTAAGCGAGTCTCTCATATGTCCTACAACTCCAATAGCACCTCTAGAGACAGCTTGATCTGGTGTAAATTCACCAAAACTTGATGTCGTATAAACACCTGAAAGTTTTTCTACCATATATATCACCTTATTGTTATTTTATCTGTTTTATAAACATTTTCCTTCTAAGAGATAAAAACCTTACTAGCAAGTCTAGATCTACTTTCATTTGATGTGAGAATAGCACCATTTACATCGGTTATAATCTGTTTAATAGCATAAATTAATTCATTAGGTGTTTCAAAATCCCATATTAATCTATGATCAAAAATAAAATCAAATTCCATGACCTGTCTAAATATTTCATCAGATCCAATTTGATGTGTATGAAATTGAAGAACCCTATCTGTCTGATCATAACCTCTAGGTATTGATCGTACAAATTCAGCTACTTGTACTCCCCTAAATCTTAAAAGATTATTAACAATACCTGCATGGATCATGTTAATTAAAATACCCTGAATAAATGCTTTCTCTCTGGGATTATTTGCCCATATATCAAATTCTATTGTGGTTCTCATTCTAATACCTTTAACAATATCACCTGTATCCTCATTATAATACTGAATATAACCCATTGAGTCTTGAAAATGTTCATCATCTCTTGTTGAAATAGCAATTGCTGGAAGATTAATTTCTATAGAACTATCTTGTGGATAGCCATATGTAAACATTACTTCTGTACCACCAGATGAAGTACTTTGATTAAACTTAGGATAGTATGTTTGTAAATAATCAATCAAATGTGCAATGATTAACTCAATAGGAGCACTATCTGTTCTTTCAAAATTTACATCATCCTTTATATATATCTCATACCCATTAGGATGTGATATATAAGTTAATGCAGATACCATTGATTATTATTTAATTAATATATTTATAAAGTCTTTCTGTCTCGCAAGGTTTTTAACAGTCAATTCCATGTATGGTCTTTTATTCTTAATAATTTTAAAAGATCCTTTTTTTAATTGTAATATGGTCTTTTGTATTTCTTTTTGAGAAATTGTTCTACTACTTTTTCCCTCTCTTTCTCTTGATGTTGCCAGAGCAGACTCTAACATACCTATGAGTTTACTTTTTTCTACATTTTCCCATGAAACATCACCTTGTTCAAGTGCAATTAAAAGAGGATGAGATATTGTAAAGCGAAGTTTATATGTAAGTACATTACCTTTAGTAGCCAATGGTACAGTATATGTAATTTTTAATGTATTAGCTATATCAAAAGCCTTTGACAATTCAAACGACCCCTGTTTGTTTGCTTTAGTTCTACTTATTGAATAAAGAGCTTTTGTAATAGGTTCAAGTTCTGGTATGATTACACCCACTCTACTTCCAAGAGTGTTAGCTCTTGTATAACTTGATAATACAGACGAATAAAAAATTCTTGCAAATATTTCTAAACCTCTTATCTTGCTATCAAATTTTTGCTCTATGATTGCTGAAGCTTGATCGATTAATTGTTGTCTAATTTTTTTAGCAATTATTTCAGCAAATACTCTTTTAACTTGACTCATATCTATTTTCTATTAATTTATTATACTTATTAAAAATTGTCTTTGCATGTTTAACAACATTATCCCATGTAAATTTATTAACAACGGTCACTGACTCTTTTACTTTACTTTCTCTAGCATCTTCATCTTCATATACCACTCTTAACATTCTCCTATAATCTTCTAGATCAATGACGTTCCATTTAACAGCATGATGATTAGCATACCAATCATTCTCACCATTAGCATATTCTAACCCATCACTCTTTACAAAAAATGAATTTTTCTTATTACAGAAAGCTCTATGTCCACCTTTGTCAAGAGTTAAAACAGGAGTTCCTGTAGCCATAGCATTAAGTATTGGCAACCCCCATGCTTCTCCCCTGCTTACTTGAACAAGTGCATCAGCCTCATTATAAATCTCGTTAAGAATATCATGATCATATGTATTCATATCAATAATTATTTTTGGTGCATCAGACATATTTTCATTTAATTTAAAAAGCATTCGTTGGATCTCTCTTCGCAATGTAAGCATTTGACTTGGATCAGATACATTCCCAATCTTCCATAACAGTCTTACATTTTCTTCAGCTTTAAATTCTTGAATAAATGCCTTAATTAATTCCATAGGAGCTTTTCTTTTACTGAATGTACCTACAAATAAGAAAGTAAACCCATCAAGAGTTTTAGTTCTACCTTCTATTTTATAGTAATGAGTTGCTACTCCATGTGGAATGATCTCTACAGGTATTTTACTTCTTCTCTCATCTAATGATGTTTCAATAGCTTTCTTACTTGCTTTAGATGATGTAAACACAACATCATAATATTTTATTATAATATCAGTCCATAATGCAGGTAGTCTATCACATTCCCATACAAAATAAATACCTTTAATCCTATGTGGTACTCCTTCAAATCCATCATAATCAAAAGCTGAAGGTAAACCCCATCTAATGATCATAGACTTGGCAGGATCAACATCTTTAATATCTGAACCAGTTTTAACTGTATGTTTAACAATGGTATCTTTATAAGTATTTGGTAAATGCATTCTAATACTATCCCATTGACGATCAATCAAATAGATATTTTTATATTTATCCTCATAGCGTTTTATAAAATGATGCATAAATTCTCTGGTTGCACTACTATAACCCGAAGGTGCATAGAAGGTTCCCTCTACTAATATAGTATCAATATTAAATAAAGTTTTTTCAACATTATCAAGTTCTTTTTTAATTTCTTTTAAACTCATTTCATCGACCTCATTTCTGTTTTAACTGGTGCTAATTCTAAATGTGTATAAACCCTATCAAACAATTCAGACCACTTTTCCATAAGAGTATCATATTGATAATACTTCTCAACATATTCTTTAGCATTATTACCATGTTCTTTTAATAATTCTCTATCCAAATAATATTTTTCAATAGCATCAGCCAATGGATCTGGTTTGACCCATGCTTTATTGACTTGTGCTAATTCCATATATAGTTTCTTATAAGGTATGGCAATACCACGTCTACCCTTCTCATCTTCTTTGATTATCTTATCAGTATAGGGATTTCTCATATAGAGATGCTCTCTGGTAGTTGTATAATCTGTAGCAATGGTGGGAACACCTGTGGCGGCACATTCTATGAATGGTACACCAAATCCCTCTCCACCTGTAGGTATCACATGTAAATCAAATGCGTTGTAAAGTTTATTAACAAATGATACAGGGAGTCCACTATGATAGTTATTTCCAGGTGTTATGATTGTATTCTTTTCTAAATCCATAGTATCTATCCATTCTAAAAACTGATAATTATGATTAGGGTCTTGATAAGTCAATGGATCTTTAGGATCAAGATGAAGATAAAGAAAAATCTTCTCTCGTTCTTCCTCTGTACGTCTATTAAGAAATAATCTAAACGCATAGAGTAATCTTTGATGATGTTTACGTGGATTAAGACGAGCTACACATCCAATTACAAAACTATCTTCAGGAATTCCAAGTTCTTTTCTTATTTCAGGTTTTAGTTCCTCACCCATATCATAAAACTCTTCAGGTTTATAAAAATGAGGTATGTACTCAGGTTTGAACCCTAATTCTTGTTGAGTTAATTGCCATCCATAATTAGCCATAGCTATAGCTACATCAGCTCTCTCAAGAGTACTACCAATATACTTGGATATGGGATGTCCATCTAAGGGATAATACATAAACCATAATGGTCGTTTTGGTAAAGTAGCCATAACATCAACCATATGTGCATCGCCGAGAGTAATTACCACTTCAGGTTGAGCCTTATTAAATGCACCAATCCAATCTTGTTTACCAAATTGTGAGGTGACACTAAGGATTTTAAAATCCCAATCTTTACTTTCATGATCGTATCTTGTTTGCCATCCAAGATAAAAAACCTCATGTCCTTCTTGAGATAAATATTGAGCGATCCCTTTCATCTGTTGTGCAAAACCAGACGGAATATTAGGACTGTCTGAACCTACGAGTATTCTCATATAATATAGATATCAATTTAACTTTTATAATATTAGCGATATGGTTATCCCCAGATTTTCATAATGATTGCATATTCAGACCTACTATCTTTAAGAGTTACACGTTCCATACTAGTCATTGTTGTAAAGACATTAGGATCTTTATTATAAGGTACTCTAGTATTAGATCTGTTCACAACATATATAGGTGCATTAGGATTTTCTTCAAATAACTTAAGAGCGTTGATCATCTTCATTGCACGTTCCCAATACTTATTCAAAAGAGTCTCAGCTATCATACCCTCTCCCCATAATTTTGTTTGGATCTCAAATTCTGCTATCCTGTAATTATATCCACTTTGAATAGCGTTGGATGAATTCATTGCTAAGATACTCCAATAAGTTGCTATTGCACACATTGTCCACTTAGCCATCTGCTGATAAGTGGATGAGCCACTGTAATCTAATGTGTGTCTCCACAATTCTGTCTGAAGGTAAGATTTAGCCATGTCTATATTAAGTTGAATAGTCTCATCGTCAAGTCCATCTCTAGTCGCATAAGTTATCAAAATCTCATCAGTTCCAACAGGTAGAGTTTGTCCTATTTCTATCTTACCCATCTTGCTAAATATAGTTGAGTCCTCAAGATAGTTGGTTCCACTATGATTGAAATCAGTAACCAATCTGATGTGTTGCACATCCATGATATCTTGGAAATCAGTATAGGTATGGAAACTTGTTCCAGATACAAATACAGGTATGATATCATCATAGCGAACTTTGATGACTTCTCTTCCAGCTTGAGCCATAAGTTTTCTAACACAGTTTACATCAGCGTCATCAATTGCTATTCTAAATAGAGCAGGAATTTGTACTCTCAAATTAGATGATTTGGTTATCTGTTGTCCAAGTGCCTTTACTCTAAGATTAGATGGAACTAAAATTTGTTGTCCAGTAAAAGTAATAACTCGTAAATTAGAAGCTTTTGTTATTTGCTGTCCTAAAACCTTAACTCTTAAGTTTGTTGAAACTTGTATTTGAAATTGTAAAGAAACTCTAAGGTTAGAGGCTTTAATGATTTGAATACCCTGTTGTCTAACTCTAAGATTACTAGATAATTGGATCTGGTTATCAAGAACTTTAATTCTTAAATTAGAAGCTTTAATTATCTGAATTGGTATTGAAACATTTAGATTAGATGATAATATTATCTGATTATTAAGAACCCTTATTCGTTGATTACTAGACTTCTGAATTTGTTGTCCTAATGCTTTAACCCTTAAGTTAGATGCCTTAATAATTTCCTGATCAAGTATTACAACCTTAAGATTACTAGACTTTAGTATTTGAATATCAATTACTCTTACTCTTAAATTAGAAGCTTTTTGGATCTGATTGTCTAATACCTTAACTCGGAGATTACTTGGTTTAATAATCTCTGCTCCAACTCTAACAGATAGATTAGAACTCTTAGTTATTTGTGTACCTAAAACCTTAATACGTTGATTAGATGATTTAAGTATTTGTATACCTAATGCCTTTACTCTTAGATTACTTGGTTTAGTAATTTGAACTTGTACTACTACACGTAGATTAGATGATTTAGTAATCTGGTTATCTAAAACCTTGACTCGTAAGTTTGAAGATTTTTGAACCTGTTGACCTAGAGCTTTAACACGTAAGTTAGAGGCTTTGAGTATTTGATTATCCAGAACTTTGACTCTAAGATTAGAAGATTTTTGTATCTGATTGTCAAGAACCTTAACCCTCAAATTAGAAGGTATAATAATTTGTTCAGTTGTAGTTCCAATTACGACTCTTAAATTAGAAGATTTTAATATTTGAATATCAATTACTTTAATTCGTAAGTTACTAGCCTTTAGAATTTGGTTATCTAATACTTTAACCCTAAGATTAGATGCCTTTAGAATTTGAATACCAAGAACTTTTACTCTTAAGTTAGATGATTTGAGTATCTGTTGAAGTATGAAAACTTGAAGGTTAGATGATTTGGTTATCTGTGTACCTAGAACTTTCACTCTAAGGTTTGAAGATTTTAATATTTGAATACCTAGTGCTTTAACTCTAAGATTACTAGCTTTTAATATTTGAATATCAATTACTTTAATTCTAAGATTAGATGCTTTTAATATCTGATTGTCAAGAACCTTAACTATTAAATTAGAAGCTTTTAATATTTGATTATCTAATACTTTTACTCTAAGATTACTAGCTTTTTGAATTTGAACAGTTGTAGTTCCAACAGCAGTTGTAATAGTAACTGCCATGATTGCAGTTAAAGTATCAGTTGTATTGGTTAATTGAAATTCATATTCTTGTTCATCTAATGCACCCGCACCAAATCCAAGAACCCATTGAAGTTGTACAAGCCCAGGAGCACCTATAGCACCTGCTAACGCATTGTTACCTGCGTTCATTGCATTGTCAGTTTCAGTTAAACAACCAGCATCAGTCTCAACAGTTGTCTGTTCATCAGTGATATTGGGGGTAACATCAGTACCAGCCCCCCAATTAATTTCTGTGGTTGCACTAACATTAGCAAATGAACCACCGACTCTTCTCCATTGTAAAGTATAATCAGCATTGTCATTACCATGTGGTGAGTCACCGTCAGCATAATTGACAAGTATAAAATGACTTGATGTGGCAACACCTGTAACATCAACATCACATGCGGCTAGTGCTACATGTGAGCTATCAAGAAGTCTTGAGTTGGTCTGGGGTGTTGCAACCATTAGACAGCCACCCTTTTATGATTGAGAGTTACTTCTATAGGATCTTTACCTTCGGGTGTATATACTTTTTTACATTCCCAGCATACAAGATAAGCATCAGGAAACAAAGATCTCCAATAGGAGTAATCTTTAATGAAATAACCCCATTCATTGTATCTATCACCACTCATTGATACTACATGTATTTGTGTTTTATTAAATAAATTGAGATAATTAGCAACAGATAGAGCTTCCGTTTCTGATGATAGTGTATCAAGAACACTCCATGATACAATCAATTCAGTATTACTAAAATCATGTAATAAAATATTAGTATGAAACACATAATTTTTTAATCCTAATTCATGTGCTTTACTAACCGCCCATGATGATTTATCAATACCAACTACAGCCTTCCTTTTTGACGGCCTAAACCGGCGCTTTAATCGTTTAATCTGGTTCATATCTCTATACCTTTGTTGTTAATCAATAACTACTCGCCGTATTTAACACAATATCCGAAGAAATCACCCATGCGCCGCTCTATAGCCGTAGCCCTAAGCCTCTCTAGTGCCGCTAGACAAGCTTTAGCGCTGCCCATCTGCGTTGAGCCGTAGACGATTCCGCCTGGCTGTGGGTAGCCTAGGATTACGATTAGGATGTATTTCATTTGCTACTCCTCAGCCTGCTCACGTACTTTTTAACCTGCTCGCGGTGCTCTGGGTGTATCCATACTCTAACCGGCACCAGGCCGCTCTGCTTGCGCTCGTCGTATAGTCTTTTCATCATCTCCGCCTTTTTCATGCTTACCTCTTTTTGATGGGGTTAATGTATACGGTAAGACCTTACTTG
>SDBT01018170.1_pt1 | contig 11064 bp, 13 predicted proteins | sample 2277101 | NCBI WGS metagenome assembly SDBT01 (sample SAMN10404973, study PRJNA504765) | marine sediment metagenome | isolation source: marine sediment core GS10_PC15, 103 cmbsf | place: Arctic Ocean: Southern Knipovich Ridge | collected 2010 | reverse complement strand
GCACAAAAACTTGGGTGCGGGAAAGTAAAGGACTGATGACAGTAAAACTGGGATTTTCAGTGGTGGCGCCGATGAATATCAAGGTGCCGTCTTCAACATAAGGCAGAAGGAAATCTTGCTGAGCTTTGTTAAAACGGTGAATTTCATCTAAAAATAAGATGGTTCTTTGTTTGGTTAAAGGATTTTGAGCTGCTTCAACTACTTTTCTAACATCGGCTTTACCAGCAGAAACAGCTGAGAGCTTAACAAATCTAGCCTGGGAATCTTTGGCAATAATCCGAGCTAAAGTAGTTTTGCCACAACCAGGTGGTCCCCAAAAAATCATAGAATGGATTTGGTCTTTTAAAATGGCCAGACGAATGGGTTTTTGAGGGCCGACTAGATGAGATTGGCCAACAAAACCTTTAAGAGTCTGAGGTCTGATCTGGTCAGCTAGAGGAGATTTAGTCATAATCCCAAACTAAACCCAAAATCAATTCTTGTCAAGCTAAATTATTTCCCGTCAACCACCTGTTGATATTTTGACCCAAGTTTTTTCTTAGCCCAGTAACGACTAGAGCGAAACAGGCTATGAAAGGTGCCGGCATCAGACCAATAGCCTTTAAGCTCTGACCAGCTAAGAGTTCCCTCTTTTAAATAGGCATTGTTGATGTCAGTAACTTCCATTTCACCTCTACCTGAAGGTTTAATGGTTTTGATTTTCTTAAAAACCGTGTTGTCGTAGACGTAAAGGCCGGTAACAGCATAGGGTGATTGGGCGGTTTGGGGTTTTTCAATAATTTTTTCAATTTTTTTTGAGTCGGTTTTAGAAAAGACTGGATTGCCAAAACGTTCAGGATCAATAACTTTTTTAAGAAAAATAGTGGCTCCGGATTTGAAGTTTTTAATGGCTGGGGAAATATCAGCGTCAGTGGTGTTGTCGCCGAGAATGACGGTGACGGGACCTTCATCAGCAAAGTCTTGAGCATAGTTTAAAGCATCAGCGATACCTTTGGAGCCACCTTCTTGGTAAGCGTATTCAAGATGTTTTAGGCCGAACTGCTTGCCGTTTTTGAGAACGTTAATAAACTGACCAGCGTGCATTTCTCCAACAACGATGAGAATTTGGTCAATACCGGCATTAACTAAAGTACGAATGGGGTAAAAAATCATTGGTTGATCGTAAACAGGCAAAAGGTGTTTGTTGGTGGCTAAAGTGATGGGGTCAAGTCGGGTACCTTTACCGCCAGCGAGGATAATGCCTTTCATATTTAGCTCCTTTAAGCCCGAAGGCTGAGAAAAATTAAAATAATGGTAGCTAGTAAACTAATGCCAAAATATTCCATAACAACAGGTAAATGCAGGCTTTTATCTTTTAAGTGAATCGCCACGCCCCAGATAAAATAGCTAAGGCCAAGGGCAATAGAGGTAAAGAGGCGGAAAGTAGGTAAGGTGAAGAAAATGAGACTAAGGATTATGAGAATAAAGGCAAGGCTAAGATAAGCAGCGGGAGAGGTTTTAGTCAGCATATTATAAGATTAAACCAGGTTGAACACTTAATAGTAGGATTAATAGTATACCTAAGAATAGCAAGTGAGCCAAGCCTTGGCCAGAGAGACGAATAATTTTTTTCCGGGCAATAAAAATAGTATCGATAATAATGGTGGCTAGCAAGATGACGGTTAAGCTGATAGACATAGCTTTGGTAAGATTAAAAGAGCTTAAGAAAGGCAGCTGACTGGCAACACCAGCGATTCCTTGTTCTGGGATAACTTCAGCGATGATAGTTTCGGCGATTTCGGCGACTTGATTGATTTGACCAACTTTAGTTGGTAAAGCGGCGCTAACAGGCGTGCCAAACATTTGAACTACTAGGGTGGTAGGTTGGCCTTGAAAAGTGTCATGGATAACAGCAATACCGATTTCTTGATAACGAGTGGAAAGAATGTTGTCACGATGAGTGGAGGAGTTCATCCAAGCATTAACCACTGAATTAGAGTCAGGGAAGTCCCGAGCTAGATTTTCACCAGCATAAAGATAGCGATAGTCTTCTTGGGTAAAAAAGCTCCAAGGGGTTCTGCCTTCAGGTGAGGTATGAGCCCAGTAGTTGTTAGCAATCATGTCAGCTCCCTTGAGGTTAGCAACTTGGCTTAAGGCAGGATTGAGGCTTAGGACTGACAGGCCATCTTCTTGGCGTTTAGCATTGGTTAACTGGATTAGTTCCTGAGAAGTAATGCTGGAAGCAATACCTAAAACTCCGGGAATGGTTTTAGCAATAAGGCTGAGAGCAATTTGACTGAACATGATGATGAGTATGAAGACGCTTAAGGAAGAAATATGCAGGGTTTTAGCTTTGTAGTTATTAGAAGACTGAGGAGTAAATAGATGGGCCAGGGTTTTAAGCATGTATTCATTTTAGCTAGTCAATTGATTATTGACAAGCTAGGCTATTCCAGTAAAACACCTTGGCGATTAGTATCACCAAGGTGGTAAATATTAGTTTATTTTATCTAAACAGTGGTTTTTTCCTCGGGTTTTTCCTCGGTTGGTTTGGCGACTGTAGCAGCTGGCTCAGCAGCAGGGGTAGACCCTACAGCAGGAGCGGCAGCGGCATCAGGTTGCTTGTCTTCTTCACCAGGAAGCTTGACGTTGGAAATATCACTAGCGCCTGTGTCAGTTGGAAGAGGTGAAGCACCAGCATCATCTGGTTTGTCAGTAGGAGGAGGAGTGGTACCAGCATCAGCTGGTTTGTCAAGAGGAGTTACATCTGTAGCTCCGGCGGGAGAAGAGGTAACTGGACTAGCTGGAGGAGCGGCTTGGGTTTTATTATCATCCATGAGTTAGTTTCACCGCCTTTCAAGGCAAATTAAATATATTTTCACTCTATTCACTATAGTATGAAAACTGATAACTATGCAAGATGAAAATTTAGTATAATTAAGTTGATTATTTTTAGTAAATAAAAATTAAAAGGAGATATTATGGAAATTATGACTAACAGCCAAGAAGGGAAAGTTATCACAAAAGAAATGATGACTAATCTTGGTGATTATAAAATGATGAAGCAGGGTATGAAAGATAAAACTGGATATGGTTCTCATATGGGTTTTATGAAAAATAATATGCAGTGTGGCGGACACTATGGCGGTGGAACAATAACAGGAGTGTTATTGATAACCTGGTTGGCAGGAATGGCTCTATTGATAGCTATGACACGCTATTTTTGGAAAAAAGCTGATTAATGGCAATTTTAAACTGAGGAATACAAAGCGCCTCGGGTAGAACCAAGTTTTTTAACAAAACCCTTTTTAATTAACTGCTGAAGATCATAGTGCAAAGTTCTTGGGGATAACTTAGCAAAACGACGTTTAATAAAATCAAAAGATACTAGTTGATGGTCACGAATAATGGCTAATATTTCCTGACGGCGAGGCAAGAGTTTGTCTTCTGGTGTTGCCTGATTAATATTTTTTATTTTTTTCAAAGTTTTATCAACTTGGGTAGTTAAAGCTAATAAAAAAAACTCAACAAAGTCAGTAATGTCTTTTCCTGGTTGAGCTAAAAGTTGGTAATAAGTAGATCGGTGTTTTTCTAAATATTCTTCCAGACTAACTAAACCTCTAAAACCATAGCCTGATTGTTTTAATATGTAGGTTAATAATAGTCTGCCAACGCGACCATTGCCATCCATAAAGGGATGAATTTTTTCAAAGATATAATGACTGATGGCGGCATTGATAGGACCGAAGTCCTTGGAGGTGTTGATTTTATCAATTAAGTTTTTGGTTAAATCAGCAATTTCTGGAGGAGGCGGAGGCATATATATAACCACACCAGCTTGATTAAAGATGGCGCTAGGTTTAGTTCTGAATTTCCCAGCTGAGGCAATGTCTTTTAAAACAAATTGATGAAGTTTAAGAATAAGTTTTATTGAAGCTTGCTTGAAACATTGAGGAGAATAAAGCCAATTTAAGGCGGACAAGATATTAAAAACTTCAATTTTCTGCTGATTATCTCTGGTTTTTGAGGATAATTGATGCAATTGGAGTTGATTACCCTCAATTCGGGCAGAATACAATGAGCTCTTAAGAAGAGATTGGCGCCTAAGATTTAATTCTATCTGAGGAAATCGAGGCAGTAAATCAATGACTTGGGTTTGAATTCTTATTTGGTTTAATAATTTCTTTATACTGGAAGTCTTTTTATAGAGGTAATTTAAGTTCATGAGTTAAGTATAACAAGTTTTGCAAGATACTGCAAAATGTTGCGAGATGTTGCAAGATACTGCAAAATGTTGGAGACTGATTAATTCAAGTGTTTAAGGGCTTGACGGATCTGGCTAATTGCTTTGGAGCTTAAACCCAGAGAAGAAAGCTTCTTGTCATTAATCTGAGTAAAATCTTGACATAAAACTAAACCATTTTGATAAAGCAATTGACGATCCTGGTGATTAAGAAAAGTCAGGCAGGTTAAAGGGTGGAGATTATTAGTTTCAATTAATTGCTCTAGGCTCCCCTTTTGGGGGTAACGCCAAGCAATGAGTTTCATGTTTTGGCATCGGCCGTATTTAATAGCGCTGGTGGTAAGTTTGGTATTGGTAACTAGCCAAGGTTGAGTAAAATGATCAGCCAGGTCATTAAAACGAGCCTGGGTATAGAGGGCATCTTTGGAGCGAGACTTGGTGCCAGATCGATTGTGATATTTACATTCAATCATGAATTTTTGCTGACCTTTGGTAGCAACTACATCGATTTCATGATCAATACATTTACCGGCGGCAATAACTTGAGTTTGAGTTTGATAACCAAGGTGGGTTAAAAGCCGGGCAATGAATTTTTCAAAAGGGTAGCCTGAGGGACCAAGCTGCATTAAAGCTCCCTTAAGAGAGTAGCGATAGCCTTGACCAGCCTGGTATTGATTAAGAAGATCAAAGACCTGACTGTAAATCTCTTTAGTGGTAATACCATCATGAAGTTTGCCAATTAATTGAGCTAAGATTTTGTTAATAACTTGAGGCTTAGCACCAGCACGCTTTAATGAGCTTCTGACTTTGCTTTCTGAAAAGGCTTCGATTTCTCCGGAGGCCTTTTTAACACGAATTGGCATATATTAAAGATGATAAGGGACATTAAGCTTAAACTCAAATGCTTGGAGGCGAATCTGGACCTTTTTAACCAAGGCTTCTGGAAAACCTTGATTGATAACAGCAGAGGAAGAAAGCTGTTTATCAGAAAGAAGATGGATAATTGGATCAGCTTTTAAATAGGAAAAGCCCAGTTCAGCTTCATCGGTTTGACCAGGCCAAAGTCCGGCTGAAGGAGGCTGGTTAATAATTAAATCGGGTATGCCAAGATGCTTGGCTAGGTGAATAACCTGAGTTTTGTAAAGATGGGAAAGAGGCTCTATGTCTGAGGCAGCATCGCCAAAACGAGTAAAGTAGCCAAGTAGGTTTTCTGATTTGTTTTCGGTGCCAATAGCCAAAGCTTTATTTTTCTTAGCTTGATCAAAAAGACAGATCATGCGAGCTCGAGCGAGAAGGTTAGCAAATCTAAGCTGGTGTTTTTTGGCATTAAGCTTAACCGCTAATTTATCAACTGAGCGACTGAGCTTGATAATCAAACGCTGGTTGGGAGGAATAGCCAGGTGGTTAATAATTAAATTGGAGTTCTCAACTGATTGACGTTTGTAAGGCAATTGAAAAGTGAAGATATTTTCCTTACCTAAAGCCTTAACAGCTAAAGTTAAACTAACGGCTGAGTCTAGTCCACCGGAAACTGCAATAATCCCCTTTTTAAAAGCTTGTTGTTTAAAAGTGGATTTAATAAAGTCAATTATTTGGTTTTCTGTTTTAGGGAGATTTAGGTTTAATAAATCGGTCATAGGCTAATTATACAGAAATGGTAAAATATATTACTTTGGCCCTGTCGTCTAACGGCTAGGACGCTACCCTCTCAAGGTAGTAATACGGGTTCGATTCCCGTCAGGGTCACAACTACAGATTAGATTGATATAGAAGGCTAAATTAAAATAAAAGAATTTTAAGTAGAAAGCGACTTGGTGTATTCAAGAACTTTATCTTTTTTATCTTCTGGGCATTCACTAACAAGAAAGTCTAAAAATTCGTTTATCTTATTTTTAAGTTGAGCGTTAAGCTCTTTAACTATAGATTCTTTTTCTCCTAACTGCATTGCCTCTCTGGTCAAAGTCTCAATCCAGTTATCAGCTGACTCCAATTTTTTACCTAATTCTTTCTGCTTCTCTTCTGGAACTGATTTTGATAATACTCCTATGGTAGTAACCATCAAAGTATTGGTAAAAGTTTTAATAATTTCATCCTGCTTGGCAGAATCTACTCCCATCTTTTCTAAAAGAGTTCTAAGAAAGCCTTGAGTTGTTTGAGTCATATTATTCTTTTTCTTCACCAGGCTTAACTTTTTTAAATACTTTGTCTCCTGCTTGATGTAATTTTTCAGCAACCCTTTTACTCATTTTCCCAATACCACTCATAACGTCTATGCCAATTCCGGTTGCTAATCCTACACCTCCAGCTTTTGCAGCAGATATTAATGCAATAGTTGTAGCTAAGTCTCTATTCATCGGCCCTAAAGGCGCTAAATTAGCTTTTGCTAACGTTCCGGCAATTAGTGCCGAAGCTATACCAAGACCTAAATATAATTCAGGCCTAGAGATTTTTTTATCAGTAAAAGGAATATTAACGTCTTCTCCAAATGCCCAGGTAATAGCTCTCTCGGATTGTTTGTGACAAAATTCTAATGCTTTTTCACCTAGCGAATCTTTTTGCGGAGGACCTTCTGAAGCTGGTTCCATTATAGTGATAATTATCCTATAGATTTATTAAAATTGTCAAGAGTCAGATAATTATGTTCCAACCCCTACTGGTAGTAGATTAAAAGCGTGACTCCCCTGAGGAAATAACTGGTCTTTAAGCTTCTTCAGATCTACTAACAGGCGGTTCCAATGCCAAATCGACTGGGTCACATTTGGATTAACATATCAGTCTTTTCTTATATCCACGATCTTATATCTATCACCCTCTACTTGAACGTATTGATAGTCAGAGAGAAGAATAATAGAGCTATTTTCTTGATAAGCATAGGAAATTCTTTTACTTAAGTATTCGTCTTTAAAATCATCTCCGCCCCAATGAGGGAAGATGACAAAGTTGACTAAGTTAAGGGCTTTAAAGTTTTTTAGCTTGTTCTTAAAAGACCTGGTTTTAAAAACTCGGGTAACATTAATGTCTGGAGCAGCAATAATTGAACCAGCGCTGGAGCCAATATAAATTTTACCTTGATTCATTTGTTTTTGAATGAATTTATCAAAGCCTGATTTTCTAGCTTGAAGAAGCAAGAAGAACATGTTGCCGCCATTGAGGTGAAAAATATCAACGTCTTTAAGGTCAGCCTCTATCTGCTTAGGAGTCTTGTTAGTAAGAGTATAGTCAAATAGATTAAAGCCGGCGTCAACTAGACCTTGGCGATTGGTTTTTACCCATTGTTTATCACCAATATCTGCTTCAGCGGCTGTAGGAATAAAAACGGTTTTGTATTGACTGGCTGGTTTGTCTAGCTTGGTAGCAATATGTTTCGCAACGACGTCAATTTCTGAGGTAAGGAAAAGCTGGGTCATAAGCTAATTTTCAAGCGTGCGCCGGAGAGTCTGGCGGTTTCACCGCTGGTTGATTTGATTTGGATTTCATAGGCGTTGTAGCCAGAGTGAAGCTTGAAAGAAGGAGAAGTTTTCCAGGTAACATTGCTGTTGTTGTGATAAACCTCGGTGATATTCATGACTGCACCAGTGGTTTTGTTAATTAATCTAGCCCAGGCTTCGCCGCCAACAATTGACAGGCCGGCTTCAAAGATAGCATTGACAGCTGCTGGGTAGTCATTGGTGTTAAGACTGACCTGAGTGCCAGTATTAGTCCATTCATGCTTAATGGTATTAGCAGAACCAAGGTAGATGGTTTGGGGTTGGAAAATAATAGTAGAGGCGGTGGGAGCAGTGGGGGCAGAGCCAATGGCTGGCTCTGAAGTTTGAGTTTCCAGTTTATTAATTCGGGACAGTAGACTGGAGACAGTGGCTTGAAGAGATAGATTAGCTTCTTCTAATAGGGAAAGAACTGGTGGAGGGGCTGAGGAGGGTAAGTTGGTAGAGGCATCGATAATAATACTTGGTTCATTGAGGGATTTGGCTAGTTGGGGAAGATTGAAGGATCGGGATTTGAGGGTGGTGAAAATGAGGAAACCACCGACAATAACGGCTAAGATGCTAAAGGCGAGGGTTTTGGCGCGAAACATTCTACTATTAGTATATCAGTTTTTAACTGCGTATTGATTTTGTAGAAGAGTAAGGTATAATTTTTGATAATTGACTTCAAATTGCCCGGTGAGGCTTATCAAGTAGGATAGTTTTTTGTGCAGTTTGAAGAATTTTTTTATGACGACCAAGGATTTTCATCTTACTAGTCAAGGTTTAAAAGAGCTCAAAACTGAGCTTAAGAAGTTAGTGGATAAAAAAAAACCGAAGTTAATTAAAAGAGTAACGATCGCTAGAAACCATGGTGATTTATCAGAAAACAGTGAGTATACAGCGGCTCGGGAAGATTTGGCGTTTGTGGAAGGCAGAGTTGAAGAATTAGAGGAATTAATTGCTAAGGTTAAATTAATTAAAACAAAAAAGACTAAAGATGAAGTTAAACTGGGATGCAAAGTAACGGTTAATGTTAATGGGAAAAAACAAGCCTTTGAGATAGTGGGAGAATGGGAAGCTGACCCTTTAGAACAGAAAATTTCCCACACTTCCCCATTAGGTAAAGCCTTACTTGGTAAGAAGAAGGGCGATAAAGTTAAGATAGAGGCGCCAGCCGGAAAAGTGACTTATCATGTTCAAAAAATACACTAAGAAAAACAAAAAAAAGCACAAACCCCGGCCAAGAGCCGGGTTTTTTGTTATATACTAAAAAAGATATGTTTTGGCCAGATAAATTTGCTGAAGAAATCATTAAAACCAAAAATCATAAGCCTTATTGGGTAGATGATATGAAGACTCCTTCAGGGAGAGTTCATGTGGGAGCTTTAAGAGGAGTAGTGATTCATGGCTTGATTCATCAAGCTTTACTAGAAAAGGGTAAAAAGTCTACTTATACCTATGTAATTAATGATATGGATCCGATGGATGGATTCCCCCGATATTTACCAGAAAATTTTAAGCAGTATATGGGGAAACCATTGTATCAAATCCCCTCGCCTGAGAAAGGTCATAAATCAATGGCTAAATGCTATGGTCAAGAGTTTATTGATGTATTTAATGGCTTAGGATTTAAACCGAAGATTATTTGGTCAAGTCAGTGGTATCAGCAAGGCAAGTTTAATCAAGTAATTAAAGAGGCTTTAAATAATCAAGGGAAAATCAGAAAGCTTTACAAAAAAGTATCAGACACTGAGAAACCGAAAAACTGGTATCCTTATCAGGTGATTTGCCCTGAGTGCGGCAAAGTGGGAACTACAATAGTGGTTGGCTGGGATGGGAAAAAGGTTAGGTTTGAGTGCAAAAAGGATTTAGTGGAATGGGCTGATGGTTGTGGTTATAAAGGAGAGATTGAGCCGATTAATGATAATGGAAAATTAATGTGGAAAACTGACTGGGCAGCTCATTGGAAGGTAATTGGAGTAACGATTGAAGGAGCGGGTAAAGATCATATGACTGAGGGAGGATCACATGATCAAGCTAGTGCGATTTGTGAGCAAGTATTTAAATATTCAACTCCCTTTGCTTTTTTATATGAATGGTTTTTAGCTAAGGGCGGCATTAAAATGTCTTCGTCTAAGGGCGTTGGAGTGTCAGCAGCAGAAGTAGCTAAAACCTTGCCAGCAGAGATTCTAAGATTCTTAATGGTAAAAACTCATTATCGCAAGGCAATTATTTTTGATCCAGCTGATAATGAATCAATTTTAAATTTATTTGATGACTGTGATCGAGCAGCAAAGATTTATTTTAAAGAAGGAGTGAAAAACCCGGTGGGTCGAGCTTGGCAATTGTCGCAAGTAGAGGCCGTGCCAAAAAAGCCAATCTTTTTACCTCGTTTTAGAGATGTGGTTAATTATATTCAGCAACCGACAGTAGAGGTTCATAAAAAGTTTGAGGAAATTAAAGGCAGGAAGTTAACTGAGGCTGAAAAAGAAGTATTAGATAAACGAGTTAAGTATGCCAAGATTTGGCTGAAGCAGTATGCGCCGGATGAGAAAAAGATAGGAGTGGTAAAAAATAAAGTGAAAGTGAAATTAACTGAAGCTCAAAAAAAATATTTAGATTTGATAATTAAACTTCTAGAAAAAGATTGGCAGGCAGAAAAATTACAGCAAAAACTCTATGAGGTGGCTAAAGAAAATCAAATAAATCCTAAAGAAGCATTTCAGTCTATTTATTTAGCTTTAACTGAAAAAAAGTTTGGGCCTAAAGCTGCTTGGTTTTTGTTGGCTGAAGAGAAAAAAACTATAATAAAAAGGTTTAAGGAGGCTATTAATGGTTAAACGCGATGAGTTGATTAAATTTGTCTATAACACCATTGGCAAGGAATGGATGGAGAAGGCATTGGAGAAAGATGAGCAGGCTAATGGAGTGCAGTTTTTGGGAAAAGAAGAAGTGAAGAAGGTGGCTTTGGGAGTAAGCTTGAATGAAGATTTTTTGAAAGAGGCGGTTAAGGCTGGAGCAGAGTTTTGTATTTTTCATCATGGGTTTGATGCAAGAGCGTGGAAGTCTCGTTATCCCCGATTTTCTCAGAAGAGATTAAAGGCTATTTATGAAAATGGATTGACAGTTATGGGGCTACATTATTCTTTGGATGCTCATTCTGAGATTGGTAATAATGTGATGATTATTAAAAAACTAGGAGCTAAAGTGAAAGAATCATTTTGGGATGAATGGGGCTATGTGGCTGAGTTAGCTACTTCACAGGATGTAGAAAAATTATCAGCTAAGTGCGCTGAGTTATTCTCTCATGATATTTTTGCGGTTTTAGCTGGGCCGAAAAAAGTTAAGGTGATTGGAGTAGTGTCTGGAGCAGCT
>SDBT01018169.1_pt1 | contig 11065 bp, 10 predicted proteins | sample 2277101 | NCBI WGS metagenome assembly SDBT01 (sample SAMN10404973, study PRJNA504765) | marine sediment metagenome | isolation source: marine sediment core GS10_PC15, 103 cmbsf | place: Arctic Ocean: Southern Knipovich Ridge | collected 2010 | reverse complement strand
TCTTCCAATATCTTTTTCAAAATTGGGCGATGCGAGCCAGTTATTATCCCAGAAAATTATTTGTCTTTTAGTAATATCAATATCCTGCGGCCAGTTTTCCTTTACTTTAAATTCAGGTTCATGCTTTTTAACAGCACAAAAACGGCAATTTCTTGGGCAACCACGAGTAGTAAAACTGATTGAAAACGGCAACTGTGGCCACAATGAGTAATCGGGCGGGCAGTTCTCGGCACCACGAAGAAGCCCTATATGCGGTTTAATGCCCGTTTTTTCCTCAATATATTCCGGCATGAGCGTTGCCATAATCCCGCCCACTTTTATCTTGGCTTTCGGAAATCTATTTTTGTAGTATCTTATCGACTCAATTACGTATCGCGCCTGATATGTAAATAAGCTGGTTATATATATAATGTCATAATGGTCTTTAAGCATCTTATAACACTTCTCTTTTTGCTCAAAGCGGTCCAGCGCCTCATTGTGGGGATTGTCCTTAATAAGCTGAACTATATCGCCCTTACGTTTGTGCCATGTTGATATTTTCAATAGGCCCAAAGGCGGATAAGGATTATTGTACGCCGGCTCAACAAGTAGAATGTTTTTCATACAAATAACCTTACTATAATTTTTACTATTTATGAATGTGAATTCTTGTACTCGGCAAACGACTGTAAAAACAATTCCCGGCTAAACCTCTTATTTCCATGTTTGCCCGATTCAAACCACTCTTTCGCTTTTGGCGAGTGGATAATGTCCTCCGCAATCTGGTCCCCGTCTCTTCGAATTATGTAATCTCGCGCCGCAGACTCCTTAGCACCTCTCGTAAATCCAGTCGTCGTAACCACCATACGTATCACGGGAAAGTTGGACATCGTAAACCAATTTGGCAATATATCAACTGCTCTGCCACGCCCACTCTGAAAATCAGAGTATTTTGTTCTGATTTCATCTATTCCTCCTTCGTTGACTTTCTTGTTACCCGAATAACGCTTAGCCTGCCCAAGAATTCGCAACTTAACACTACTGAGAAAAACCTCTTCAGTGTAATTACACATCTCCAGTAGTCCATAAAAATCCACGCCTCCTTCCTTCGAAGCGCGAGTCACAAATGACTTTGTAATTCCATTAATTTCCAAGATATGCCTACAGAAGTGCTCGAATGTTATCCAGTCCATAGCCTTTATCGCTCGTCTTATTCGGGTCCGATGGTTTCTTATCCAACCATTAGTCTTCGCCTCTGAACTGTACCTGCATATTGTATTCGGGAGGCAATCATCGAACTTTAAGTTCGGTGGGATACCTTTCTCGTGGAAAGATGTAATATATTTCTCAATTTGGCGTCTGACTCGCGATAGGAACTCGTCAATCTCATCGGTTATCTCCAAATCAGTAATTTTGGGATTGAGTTCCCTCAGTTTACTTTCGCAGAATTCTAGTAGGTCAACTTTTTTCGCGCCTGATTCCCAAATTTCGTTCGCAATTTGTTTTATCTGTCCAGTAGAAAACCCCAACAATTACCCTTTCAAGTTCTGCAATTGGCGTTTCACAACTTCACGCAACTCTTTCAAAAGCTCAACAATTCGTTTTTTATGGTCTTTTTCCTGTTTCTTTTTTGCCAATTGCATTTTGGCAATGGGAAGCTTGACCAGCATGCTTTTCATTCTTTCCAGACTTTGTATATTAGCGGATAGGTTCACTGATATTTCCATCTCTTCGGCCGATATCCGTTCCCTGCATTCGTCAATACCAACCTTACCCTCCTCAAACTCCTCAAAAAGTTTTCTGTTCTCTGGAAGAACTATCTTGGACAAGGTATCTCTAGTGGTTGTAGAAATGTCGATTCTCGTTTTACCTTCTTCATTAGGAACCATCCAAGACACAAATTTACTAAGATTGTCCGTTTTCTTGAATCGCTTTTTTTGTTCGTCCCACCCCAGCCAATCCTTAATCTGGGGCTTAGCAAATACTACTTCCGTAAACATTCCAAACTTCTCTCGTTTTAAATCGTCTCCATAATCAACATCTGTCTTAGCTTGCTCAAATCCATAATACGCCCGTATAAGGTGACTCACTTCTGCCCGTGGCTTCATCCCAAACCTCAACGCAATTTCTACCGGAGATGTCCCTGCTTCTTGGATCCTGGTAATCCATTTTGCTTTCGGATAATCTTCCCATTTTTTAATTCCGGTTGCGTGCCTCAGGCCCTGTACGACCCAAGCAATATCTTTATTGTCTCCTTGGTAAAGTAGCGCCTCAAACTGCCTAATACCTCTAAGTATGCTCGAGTTTAAACTTATACTCCCCTCCTTATGTTTCTTAGCCAGTATCTTCAAAGTCGTCACCCGCCTATTCCCTTCTACGACAATATATTTTTTCGGTTTGATCAATCTCAAAACTATCCTATCCACGGTTGCAAAGCCACAAGTCTTTATACTGTCTATTAAATCCACAACCTTAATCTCAGTTCTTATTCGTTCAAGGCACCTTTCTTGAATCCCTTCTTCAACAGCCCGCTTATCAGTTATTCTCCCGCTATTTGAAGCCTCAAGGCGCGGGTTGTTTGGATCAAGATAAAGCTGTTCAAGCTTTACCTTCACGCTTTTCATATTTGATAGTTCTTTCCAAATCTCATCCTTTTTTGTTTTGCCCATATCTCACCTCAAATATTTGTTTTCCTTATTCCCATCTCCTTATCCAAGTCTCAGCATAATCCCAAGCACCATTTCTTTCAAACCCAATTCTAAAAACCAGCATAATCCGTTTAATCCGCGATTAACACTACCCAAAACCGCAAATTCTTTCAACTTAAAACTTAACACTCAATTTTTTTTATCTCTTTCCACATAAGCATTTACAAATTTATACCATTCCGAAAAACCCACGTTTTTCGCTCCATTTGCGCAAGTTCGCCCTACTAAGAGCCTATCCGGATAACCGGGTTGTTTAGGGGTCTTTTTTCGAGATGCAAACTACTTATGGAAATAACTATCGAATATCAACCAATTTTACAAGCCCCCGCGGCGAGCGGAGTAAAATCAACCAATTTTAACAAATTATGCGAAACAAACCCAATTTGCTGAAACGCCAAATAAACGTAAGCCAAGCTTACACAAGGGATTATGAAAATAAACGGCTCCGCGAACACCCCAAAAACAAACACAATTCAAACCCAATCACCACCCACCAATTTTCCTGTCCGCTGTACGCTGTTCTTTTTCTCATTTTTTCCCAAAAACGTACCTATTTTTCTCAATTTTTCTCAATTTTCCTCTATTTTTTGCGTTTTTTCTCCATTTTTCTTCATTTTTCTCGCTTTTTTCCTTCCCTATCTCACCCAAGCCACCCAATTTGACCCCCAGGCCCTCATTTTTAACCCTGAAAACCACGTTTGTCTCTTTTAATTTCCCCCAAAAACCACTATTTTTTAAAAATTCCCGATAATTCAAGTCTTGTTATTATCGCCGATATACTCTGGCACAAGCTCTTTGATTTTCCGAACTATTTCATCGTAGTTTTGCGTTTCGGCAACGGTTAGGAGTTCATTTATACCTGCCCGAAGCTTATCGCGGTCCATCGGAATATTCTTCCATATACCGATTTTAGGATGTCTCGTCGTCTGCATATCTTCGCCTTTTATCGAGAGCTCCTCAAAAAGCTTTTCACCAGGCCTGGGGCTTGTGAATACCATTTCAATATCTTCACCCGGCCTAAACCCGCTCAGCGTAATAAGCTCTCTGGCCAGGTCCACTATTTTCACCGGCTCACCCATATCGAGCACGAAGATTTCGCTGCCTTTACCCATCGTTGCCGCCTGCAGGACCAGCTGGCTCGCCTCCGGTATGGTCATAAAGTACCGCTTCATATCGGGATGGGTGATAGTTACAGGGCCGCCTTCAGCTATTTGCTTCCTGAATATAGGCACGACCGAACCCTCCGAATCAAGCACATTACCGAACCGCACGGTGACAAAGTTCGTTTTGCTGGTTCTGCCTAAATCCTGAATGTACATTTCAGCCACTCGCTTGGATGAGCCCATAAGTGAGGTTGGGTTAACGGCCTTGTCGGTGCTAATCATCACAAAATTGGCAGTTCCATATTTGTCCGCAGCATCGGCAACGATTTGTGTACCTGAGCAATTGTTTTTGATGGCTTCACTGGGGTTAAGTTCCATCAAAGGCACGTGTTTATGGGCGGCGGCGTGGATGACAACCTGTGGTTTGTATTTTTTGAATACCCCTTCAACGCGTATTCTGTCGGTGATATTGCAGACAATCGCTTTTATGGGGATATGTGGGAATCGCTTGTGCAATTCTCGCTCTATGTAAAACAGGGGATTTTCGGCCTGCTCGGCTAACAGGAGTAGCTTCGGCTCGAAATTACACAGTTGTCTGCACATCTCCGAGCCAATAGAGCCGCCGGCGCCGGTAACAAAGATTATTTTATCTTTTGCGAATGCCTCTATTAAATCCAGGTCAAGCTGGACGGCCTCTCTGCCTAACAAATCGTTAATATCGACATCTCGAATCTGGGAGACGCGGAATTTGCCCGAGGCGATGTCGGTGATTGATGGAACGGTGCGGAACCGAATTTTAGCGCCCTCGCATACCTGAATAACACGTCTCAGCTGACGGTGGGTTGCTGACGGCATTGCGATAGCGATTTCTTCGATGTTACGGTCTTTGCATATCTTCGGCAGTTCCTCGACGGTGCCAAGTACCGATATTCCGTGAATGTTAATGCCTTGCTTGGTAGGGTCATCGTCGATAAAGCCGATGACCTCATATTGGGCGACGGACATACGGTGAATTTCTCTCAACAGTGCCTCACCGGTATTACCTGCGCCGACTATGAGGAATCTTTTTAGCCGGCCGGCTTCGGTGGTGCGGAACTCCTCGTAATACAGTCGTATTACCATCCGCAGCCCAGCCAGCAGCAGAACCGTGGCAAACAGGTCAGCCACAAATATACCCTGACTGACTCCAGCTATATGCTCCAGATACTGGCTTCTGCGGATTGAGGCTGTATTCATAAACCCGTACCACGAGACGACGATTACCACGGTACTGACAAGTGAGGCCTGCAATATCCCGATAAGGTCGGAAATCCCGACATATCGCCACCAGCCGCGATATTGCTTAAAAAGCCCGAATATCACCACCTTGATGATAATAAAGAACATCAACATAAGGGGATACTGGTTTACCAGCCAGCCACGCCTGAATTGCATATTGCTCGCTACAAGGAAAGAAAGCATTAAGGAGGCGGCGAAGGCGATTATGTGGGCGATTATAATCAGCGGCCTGCGGAATCTCAGCAATGCAGCAGGGGCTGCTGCGAACTCCGCTGGGTTTTGATTCTTGTTTTTTGGCCCTGTGTCTGTGTTTGGGTCAGGCATATTTTCCCAGCATCACTGTTATCCCCCATAACTGCACACGAGGTCAATTTTAACAACAACTTAAGCGTGTGTCAAGCTTCGTGCTCTGTATTTTCCGTCTCGTGTTTTGCCTGGCGTTTTACTTTTCGGGGCTTTGCGGGCTGTGATTGGTCGGACTCGGATTTGGCAGCGGTCGGCTCGGTTTCGATGTCCTCGGCAGGTGAGAAAATGTCCTCCAGAGCGGTATTGTCAACTCTGTTGCGCATAAGCGAATAGATTATAGTATTGGCGGAGAAGTAGAAACTTATTACGAAGGAAACTACCAGCCCAACAACGACCAGCAGAAGCAGGTATATCAGGAAAGCTGCGATAGATTGTGACCAATTAGCTGTTGCCAAACCTGATGGGCCGGACAGATTCATAAAGTTTGGCTCTGACCATATTGCCGTAAGTTTATTGACCTCTTTGCCGTTTTCAACCCAGACGCCCAATCGCACGGACAGGTGAGTGGTCAGCAGCAGCAGGAAGGCGAAAAATCGCACGAACGTATAACAAATTGCACCATAAACTGCAGCTATTGCGCTATAGAAGCCCATCCTCCACGGCTTTGCATACACATAACTGAAAGAACGACTTATCGCATCGAAACAGTCTGAGCCCTCATAAGCAATGGCGGGGAACATCAGGTTAAATCCTGCAACTGTTCCTATTAAAACGACCGTTATCAATATCCCCCCAAGCAGGGCTAACGGCATAAAGATGCCCATTATCAGCTCGCCAACTCTTGGAATGTTGCCTATCAGTCCTAAAAGAAACAGGAAAAGTCCTATGAAGATGATTATGCCGATCGGTGCTATGGGTGTGAGGAAGAAGCTTGAGAATTTTTTTGTGCTGAAGCGAAGCGCCTCGGTCAGGCCTGGTTTTTCACCTTTGGCAAGTTGCAGCGCCGCAATTCGGCATAAGCCGCCGGCCGCTATGGAAGTCACAGCCAGCCATATTGCAGAAAATATGATGCAATAGATGAAATGGTGCCTTATCGCCCATCTCAATGCCTTAAAGCATTCGGCGATATTTTTAGCGACCTCCGGGAGGTTGAACGCAAATAGTGATTTTAGCGCATTGTGAAATCTTGTGGAGGTGAACTGCCAGAGCGTGGAGAATACACCCCTGCGTTCACCGGTTTCCTTGTAATCTTCAATGTATGGTTTTAGTTGGTCAGGGTTGGTCATATAGATTTGCAGTTCTGTTACCTGGGCTTGTGTCTGGGGTGTGGTGACGACTGTTCTGCCGAGGTCCATAATCCAGCCGGCCAGGCATATAATAGCCAGTGCTGAAAGAACAATTATCAGTTTACTTGGCTGGATGGCCATACGGAAGGTTTGGAATATTTTCGGGAATAGGAAATTGCCCAAAACCTGAAGGGATTCTTTTTCGTTGTCCATTTTGCTTCCTTTCAAAAAGGTTACAATCGTTACGATTTCATAAAGAACGAATGTGAGGATATATATATCTTATTATTGGTCGTTTTCAACAGATTTTGCAATATTTTATTTTTGAATATTGCTGCTTGCCGCTTATTCGGGGAAAGTGCCGGATGATGTATCGGGTGGCTTGTGGGATTGCTGCGATTTCGGCTCGGAAACTATCTTGTATTTGGCATCCAGCCAGGCACCCAAATCTATCAGCCTGCATCGTTGTGAGCAAAAAGGAAAGAATTCTGTTTTTTGGGACTGTTCCTGCGCCGATGTTTTAACTATTTTTTTACAGACTGGACATCTGTATTTCATAGTGAGGTGTTAATTGGCCGTTTTTTTGTATGGCGGTTATTTGGTGTATCAGGTCAAAGTCGGCTTTAGTTCTCAGGTAGAATCTTCATTCGATTCACCTTCGTCTTCATATTCTTCCTGCTTTGTTACCAGCCCTTGTTCGACTATTCTGGCATATTCAACACAGTATCTGGCCCAGGGCTGGGCATTGAGTCGGGCCTTTGATATCGACTTGCCGGTGCCTTCGCAGATGCCGTAAGTTCCCTCTTCAATACGCTGCAGGGCATCGTCGATTTCACGCAGCAGTTTCCTTTCGCTATCCATCAATCCCAGGGCAAATTCCTGTTCATAGTTGTCGGTACCTATGTCAGCCATATGGATTGGCATACTTGACAGGTCTCCGGTTGCATCAAGCCGGGACTTTTTCAAAGTTTCGTCTTCTATTTCATTTACATCTCCGACTAGCTCTCGGCGTTTTCCAACAACATTTGTTTGAAATGCTCGATGTCAGCGTCACTCAAACGGCTTTTTTTTGTCCGTGTTGAGCTAGTCTCTTTCCTGGAGGTCTTTTTGCGTTTCTGTGCCACCTTTTTTCACCTTTCTTACTGATAGGTCCTTTTTCCGTATCTTATGGAAACGACCATTATAACATATTGGCTTATGTTATGTATAACACTTATTTTATCCAAAATCGTGATACCGAACTGCGAGAGTATAATCAGCACAATCAAATTGTGCAAGCGAATTTGCTTGAGTTACGCTAACTTCGTAATTAACAAGCAGTTGCAATAACAATTTCCTGATGTTATTTCGATTGACTGTTGTTTGGTTTGCCGGCGATTTGCCTGCTGTCTTTTGCAAATCTGCCTAAAGGGATGAAAAATTTCTCCTCTCCAACTTTACCTGCAAAGATGCTAACGCCAAAGATTCTTTCGATTTGCCGGGTGGAAAAGACATCTTTGGTTTTGCCGATATGGTAGTCCGCAAGACCTCCGAGAAGCAGGACCTCGTCGCAATATTGGGCCGCCAGGTTAATGTCGTGTGTTACAGCCACAATTGTTTTGCCTTTTTCAAGTTGTGTGGCCTTGAGCAGGTCGTATATGCCGACCTGATGTTTCAAGTCCAGAAAGCTGGTTGGTTCATCAAGGAGCAAAATGGCCGTGTTTTGTGCGAGCGCCCGTGCAATGAAAACCCGCTGTCGTTCGCCGGTGCTCAACTGGGCCAGCGGCCGTGAGGCAAACTGGATTGTGTCGGTTGTTTCGAGTGCCTCGTTTATGATTTCTTTATCGGCGTTGCTCTCAAATCCGAATGTGCCGAGATACGGCGTTCTCGCCATTGATACCATCTCTGTAACGGTGAAGTCGAATACCGGCACGAATTCCTGGCGAACGACGGCTACTTTCTGTGCCAGTTTCTTGACAGAGTAAGATTTTACGTCCGAGCCGTTAATTTTTATGCGGCCGGCATCGGGCTTCAGCAGTCCGCAAAGCAGATTCAGCAGTGTTGTTTTGCCTGCTCCGTTCGGACCTACTATGGCCAGAAATGTCCCTGATGTTACTTCAAAACTTAGGGTTTTTAAGATTGCTCTTTGCGAGTAGCTAAAGCTCAGATTTTCGACTTCTATAATCGTACTCATTTTAACCAGCTGACTTTTCTGCTGTATTTTGCCAGCAAGACCAGAAAGAACGGCCCGCCTGCAATGGCTGTAATCACACCTACCGGCAGTTGTGCAGGGGCGACAATCGTCCGGGCAACCGTATCGGCAATAACTAAAAATGCACCCCCGATTATTGCGCTGACAGGCAGCAATTGGCGATGGTCAGGCCCGGATACGAGGCGAACTGCGTGCGGGATGATAAGCCCCACAAACCCAATAAGCCCGCTTAGACTGACCGCAATAGCGGTTATAAAAGCTGCGAGGCCGAAGGCAGCGAATCTGGTTTTTGCCGGGTCCACGCCGAGTCCCTTTGCCTCTTCCTGGCCGAAGGTCAGGACATTTAACCTGTGGCAGATACTAAATAAGCCCAGTATCCCTGCCAGAATGCAAACCGCACTGACCCACAGCACCGACGGCTCTTTCTCTGTTATGTTGCCCATCAGCCACAGTGTTGTCGAGCGCAGCTGATGGCTTTTTAATATCGACGTTAGAAACATTATCACCGCTGAAAAGAAGGCATTGATAACCACGCCGGCCAGCAGCAAGCTCGTAACCTGTGATTTACCTGCCAAATGCCCGATGTACCAGACCAGCCAGACGGTTAAAGTTGCTCCGGCAAATGCAAAGATTGTTATTGGCGAACCACCCCAGAAACTCCACGTTATCCCCGACAGAACCGCAATAATCACCCCTAATCCTGCACCACTGGATATTCCCAGGATGTATGGGTCGGCGAGCGGATTTCGCAAAATCGCCTGCAGAATGACGCCTGCGCAGGCCAGCGCCGCCCCGGCTAATGCGGCCAGAATCACTCGCGGCAGTCTGACGCCGACGAAGATTTCGTAATCGATATTCTCGCCCGGTTCCTGGCCCGGCCCGGCAAGGACATTTTCCAAAGAAATCTTTTGTGTCCCTACCAAAGCGCACAGTCACATTACAACCGCCAGAACTGCCGAGCAGATGACGATTTTGATTACCAGATTTTTGGGTGTTAGAAATTCAGCCATTTATCTTGTTTGTAAAGCGACATCGTGTTTTTGTGTAGCGGTAGCCGGATGTAGGCAGCGGGCAATTATTTCTATTCCTTCCGGCAGCCGCGGCCCTAATCTTAACACAGTGTCCGGGTTAACAACATAAATCCTGTTATTTTTGACGGCCGGCAGGGCGGCAAGTTTGCTCCAGAACAGCTCTGCGGCCTGCTGCTGTCTATCGATATTATCCGCTCCCATTGCCGACTGGATTATAACCTCAGCACCGCACGCAAGAAGCTCTTCCGTGCCGATTTGAGGATATTGGCCTATAGTGGGACCGATAGCATTCTCGCCGCCTGCAAACTCAATCATTTCATTTACGAAGGTGCTTCTGCCGGCTATACGCAGCGGTTCAACCTGCACGACCCACAGTGTCCTGACTTTATTAGTCGAGCTGTATTTAGATTGCAAATCGTTTATCTTTTTCCTGATGTTTTCGGCAAGTTTCTCGGCATGCTCGGTGCGACCGATTGCCTCCCCCATTTTTTGAATAGCCGTGAAAAGCTCCCCGATTTCATCTATCTTCAAGGTTAAGACCTCATAACCCAGCCGACTTAAGGTATCGGCGACGGCTTTTTGCTGCTCGAACCACAGTGTAATTACCAAATCCGGCCTGGATGCTATGATTGCTTCAGTGTTTGGCTGCCAGAATGTCCCCACCTTTTTTCTGCTGACTGCCTCGGCAGGCCAGTCGCAGTTATTGGAGACCGCAACGACATTTTCTCCAAGCCCTAATGCAAAAAGAATCTCGGTGAGATTCGGAGCAAGAGATACAATCCTTGTCGGTTCGCCTGAAGTGCTGGTTGAGCTCAGTTCCAAAACTTTATGTTGACGATGGTTTAATACGGCAAAGAGCAATATTGCCGTAACAGCAGTAATTATTAATAGAGCCCGTCGTCTTATCATAATTATGTTCGTTTAAATTGTTTTTCCAGCTCAACCGTTGTAAATTTTATTGTAGTTGGTCTTCCGTGCGGGCATCGGCTTGCGTGTTCGCACGTTTCTCTGTCTGTGAGCAGTTGTTGTATTTCGCTGTCGGTTAGTTTTTGGCCTGCCTTGATTGCCGCCTTGCACGCAGCCATTTTCAGAACTTCGTCAAGAAGCTGTTCCGCATCGACTGCGATGTCCTTGTCTGTGAGCAGGTCGATTAAATCCCGGACGAAATCGAGCGGGTCGGCCTTTGCCAGCAGCGTTGGAAATGCCTGTATGGCGTAGGTCTTCGGGCCGAACGGTGCAAGCT
>SDBT01018168.1_pt1 | contig 11065 bp, 13 predicted proteins | sample 2277101 | NCBI WGS metagenome assembly SDBT01 (sample SAMN10404973, study PRJNA504765) | marine sediment metagenome | isolation source: marine sediment core GS10_PC15, 103 cmbsf | place: Arctic Ocean: Southern Knipovich Ridge | collected 2010 | reverse complement strand
TTCCCTTTATGATGCGCCAGAGATAGTAATAGTAGTTTTAATAGAAGAAGTAGAAGGATTGCAGATTGCTGCACAGAAGGTGGCTAGACAAATTTTAGAGTGGTATTTTGCTAAATGATTTGGTACAATAATTTAATATGGCAAGTATAGATGAAATACGGAAAGCACGGCTTTCCAAGTTAAAAACAATAGAGACAGTTGGATTAAATCCTTATCCAGCCACAACTAAAAGAACTCACACCATTAGTGAGGTGGTTTTTGGTTTTAATAAGTTGAAAAAAGCTGGTAAGGAAGTAGTGATAGTTGGTCGGCTAATGGCTCAAAGAGGGCATGGCGGAGCGATGTTTTTTGATCTTCAAGATGGCACTGGTAAGATGCAAATACTATTTAGAAAAGATAAGATAGGGGACAAGGGTTTTAAATTATTTAAAGAAATAATTGATGTCGGTGACTTTGTAGAGATAAAAGGGGAGTTAATGACAACCAAGGCTGGGGAGCAAAGTATTGAAGCCAGTGGTTATAATATATTAAGTAAGTCTTTATTGCCTTTGCCAGAGAAGTGGCATGGCTTAAAAGATGTTGAAGAAAGATTAAGAAAAAGATACTTAGATGTTTTATTTAACCCTGAGGTTAAAGAAATGATTGAGAAAAAAGCTATATTTTGGAATAGTACTCGTCAGTTTTTAATTGATCGTGGGTTTTTAGAAGTAGAAACTCCAGTTTTAGAAACAACGACTGGTGGGGCAGATGCTAATCCGTTTGCCACTCATCATAATGCTTTGGATATGGATGTTTATTTAAGAATATCCATGGGGGAGTTATGGCAAAAAAGATTAATGGTAGCTGGCTTTGAAAAAACCTTTGAAATTGGTAGGCAGTTTAGAAACGAGGGTATGGACGCAGAGCATCTACAAGATTATACTCAAATGGAATTTTACTGGGCTTATGCAGATTTTAAAGATTGTATGAAGTTAACTGAAGAATTGTTTAAGTATGTGGCTCAAGAAACATTTGGTACACTTAAGTTTAAAATAGGGGGGTTTGATATAAACTTAGGTAAGAAGTGGGAGAGGTATGATTACGTGCAAACTATACAAAAATATACAGGCGTAGATATTTTAGAGTCAAATTTAAAAGCTATTGAGCAAAAACTAAAAATACTTAAAATAGAATATGATAAAAAGGGATTAAACAAAGCTAGAGCGGTGGATAGTTTGTGGAAGTATTGCCGAAAGAAAATTGCTGGTCCAGGGTTTTTGATTAACGAGCCAGTGATTGTTTCACCCTTAGCTAAAAGAATAGAAAAGCATCCAGAACTAACTGAACGTTTTCATGTTATTTTAGCTGGCTCAGAATTAGCCAATGGTTATAGCGAGCTTAATGACCCAATTGATCAAGCTAATCGGTTTAAAGAACAAGAGAAGTTAAGGAAGGCAGGTGATGATGAGGCCCAGATGAATGATAAGGATTTTGTAGAGGCATTGGAATATGGTATGCCACCAACAACTGGTTTTGGCATGAGCGAACGTCTGTTTAGTTTCCTAATGAACAAGCCCATCCGCGAATGCCAAATCTTTCCCCTAATGCGTCCGCGACATAGCAAGTAAAGCGCTCGGGTAGTTTTTTCGTATCGTACGCAGTCGCCCAGCCCTGCCGCTAGGCGCTACTCGGCTCTCGGTGGCCAACTTTTTGTTTTGTTATTAAACAAAGCAAAAAGACCATGCTTGGCCACCTGCGAGACGCCGATACGAAAGAACTCCCTCCCGCTTTTTGTACTATTTTTACAACTGCACTTGCATTCCCAAGTGTTTTTTGGTAGACTGTATTTAGTTGCGAAGAGAGATATTATATTAACATTTTATCCTAAAAAGGTTATGAAGGAGGTGATTTAGTTGGGTCACATCAAATTGAGCTTTGAAGATCTAAAAAGTTTACTACCTGGTACTATGATAGGTACCTATTTCGAAGACGGTAGTCGTTTGATTAGCGGGGTTATGATCATTGAAGAATTTGTACCAGCTAAAGATGAACAGCCAGCGAAGATCAGAGTGAGTCAGCATCCAGGCGAGGAAGGAAGATTTCTATTCGAGAGCGCCTTTGGCTCTGATAAGCCAGGAGAGCTTCCAACACTTAAAGCTGTATTACTCAGCGATAAATACACTCAGTGTGCATTATTGAATGATTTAATCGCTGTGAGGAATGAATTAAACGGGGCTTTACGTGTTGAATGAACATTTAAGGATTATCTAACAACTGAAGTGATAATATATCGCTTCAGTTGTTTATTTTATGTAATCTTTGATAAAAATTGGGTTTGGTGGTACTATTATGCTAATATTATGGTATTATAAAGTATTATAAAAGTGCTAAAAGTTATAAAAATAAAAAAGTACGGGGTCGGACCCCGTACTTAAAAAAATATGTTAGATATTAAATTTATTAGGGAAAATAAGGAAAAAGTTCAGGAGGGGGCTAAGAATAAAGGCGTGGAAGTTAATATTGATAAGGTTTTAGAATTGGATGAGAAAAGGCGTGAACTAATAAGCCAGAGTGAAACTTTAAAATCTCAGCAAAACAAGCTAGGTAAGGATAACATTGAAGAAGCACGTGGGCTCAAAGAGCAGTTTAAAGCCTTAGAGCCAGAATTAAAGCAGGTAGAAGAAGAATATAACCAGTTAATGAACCAAATTCCTAACGTTCCTTTTGATGAAGTGCCTGTTGGTAAAGATGATAGTGAGAATAAGGTAGTAAGACAAGTAGGTAAAATACCTAAGTTTGATTTTAAGGTTAAGGATCATATGGAGATAGGGGAGGCTTTTGATATTATTGATACTAAAAGGGCCGCTAAAATTGCTGGTAGTCGTTTCTATTATCTCAAAGGACAAGCTGCTTTATTGGAATTTGCTTTAATTAATTTTGCTCTTGAGACAATAACCAAAAAAGGGTTTGTGCCTGTTATCCCACCAGTGATGATTAATAGTGAAATGGCTAAGGGTACTGGCTATTTTGAACAAACCGATGCTAGTGAGGCATATTACATTAAAGAAGATGATATGTTTTTAGTTGGCACAAGTGAGCAATCATTAATTACTATGCACGCCGGAGAGATACTTGAAGAGAAAGATCTTCCTAAGCTGTATCTTGGTTTTTCAACTTGTTTTAGAAGAGAAGCTGGTAGTTATGGTAAAGATACTAAAGGTATTTTAAGAGCTCATCAATTTGATAAACTTGAAATGGTTGTTTTATGTAAACCAGAGGATGCTGTAAAATATCATGAACTTTTATTTAAAATAGAAACAGAGCTCATGGATGCTCTAAAGCTACCTTATCAAGTGATTGATATTTGCACTGGTGATTTAGGGTTTCCAGCAGTTAAAAAGTATGATATTGAGGTGTGGATGCCATCACAGAATAAATATAGAGAGACTCATTCAACTTCTAATTGTACAGATTTTCAAGCCAGACGGCTTAATATTAAGTATAAAGATAGTAAGACGAATAAGCTAGAGTTTGTTAATATTCTAAACGGTACTGCTTTTTCTATGAGACCTTTGATTGCTATCCTAGAAAATAATCAAAAAAAAGACGGGAGTATAGATGTGCCAAAGGCACTTCATAAATATCTCCCGTTTAAGAAGATTGAAAGAAAAAGGTAGAAGAGTTTAAGAAACGAGAGATTTGAGATATGCCCCTATTTCTTCAATTCTATCAGAACCAAAGAATTCTAAGTGAGGATGTCTCAACTTCTCTTTATTTCTGATGAGGACAAGAGCAGGGTCTTTCCCCAAGTCTAGGTTTGCTTTAAGAGAGACAGGTGAAGATATGACTTGACCATCTTTTATGAAATATTGTCCGTGGACTACACTCATAATAAAACTAGCCATGTAAATAACGATTTTTGCAAGATGGTAGTCAGTTTCTTTTTGAACTTCACCGTTAATAGAAACTTCTGGCTCACTGAATCCCACGAATTCGTTTTTACTTCCATTTTTATCTCCCTTCCACCGTATCTTTACTTCTATGCTCGCATTAGTTTTTCCCATTTTTCCCTCCATAAATATTGAGATTGTAATAAGGTACTTTTCCGTAACTACTTAAACTTACTATATTATTTAATTTTGTCAAGATGAAAAAGATTTTAGAGAAAATTTTAAAGGATTTAGCTAGGGGAGTGCTTAATCGGCAGAAGCCGGAGGTTGTTACGGTGACAGGGAGTGTCGGTAAAACTTCTACTAAGGAGGCAATTTATGTTGTTTTAAAAAGTAAGTTTAATACTAGGCGCAGTATTAAGAATTATAATAATGAGATAGGGGTGCCGATGACCGTGTTTAATACTAAATCTCCGGGCAAAAATATTATTGCTTGGCTTTTTATTTTCCTTAAAGCAGTATTTTTAACTATTTTTCGGGTAAAAAGTTACCCAAAGGTTTTGGTTTTAGAAATTGGTTCTGATAAGCCTGGAGATTTAAAATACTTAATGGAAATGATTCCGAGTTATTTAATTAAAGCAGCCGTGCTAACAGCCGTAGCGCCAGTTCATTTAGAGTTTTTCCATACCATGGAGAACGTGTTAAAAGAAAAAACTGTCCCTTTTGAATATTTACCTGAAACTGGTACATCAATTGTTAATAAGGATTGCGTGCAGGGCTATGATGGAGCAGATACTTATTACAGTATGACCGATTTTTCTGAAGCACCGACTAATCTTTGTTTTCCGCACCAAGCTTATGCGCCTTTAGCAGCGATTAGTGTAGGCAAGGTTTTTAGTATTAGTAAAGATGAGGCAAAACAAATTTTAGATAGAGACTATCAAGTCATGCCAGGCAGGGGGAGAAGAATAGCTGGTATTAATAAAAGTGTTTTAATTGATGATACATATAATTCATCGCCTATCTCAGCTCAAGGAGCAATTAAAGCCTTAGCTAACAGCACTGAAGGTAGCCGTAAAATAGCTGTGCTGGGTGATATGCTGGAGTTAGGAGAGGGGAGTGAAGAGTTTCATAAGCAAGTTGGTCAATTATTAGCAGGTTTAAATATAGATTATTTAATTACTTATGGCAGGGAAGCAGAGAGTATAGCTACTGAGGCAGAAGAGATCAATAATCTAAATTTAAAAATATCCAAGTTCCAAACCTTAGATGAAATAGTTAGTTTTCTTAAAGATTTAATTGAAGAAAATGACCTTGTTTTAATCAAAGGTAGCCAAGGTATGCGTATGGAAAAGATAGTTAAACATATTATGGCTGACCCAAGCCAAGCAGATAAGCTTTTAGTTCGCCAAAACAAAGAGTGGTTAAAAAAATAATGGATAATCAATCAAAAATTAGGGTGGCAGTGTTGGGCGGTGGAATCTCTAATGAAAGAGAGGTTTCTTTATCTACGGCAAAACAAGTCAGGGAGAATTTAAACAAAGAAAAGTTTGAGCCAATATTTTATGATACTAAAACTGATTTACCAAAACTTTTTACTGATGCCCAGGATAGGAAAGTGGGCGTAGCTTTTATTGCCCTTCATGGTAAAGGTGGAGAAGATGGTACTATACAAGGGATGTTGGAGTTATTAGATATTCCCTATACCGGACCTGGGGTGTTAGCCTCTGCTGTTGGCATGGATAAAAAGATTAGCAAACAAATATTTGAAAAAGCAGGGATTAGTATGGCTAAAACGTTTAAAACTCAGACTGTTCAGTTCCCTTGTGTAGTAAAGCCAAATATCGGTGGCTCAAGCGTGGGAATTAGTTTAGCTAATAATACTCAAGAATTTGATCAAGCAATTAGTATGGCCCTTGATGAGGATAGTGATTTACTTATTGAAGAATATATCCCTGGTACAGAAATAACCGTGGGAGTGTTGGGCAATAAAGAGTTAGAAGTTTTGCCAGTGGTAGAGATTTGCCCTAAGAATAAGTTTTTTGATTATCAAGCTAAGTATGATGCTGAATATTGTAATGAAATTGTGCCTGCTAGGATTTCAGAAGAATCAGCACGTCAGGCGCGGGAGTTAGCTAAAAAGGTTTATCGCTTGTTGGGTTGCAAAGGTTTTTCTAGGATAGATATGATTTTAAAGCAAGATACAGGGGAACCAGTTGTTTTGGAAATAAATACTATTCCTGGTTTAACGCCTAACAGTTTATTGCCTAAAGCAGCCGAGGCAGCTGGAATTTCTTTTCCGCAATTATTAGAAAAAGTAATTATGTTCGCTTTAGAAAAAGATGTTTAGAAAAAAACAATACAAGCCAAGGTGTAGGCGGGGGATGGCTCGGGGCACTTGCAGAGAATCGGTTTTAAAGCGGAGGTGGTTTTGGAATATAGTACTTGGAGTATTACTGGTTAGTTCTTTGGTCTATTTAATGTTTTTTACAGTAGTTTTTAAGGTTAACAAAGTAGAGATAGTTATTTCTGATATATATTCAGCTGAGATTTATAACATAGTATCAGAGAGTTTAGGCAAACCAATCTTTTTAGTTGATAAATCTGGTATTGAGAAAAAGGTGTTAGAAAACTTTCCAGAAATTAAAGTTTTTCATTTAAAAAGAAAATTACCAAATGCTATATTTCTAGAAATTAGAAAAAGAGAACCAGTTGGTATATTTTGTTCTTTAAATTCTACTAGTACTTTTTTGGCTGATGTAAATCGGTTAAGCCATATTGATTGTCCAGTTGTTGATAAAACAGGGCGAGTCTTCTATGAAGCAGTAGGGGAGGGGTTAACTGCGATTTGGTCTAGAAGCGAGTCAATTAATCCAAAAGATATTAATAAGATTTTAGAAATTAAGAATGATTTGGTCAATAATCTTAAATTAGAAATTGATAAGTTTATTTTATTAGATGAGGATAGATTAAATGTAAAAACTAAAGATAGTTGGGAAATATATTTTGATCTAGAGAGTGATATTGGATTAGCTTTAACTAAGTTAAAGTTACTATTAGAAAAGGGGATAAGTGAGGAACAACAAAAAAACCTTCAATACATTGATTTAAGGTTTACTAAAGCATACTATCAGTAGTTAATTCCTTGTTGCCGTGAAGAATTGTGTACCTTATAGAAAATGGCTTAAAGCCATTTTTTTCTTTTAAATAGCACTAGCATGACAAAAGCTCCGGTAACCATAATACCTGCAATAATCCAAAAATCATATTTCATACCAACGAAAGGCAGGTATTGAGTGTTCATACCAAACACAGCTGCTAGTAATGTTAATGGGAAAACAATCACCGAAAAAATAGTTAGTAAGCGGATAATTTCATTAGTCTGAGTGGTTAATAAAGATTGATTAGTTTGATCAATCGCTACTAGAGTTTTAGCCCTAGTGTCTATTAAGTTTTTGATTTGTTCGTGTAAGTTCAAAACATTATTAAAATAGGGCACAAACTTTTTCCCAAAAAACTTTTCGCTCTCTTGGGCTAAATTTTTTAAAACTAATGATTGCGATTCAATGATGCCTTGAAAGCCAATAATATCTCGCTGTATTAAAGAGATGTCACTCACACTTTTGCGGTATTTTTTTTGAAATACATTTTGTTCTACTTGATCCGTGTTTTGTTTAATGTGGCTTAATTTTGGCAGGCAAGCTAAAAGGATTTGTCTAATAATGCGGTACAAAAGTTCACCAGTACCTTCGTCAGAATATTCTTCTTTTAAATCATCATATAAATTGCATTTATTAAAAATAGCTTTAAGCGGTACAATATCTTTATAATGACTAGTGATAATATATTTTTTAGAAATAATAATGTCTAATTCAAAAGGAATAGTTCTAAAAGTTTCTTTATCAAAAAATGGATAAAATAAAACAATAAATAAATAGTCGTCAAATTTTTCTATTTTAGGATGATCAATATGGGGCAGTAGTTCTTTAAGTACTAAGGGATGCAGTTTAAAGTTTTCTTTAACCCAGTTTAAGTCCCCTTCAGTAGGTGCTTTAATGTCAATCCAAGTTAGGTTTTTAAATTCTATTTTATGCATTGATATATTATTGATGTATTATAGCATACAATAAAATTATTGTGTAATATATTGTCCACAGGAGAATGGACCATTTTTAACGGCTCCGAGGGGAGTCTTCCGTCTAAAATGGTCGTCCAAGACAATCAATTGTCGTGGGCTTGCAAAAGTGTCAAATTTTTGCTATTATCCACAGTGTAAAGATGATATAAAAGTATGGCAGTTCCAAAGAAACATACAACTAGATCCTCAGTTGGTCAGCGCAGGATGCATATATTCTTAAAAAATCCTAGCCTTACCATCTGCCCTAAATGCGGTAAACCAGTTAAACCGCATACTGTTTGTATGAATTGTGGTTTTTATAAAGGAAAAGAGGTAGTTAATGTTTTAGCTAAGCTAGAAAAGAAAGAAAAGAAACAAAGACAAGAGGAAATAAAAGATAAAGAGAAAGAACAAGGTGGGCCAGATAAACCACTAACCATGGAGGACTTGTCTAAGAAAAAGTTTTAATTAAGTATTAATATAAAACCTACTGAACAATAATTTTTCGTTATGAAACGAAGAAATTTTGAAGCGAAAACTATGAAGAGGTTAAAGCCAATTGATTGGCTTTAACGGGCATTTTAGGCGAAAGACTCCCCTCGGAGCCGTTAAAAAATGCCCCGTGTCTCCTGATGCTAGAAGCATCATCGACGAAGTCTGAATAGTTTGTAGCCAAAATTTCATGCGTTGAATAGAAAAGATTATTGTGAAGGAAGTCTAAAAAAAATGGCATCAAGGCATTTAGCGCGTTCAATCGCCTTACAATCATTATTTGAATGGGACTTTTACAAAAAAGAGCATGAATTAGATAAGCTTGTAGAAAGGAACATTGAAACATTTGGTAGTGGTTTTGATGAGCAAGAATTTGCTCGTTCATTAGCCAGAGGGGTAAAAAAACACCTTGATAAAATAGATAAGATTATTGCTTCATCAGCCCCAGAAAGGCCAATCAATCAATTAAGTATAATTGATCGGAATGTTTTAAGAATTGGTTTGTTTGAGTTATTATACGAAGATAAAAAAGAGGTACCACCTAAAGTAGCTATTAACGAGGCTATTGAATTAGGTAAAGGATTTGGTGGCCCTAGCTCTGGCAGATTTATTAACGGAGTGCTTGGCACGGTTTTTAAAGAGCTAGAACAAGGAGAGAGGAGTGGGAAAGAAGAAAATAATAAAGAAGAAAAGTAACAATGGAAGAACAATTTAAACAATTAGAAAAGAAACTTAAGGTTGATTTTAAGAATAAAGATTTATTAGTTCAGGCATTTACTCATCGTTCTTATTTAAATGAAAATCCAGATTTTTATTTAAATCAGAATGAAAGATTAGAGTTTTTGGGAGATGCAGTGTTAGAAATTATCGTGACAGAGTATCTTTTTAAAAACTATGAAACCCAAGAAGGGGAAATGACTAATTGGCGAGCTGCCTTGGTTAATACCCAAAGTTTAGCTGTGACTAGCAAAGAGCTTGGCTTTGACCAATATCTATTATTATCAAAAGGTGAGGCTAAAGATGAAGGCAAAGCTAGACAGTATATTTTAGCCAATACTTTTGAGGCTTTTGTTGGAGCTTTGTATTTAGATCAAGGCTTAGAGCCAGTGAGAAAGTTTGTTGAGGATAATTTAATTAAGAAGTTACCCAATATATTGGAAAAAGGTCTGCATATAGATGCTAAGTCATTTTTTCAAGAAAAAGCTCAAGAAATAGTTAGAGTAACCCCGAACTACAAAGTAATGAGAGATTGGGGTCCAGATCATGCCAAGAATTTTATAGTTGGCGTATATTTAAGCAAAGAACTGATAGCTGAAGGAGAAGGCTCTTCTAAACAAGAAGCAGAAGAAGCTGCTGCTAAAAATGGTTTACAAATTAAAGGCTGGAAATAACATTAATCAATAATTTATCAATATGTTAGCAATTAGGTTCATAAGAATAGGGAAAAAGAACCAACCATTTTTTAGAATGGTTGTTACTGAAAAACAAAATCCACCAAAAGGAGGGAAGTTTTTAGAAATTTTAGGGTTTTTTAATCCAAAAAGTAAAGAAACAGAGATTAAAAAAGAAAGAGTTGAATACTGGCTTAGCGTGGGTGCTCAGCGATCTGATAGAGTACATAATCTTTTAGTATCTAATGGTGTTATTAAAGCAGATAAAAAAGCCGTGCACTCTAAGGCTAAGAAGAAAGAAGGAGAGGAAGAAGCATCAAAACCAGCCGAAACCAAACCAGCTCCTGAAACTAAGCCTACTGACAAAGAGGCAAAACCAGAGCCAGAAGCTAAACCAGCCGAAGCAGTAGCTTCAGTAAAAGAGAAAACCAAAGAGGGGAGTGAGAAGCCAGCCCAAGAGGTAAAGCCCAAGGAGAAGGCAGAGGCTAAGCCTAAAGAAAAGCCTGCCGAAGCAAAGAAAGAAGCTAAACCAGCAGAAAAGAAAGAAGAGCCAAAGCAGGAAGAGAAAAAGAAAGATAAGCCAACACAAGAGGCTAAACCAGAACCTGAAGCAAAGCCAGAAGAGCCCAAAGAAACAAAATAATTTTGTATAAAAAAAGCACTAAAAAACTGCGAACTTTATTCGCAGTTTTTTAGTGCTCAATTGGTTTATCCATCACTACACCAAATGTAGCTAATTCATCACGATTTACTTTCTGTTTCATATCGTGTTTTATTTCTTTTATATCTACTTCGATATTATCTACCTTTCCCTCAACACTTATCATTTTAATTTCTAATAATTCCGTCCTATCTGCAATTTGAGTAATATCGCCCTGCATCCGATCAATCTTTTCACCATTAGACATCACCCCCTCTGCTACAAGTTGCATCTTATGTTCAAGACCTTCACCAACCACATCCATGTGGCGTCGAGTTTTTTTACCTTCTTCTGTGATAAATTGTTTTGTATCTTCATCCATAGATTTTAATTTTCGTGATTTTATTGTATCTTTTCTAAAAATCAGTGTCAAGCTTAAGTTTTACAAATTTCCTGTTAAAAACCGTTAGAAACCCATATAAATAAAGAGGAAGTAGCATTTTTGACCACGATTTGCCGATTTCTCTACTATTGAGACCTATTATGAAAAAGCATA